>Ga0210082_1000034_pt1 | contig 27373 bp, 22 predicted proteins | sample White_ThreeSqA_D_2_FD_185592 | JGI IMG/M metagenome (GOLD analysis project Ga0210082, IMG submission 185592) | Wetland microbial communities from the San Francisco Bay, California, USA, that impact long-term carbon sequestration -... | ecosystem: Environmental > Aquatic > Marine > Wetlands ... | reverse complement strand
CCTAAACAAAAGTTTTTGGGAGTCCAGAACCCTTTTTTCAAAAAGGGTTTTGGTCGCCGAAGGCAAGGGAGGGTTAAACGTTTGGTTTATTCGTCTGTTTGTTTAAAGAGTCTATCATTTCTTTTAACGTTTCTCGAATTTCAGTGGGCTGCCGGTCAAGAATATCCTTATCGCCGGTTTTTAAAAATTCAATAAGAATTTTAAAGTATCTTAAGAATTCAAAGTTATATTCATTATCCAGGCCCGTTTTTTTCTTCTCGATTGTGCCTATGATGCTCTCCACAAAACTGTAATCCCCGGTAGATAAGGCTTTATAAATGTAATCCCTAAGAATAGAGATATCGTTTCCCTTTTCTTTGCTAAAAAATAAGTCCAGGCCTTTTTCAAAGTGGTACAGTGAGTCGGTTTTTTGCTTTAACTCCGATTCACAAATACTGAGCCAGAGATAGGGCTTAAAATTGCCCGGATCAAGCTCTATCACTTTGTTGTAACACTTGATCGCTTCTTCCAGCTTTCCCATGCCCGCCAAAGCAGCAGCTTTATTATAATAAGCATGGGGTAAATTCGGTTTAATCTCTATAGCCTTATTATGGGTCCTGACTGCCTCTTTGTATCTTTTTAAAATGGATAATACCGCCCCTTTATCATTATAAGCATCGATAAAATCAGGTTTAAGGTCTGTTGCTTTCTCATAACACTGGAAAGCTTCTTCAAATCTGCCAAGAAATAATAGTGCATTACCTTTATTATAATAAGTACCGGGAATTGGAATAATGTCAATTGAATGATCATAACATTCAATGGCCGCTTCATATTGACCTATATCTGACAAGACTGTGCCTTTGTTGTTATACGCACCCGCATTACCCGGCATAAGATTGATTGCCTTATCAAAACACTCAATTGCCTCATTGTGCTTGCCCAGTTTATCTAAACATACCCCCTTTAAATTATAATCGTTTCCATTCGTCGGTATAATATTAATTGCCCTATTTAAGCACTCTAACGCCTCGTTATATTTCGCAGATTGAAATAGCTCCATTCCCCTGGAAACATAAGTCCGATACTTATTTCTCATGCTTTGAGCGATATATGCCAGTTTTTTTTTTGCGGCTTTTTGCTCCTCGCTGTCGATAGAAAACCGAAGTTTTTTTGTCCATTCAATCTCAAGATTTTTTAGTTCATCGATGGAAAACCATTCTGAGATGAATTCCACCAACCCTGCTATCACATTCCTACCCCTGCCGGTACGGGATTGATACCAATACCTGTAAATTCGTTCCGAAAGTTCATATAAGGTGCCGCGTTTTTCCCCTTCCTTTGCTACAATACCGAGAAACCCGTATTCGACCAGTTTTTTTAACTGGGCCGTCACCTGGTTGGTGGGCAGATGGATTCCTCTTCCTACTTCCGCGGGAGTCAGGTTTTCCAACCTCTGAGCAAATGCAAGCAAAATTTTCCTCTGCTGTGATGAAAGATTCTCCATCCGCGATTGAAAATAAGGCGTTAATTTCTCCAACAATTGGGCAAATGTCTTTTCGATTTCCGGGAGGCTTTTTTCAAAAGCGGTTAATTGATAAAACATAAGCATGAGCCTGGGGTTGCCCCCCGCAAGGCGATGGAATATTTCAAACTTACGTGCCCCGCTTTCCAACATATCGCATAACCTGGTGTTTTTATCAAGCAGGCACTGCTGCCTAAGAAGTTCCCGGCACTCCTCGAAGTTGAATTCTTCAAGATAATGGACATCAAATAAATTGTAAAGAGCGTTCTCAGGGTCTGCCACGTCCTTCAAATAAGAATGAAGCGTCGGGGCCGAGGCAATAAATAAGAGAGATGTTTCATTCATTAAAAAAGCACGAAGTTTCTTCTCCTCGTAAGAACTGATATCCTTTAAAAACATGTTAAAGTTCTCAGTGATGACGATGAATCTTTTACCCACTTTATTGCCCAGGTCTTTTATGAATGCCGTGGTCAGGTTAAATACCGCGTCGTTATCGTCGTTTTGAGCCATCTCCCCTTTAAAAGCGGAAATTTCAACGATGAGTTTATTCTTCTCGACGGAAAATTCATGGGCTATTTCTTCTAAAACCCTGTCCACCAGGTCGCGGATGGAGCTAACGGCATACTCCTCCTCGGCAAACCATAACGGTATCCAGTAAGAATTTAGTGACGTGTCTTCCTTTACTGCATAATAAAGATTTGCCAGCAAATGGCTTTTTCCAATTCCACGAGGTCCAAGTATCAAGTAATGCTGGTTGGAGGATTTATCAATTCTTTTTTTAAGGTCTTTCAAAATCCTGTCAAAGACTGACCTGCCTTTTCTCGAGATAAACATGCTCTTTAAATCGGCGGGGCTCATCTTCGACGGTGTATAATGATATATCATGGGCATTACCCGATTTCTCCAGGTTCGGCAAAATTAATCTTCCACCAGTTTTTTATTATCTCATTGTTAAACCGGTATTCACTGCCTTTCTTTTCAAGATAAAAATCATATTCCAGCAGCGATAAGGTTTTTTCAAACCCCTTGTTATCTCCGGTTGCCCGGGCATAAATTGTTTCCAGGGTATTTCGTTTTGTTTTTTCACCGCGGGATAAATGGTTGAGAATCGCTTTTGCTCCCGCTTCCTCCTTCGGGTTATAGCGCCTTAAGTTGATCAAAAATTGATCCAGGTACCTCCTGCAGGAAGTCCCTATAATTTCATTATCGATGATCGAAGGGATATCTTCCTTACCGGGAAACTTTTTATTAGACCTGTAAAATTTGATCATCTCATCGGTTACGATTTGTAAGAAATAAGGAAAATAAGGGGTTGTCAGGCGAATAATTTCCTCTATTACATAGTCCGGGGGATATATCTCTTCCGAATAAAAAAGTCCTCCCACGAGATTGGCGGCGGATTCTTTGTTAAACGGCTTGAACGAATACTCTTTGCAATCGTCGAAAAGGTCGTTTTTACCCAAAATCTTCTCAAAAACGGTAAATTTCACGGAACCGGAAAAGACAAACCGTATATTGGGATTCGCTTTCCTCGTTTCCTTAAACCATTGTAAGAAATCGGCGACTTTCCCGGCGGATTTTTCTTCTTTTAGCATTTCTTCCAGTAAAAAGGAACACTCATCGACAGCCAGGATGATTTTGTCGCTGCTCCAATTGGATTTAAGTTCATCTTCGAGTTTCCGGCGGTATTGTGGGCCTATTTTTTCCGCGATGGTCATTTCGTCCTTTATTTTCTCAAGTTCGGAATCATACTTTTTGTCTTTTAACGTCATCAAAAGAATGGCTGCGAACTGCACCGGGCTCCTGGCGTTTTCCATATCGACATAATAAGCCTTATGGCCCTTTGACCTCAGTTCCTTTACCAATTGCCGCATAAAGGAGGTTTTGCCGGCTCTTCTCGGTGCGTCGATAATGAGGTTTTTTTCTTCCAGGATATGGTTGTTTATAACCATGTCGAAATTTTCCCTGTAGTGTACGAACGAGTAATCCCGCGCCACGGCCCCGATCTCTCTTATGGGAAAAATTGAATTGTACCCGCTTAAGAGGTTTTCCAGGCACATCCTGAAAAAGCTCTTTTTGAATTTTTCAGAACTATCGACAAAGATTTCAAGCGGTGCATTTATAACATCTCCTTCGATATTTGTTTCCAGCGGTATTCTTTTAAATTCGGAAAATTGCTTTATTTTTATTCCAATAGAGAGTTCTTCGGCGATTTGTTGGATTCCCGGCAAGACGATCAAACCCGCAAAGGGTTTATTGATGTCCTGCGAATACAGGTATAGGAAATAATCTTTGTCTTCTGTGGTAAAGGTTAATAAATATCCGGGTTTTGAAATATCATGCATCATTGTCCACCTCACTACTTTTTAACAATAATTCGTTAAAATAATCATCCGCCACAAACAGCATTTCACTCATGGCATAGGATCTCATTTTGGTTTTAAGGGATACCTCTTTTCCAATCCGTTCACTTTCATAAACAATGGGATGGTCTTTCCTGTCCCATGCATTCTGCAGCAAAGTCATTACCTGAACTTCAAACAAAAATATTCGATCATTAAACTTTACCTGGAAAATAAAATGAATGGCTCGATGCCCCTTTTTTCGTTTTTCCGGCTCCTGGTTGATAAAATCCTTTGGTCCATCGATAACCTCATATCCCATTTCTCTCATTTTTCCTGGAAGCATCTCTTTCATGGCTTCCGCATCACACAAATAGTTACACAAAATCCTGAATCTTATTATATCTTCCATGGTTTCATGGAAATTATCAACCGTATACCGTTTCTCATCTCCCGTTTTGTTGCGCCACAATTTTTCAATAATAGAATCCACAGTCTTGATTTGGTATTTCTCTTCGGGGTCTAAATAAACAGATGCCCTCTTTTTATTTTCATATATTTCCTTTTGATATTTTAAGACGACGGCCCCCAATCCTATTCTGATTGTACTGATCACATACGTGTGGTCACGTATTTTTTCCCCGATGAAATCTTTGACACCTTCAATAGAATCCATGTTGGGGAAAAGCTCTTTTGCGGCCGTTTCAATATTGAACTTAGATTCCATAAGTACTTCCTTTACAAGAATAATTTGCGCAACAAAAATATTGCGCAATGAATTTATTGCGCAACAAAATCATTGCAGGGTAATTATAGTGTAATAAACCTATCCTGTCAACCAAAAAGGAAGGAATTCTTAAACAAGGTTAAGGGCGTACTACTCTACTCGTCCGGCACCTTTTTCGTTCCTCTTGACAAAGATGGTTATTTCTGGAATAATAGAGCCTTTAAAAGGTATGAAAAGAAGGAGCTAACTATGAAAGGGATAATATTGGCGGGAGGCAGCGGCACCCGGTTGTTCCCGGTGACAATCCCGGTCTCCAAACAATTACTGCCGGTTTACGATAAACCCATGATCTATTATCCCCTGTCGGTCCTCTTGCTGGCCAATATCCGGGAAATTCTCATTATTACCACCCCCTGGGATGTGGACGGCTTCAAGAAATTGCTGGGTGACGGCAGCCAATTCGGTATCCGGCTGACCTATGCCACCCAGGCGGCACCCAACGGCCTGGCAGAGGCGTTTATCATCGGCGAAGAATTTATCGGCGCCGATTCGGTTTGTTTAATCCTGGGCGATAATATATTTTACGGCCAGGGCCTGGTGGAAAAACTGGAAGCCGCGGTAAAACGAACGGACAAAGCCACGATTTTCGGCTACTACGTAAAACACCCGGAACGCTACGGCGTGGCGGAATTCGATGAACATATGAATGTGATCTCGCTGGAAGAAAAACCCAAAACCCCCAAATCCAATTACGCGGTAACGGGTCTCTATTTTTACGACAACGACGTTATCGATATCGCGAAAAATATCAAACCTTCCGCCCGCGGCGAACTGGAGATCACGGACGTGAATAAAACCTACCTGGAACGAAAGAAACTGAAACTGGAAATCCTCGGCCGCGGCTACGCATGGCTGGATACGGGTACCTACGAATCCCTGCTGGAAGCGGCCGGCTTCGTGGAAGTGATCGAACGGCGGCAGGGTCTGAAAGTCGCCTGCCTCGAAGAGATCGCCTACGGGAGGGGATTTATTAACCGTGACCAATTAATGGAACAGGCCGATAAATTAAAAAACAGCCAGTACGGCCAATACCTCCTGGAGCTGAGTAAACGCAAAGATACCCCGGACAGGATATTCGGATAGGGAGATGACGATATGGACATATTAGGGATTTCCGCTTTCTATCATGACAGTGCCGCGGCCCTGGTGAGGGACGGCGATATCCTGGCGGCCGCACAGGAAGAACGGTTTACCCGTAAAAAGCACGATTTCCGTTTCCCCCATAAGGCCATTGCCTACTGCCTGGAGGAAGCGGGTATAAAGGCGGATCAGTTGGATTACGTGGTCTTTTACGACAAGCCCTTCCTGAAATTCGAACGTATCCTCGAGACCTATCTACAGTACGCGCCCATGGGGATTCAATCCTTTATCAAGGCCATGCCCCTGTGGATCAAGAAGAAACTGTGGATGAAGAGCCTTATCCAGGATGACCTGGGGGGATACGAGGGACCGGTATTATTTCCCCGGCACCACCAATCGCATGCGGCGGCGGCCTTTTACCCTTCTCCCTTCAAAGAGGCGGCCATCATTACCGTGGACGGCGTGGGCGAATGGACCACCACCAGCGTGGGGTACGGCAAAGGAAACGAGGTTAAACTTTTAAAAGAGATCCATTTCCCCCATTCCCTGGGTATGCTTTATTCCGCATTTACCTATTACACCGGTTTCAAGGTCAATTCCGGGGAGTATAAGGTCATGGGACTGGCGCCCTATGGAGAGCCGAAATATGTACAAACCATCCTGGACAACGTAATGGATTTGAAAGAGGACGGTTCGTTTCAATTGAATATGAAGTATTTTAATTACGCCGCCGGGTTGACCATGACCAACCGGAAATTCAATAAATTGTTCGGCGGCCCGCCGCGTCGGAAAGAGAGCCGGTTGACGCAGCGGGAGATGGACCTGGCCCGTTCGGTGCAGGAGGTCACGGAGATGGCCATGCTTCGGATGGCCCGGCACGCCAGAGAGGTAACCGGTGCCAAAAACCTGTGTTTGGCCGGCGGCGTGGCGCTCAACTGCGTGGCCAACGGCAAAGTGTTAAGAGAAAATATTTTCGACGATATATGGATACAACCCGCGGCCGGCGATGCCGGCGGTGCCCTGGGCGCGGCACTGGCGGCCTGGTACGACTACCTGGACAATCCCCGGCACACGGACGGGAAAAACGACGCACAGAAAGGTTCCTATCTGGGGCCGGAGTTCGGGGATAAGGATATCCTGGAATTCCTGGAAAAGAACGGTATCCCGCACGTCCGCCATTCCGACGAGGGGTTGTTGGACGTGGTGGCCCGGCTGCTGGCGGAGGAAAACGTGGTGGGCTGGTTTAACGGCCGCATGGAGTTCGGGCCGCGGGCCCTGGGTTCCCGCAGTATCATCGGCGATGCCCGTTCGCCCGTAATGCAGAAAAAGATGAACCTCAAGATCAAGTACAGGGAATCCTTCCGGCCCTTTGCCCCTTCGGTGCTGAGCGAAGAGGTGTCCGATTACTTCGAGATCGACCGTCAAAGCCCCTATATGCTGTTGGTGGCGGATGTGAAAAAAGAGCTGCAGCGGGAAATGTCCGCCGAGGAAAAACAACTGTTCGGCATAGATAAATTGAACGTCGTCCGGTCGTCCATTACCGCCGTCACCCACGTGGATTATTCCGCCCGGATACAAACGGCACATAAGGATACCAATCCCAGGTACTGGCACATGATCGACCGGTTCCGGCAGCAGACCGGGTGCCCGGTGATCGTCAACACGTCGTTCAATGTCAGGGGCGAGCCCATTGTCTGCACCCCCCTGGATGCGTACAAGTGTTTTATGAGGACGGAAATGGATTACCTGGTATTGGGTAATTTCCTCCTGGATAAAACGAACCAGCCGGAGTTCCACGACAGCATCGATTGGCGTGAAGAGTTTGAACTGGATTAGGAGGGCCACCGGGATGGATAGATCGAAATTTAATGAAAAACGCGAGTGGCGGAAATTCGGGATTGCCCTGGGCATTATACTGGCGATCATTGCGACGATTTTATTGATCAAGGACAAGAGTACCTATCTCTATTTTTACGGCGGCGGTCTCTTTGCCGTCCTGGCGGCGCTGGTAATGCCCATTATCGTGAAACCGGTATTCATCCTGTTTCTCTATATCGGGCATGGCCTGGGGTTTGTAATGACCCGGCTAATCCTGGGGATTCTTTTTTACCTGGTTATAACGCCCATCGGGGTGATTGCCCGGTTGTTCGGCAAGCAGTTCCTATCGGTGCGGTTTTCCCGTGGGGGGACCGGATACTGGATTGAAACGGACGGGATGGATGATGAGAAAGAGCGTTACGAAAACCAATTTTAGCATGTATAGTGGAGAAAGCGATGTCTAAGATGTCAATCTTAAAAGAGTTTTGGGCCTTTTTAAAAGTGCGCAAAAAGTGGTGGTTGATACCCATCGTGGTGATCCTGTTGTTATTGGGCGCACTGTTGATCCTAACCGAAGGTTCCGCACTGGCCCCCTTCATTTACGCCATATTTTAGCAATTGAAGATCGAAGAAGTGTTATAAAAGAAAGACACTTTTCCCGGTTTTTTATGGCATTAAAATTGCACCTCTTTTATTTAGAATCAATTAAGGATGGATTTGTCCATGAAAAAACGTCGATCATTCGTAAAAGGCTGGGTCTTTGCCTTTTTTTCATTATTTATATTCACCGTATCCCTGCCGGCCGGGAACACGGTTAAACTGCCCGGGACACTCCAGCAGGTCAGCGGCTACCTGCACTACCCACTCCCGTCGGCCCGGCAAGATCTTATTTATCACCTGGATGAAATTTTGCTCTTCGAAGAGGAACCGACCCTTGTAGACGCCGGTATCAAGTTTACCATCGGGTACAAGTCCCTCATGTCCTCGCGGTCACGGAAGGCAAGCAGAATGCGGCAGGCCGCCCGCACCGCTCAACTTCAAGCGCTGAACATGACCATCCGGCGAAAGCTTCAAAAAATCCTGGTCCAGCACAAGAAAGTAAACGAATTCCTGTCCCGGTTGAACGGCAATCACACCGGGGCGGTATCCCTGGATATAAGCACCCCCCGGGGATTCGGGGCGGCGGAAAAATTACTGGAACTCACCGGCCTTATTCTCCAACGGGTACGCGGTGCGGACGGTAAACCGAAATACCTTTTTTTCGAAGACTATTCGCCGCCGTCTTACGAAGTAAACGAATATTACCAGGTGGCAAACATCAGGGTCGGGGAACTGGCAAAGAAATTCAACGAGACCCGCCGGTTTGAATTTAACGTATCCGAATGTGACGTCGAGCTGCCCCGGGACATCGAGTTCTTCCGCCGGGTTACCGGCCTGGACCTCTCCCCGGACAACTTCGTGGAGACCCTGGCCAAAGAGAAACGCCTGCAGGTCTTACTGGGAATTCTTTACCGGTTGTCGGACCGGGAGATCGATTTTATCGACGGCCTGGAACCGGGGTTCGGCACCTGGAAAAAGATGTACCGCGTGGAAACGTTTTTAAACGGTATGTTCGTTCTCTCCCACGGGCTGCGGGTAAAAGAAAACCGTCTCCGTCTTCCCGGGGGCGAGGCGGCCGTGCCGTTCTGGGCGGAATCGGCGGGCGTCCATCCCCATCAGGCCCCGCTCCAATTCCTGGAAAACCTTGCAGCGGTGGACGGCGGGAAACTCAATTATTTTTATGTTTTCGGTTCCTTTCTCCCGCCGGAAACGCAAAAAGCCGTCTTCTCCGGTTTCGACGCCGCGGCGTTCAGGGATATCTACCATTCGCTGCACCTGGATAAAGAAGAGAGGATCGCCGGGTTGAGATTACCGGGTTTAAGGGATTTCGGGTTTTTTACCCTGATGTACGCCCTGAGAACACGAAACGGTAAGATCCATTTTCCCGGGGGTGTGGATGCCTGGGCCGCGGCCGTCGGGGCACGGGAGAACAGTACTCACGGCGTGTTGAAACAACTGGCCCATAATTCCATGAATAAAGAAAACATCCGGTCGTTCATCTCCGTATATTCCAAATTTTATTCCCGGCCGGGGCTGCTGACCCCCGGGGTTATCCGGACCCTTTATATCAATTACCCGGATTACAACGTGCTTGTGGATTTCGTGGAGAAAATCCCGGTGCGAAAGCCGGAAACCGTTTTAAAACTGTTTTCCCTGGCAGCGTCCATTGAACGCGCGGATATTCCTTCAAAAGAGAAAGAGGCATTGACCGCGATTTTTCAATCCCTGCTGGAACTGTTGGCCCAAAGCGGCAAATATACGCCGGACGGTTTCGACTACGACGGGGTGATCGACGAGTTGGTGAAAATCCCCCTGGAAGGGGCCGCGGCATACGATGCGCTGTTCCGGTTTCTCGAGAGTCCCCTTGCCGTCGATTTGTCACCGTCCCGGGTCAACCGGTCCTTTATGGACTTCTTGTTAAGCGGGATACAAAACCCGGAGGTAACGGTTCACGGTCAGGCCTATATCCTGGACGCCTCGTCGGTGGCCGGGAAAATGATCTCCGATGTATTGAACCGCCAGGAAACATGCACCCTTTCCGACCTGGAACGAGTAAACCGCCGGTTGGCTTATCTCCGGGACTGTACCGATGGGTGCGGTAATACGGGGAAACGTCTTATGGAAGACTTTAACCGGCTGCCCCACCCGGGGTTTGGATCGACCATGCCGCCTGCGATGGGGGGAAAGCTGAAAATATACTCCAGGTCCGGGCTGTTTAAAAACCTGGAGCGGTTGATCGCCAAAAAGTCGGAAGGGGCGCCGCCGGCGGAAGTGGATGCCCTTATCGGGAAAATCAAGGCCACCTGCTTGCTCCAACAGTTGAAACATTATCTTGTCACCTGTGCGTATGCCCTTAATATCAGCAATTCAAACGTGCGGTTATTTTTAAATCCCAATATGACACGGCTGCACGATTTTTCCTACCGGCGGAAGAAGGGTCCCTGGAATCACAGCGGCATTTCGCGGCGATTGGGTCAAACCTCGGCGTACCACCTGGAAGGCGGGTTGTCCCGGTTGAATATTACCCTGGCCGCCCCGTTCAGCGAGAATCTCTTCGGGAAGGGCATCGGTTATTACCCCGTCCAGACTACGTCCATCATCTTCAACAACCTCGACATTTTCCCTCACCCCCACATCGGCCGGGCCCAGGAGTATGTCGGGAACATGGTGACCGCCGCCGGTGAGCAGCTTCAGAAAGCCGAAGAGGATACCCGCTTTCGGCAGACACTGGTGGACGAACTGGCCACCCTGACCGCGGGATTCCGGTACCGGAACATGGTGAAAGCCATGGATGGAAATACGGGCCAATTCCTGCTCCATTACGGCGAACGGCTGCGGCTGGCCGAAAGACTGCTCCATAAGAAAGAACCGGTGCCGCCGGTATCGGGCATGGACCGCCTGGGCTGCATTTATTACCATACTTTCGGTACGCTGAAACCGTACCGGCTTTCCCTGTTTCCCCAGTCGTTATCGCATCTTTTCGAGACCAAATGGGTGGGTGGGGAGAAAATCGACGAACTCAAAATCAAGGCCGCGTATATTTCCTTTCAGAAAAAATTTCCGCCGGAGTTATTGGGGCATTTCGTTTACAGTCATCTCTTTTACGCGGCACGTTTTTTCGCCCAGGACTATAAAAACGACTACCACAAAACGTACTACGTGGCCGCCGTTTACAACTATTTGATTTTAAACCGGATATATAACGCCTTAAGAAAAAGCGGAGTATTGAGGATAAAATGAAAAAAAATAAAGTGATACTGGTGTGTATTATTGGCTTTGTTACATTTGTCACCCCGTGCTTTGGCCAATCCCAAAAAAAGGAGAGGGCAGAAGTGGTTTTCCTTTCTCCTCAAGAAGACCTGATGTGGGTGGGGGACCGGCAAATAACCATGACGGTGAAAAACATCGAACCCGGGGACGTCCGACTGGTCGAACTTTTCCTTGACGGTCGCCTGTTAAAGGAATTCCGCGCGCCCCCCTATACCCTTACCCATCATTTCGGCACCCGTGGGCAAAACAGGGTCCTCAGGGCCGCGGCGAGGGGAGAAGGGAACAAACTCCTGGCCCGGGGTATTTTAAGGTCCTTCCAGGTAGACGATGAGCAGACAGTGGAAGTCAAACGGGTGGTGGTGCCGGTGGTGGTAAAGGACAGGAAGGGGAATTATGTACGGGGGTTAAAAAAGGAGGATTTTTTACTGTCGGTGGACGGCAAGCCCGGGGAAATTTCGTTTTTCAGCACCCGGGGGACGGCGCAGTTCAACATGGTCCAGGTGATCGACATCAGTACATCCATGCGGTTTAAAATCCACGATGTGCTTGATGCGGCCAAAGATTTCATGGAGACATTAATGACCCCCGGCGATAAGGGAAATTTTGTTTTTTTCAACCATATCGTATTTGATTTCCCCGGGTTTACGGGCGATATGAAAGAGTTGAACGAACGGCTTGAGCTTCAGTCGCCCGCGGCCGGTGAGACGGCGCTTTACGATGCGGTGGCGCAGACGCTTAATTTGATGAGTAAGACCCGGGGTTGGAATATCATCGTAATTTTTTCCGACGGCAAGGACAACAGTTCGTACATCGACCCGTATTCCCTGATCGAGAAGGTCAGGAAGTCGTCCGTGGTGGTATATGCCATCGATAACTATGTGAACCGGTCCGAGAACGTGTTGGCCGAGATTTGTAAAATATCCGGGGGTATGACGTTTCCACTTGACAGTGTAAAGAAGACGCGGCGGGTATATGAGAAGATCAGGGCGGATATTCATGCGCAGTACATTCTATATTTTGATGCGTCGTCTTTCGGTGGTCGTTTTCGTTTCCATCCGTTGACGGTCACCGTCAAAAACAAAGACTACGACATCCGAACCATCAAAGGGTATTCGGATCACTAATTTCCAAACCTTTTCAACTTTCAAAGTCCCCCTGGTTGACAAAATCCGCTAACAATTGTAAAATGGTTTTGTTAGCGGATTTTTTTCCAGGAGCGAAATCATGTTTATGCCCAGTCAACAAAAATTTCCTTTTCCGCGTGCAGTCTCCATACCCAAAGCCCCATCGATGAAAGCCGAATCACACAGCCCAACCGTTTGGCAACAGTATCAAATTCCGGATGACGAAGCAGGCGGCGGACATATACCGCAGCTTCATGCTTGCCGACATTCATACATACAACAGCGTATTTTGCATGACACAAACGGCGCTCGAAAAAATCGAAATCAAGCGTAAAAAAGGTGGGATTTCGCAAATCTAACAGTGCAGGAATAATTTCTCTGTCTTTCAATCCTTTCCGCCCAAAGTCATACCCGATCTGGCGAACCGGTACACGCCAACTTCTTAATATTTGCCGTTGATTTTCAAGGATTTGTTCATCCAGGATATTCATACAGTGGCATGCTCCAGGACGTATTCAGGTGCAGTATATTCTTGTGCATGCTCAAGAAATGCCTGATTCGCCAAATTGACGGCCTCGGTGATCGCGGTTTTGTTAATATTGCCGTGATATTCCTGGATGATCGCATCCCATGACATCCCCTCGGCCACCTGTTCCAACACATGGGACACCATGATTCGTGTCCCACGGAATGTAGGCTTCCCATGGCAAATTTCCGGATCGCTGACAATATAACGTCCGATCAAACGTCCTTTTAGCTTATTTTTACTCATATATATATCCTATATTTAAATCGGATAAAAGTCAACAAAAAAATTTAAACCACCTGGAGAAACTAAATTTGCCTGCTCTTAAATTAGCACAAAATCCGCTAAGGGCGTTCGAATTCTTCGGTTAAACGTTTGGGGAGAAGGGTTTTGCGCTCCGAGGGCGAGGCGTTGGATACGGCCCGGCTAACGGTGTGCGCGTCGGAGATCAATAAAATCCGCTTCTTCGCCCGCGTTACCGCGGTGTAAAACAACTCCCGGTTCAACATGATGGAATGGGACGGCAAAAGCACCAAAATCAACATGTCGTACTCCGAACCCTGGGCCTTGTGTACGGATACGGCATAAGACAGGGTCAACTCCTCCAACTCCGATACATGGTACTCCACCAAATTCCCGTCAAAATCCACGTGCAGCTTCTTTTTTTCAGGATCGAATCTCGATATGATCCCCTGCTCCCCATTGAAAACCATTTTATCGTAATTGTTCTTCAACTGCATCACCTTGTCCCACTGCTTGTACGCCGCTTTCTCCTTCCTTATGATAAAAGGCTCCGGGTTGAAACGCTCCTGGATACGGGCGTTTAAACGGTCGATACCCGCCTCCCCCCGGTACATGGGCACCAATACCTGGACATCCTGCGAATTAAAATGATAATCGTTTTTGTAATACTCCAAAATCCGCAGCACCTTTTCCTGGGCCTGCGCTTCGCCCGTTACCCGGATAAACACGAAATCCAGGTCCTCGGTAAACTTTTTGAAAACCAACGGTTCACCGTTATTGATGCGATACGCATTGTCGATGATGAGGCTGTCCTCTGTCTGCCTGAAATTCCGGTTCAGGTAAATAATATTAAAATAGCCGCAGGTAATAATATCCCGCAGCACATTGCCCGGCCCCACCGACGGCAGTTGGTCCTTGTCGCCGATGACGATCAACCGCGTATGCCGTGAAATCGCTTTTAACAGGGAGTGAAAAATAAACGAGTCCACCATGGAGAACTCATCCACGATCACCGCGTCCGCTTTCAACGGGTTGTGCTCGTTGTGTACGAATTGTCCCGTTTCCGGCTCGATCTTAAGCATCCGGTGAATCGTGGACGCCCGGTAAAAGGCCGCTTCCTCGACCCGCTTGGCCGCGCGCCCCGTGGGCGCCGCAACGAGCACCTCCAGTTTCTCTTTTTGAAACGATTCGATAATGGCCCGGATAATCGTGGTCTTCCCCGTTCCCGGCCCCCCGGTGATAACCGTAATGCGGTCGTTCACCGCCGTAACCACCGCCGCCTTTTGCTCGTCGGTCAACTCCACCGAGGTCTTCTTAAAAAGATAATCGAAATTCACCTGTACCTGTTCCGGCGGACTCTCGGGGTTGGCCAGGGCAAAGAGACGCCGGGCGATCTGCTTCTCGATGGCGAAATTCTTATAACTCAATACCACCCTTCCCGGGATTTCTTCCCGTACCAGTTCGTTCCGCTCCACCATGGTTTCGATGCATCCGGCCACCTCGTCCGGTGCCACGTCCAGCAGCGATGCGCACCGCTGCGCCAGTTCCGGTTCCTCCACGTAGAGATCGCCGTTCTGCTGCTCGAACTGGGTGATAAGGAAATGAATGCCCGCCTTGATCCGGTTGATATCGTTCCTCGATACCCCAAACCCCAGGGCAATGGTATCGGCGATCCGGAATCCCACGCCTCTCACCCTCTCGATCAGGAAATACGCATTCTGTTCCAGCACAGTGAAGGAATCGTCGCCGAAAGCCTTGTAAATCTTAAAGACCGTTTCGTTACCGATACCGTGGGGCGCCAGTTTTACCGTTAACTCCCGGATGGTCTTATTGTCTTTATCGCTTTTCTTTATCTCCGCGATAAGGGCTTTTTTAACACCCTTTACCTCGGCTAACCGGTCCGGGTTGTCCCGGAAGATATCGAAAGTCTTGTCCCCGAATTTGTTAACGATCTTTTCCGCCGTTCGTTTACCCAGGCCTTTGAACCGGCCCGAAGAGAGGTATTTTACCATTCCGTCGCGGTCTTCCGGGGGGATGGCCTTGTAAGCCGTGACCCTGAGCTGGTGCCCGTAGGTGGGATGGTCGAAATCGTCGCCTGTGATCTCCAGGAAATCGCCTTCATTGACATCGAAGAGGTTGCCCACCATAACCGTTTGTTCCCGTGTGCCTTTGACCGATATTTTAAAGACGCCGTAGCCGCTCTCTTCGGAGAAGAAAATACGTTTCAATACTTTAACTTTTTTACCATTTGTCAAAATTCCAGGCTCCTTAACGTGTATTATACACAATCCATGTCAAAAAGCAAATATTATTCCTTCATGCATGCGGTTAGTATTGGTTTGAGGCTCCTCTTTCATTTTAAAGATGGAATTAAATCGACCGGGTAATGAAAATCTCTTGACCTGGCTTCCGCCGTTATCGAGTACGAGTATTTTTGCACCGACAGGTAATAAAAAAACAATGCCAGTTAATTAATAATTAACGCGAATTAATCCTGGAGCAATGAGAATTGATTTATACGCAACGATGATTAATTTTGACGCAACGACAATTGATTGAGAATTAAGGACAATTGATTGAGAATTAAGGACATGTAATTGTTTTGCAACGCAAATTAATTAAGAATTAAGGACATGTAATTGTGCTGCAAACGGCATTGATTGAAAATTAAGGACAATTGATTGAGGATTAAGGACATATGATTGTTTTACAACGGGAATTGATTGATATTCAAGGACATGTAATTGTTTTGCAATTGCCATTGATTGAGAATTAAGGATAGTTGATAAAAAATTAACGCGAGATGATTAATTTGCAAGGGAGACAGGTGCTTTTTCTTCCGGCAAAATGTGAAAAACCCCGATATACCATAAATCTAGTAATGGAGAACCCCCGGGGCAGGTAAAGATGATTCCCCACCTTACGCTGCCTTGCCGTTTCCGGGGGCGGGGAAACGAGCGGGGAGCACATGGGAATGGTTAAGCGGTCAACACGAAAGCATTGAAAATTTTTTTTTATATTTACTTTTTGTTGAATCTTTGGTATCCTGTGCATTATGAAAAAATTGTCTATGGGTCTGCTTATTTTTTTCATAAGTTCCTTTTTACTTCCGAAAGACAACATCAAAATCGGAGCTTATGCAGGGTATTTTTCCGTCAGGGATAATGCCATAAAAGAAGTCTACACCAGCGGAGACGTTACCTACGGGGCCAGGCTGGGGGTGCGCGTATGGAACGGATTGCACATCTGGTTGTCCGGCGGCCAATTCAGGAAAGTCTCCGAGACCACCCTGCTGGCGCTGAGAGATACCACCACCCTGGTGCTGAACCCCTTCTCCCTCTCCCTGCGATATGTTTTCCCCCTGGGTGCCGTGAATCCATATATCGGAGGTGGTTACACATATATTTATTTCAAAGAGACATCGGATATCGGTAATGTCAGCGGAGACGGCAGAGGCTACTCCATGGATACCGGTATCGAATTCAACCTGTCGCGGAGGTTTCACCTGGACCTGGGTGTCTCCTACAGCGAAGCAAAAGTAAATCCCACCGGTCGCGATGTGCAGATCGGCGGACTCCAGGCAGGTGTATCCTTCCTGGTGGTATTTTAATTTTTTTGTTGAAAATAAAGGAGTTTTATTATACTATAGTTAAGTGCATTACCCGGGTGAACTATTTTAATGGATGTTAAAGATCAGATAAAAAGGCGCGTGTCCATAACCGATGTGGCTGCCTTGTACGTGGACTTGAAACCGGCGGGGAAATATCTCAAAGCCTTGTGCCCGTTTCATACAGAAAAAACACCCTCGTTTTTCGTCATGCCGGAGAAAGACAGCTACAGTTGTTACGGGTGTAATAAGTTCGGTGATATTTTCTCCATGGTCATGGAAATGGAAAATATCGGTTTCCCTGAAGCCATGAACTTTTTGATCGACAGGTTCCACGTGCAGGTGGAGAAGTCTGCCCGGGGCAAAAATACGTCTACCGATGTCTACACCCGGATCAACGAGATCGCCGCGAAATACTTCAATGATAACCTCTATGACGGCCGCGAAGGGAAAAGTGCACTGAACTACCTGAAACAAAGGGGCATCGGTGAAGAAACCATCCGGTTGTTCTCCCTGGGGTATGCCGAAAACAAGTGGGACGGCCTTTACAATTTTTTCCAGCGCAATTCCTGCGATATCCGGAAGGCGACGGAACTGGGACTGTTGATTCGAAACCCCCAAAAAAATAGTGTTTACGACCGGTTCAGGGGACGGATCATCTTTCCCATATTTTCCGAGTCCGGGGCCCTGGTTGCCTTCGGCGGCCGGACCATTTTCGACGATCCCAATAAATACCTCAATTCTCCCGATACCCCCCTGTATAAAAAGAGCAAACACCTTTACGGCTTCAATGTCGCCAAGAAGGATATCCGGGAAAAAAAGAGTTCCATCCTGGTGGAAGGCTATTTCGATATGGTCTCCCTCTATCAAAACGGTGTTAAAAACGCCGTGGCCTCCCTGGGGACCGCCCTGACCGAAAACCAGATTTACCTCTTGAAACGGTTTTCCGATGTCATTTACATCTATTACGACAGCGACAAAGCCGGGGTCGCCGCCGCGGTCCGGGGTATCGAGAAAATGTTCGAGCAGAATATCAACCCCCGTATCGTCTCCTCCACCGAAGCCAAAGACCCCGATGACCTAATCCGGCAAAAGGGTCTGAAAACCTTCCTGGAACTGTTGGACCAATCCCCCGGCGGCTTTAAATTCCTTCTCGACAATGTCGCCCGGAAATATGATTTAAGGGTCCCCGAACAAAAAAAACAGGCCGTCGATCGCATGATGAGTTTTGTCCATAAATTCAACGACCCCATTGTCCGCGGCGAATATATACGGATGACCGCGGACTTTTTCAAAATAGACGAAAAATTACTCAAACTAACGAATAAAGACAGGAAAAACGACGGGGCCGGTGAACCGGCCAAAGGGTTGAACATCACCCCCGCCGAACGAATCTTCCTTCAATCCGTCTTTACCCTGCCGGAATTGATCGACGAGGTAAAAGAGTTGTTCGACGAAAAACTGTTGTCCGTACTGTCCTCCCGGAACATCATCCGGCTGCTGATGCAAAATTACAACCCCGGTACCCGGGCAATCGACGACATTACCCGGATCAGCGAGCAGCTCACCGACGCCGAGCGGGTGGAATTCCGGAATATCTTCGAAAGCCGGGGAAACGGGAAAAACAGTATCGACAGGACCGACCTGGAACAAAAAGTCGAAACCGCCGTCTTGAAATTTGTCGATCTCAAAAATAAACAGGAAACCCGGCGAATCGACAGGCAAATAAAAATCGCCGAAAGAGAAAACAACATCAGCGAAGTGTTGAAGTTAATGAGAGAAAAAAATCAATATATTAAAAATAAATACAGCAAAGCTGCAAATACAGGAGGAGCCGTTGAAATATTATAACGATAATGAGAACGGAAGAAAATTCCCCGATGACTTCGACGAGGACCCTAACGACTTCCATGGTCATGACCATGACGAAGATAACGATAACGATAATAATGATAATGATGAAAATGACCCCGATATTTCACCCGACATTTTTGAAGAGTTGAATGAAATGTCGCGTGTGAGGAACGGAAGAATCAAAAAAGAAGATTTTGTCGAATTTCTGAAGGAAAAGCACCTTACCGAACAGAAAAAGGAAATCGCTTCTCAATTGGCCACCATGGATATTAAAATAATGCGGAAGAAGAATATTCTAAAACCTGAACGGCTCAAGGCATACAATGATTTCCTTACGGAATACAAAAAAGAGCTGCGGGCAATAATACGGCGGTCTAAGAAAAATTTCGGGATCGTGGAAAGTACCTTTATCCACAGTTTGTTTGAGAACGACGAGGCCTTTAAAAATAATTTGAAATTACTCAAACACTATCTCAAAGAGAACGAGGTCAAGATAATCAAAATTCCCAAAGCAAAGGTCCCCAAAGCCACCCTGGAAAAGAGCGAAATCGTCGGCGATCCCGTTCGGCAGTATTTAAGGGAAATGGGAAACGTCAATCTCCTTTCCCGCGTCGAAGAAGTAAAAATAGCCAAACGCATCGAGCGGGGTGAAAAGAAAGTCATTAAGGCCTTATCGAAAACCAATATCGTCCTGAATTCCGTCATCGACCTGGGACGCGACGTCCTGGAAGGCGTAAAGGATATCGATGAAGTCATCGATATCCATGAAGATATCGAAGATGAATCCAAAAAACAAAAAATCCGGGATAATTTTTTAAAACAATTCGAACATCTTAATAAATTGAAACGGGAACTAAAGACGCTGAAAAAATCACCGTCCCCGGTCTTTACTATTGCCAAGAAAATGGTGGAGATTACCCACCTCATCCAGGATATGTCCATACTATACGAGCATAAAAAAGGTTTTATGAATCGTATAAAACAGTTAAAAGAGAATTACAGCCATATTATCAACCGCGTCAGGAAACTCGAGAAGGAATTGGGTGCACTGTCCAAAAAAGATGAGCAGGCACGCCGGAACCTCAAAGAAGAGATTGTCAATTACCAGCAAAGACTGGAAAATTTAAACAAAAAATATGAGATCAATCCCGAAGACCTGTTTAAAACCTGTGCCGATATCGCCGAAGGACAGAGGCTCATCGACCTGTCGAAAAACGACCTGGTGGAATCCAACCTCCGCCTGGTGGTCTCTATCGCTAAAAAATATATTAACCGGGGACTTCAATTCTCCGATCTTATCCAGGAAGGAAATATCGGCTTAATGAAAGCCGTAGAGAAATTCGAGTATCAACGGGGGTATAAATTTTCCACTTATGCCACCTGGTGGATCCGGCAGGCCATCACCCGGGCCATCGCCGACCAGGCACGGACCATTCGTATCCCCGTACACATGATCGAAACCATCCATAAAATAAACCGGACCCAACGCCGGTTGGTCCAGGAATTGGGAAGGGAACCCTCGGAAGAAGAGATTTCCGAGGAAACCGGGTTCTCCACCGAAAAAATACGAAAAATCCTGAAAATCGCACAGGAACCCATTTCCCTTGAAACACCCGTCGGGGACGACGACTCTCATCTCCGGGACTTTTTGGAAGATGTAAAAACCGCTTCGCCGCCGGAAATGGTTTCAAAAATGAATCTCAGGGAACAGTTGAGCCATGTGCTCTCCACCCTGACCGAAAGGGAAGCCAAGGTCATCGAAATGCGATTCGGTTTAAGAGACGGAAACGAACACACATTGGAAGAAGTCGGACAGGAATTCCAGGTTACCAGGGAACGTATCCGGCAGATTGAAGCAAAGGCCCTGAGGAAATTAAAGAAAAAAGCAAAAAAACTCGTGAGTTTTCTCGATAAACCCGATAATTTCAGGGAGAGCTGAGTGACGTGATTCACGCGATTCACGTGATTCACGCGATTCACGTGCGTTCGGAGAGCAGGCTCATAAGGAATCTTTTCTTATCCTGCGTTATATTCAGCCAGCGCGCACCCACGGAATAGACGACACCAAAAGGGATACCGGTTTTTTCATCCGCGTTGAATCCCCCGGCATCGACCCGTACCACCTCGATGTCGAACGCTTCCGATTGCTTTTTATCTTTCACCGTCAATACGTATTTCGAACCGATAATAGGCGAAAAATTAGAGACCAGGTGCAGACCCTCGAAGTTGATATCTTTTAGGATGAATTTTTCCATGTTGTTGAAGGTTCCGATGATCTCGCCTTCAAACTGAAACCGGTGACTTTTACGTCTTTGTCCCATTTTAAATCTCGTTACTCTCTACATTCTAATATTATATTATAATTCCCGGGATTTCCAACAAAAAAAGGAAAAAAAATCCACTTTACCCCTCTATCCCTTTATGTTATAATGCCACGTTACGCTTTACGACGTACAGGAGAGGAAATGTTTGAAAAAGCAGGTGTGATCGTTTTAATTTTTGCTTTATTGGCGGGCTGCGGTTCCGGCAGGGAAAAAGATACCTTTGAAAAATTTTCCGAAGAATATATACGGATCAACGAGATGTATAACGAGCAGGTAAAATCCGTTACATCCAGGGAAGAGTATGCGGTCCTGCAAAAACAGAGAACCGGCGACCTGGATGAACTGTTGAAAAAATACGACGCCGCCCTCTCTTCCGATGAGGCGGAATTGTTGAAAAGTAAACTGCTGATCGACATGTCGAAGCTCGCGGAAGCCGAAGAGAAGATAGACCGTCTCATCAAAATCGATTCGCGCGTGAAAAACGAGGCCGGGCTGGCCAAAGCCCGGATACTGATCTACCGGAAAGAACCCGGTGAAGCCCTGGCCGTCCTTAAGGAAGTCGAGGGAAAGGTCAAGCCCGGGCTCGAACTTTTCAGTATATATCTGTATTTTGCCCTCTATTCCCCGGACATCGGTGTGATGGAAGAGTATGCCCGGAAATTTTTAAATTCCGGGGGCATACCGGGGGAATTGACGACATTCAAAGCGGATATCTACCGGAATTTATCCCTCCTGGCCCTGCGGAAAGGCGACCCCGCGGAAGCCGGGAAAATGATGGAAAAGGGGATTGCCGAAGCCGAGGACCCGGCTAAAAAATCCATGCTGGAAGGGGATCTGGCCCAACTGGGACTGGTCGGGAACCCGGCACCGTCCATTGCCGCCGAAACCTGGATCAACAGTGCGCCGCTCAGCCTCGATCGATTAAAAGGCAAGGTCGTGATCATCGATTTCTGGGCCACCTGGTGCGCCCCCTGCCGCAGGGTGATTCCCGGGCTGGTCAAATGGCATGAGAAATATAAAAACAGGGGTCTCGTCGTGATAGGGCTCACCAAACTCTACGGGAACTACAACGACGATACCGGCAGTAAGGGCACCGTTACCCAAAAAGAGGAGGTCACTTTGATAAACCGGTTCGTTACGCGGCATAACATTCCATATCCCACCGCGGTCGCCGTGGAGGGCGTCAACGCCGAGAAATACAAAATACGGGTCATTCCCACCATGGTATTCATCGACAAAAAAGGAAATGTCGATTATATCAACGTGGGGGCCGGACAGGAAGAGGTCCTGGAAAATAAGATAAAAAAGTTATTGGAGGTCGATTAATGGAAAAGATCAAATCGTTCGATGATTTTCAAGATAAACTGAACGGTGCTCGATACGTGATCATGGATTTCAGCTCCCCCGGCTGTGCACCGTGCAAGAAAGTACCGCCCCTGTTGGAAGAGATCATGGCAGAAGAGACCGGTAAAGATATCGCCGCCTATGAAGTGGATATTACCGAAAACATGGAAGTCGCTCAAAAATTCTTCGTTATGGGCGTCCCCACCATTATCGTTTTTAAAGACGGCAAAGAGGTCAACCGCTTTAATTCCGTACCCAAAAAAGCCAAGATCACGAAAGCCATCGATTAGAAAAACCGCATAACGTTTAGTTGTGGCAATCCCCTGTTTGACTTTTCCGGGGATTTGGTGTATATTTACATTTCAAAATATCGAAAATGAGTCCGGGAGGACGAGGGAGTAAAGAAGTGAACAGTAAAAAGGTGAACAAAAAGGTGAACATTAAACAGTGGTCTTCATTTGTTTTGTTCCTCTTTTTCGTCTCTTTTTTCGGTCCCGGGTTATCCGCGAACGCCGCAAACCCGGCCCGCCAGGAAGTGGACCTGGTAAAACTGAAAAAAGAAGAAGAGAAACGAAAGAAAAAATTAAAAAAATCAAAATACGTCGTTACCAACGAGAGCCTGAAAAATCTCGATAAAACCAAAGGCAAGGGCAGCCTGAGCAAAGCCTCGGGCAGCAGCGGTACCGGGGAAAAAGCGAAAGAGAGTACTTCAACGGAATCATTGCCCACGCAAACCGACGCCTCCGCCGATTCCCCGGTGGATGAAGAGCAAAGACAAAGAGATGAAAAGTGTAAATTTTGGCAAAAAAAGAAAACCGACCTGATCTATGAAATCTACAAGACAAAAGCGGATATTAAAGACATGATCGCCGAATATAACAATATCGTAAAAGAATTCGATCTCGTCACCGGCGATACGCAAATAAAAATGATGGAACGGGGCGATGAATTGCTCAAAGAGATAGACAACGCCAAAAAACGCATCGTGGAGATGGAAACAGAGATGGCCGAACTGGATAACAAGGCGCGAAAAGACGGCGTCCCGCCCGGATGCCTGCGGGAAATCGAATACCCGCCTTCTAAAAATTAACCGTGCGGCAGCCGGCAGGGCAGTGGATTATCAATAGTCGTCCAGGTGATTGAACTCCGCATTCTCTATCCAATTTAGAGGCCGCGACAGGAAGGTAACCATATTGGCCATAAAGAATGCATGACGCCGTTCCTCATCGGCGATTTTCAGGAATATGGACTTAACGTCCCCGGACTCGACTTCTTCGGCTTTCTCCCGGTAAAAGGCTTCGCTTTTTTCTTCGATTTCTACCGCCTTTTTGTACAGCTCGACTTCCGTACCCTCCAGGTCGAGGAGTTCGTTTTTTTCCTTCATCTCGATAAAAATGTTTTTCGCATCCTTCAGTACCGTATAACCGGCCAATTGAGGGGAAGCGTTTTCATTCAGGCCTTTTAGTACATTATAATGATCCACTTCGTTATCGGCCAACAGGTTTAAAATGAACCGCAGGCCCTCTATTTTACATTTGCCTGCCAGGTCTCTATAAAAGTGTTCCCCGTCTTTTTCCATTTGCATACCGAATTCAAAAATATTCATTCCGAATACCTCCTAAAAAATGTTAACGTCTTATATTAAAGGAATTGGCAAGAAATTTCAATGGCTTTATTTTTTTTTCTTACTCTTCCACCTCTTTGTCTTTCCTGTCCTTCTCCTCGGCGAATTCCTCGTCGAAGGTCTCTTCCTTCGGCTCCTCACCGTAAATGTACTTGTTAAACCACTGCCAATTATGCGTCAATACCGCCAGGTTCTCTTTCGGTTTGGATATCCCGTGACCGAAACCCTTGTAAATGATCAATTTCGACGGCACGCCCTTATCCTGCAAACCGCGGTAAAGCTTATACGCATTGGTCGGCGGCACCCGCCGGTCAAACTCGCCGTGCTGGATTAACGTCGGCGTTTTCGCTTTATTAATGTGGGTCATGGGACTGGTCTTTTTATAGACCTCCGGGTCATCCCAGGGCGTCGCACCCAAATAATGAATCGTAAACGGCGTAATATCCGTACGGTAATAATACGTTACCCAATCCGATATCCCCGCACCCACGCTCACCGCCCTGAACCGGTCGCTGAACGTCGTAATATAAGCCGAAATATAGCCGCCCTGGCTCCAACCCATGGAAGCCACCCGGTCTTTATCCACAAACCCCCGGTCGATCAAATAATCCACACCGGAAATCACATCCCAGTAATCACCCACCCCCAGGTTGCGGTAATTCAGTTTACGGAAATCCGCGCCGAAACCCGCGCTTCCCCTGTAATTGGGTTCCAGGAACACCGCCCCTTTCGCCGCCCACTGCTCGATGGGATAATACCGGTTATAACGGTCGAATTCCTGGGGAAAAGAGATACCCGTCGGACCACCGTGAATGATCACAAAAAGGGGATACTTTTTATTGGGATCAAAATCCGCGGGTTTGATCAATACTCCCGTGATCTTTGTCCCATCCGTACTCTTCCAGGAAATCGCCTCTTTGGTCGAAAGCTTCCAATCCTTTAATTGGTCTGAAAAATCCGTCAATTTCCGGGGTTTAAAGGGTCTCAATAACGAATAATAGAGTTCCGGGTAACTGTCCGCGTTCATATAAGTAAAGGCCGCCGCTTTTCCATTTTCACTGATAGACATCCCCCTTAAGACAAAATCATAGCCTTCGGTGACCCGGTGGATTTTTTTTGTCCGGGGAGACAGCCGAAAGAGATGACGGGTCATGCCCCGGTAAGCCATGAAATAGATACCTTCCGTTTTCCATGTCAACAGCCCCGCGTTTTCGTCGAATTCCCGGGTCAGGCAGGTGACGGCCCCACCGCCCGCGGGTATGGTACAGATTTCCGAGTTGACAAAATACGATTCACTGCCCATATTGGAAACAAAGGCAATGGTTTTCCCGTCCGGCGACCAGGTGGGGGAACTGTCCGGGCCGTTTTGGTCCACCAATTTAGACACTTTTTGGTCCGAAATAGCGACCAGGTAGATGTCGGATTTGGAGAAAGAGGGGACCCGGGAATCCGGGTTGGCGCTGAAAACGATCCACTTCCCGTCCGGCGACCACTCGAACGAGCCCACGTGCAAATCCTGGCGGTCGACGAGCTTTTCGGTCTTGCCCGTATCCACATTCAACAACCAGAGGTGAGACGGTCCGGCTTCCTCGTCGATAATTTCAAAGTCGCCGTATTTTTTCTTAATGCCTTTTTCTTTTTTACTCTCTTTATCCTTCGCCGTGTAGGCGATGGTTTTACCGCCGGGAGACCAGTCGTAATCCCCGAAATCCTCTTTGAAATCCGTGATCTGTTTACCCTCGCCCCCGGAAACCGACATCAGGTACAATTGGGTTTTGTCTCCCCTGTCGGATTTAAACGTAAAATACCTGCCGTCCGGGGACCAGGCATACGAATAACTGGAACCTTTCGCAAAGGTCATCTGCTTCGTTTCCCCGGTCTTTACAACCGCCATCCATACCTGCTCGACATATTTATTTTCATCCCAATCCGGCTGCACGACACCGTATAAGATGTACTCACCATCGGGAGAGATCAGGGGACCGCCCGGGGATTTGAGATCGAGAACCTCTTTAAACCCCGGCGTACTCGTGGGCGCCGTACCTGTTTTTTCTCCCGCTGCCACGACCAGTGTAAAAAGGAGTAGAATTACCGTCATTTTAAATATTTTCATAGTTCCTCCAATTAATTGTTTCATCATTCAATTATAGATATTCTCGCGAAAATGTCAATTTTTTGAGCACCCACAGGGTGTTTTTTGCAGGACGCACCCGTTGGAAGTTGTAAGAAACAGTTTCCGGCACGTAAGATGTCGGAATATTCTGGTGTTTCTTAGGACGGAAAAAAGACTGGAAAAAATAAAATATCAACTTTTTTTTAAATCACCCTGTATATATGATATGATGAAGAAAAGAGTATTTATATGGAAAAAAGAACGGACAGCGAGCTGATGAAATTAATCGCGGACAAACATACACCGGCACTTAAAGTGCTGTACCGACGGTATGAAATCCAGGTCTTTAACTTCATCCGGCGGTATACCGGGAGCCGGGAACTCGCACAGGAACTCATACAGGAAACCTTTACCCGTATCTGGTTCGCCGCCCATACCTTCGATCGAAAACGGGGAAATTTCAAAGGCTGGCTCTATGCCATTGCCCTGAACATCTCCCGCAGCGAAATGTCTAAAAAAGAATACACCTACCATTTCATAGAGATCAATGAAACCTGCGAACGGGGTGAAGACGGCAGGGGCCGCACCGGCGAAACCCCCGAAACCATCCTGCACAAAAAGGAGCTGGAAAATTCCGTTGCCGATGCCCTGGGGAAACTGAAACCCTATTTAAGAGAGGTGGTGGTGATGAAAAATTACCAGCACCTGAAATTCAGGGAGATCGCCGAAGCCGCCGGTATACCGGAAGGCACCGCCAAAGCCAGGTATCACAGGGCCATCGCCCTTTTAAAAGAGGCGTTGAACCTCCATACCTCGATACGCGCTGCCGCGGAGGTAAATAACCATGTGTAATATGAATAAAAATCACCTGCTTACGTTATTCTTCCATGAGGGGACCCCCCGGGAAGAAAAAGAGATACAAAAACATGTCGATGAATGCGGCGACTGCCGGGATTATCTTCTAACCCTGGAACGTACCCACAGCACATTACAGCAATGGAAAGACGAAGCCCCCCTTCCCATTACCCTGGAAATGATCCTGGCCGAGATCCCGGAAACCCGGGTGAAACCCACCGCCGCCAAACCCGCCGCCCCGGCCGTTGCCCCGTTATTATCGATAATTGTGTTAATCCTGGTTATCCTGGGAGTCATCCTGCTGGTTCACGATAAGGTGACGCTTCTACCCATCTGGGAGACCCTGAGAGAGTGGCGG
>Ga0210082_1000033_pt1 | contig 27496 bp, 17 predicted proteins | sample White_ThreeSqA_D_2_FD_185592 | JGI IMG/M metagenome (GOLD analysis project Ga0210082, IMG submission 185592) | Wetland microbial communities from the San Francisco Bay, California, USA, that impact long-term carbon sequestration -... | ecosystem: Environmental > Aquatic > Marine > Wetlands ... | reverse complement strand
CCGGAAAGGGGACGGGCAAGGAAACGTCTTCAAACCGCTTCATCACGTCGTTTCCCCGTTATTTCCCTGCATCCTAACGACACGTATACGTTTCACCCGGACGCATATATGTGTTCCCCCTGGAACGTATGCGTGCCGCCCGGGAGCGCATACGTGTCGCCCCGTAGCGCATACGTTTCCCCCTGTAGCGTATACGTGTCGCCCCGTAGCGCATACGTTTCCCCCTGGAACGTATACGTTTCCCCCCGTAGCGTATACGTTTCCCTCCGACGCGCATACGTGTCGCCCCGTAGCGTATACGTTTCCCCCTGACGCGCATACGTTTCCCCCCGGAGCGCATACGTGTCCCCCCGGAGCGCATACGTTTCCCCCTGGAGCGTATACGTGTCGCCCCGGAGCGTATACGTTTCCCCCGGGAGCGCATACGTTTCGCTCGGACACGTATGCGTGTCGATTCGAAGCGTATACGCGTCGCTTTTCCCTTCAAAAAAACCGGGGGGGCAATTTCATGCCGGAAAATGACGGATTGGTTTCCATGGGAAAGAGGATGAGGTTGATTTTTTTTCGTAAAATGACGAAATGAATATAAAAAGAATAGAAATAAAACCGTTAAAGACCACTCTCAACGCTCAACGAAATCTGTCGAAATTTTAATTCTATCATGAGAAAGAAAAAGGTGCCGGGCATGACTTGAAATAAAACTCCACTTCCTATAAAATACTACCATGAAAAAAGTTTTAATCGACGACCCGCTAGAACTCCACTCCATGAAACTTCTATCCATGCTCATACTGTCGTTCATCGGCGGGGCTCTCCTGTATAGCATTTTGCAATTCCTCGTGGAACCGGACTTTTTACCTGCGTTCATCTGGATCAACGGGTGTAATGCGATTCTCGGCTTTGCGTTTTTTTTAAATAAAAACGGGCGGTACCGGGAAGCCAAAATACTGACCCTGGTCTGTATCTCCGCCGCCATTCTCCTGGCCACCCAACTGGGACCACCCGCTGTTTACTCCCGGTACCTCTACGGGATGATCATCCCCGTCGTACTGGGCAGTATACTCCTCTCGCTCCGCGGCACCATGCTCCTGGCCCTGGCCAACCTGGCGGCTGTATTGATCCTGGTCGCCCTGAGCCCTTATATAACCATCGCGGCTGTGATCGATCCCCTGGGGATTTATATCACCGTCTCACTCCTTATCCTGGTGGGCGTACACCACAACAGCCGGATGGAAGACAATCGGCAAATCGAAATAATACAAAAAGAAGAACGATACCGGTCCCTGGTGGAAAATATCGGCGAAGTGATCTTTTCACTGGACATCGACGGCTATATTACCTATATGAGCCCCGTGGTCGAGCGCGTGACACAATTTAAAGCCGAAGAACTGGTGGGGAAACATTTTTCCGAACTTGTCCATGACGAGGACCTGCCTGAATTGAAAAAATCTCTCGAGCGCCTCTACAGCGGTATCGAGGAAGCCTCCGAATTCCGGTTGATAGACAGGGATAAAAATCAACTCCACGTCCGGACCACCAGTCATTTGGTGACGGAAAACGGTGTGCCCATAGGAATCACCGGTGTCGCCACCGACATTACCCAACAAAAAAGGCTGGAAACCCAATTTCTCCAGTCACAGAAAATGGAAACCCTGGGCAGGCTGGCCGGCGGTATTGCCCATGATTTCAACAACCTGCTCACCGTGATCCTGGGGTATTGCCAGATGTTAACCATGGAAGATACCCTGCCCCCCGGGATCGACGATCTTGTAAAAAGTATTCAAACCGCCGCCGACCGGGGGGCGGGGCTGATACGGCAGTTGCTGGCTTTCAGCAGGAAGCAGATCATTCAACCCCGGGTCCTGGATATCAACCAATGCCTGGACAACCTTGAAACCATACTGAAACGCCTGATCAGGGAAAATATCACTTTTACCACTGTTTATGCCACGGGCATCCGGTCTATTAAAGTAGACCCCGCGCAATTGGAGCAGGTGATCATGAACCTCGCCGTTAATGCGGTGGATGCCATGCCCGGCGGCGGTTCCCTTAAGATCGAGACGGCCGATATCTGCCTGGATGACGCCTACTGCAGGCAATACAACGATGTCGAACCGGGAAATTATGTCGTCCTCTCGGTCATCGATACGGGGTGCGGTATGGACAAAAAAACCAGGGAATATCTCTTCGATCCCTTTTATACGACCAAGGAAGCAGGGAAAGGAACGGGGCTGGGATTGTCCACGGTCTACGGTATCGTTAAACAAAGCGGCGGACATATCCGGTTCGACAGCTCCCCCGGCAAAGGAACAGTATTTAAAATTTATTTCCCCGGGATTGACGAAGCCGGTGAAAAAGATGTGGAAGAAGAAAATAAAACAAAACCCGTGGTGGAAAAAAGAAAGGAGTTGTTGTTGGTGGTGGAGGATGAAGTGGAACTCCGGGACGTAATGGTACGCGTGTTGGAAGGGTACGGCTACAGGGCGTTTGCCGCTAAAGATGGGGAAACGGCGCTCCGGATGTGCGAGGAATTGAAAGATGAAAAGGTGGACCTGTTGATAACCGACGTGATGATGCCCGGGATTTCGGGGAGAGACCTGGCAGCTAAATTAAAGAAGCTGTTCCCCGGAATGGGCGTTCTATATGTCTCCGGTTATACGGACAGGAAGATCGTCACCAGTGACATTGTCGGGAAAGGGATGACATTTCTACCCAAACCGTTTACCCCCGGCCTCCTGCAATTTAGAATCCGTGAGGTCCTGGGCAAGGGGGAAGTTCCGGATGATGATAAATCCGAAGCACGAAGCACGCCAGTTGAGAAAGGGTAGGGTGGGGAGAAATTTTAAGATTTACTGATTTTTATTATTGACAATTTCGCGGAATACTGTTATTTTTCTATATTAAAGAGGCGATCAAATTCTATAATAAAGAGGTGATCAAATGAAACGACGAGAGTTTATCAAGAATACGGCGGTAATGTCTTCATCGATATACTTTACCGGTCTCCTCACCGCACAGGAAGCGGGCGGCGAACCGGTGATCAAAGTCCAGGGCGAATCCCCCTATGAAATGGCAAAACGCGCCGTCCGGGAATTGGGCGGTATGGAAAAATTCATTTCAAAACAGGATATCGTCATGGTAAAACCCAATATCGGGTGGAACCGCACCGTTGAACAAGCCGCGTGTACAAACCCGGAAGTGGTTAGAGCCGTGGTGGAAATGGTCTACAACGCCGGCGCCAAAAAAGTCATCGTAATGGATGCCACCTGTCATACGGCAGCGGATACCTACAAAAACAGCGGTATCCGGGAGGCGGCCGAAAAAGCGGGTGCCGAAGTCCGGTTCGCGGATGAAAACCGGCTGAAAGCCTATGATTTCAAAGGCCAACGGCTCAATCAATGGCTGGTCTATAAAGATTTCCTCGATGTGGATAAATTCATCAATGTTCCCATTTTAAAACACCATGGAAGCGCGGGCATAACGATCGGTATGAAAAACCTCTACGGTATCCTGGGCGGGAACCGCGGAAAACTTCACCGCAGCATGGGACAGGGTATCGCGGACCTGGCACGCGGCTTTAAAACGGACCTTACCATTATCGATGCCTACCGCGTCCTGTTACGCAACGGGCCCATCGGCGGCCGCGTCAGCGATGTGGAACTTAAAAAAACACTCATCGCCTCCACGAACATTATGGAAGCCGACGTGGTGGCCGTGGACGTATTCGGAAAAGTGCCGGAACAATACGAATTTATCCGGGCTGCATTCGATAACAAATTAGGCCAAATGGATATCTCTAAGATCAACCTGAAATCGATTACGATTTAAAACGATTTTTTTAGCCACGGAGATCACGGAGATCACGGAGATCACGGCCTGTGTCCCCCGTGGCTAATGTTTTTAAACGATTGCTTTTAAACGATTATATATAAGGTACGGCATACAAATGAATGCAAAAAAAGGAAAACAATATCAAAAAATACGGATTGCAACTCAAATCGTTTTTACATTTTTATTTTTCTACCTGCTCATGAGCGCCGGGCGCGCCGGGGCCGAATCGTTTACCTTTTCAGACTATTTTTTCTACTTCGATCCGCTGCTGGCGGTAATGAATTTTATTGCCACCTATACCATCGTTCCCATCTTCCTGCTCTCCCTTCTCCCCCTGGCCTTGACCCTCGTATTCGGACGGTTTTTCTGCGGGTGGGTTTGCCCCCTGGGGGCCGTTCACCAGTTTTTCTCGTGGCTTTTCAAAAAATCCAAAGTAGAGAAAAAGGGCGTGGATAAGAGGCTGTTAAAATTAAAATACGTCATCCTGTTGGTGGTGCTGATCTCCGCCGTCTGGGGCACCCATTACGGCGGATGGTTCGACCCCTTTTCCCTCCTCACCCGGAGCACCGCCACCTTTGTCGGTCCCTCGGCCAATTACCTGGTGGAGAAATCGTTGAAAAAAGGTGCCGAAGACGAAGGCATCGTTGCCAGAGGAATGAAACCCCTTTACGAGTTCTCCAGGAAAAATATCATCGGCGAAAAACAACGCGGGTATACCCAGACCTTTCTTATCGGCGCCGTTTTCCTTTTCCTGGTATTTATGAACCTTTACAAACGGCGTTTTTTCTGTAACTATCTCTGCCCCCTGGGGGCCCTGTACGGACTGGTGGCCAAATTCAGCTTTTTTAACCTTAAACCCAACGATAACTGTACCGGCTGTAAAGCCTGTGCACGGAACTGTACTTACAACGGCAGCCCTTACGAAGATTATCAGAAATCCGACTGCCTGGTCTGTTTCAATTGCGTGAGCGATTCCCCCGTGGATTCCATCGACGTTTCCTTTGAATTGCCCCAAAAGGAGAACCGCACCGCCATCGATTTGGGCCGGCGAAAAGTACTCGGGTCCATTACCGCGGGGTTGGTTTTCGCCGCGCTTCCCCGGATATCTTCCCACGTCAGAACCAGGCTTCATCGCTTCGTCCGGCCCCCGGGTTCGGTGGCCGAAAAGGATTTCCTCGAAAAGTGTATTCGCTGCGGCGAGTGCATGCAGGTGTGTCCCACCAATTTCATACAACCCGCGTTCTTCGAGGCCGGGGTGGATGGACTCTGGACACCCGTTCTCAATCCCCAGACCGGGTACTGTGAATATTCCTGCAACAAGTGTACACAGGTATGCCCCACCAGGGCCATTGAAAGGTTGACGGTGGAAGAGAAAAAGAAATTTAAAATGGGGACCGCCCTGGTAGACAAGGACCGTTGTTATACCTATGCGGACGGTTACAACTGCGCCGTTTGCGAGGAGCACTGTCCCATTCCCGAGAAAGCCATCCGTTTCCGGGAGGTCCCTACCTGGAACTTTGAAGGGAAATTGGTCAATGTCAAGCAGATCTATGTGCTGCCCGACCTGTGTACCGGCTGCGGTATTTGTGAGAATGTCTGTCCCCGTACCGATGCGCCGGGTATCCTGAACAGTGCCGAAGAGGAGCAGCGCGAAGAGTTGGCGTTTTAGCCCCGCGGCCGTGCAAAGAGGGGCCAGCAGCCTGCTGGCTCCCCCTGGCCCTCGGAGAGCCGCCGGAGGCACCTACAAGAGATTGTCCTGAAAAAGAGACAATTAAAGGGGTAAATATTGGCAATGGATTTGCTGTCGTAATGGTAGAAAGACTTGAATTTTAAGATTTTAGAAAAAGGAGATTAAGTAATGAAGAAGATAATGTATTCGGGTATAACGGTGTTGGTGTTATTTTTGGCCGCTTGCACCCTTCATTTCCCTTATGACTGGGGTGTCGAGTACCGTGACTACCGGGTGATACTGTTGATCGATCCGGAAGACGCGGATGTGTTGTTGGATGGGAAATTTATCGGTGAGGCCTATGAATTCTCAAAGGAAGGGTCCGCCCTGCGTCTCCATTCCCGGAACCACGAACTGATCATAAAGAAAAAAGGGTACACCGAAGAAGTGGTGGACCTGGGGGAATATGCGTCCAATACGATTACCGTTCGCCTGAAACTGTTGAAGGACAGGCGTTATTATTCATCCCCGGAGAAGCCGGGGGAAGTCGAGAGAAAAAAAGAAATGGAGAAACCCGGGAAGACGGAATACGTCCCTAAAACCGAGCCGGTAAAAGAACCGCCGGTACAGTTGGAAAAGGAAGAAGATGCCGGGGCCGTGGATGCGGTTAATGTGTCGTTGGAAATCTCCCCGAAAGAATCTTCCATTTACCTGGACGGCCGGTTCTGGGGAATCACGCCCGAGAGCGGCAAGATCGATAACCTGCGCCTGAAACCGGGCCGATATACCCTGGAAGTGGTTAAGCCGGGATATAAGGATTACAAAAAGCTGTTGGACGTTAAAGACAAGGACATTAAGCTCATCTTAAAACTCCAGGAGCAATAACTCTTTTCATATAAACCACTCCACAGTCCACAGTCTCAAGCCGGCCGGCAATGCCACCGGTTGAACGCAATTTGCCCTTTTTACTTTTTCTCTTTTTTGTCTTGCTCGGCGAAGAATTTTTCAATATGTTCTTTAAACAACGCTTTTGTCTCGACCAGGCGTGCCAGGACAACTTGTTCGACCTCGGGGACCTGCATGTAATTGAAGAGTTCCGCGTATTGCTGATACTTCGGATCATTGTACGGGATGTGGCAGTCCATTACCGAAAGGGCGTTGGGGTTGGTGTGATAATGGTGCATTACCATGTCGCCTTCGTCGGTCAGCAGCCAGTTAATGTTCAAATTGTATTGGTGATAGAAATATTGTAAATACTTGATGTTCGGAAATGTCTTGCCGCGTTCGATATTGGTGATGGTCGATTGATAGATATTCAATTCCGAGGCCAGTTCATGTTGGGCTTTTTTAATTTCTTCCCTGAACTTGCGGAACCTCTTGCCAATTTCTTTCTTTATCGGACTTTCTTCTTCCGGTGTTTCTTCTGACTTGTCTTGTTTTTTTTCTTCCATTTTTTACCTTTGTTCATGTAATTTAGTGTTCTTTTCCAATAAATTAATATATCGCATGTTTAATATAAATACAAGGGGAAAAATCAAAATTTATCATTTTTTTTGGAAAATTGTATCTACAGCTCTTCATGGGATTCAATGCTCATCGAAAAGACGCGCCAGATGTCTGCCCGGGAACTTACGCCACGTCTTCTTTACGGCGATTTTTTTCAATTCTTTTTTCCCCGACGCTTTTAGACCGGGGAGGGTTTGTTTTAAAAACGCCGGGTCATTGGCCATCTTCTTGAGCAGTAACCGGTAAAAATGTTCCATGTCCGTCAGCACGCCATCCTGCTTAGCCGTCCGGTCCGAACCGGTGTTTTTTCTTTCACGAAGACCTTTTGTCCATTTCGTATAAAAATTGTCGAACAAAACGTTGTCGGTTAACGGGAAACCGGTTTTCGCCGCCAGTTCCTTGCATATGGTGTTGAAATACCATTGGGGCTCTTTGTCCGAACCCCCGACAAAAAACGCGATGCCCGCCGCCTGCAGGGTCAACGCGATATGGGCGTCGGTTTCTTTACGGATTCGTTCGAGGTAATTCAAGCCTGTTTCCAGGTCTTCTTTCGAGTGTTTGGGCAGGGTCCTGTAATTTTTATACGTGACTTCCAATTCTTTTAAATCCGCAAGGGATAGAAACCCGGTGGAGGTTTGCGGGGTATCCGGGTCGGCCTCGATAAAATCGACGGGTACTACCTGTTTGATGTTATAATCCGTAAAAGCGATATGCGCGGTGGAACGGAAAAGGGGGCCGGGTTCACCGATCAGGTCAAGCAGCCGCAGTGCTTCGGTGAGTTCGGGGAGTCTGCCGGTTTTATAGTCCTTGTATACGTTTACTATCGAATAGAGTTCGCCGCCGGTGCTTACTTTGCGGTTAAACCCGGGGGGGCGGCAGGAGAGATCGATAATTTTGGCCAGTTGTTCCGGTATGCCCAGGACAAAGAGCGTATCGCTCAAGGTGATCTTCTCCCGGCGTTCTTTGAAAAAAGCCTGTAGTTCGCGTCTAAGGTCTTTTAGTGTGTTGGTCTTTTTTTTATCTTTTCCCCGGTCCACGGCGGGGGCGCTGAACATAGTGATGCCCAGGGAAAAATGCCCGTTTTTGGTCACCCCTTTCAAATGGCCGAGAAAATGGTTTTTCCCTGATGAATCATTAAATATATCCACATCTTTTTTCAATTCCGCGGTACTCATGTTGAAATTATAACATAAAAAGGAGTCGAGTAGTAGCGTTATACCCCTTAATAAAAAATTTTTGGGAGTCCAGAACCCTTTTTATAAAAAGGGTTCTGGCCGCCGGGGGCATAAATTTATTTGACATCGTTGACATCGCAGCGGCTTTTGGTTAGAATGGAAGATAGGAGGCAGGAACATGAGTTTGACCCGTAGGGAATTCGGTAAAAAGGTGCTGGCTTCCGCCGTCGGGCTCGGGGCATCGTTATACTTGCCGGGGATGCCTTTCCCCCGGGAAAAGGAAAGTTTCGTGGCCGTGGCCCGGTCGACGAAACTTCAACGGGTGGGAAACCAGGTAAACAAAGCCGCCGCCGCCGAATATTTGGCCTTATCCATGAAAGCGATCACGGGTACTCCCTCGGACGCATCCGCCTGGAAATCGCTGTTCTCCGCCGATGAGACCGTGGGAATAAAGTTGAGCTGCCTGCCCGGGCTGCCGTTATCCTCCGGCAGGGGGCTTGTGATGGCGGTGGTGGATGGTCTGCGTTCCGCCGGTGTGCGCGAGGAAAATATCTATATCTGGGAACGGACCGGCCGCGAGTTGAAAAGCGCGGGTTTTGAAATCTCCCATGTGGGGATCAACATCGTGGGCACCGATTATTATTCCAATGCGGGGTACTCCCGGGACATCGTTTTTTCCGGCAGTGTGGGCACCTGTTTCAGTAAAATTTTGGAAAGGGTGGATGCCGTTATCAGTGTCCCGGTGTTGAAGGACCATGATATTGCCGGGGTCTCCATCGGGATGAAAAATTTCTACGGTGCGATTTACAATCCCAACAAGTTTCACGGCAACCGGTGTGACCCGTATGTGGGCGATCTTTGCAACCATCCGATGATCAGGAACAAATTGCGTTTGACCGTGTGCGACGCCACGCGGGTGCAGGTAAATAACGGTCCGGCATTCTATCCCAAATTCGCGCGGGAATACGGCGGACTCCTGGTGAGCCGCGACCCCGTGGCCCTGGACTATACGGGCTGGCAAATTATCGAGGAAGAGCGAAAAGCAATGGGACTGAAATCCTTGAAAATGGTGGACCGTGAACCCACTTATATCCTTAGTGCCGCGAAACTGGGCCTGGGACGCGCGGACGAGAAATATATAAAGAAGGTAAATATATAAGAGAATAGAGAAAAGAAAAATGAAACCAATAAATAAATCCCTTTCCCGCCGTTCTTTTTTAAAACTGTGCGGGAATACGCTGACCACCTGTGCCGTTTGTTCCCTCCCGTTTTTGGATAGCGAACACCTCCCGGCGGCGAAAGGAGAGCCGGGTGTGAAAGAGGCAACGTATTACGATGTACTGGGTGAAAAAAAGATCCAGTGCAAATTGTGCCCCCACGAGTGCCGCGTCGCCGACCGGGAAAGGGGGACCTGCGGCGTCAGGGAGAACCGGAACGGCACGTATTATACGTTGGTTCATTCCATCCCCTGTTCCGCCCATATCGATCCCATCGAGAAAAAACCCATGTTTCATTATCATCCCTCCACGCAAGCCTTTTCAATTGCTACCGCCGGTTGTAATTTTATTTGCAAGTTCTGCCAGAACTGGGAGATTTCCCAGAAACGGCCCGAGCAGGTCGAGTACATGAAAATGCCGCCCCAACAGGTGATTGCCATCGCGAAACAGCGCGGGTGCAAAACCGTGGCCCATACCTATACGGAACCGGTGATCTTTTTCGAGTATATGCTGGACTGCGCGGTCCTGGGAAAAGAAAAAGGCGTCCCCAACGTGATGATCTCAAACGGTTATATTCAAGAGAAACCCATGCGGGAACTGTGTAAGTACCTGGGCGCGGTGAAAATCGATCTAAAGGCATTTACGGAGAAATTCTATCAAGAGATATGTGGAGGGAAACTGAAACCGGTGCTGGATACTCTCACGGTGCTCAAGGATGAAGGGATATGGTTCGAGATCGTGGTGCTTTTGATTCCCACGTTGAACGATGGTAAAGCGGAGATTTCACAAATGACCGAATGGATTGTAAAGGAATTGGGACCGGATGTCCCGGTGCATTTTTCGCGTTATTACCCGACGTTCATGTTGAAAAACATCCCGCCCACGCCGCCGGAGACGGTGATAACGGCGCGGAAGATCGCTGTGGATAACGGTGTGAAGTTCGCTTACGTGGGGAATATGATCTCGGAGTGGGAAAGTACGTATTGTCCGTCCTGCGGGAAAGTATTGATCCGGCGTATGCGTTTCGCGACCCGTATCGAGGGCCTGAAAGGAAACAAGTGCAAGTATTGCAACGAAACAATCCCCGGGGTGTTTTGATGTCTGTTTATGATATTGCCGTTATCGGCGGTGGGATCGTCGGACTCGCCACCGCAATGGAACTCTCTCATTCAAAGAAATATTCGATCATCGTCATCGAAGCCGAAGACCGGCTCGCCGCCCACCAGACCGGGAACAACAGCGGCGTCATCCACTCCGGCCTCTACTACAAACCCGGCTCCCTCAAAGCCGTCAACTGCGCCAAAGGCCGCGAACTGCTCTACCAATTCTGTCAAACCCATAATATCCCCCATGAACGCTGCGGAAAGATCGTCGTGGCCGTGTCGAAAGACGAACTGCCCAACCTGGACAAATTACAGGAACGCGGAAACGCAAACGGTCTCAAAGGCATCAAACGCCTGGGACCCGAGGAAATAAACGAATATGAACCCCACGTCACCGGCGTCGGCGGTTTGTTCGTCCCGGATACCGGGATCGTGGATTTTATAAAAGTAACCGAAACATATGCCGAAATATTCCGGGACAACGGCGGTGAACTCAAAATGAACGCGCGGGTCCGTAAGATAGATAAGAAAAAAAAAGAAATTCGACTGCACACCGCTTCCGGCGATATTATATGCCGGAACCTGGTCAATTGCGGGGGATTGTATTCCGATCGAATCGCGAGAATGAGCGGGGTCGATCCCGGTTTAAGGATTGTTCCGTTTCGGGGTGAGTATTATGAATTAAAGGAAGAGAAACATTCCCTTGTAAAGAATTTGATCTATCCCGTGCCCGACCCCCGGTTCCCTTTTTTGGGCGTTCATTTTACCCGGATGGTTCATGGGGGTGTGGAGGCCGGGCCCAATGCCGTATTGGCGTTTAGCCGGGAGGGGTACCGGAAGTATAATTTTTCCCTCAGGGACAATGTCGAGTTGATCTTTTACCGGGGGTTTTGGAGGATGGCACGCAAGCATTGGCGGATGGGCGCAGGGGAGATGTACCGCTCGTTAAGTAAGTCCGCGTTTACCCGGGCGCTGCGGCGGTTGATGCCGGAAATAGAGAAAGGTGATTTGAAACCCGGCGGCGCGGGTGTACGGGCGCAGGCGTTGGAGCCCGATGGCTTTCTGGTCGACGATTTCCGTATAAAAGAGGTGGAGAACATGGTCCATGTCTTGAATGCGCCTTCACCTGCCGCAACAGCCTCGATCAACATCGGCAAAACAATCGCGGAAATAGCCATCAAGAATTTTAAATAAAAGTTTTTCGGGGGGTCCAGGGGGGCGGTTTTTCAAAAAAGCCCCCCTATGCTTCACGGAGCCGAAGGCGTTTTTTATTATTAAAATCTTGCAGACCAGGTCAATACGATATGACGTTTGGGCGCGGGGCGGAAAAAGCTCGCATTGGAGAATTCCGAATAAAGCGCATTGGTCAGGTTACCGATAACGATACCCACCTGCTGGGGAAACGGGGAATTCTTGAAAAGCGTAATACCCGCGCTCAACGAATGAACCGTGAAACCGGGAATCGTCTCTCCGATCGGGTTATCACCCAATTGCACATCTTTCTGATCGCCGTTGTAACGCAAATGGTAAGCGATATAAAACAGCTTCTTCGGATGATCGTAACGGGCATCGAAATTCAATTTCGACGAATACGTATCCACATACGGCGTTTCGGGATTACCCAGGTCCTTGGACTTCATATACGTATAATTCGCCATCAACGACACCCCGAAATTCAGGTAAAGTTTCCCCATGGCCTCTACACCGCGCATACGCAGTTTATCCACATTGACGTTCTGGTATTCCGGCATGCCGAGGACTTCGTTCCCCGTGGAGGCAATGCGAATCCCGTCGTAAACCACGTTATTAAAGACATTGGCTTCAAAATAAACATTTCCCCGGCGGTATTTGAACCCGATATCGAAATTAAGACTCGTCTCCGCCGTAAGATCGAGATTTCTCGACTGAAAACCACTGCCTTCCGGCGTCGTCCCGTTAAAGAAACGCTCGATCAGGTTGGGTGAGCGAAACCCCCTGCCCACGGAAAAATACAAGCGCAAATCTTCGGTAATGCCGTAGATCAGGTTGGCCGCGCCTACCACTGTCTGGTCCGTACTGTCCACCAACGGTTCCCCTTCGAGCCCCAGCGTATCCCTGGTCTTCGCGTTGACGTTCTGGTAACGGAGACCGAGGATCAACGAGGTCCGCTTAAACAGGGAAATATCATCCTGGAGAAAAATTCCCATACTGCGGTACCGGGCATTGGGGACCTGCGGCGTGGTATTTGCGTCGAGGACAAACGGGGGGCCGAAGCCCATCATCGTGGTCGTACTCGAATCCGTATTCTCCGTGCTGTCTTCGAACATATCCGCACCGTAAGTGAACACATGACTCCCCACGGCCTTGTTCAATTCCAACCGGAAACCCACGGTGTTAATGTCCGTATAATTATCCGATTGCAACTCGATACCCGCACTCGGCGGATAAGGACCGCCGAAGGGAATCCAAATATTCATCGAAAGGTCCCGCACATTGGCACGGTTATACACCTTTAAACTCACATGGTCCGCCAACATGAATTTGAGCAACCTGTTCTCATAGGAGAAGGTATATTTCCTGACCTTTTGGAAAGGATACTGGATTTGTATCCTGGCATCGCCGGGATTGTAAAGGTCCGGTTCCACCAATCCGAAACCCGTATCTTCGGCTTTATAAAGATCGTATTTAAACGAAAATTGGTTCTTTTCCGAAAGACTATACGTTAACTGGAACCCGTACCCGTGATCCTTAACACCCGAATCCACAACAGGCGCATCCTCGGCCAACGTAATATTACCGAAGCTGCCGGCGGGGGCGATATAATCGTTGGCTTTACGGTAATTGCCGCTAAACATAAAACCCAACTTGCCCACATGCCCGTTCAAATTCACAACTCCCTTGTTCTGCTTATCCGCCGAACTGTAACGGTAACCCAGGCTCCCGTGGACTTCGCTGCCCTCAAGCGCATACTCCGGTACCTTGGTAATGATGTTGATCACACCGCCGATGGCATCCGAACCATATAAAACCGAAGCCGGACCGCGTACCACTTCCACCCGGTCTACCTCGGCAATATCCACCATCCCGGGAATCTCGCCGAAATCCTGCTGACGACGGGAACTGTTCATCCGGATACCGTCTTCCATCAGCAGTATCCGCTGACCGCGAAAACCGCGGATAACCGGCCGGCTCTGGTTGGCTCCCACGCCGTTGACATCCACACCCGGTAAATCGGTTAAAAGGTCCGTTACATTATTCGGCGCCGCTTCCTCGATCTTCTGGCGCGTCACAACATTCACCGGTTTCGGGGTCTCGAAAGTGTCCCTCTTGGTCCGTGTGGCCGTAACCGTTACTTCATAGTGAAGTACTTTTTCCTCTGTGTCGGATTTCTTTTTCTCTTTTTTTTCTTCTTTTTTTTCCGTATCCTTTTGCTCGACTTGAGCGGATACATCTCCTGACAAAAAACCATTGCCCACAACAAGGGCCAGGAACATCACAAAAACGATTCCCGCCAAATGTCTCATGTTTTGTCTCATAATTATAACCTCGCTTGTTGATATTTAAACGTTAATTTTTAACCGAGATCCCCCAAAAATTCAACAAATGATGACAGAACCATGACATAAGGGGGGTAACTAAGAGGAGTGCCTCCACAACTTTAGGCACTTTTCTCAAACCGGTACCCCTTGTTTCGCACCGAAATAAAGTGTTTGGGGTCTTCCGGGTTGGTTTCGAAGAGTTTCCTGAATTTTAAGACGAAGTTGTCCACCGTCCTGGGGGTGGGTGAGACATCCATGCCCCAGACCTCTTCCAGGATATCCGCCCGTCGCAGCGTCTGACCCGGGCTCAGGGAAAAATAAGAGAGCAGCCGGGCCTCTTTCTCCGAAAGGACCACCTCCCCCATATTACTCTCACACACGCGGGTGGACAGGTTGATCTTGTGATTGTTGATAACCAGGACCTGGCTGGAAGGGATACTGCGTTTCCCGTGGCTGCGGCGTATCAATGCCCGGGCCCTGGCCAGCAGTTCCTCCATATTGAAAGGTTTGACCAGGTAATCGTCGGCACCGCTGTTTAACGCCCTGATCTTATTTTGAACGTTGGTCTCCACCGTCAACATCAGGACCGGCGCATTGAATTTGGTTTTTCTTAATTTCTCCAGCACGTCCAGGCCGGATATACCGGGAAGCAAAATATCCAGTACCACCAGGTCGAAAAGTTCCCGGCCGGTTTGTCGGAGCAGCGATTCACCGTCAGGGAAATGCCGGACCCGGTAACCGTTTTGTTCCAGGTTGAGCCTGATCATATTGGCGATCAATTCGTTATCTTCCACAACCGCGATTTTAAATTCCATCGATGTTTAAACCCTGGGAACGTTTAAAAAAAGTTGAAATTCCGCACCCTGCCCCGTACCTTTACTGGAGGCCGTCAATCGGCCCCCCATTTTTTCCGCCAGCCGCCGGGATATGTACAACCCCATGCCGGAACCATGTTCGGCAGCCGGTAATTCCGATTTCGCATATTTATAAGCGTTGAATATTTTCTCCGAAAGTTCGGGTTGAAACCCCGGTCCGTTATCCCTTATTGAGAGAATCGCCTTTTTGTCCCTTACAAAAACGTTAACCTCCAGGATAAGACCGGGAGAGCAATATTTCAGGGCGTTGTCCACGATATTGTCCAGGATCACCCGGAGAATATTACCGTCGGCCTGCACCGTCAGGTCCTTCCCCGGTTCCATGCGGAGGGACACCCGCGCATCCGTAAGGTGCAGTACGTGACCGTCAACATAGTTCCGGGTATATTCGTTAAGATTCAACTCCGTTAGATGGGGCATATAGTTGGATTTCCCGGAACGCAGACCGTAACCCGCCAGGATATTCTCGGCCAACTGCTCCTGCTTTTCCACTTGCTTCAACGCCATATCCACGAAAAGGGGCAATTGGGCGGGGTCTATGGACTGACTCTTAAGACTTTGTAAAAATGCTTTTATCCCCGTGATCGGGGTTTTGATCTCGTGGGTCACACGGCCCCAGAATTCCTCGACTTCCCCGGCGGAACGCCGTTCCAGTTTAATGAACCGGTAAAGAAAAATGCTGCTCAGCAGTATGACAAACACCAGGACGCCGGATTCGCCCGCCACCATCAATTTTTTTCGTTTAAAATCCTGTTCGATCTCCATCAATACCGATTCCCGGGTCTTGATACACAATCCCGGCCATGCCGGTAGCAGCGGTTTTTCAAAGTTCGTTCCCGTACCGCCGCAAGCCGCGACCTCGAACCGGTTGTCCGTTTCATAAATACCCACCGCCGGACGGTTGTCTTTATCAAGCCCCAACCGCATCGAATTATAATCCAGGGACAATTGCAAACTTTCCAGGTGATGAGAGCGGTGGTGCTCGATAGACTGGTTAATAAATACGGACCACCAGGCCGCAAGAAACGCCAACGAAAGAATAGACATCATAAAAATAAGATGATGACTATGGGGTAATACGTTTCTTTTCAGGATTCCCGGCAACTTACTAACATACATCCGACTGCCGCCTCGGTTCCTTCCGCTGTTCCACCGGTTTTACCGTAAAGGTCCGGTGTATTTCCTCCGCTATGGCCTCGATGACGATCACCGCCTTTACATCGTCCCTATCCCTGAATTCTTCCCATACCGTCCCGGTTGCCTGCTCCAGGACTTCTTTTAGATCGCGGGGATTACCCTCTTTATCGATAAAAACATACCTCTTCGATTCACTGACCAGGGAATCCATTACTTTATATCTCAAATGGTAATCGAGAATAACGGTATCGAACTTACTGTACCCGCTTGCCGAAGCGTAACCCAGCCAGAAGCCTTTTCGCAGCCGCTGGATTATGGGACTCTTCCGCCGCTCTATATTCACGTGCGCCCGCCGATCCGATTTTTTCCTTCGATCGGGATTCTCAAGAAATTCCTTCCCTAACAAAGAATAAAGCTCCCGGAAACCCGTCAGCATACATGAAAAAAATTCGATGCACCGGTGGGGAGACAGGTCGATACCTTCGCCCTGAACCGGGTCTAAGAGGACGATAATAACCGTACCTCCCGGCTTCTTGCCCTTGAAATACGAAATATCCGTCTTCACCCATTCGGCATCCCCGGCGTTTTTTGAAAAAATAACCGCCAGTGCATCCGAATCGTCGACGGCTTTTGCAATGTCGCCGGTATATTCGACACCGGTACTCCCATGGGGATTGGAAAGACAGTAACGGACGTTTATGCCGTGAAATTTCAGCAGCGCTGTAAATAGGGTCACAAAGTATCGATCGTCGTTTGCATGAGATACGAAAACAGTATCCATTATTGCCTCCTGTTCTATTTAATCACCGGCTGCGCAGCAGAACCAGGAAAAAAAGTTCGGTAACTCCCTATTTTACAAGAAATACCGGGATATGTAAAGACCCCGCCGACATTGTTTCGACAAAATACCGGGGCACGACGCTTCTATCACCCATTCTCCCCGTTATCGATGATAAAAAACGTTGCAAAGGTTTCAAAAAAAACTCACCGATTACACCGATACGAAGAAAAAACTTGATTTTTTTCTTTTTTTAGTATATAATTATATAAAGCCATTTTTGAAATGGTTTATTTATTAAAAAAAGAAGGAGTAACACATGAGAATAAAAACTCTTGCAAAAAAGTTGCGACTCAATAAGTTAACCATTGCAAACATCGACGGCAGGGAAATGGGAGGAGTGCTCGGTGGTAAAATAGTGGCTACGGATACCGGGAAAATCCCCCCGACGGAAACATGTTTTTGCGCCCCGGTCGATGCTGAAGATCAGGCCGCTTTGGCCCCGGTAACCGACATAAAAGATTGTGGATAACTGATCATCACGATACCCGCCCCCCGGCGCGAAAAAACGTTTTACGTACTAACGTTCTTTCACGGCGGCGCGGAGTATGACCCATTTCTTTATCATATCGAAAACAATCTCTTGTTTGATGGGTTTTGAAACATAGTCGTTCATCCCTGCCTCAAGACATTTCTCACGGTCGCCTTTCATACTTTCGGCTGTCATTGCAATTATGGGGATAGAATTATGCCCTTTTCCCCTGATTATCCTGGCGGCTTCTCTTCCATCCATCTCCGGCATCTGGATATCCATAAAAATAAGATCATAGCGGTCGGGGGCCGATGTATACTTTTCGACCACCTCTTTTCCATTCTCGACGATATCCAGGCGGTGACCCGCATGGGTCAGGATAAACCGGGCCAGTTTCTGGTTGATGGGATTATCCTCGGCCAAAAGAACATGTACCGACCGTATTTCCCCCTCGATCTCTTTCTTTCTCTCCTTCTTTTCTTCCGGGGTTTTGTCCGAGCGCAGCAGTGTCTCCATCATCTTCAAGAGCCCGCGGGCCTGTACGGGCTTTGTTAGAAATCCGTTGAACCCGGCATCCCTGTATTTCTTCGAATGCTTCGAAAGCGAATAAGAAAGGGCGATCAACGGTACGTTCGAGATGGGGGAATCAAGATTACGAACCCGGTTGACCAACCGGTATACATCCATGTGGGGCGACCGAAGGTCCAGGAGACAAAGGGCGATGGGAGACCCGCTCTTCAGACTTTCTTCAAGGGCCGCCGTTACCTCGCTGCCGTCGCCGCCGTTGGTCCGCGTTACCACCGTCATCCCGAAACGGGTGAGCATTTCTTCCAGGATCTCCCGGTTTCGATCGCTGGCAACCACGATAAGGACTTTTTCCCCCACCGGTTTCCACGCGGTGGGCGCGGCCGGTGCCGCGGGTGTCTTACCGGCCGGGTTCTCCGATTTTTCCACCCAGGCGGTAAAATGAAATGTGCTTCCCTTCTTCTCCTCGCTCTCGGCCCGGACATCACCGCCCATCAGTCGTGCCATCTGCCGGGAAATGGACAACCCGAGCCCGGTGCCCCCGTATTTCCTCGTGATGTACGCATCGGCCTGTTGAAACGCTTTAAAGATGGCTTCCATCTTGTGCGGGGGAATCCCGATACCCGTATCGCGCACCGCGGCGTGCAGCTTTAAATGATTTCCCCGGTCCGCCTCGATATCCAGGGAAATCTCGATCTCTCCTTTTTCGGTAAATTTGGCGGCATTTCCCATCAGGTTCGTCAACACCTGCCGGAAACGGACCGGGTCCTGTCTCACAAGGGGCGGTACATCCTTGCCGACCCGGCAGAGGATTTCCAGGTCGCGGTCCCCGATGCGCGGCACAATTAATTCGCACACTTCAAAGACCACGGCCTCGGGATCGAAATCCACGGGTTCGAAAGACAATTCCCCCACTTCAATCCTGGAAAGGTCCATTATATCGTTCAAGATCGAGATCAGGGCCTCGCCGCTCCGGCCGATGGTCCCGGCATAATCGATCTGCTCATCGTCCAGACGGGTGCCCAGGAGCATTTCCGTAAAACCGATAATGCTGTTCATGGGGGTGCGGATCTCGTGGCTCATCCGCGCCAGGAACTCGCTCTTGGACCGGTTGGCCGCTTCCGCCAATTCACGTTCCTTCATGGCGATTTCATTGGCTTTTCGCAAACTCTCCAAAAGCTCCTCCAGTTCCAGGTTGGCGTTTTTCAGTTCCTCGGTTCGCAGGTTTACCAGTCTTTCCAACTCTATCTCGTGGCGTATTATTTGCCTTACCCGGAAGCGGTAACCCCCGAATCCGAGGAAGACCACCACGACGGCACAGATCACGTAAAACCACAGGGTCTCGTAGATATGGGGTTTTAACGTTAACGCGAAAGAAGCCCCTTCCTCGTTCCATACGTTGTCGTTATTACAGGCAATCACCCGGAAACGGTAGGAGCGCGGCGGCAGGTTGGTGTAAAACGCGGTGCCGTTACCGCTGGTCTCGATCCAGTCGTTGTCGAAACCTTCCAGCCGGTACCTGTACTTCACCCTGTCGGGTGAAACAAAACTGAGAGCGGCAAAATGGATCTCGAGTTTACTGCTCCCGGGTTTCAATACGAGCCGCCGGCCCGGTGTCACTACCTGCTCCTCCATGTCTACTATAACCGTTTCGATCTTCACCGGCGGTTCCAGGGTATTGGTCGCAATATGGGTCGGATCGATGGCCACCGCCCCCCTCAGGGTCGGGAACCACAACCGTCCGTCCGTAGTTTTGAACCCGGCCGGCTGGAATGAACCGTTGCACTCATCGCTCTTCATCCCGTCGGATTTACCGTAAGCAACAACGCTGACGGTCTTGATCTTTCCATCGCAAAAATCGTTCAGTTCCTTCCCGGAAATTTTGAAAATCCCCTTATTGCAGCTCATCCAAAGGTATCCGGCGTCGTCTTCCAGGATGTGTAATACCAGGTTGTCGTACAGGCCGTTTTTCATGGTGCAGGCGGTAAATGTCCCGTTTTTGAAGCGGTTCAACCCGCCCCCCGCCGTCCCTATCCAGAGGACCCCGGATTTATCTTCAAAAACGGCGGTAACAAAATCGCTGGAAAGTCCCTTATCCGTTCTGAATATGGTGACATTCCCGCTTTTAAACCGGTTCAGTCCCCCGCCGTAAGTGCCTACCCACAGGTTTTTGTCGGAATCTTCGACGATCACCGACACCCGGTCGAAGGATAAACTGTTTCGACTGTTAAAAACGGTAAATTCTCCGTCTTTAAAACGGTTGAGTCCCCCCCCGTTGGTCCCGATCCAGAGGGCGCCGCCGCTGTCTCCGTTAATGGCCATTATAAAATTACTGGCGAGCCCGTTTTCCATTGTATATACCTGGATTTGGCCGTCCTTGAAGCGGTTTAAACCGCCGCCGTAAGTACCGATCCAGAGGGCCCCTTCCCTGTCTTCGTAAATGGAATAAACATCGTTGTTGGAAAGGCCGTTGGTTGTATCGTATATTTTTATTTTCCCGTCTTTCAGGCGGTTCAGTCCGCCGCCTTCGGTACCGATATTCACCGTACCGGTGGAGTCTTCGTAAATAGGCAGCACCACATCGTGCGACAGGCCGTATTCCCGGTCGTAAACCATAAATTTCCCGTCTTTCAATCGATTCAGACCGCCGCCTTCGGTGCCGATCCACAGGCTGCCTTCCCTGTCCTCGTAAACGGAAATAATAAGGTCGCTGGAAAGCCCTTTCCCGGCATTTAATGTTGAAAACTTCCCGCCCGTGAACCGGGTCAGGCCGCTGCCGTAAGTACCGAACCAGAGGTTTCCGCTGCTGTCTTCGCAGATGGCGTTGATTCGCCCGTCGGGCAGTCCGTCGCCGCTGTTATATGTCTTGAATGTCCCGTTTTCTTTTACACACGCGCCCCCGGCCGCGGCCCCAATCCAGAGGTTGCCGCGGCTGTCCTGGTAAAGTGCCGTTATACGGTTGCCCGGCAGCCCGTCGTTTTGATCGTAACGAGTGAATGCCCCGGCTTTTATTCGTATGAGGCCCTCGCCGTTGGTTCCGATCCAGATACTCCCCTCATTATCCTGGTGGATGGCAAAAACATCTTTACCCGCGATTGCCCGGGGGAAATCAAGACTGGAAACGGTGTTATTCCTTATGATATTTATCCCGCCGCCCCGGGTACCGACCCAGATAGAACCGTCCCGGTGCAGACAAAGTGCGCTGATTCGATGGCCCGGCAAACCGTTTTCCTTGTCGAATGACACAAATTTCCCGTCTTTAAGGCGAATCACCCGCCCGCTGTGGGTGCCTATCCACAGCGCCCCCTCAAGATCTTCCGACAGCGCGACGACAAAATTTCCGGATAGTTCCGGTGTGTTCGACTGGTTAAAAGACTCGAACGTTTGACCGTTAAACCGCGCAAAACCCTCCTGGGTCCCTAACCAGATATAGCCGTCGCGGGTCTGTAAAATAGCCAATACGGAACTCTGCGGAAGTCCTTCCTTTAAACCCCAGGTATCGCACATATAAAAATCCACGGGTTTTCCCGGGTCCAGGGCGTGCAGGGGGCCGGATACGCTCGGAAAAGCGATAAGTGCTAATATATACAGACTAATATACGGACGAAATATTTTTTTCAACATACTGTCCCTGTGGTTAAAACCGTGAACTCTTATTTTAAAGAAAAATGGGCCGTTTTGCAACAGGAACCGGGATTTTTTATTGTAAAAAATTCGGCCTTTTTTGTAATCACGGCCGCGGCCCGTCCGGCACCCACTTCTTAAGGATTTCAAATACTATTTCCCGGCGAATGGGTTTGGATATGTAATCGTCCATCCCCGCCTCGATACACTTTTCCAGGTCCCCCTTCATGCTATCGGCGGTCATTGCGATAATGGGAATTCGACCCCCGCCCGACTCCCGTTCGAACGCCCGTATTTTTTTCGCGGCATCCCTGCCGTCCATCACGGGCATCTGGATATCCATCAGGATGAGGGCAAATCGACGGGGTTGGGACCGGTATTTCTCCACGGCCTCTTTCCCGTTTTCCACCATGTCCAGGCGGTAACCGGCCGCGGCCAACAGGGACCGGGCCAACTTCCGGTTGATGGGATTGTCCTCGGCCAATAAGATGCGCGCGGAATGCCGGGTTACGATCCCTTCCCTTTTATCCTCGACGCTCTTTTCACGGGTTTTGTCCGGGAACAATAACCGCCCGATCGCTCCCAACAGCTTGACCTGCTGAACAGGCCTGGACAAAAAACCGTCGAACCCGAATTCGCGGCACCGCTGCAATTGCTTAACGGCTGCGGAAGAGAATGCCAGCAGCGGAAGGGAAGACAACGGGGGATCGAGTTTACGGATATTCCCGGCCACCTCGCATCCATCGATGCCGGGCATGACGACGTCCAGGATACAAAGATCGAAGGGGGTCCCGTTTTCCAGGTTTTCCAGGAGTGCGGGGACCACGTCTTCCCCCCGGGTCCGTTTATCAACGCTTACGCCATACCTGTGCAGGATATGCTCCAGGATTTCCAGGTTTTTGACGTTATCATCGACAATGAGTATCCGCTTCCCGGCCAGTTCCGGATGTGAGGATATCCTGGCGGACGTTTTTTTCGATTTCTTCATCCATGCGGTAAAATGAAACCGGCTCCCTTTTCCTTCTTCACTCTCCACCCACATATCGCCGCCCATATAATCGGCGATTTTTTTCGATATGGCCAGACCGAGACCGGTACCCCCGTATTTCCGGGTCACGGAACCGTCGGCCTGTTGGAACACTTCGAATATGGACCCCTGTTTGTCCGGGGGAATACCGATGCCGGTATCCCGGACAACGGTGTGCAATTTCACCTGTTCCCGGTCTTCCTCTTCCAGGTCGATGGAAAGCTCGATCTCTCCTTTTTCGGTGAATTTAACGGCGTTTCCCATGAGGTTTATAAGCACCTGCCGAAATCGCCCGGGATCATGTTTCACATAGGCGGGGACATTATCCCCGATGCGGCAGAGCACCTCGATATCCCGGTCCCCGACCCGGGGAAGGATCAACTCGCATACGTCGAATGCGGTGACTTCGGGATCGAAGTCGATGGGTTCAAAGGAGATTATCCCGGCCTCGATCTTGGAAAAATCCAGGATATCGTCGATTATCGAGATCAACGCCTCGCCGCTGCGGCTGATGGTATTGGCGTAATCGGCCTGTTCCCCGTCCAGGGGCGTCTCCATGAGCAATTGCGAAAAACCGATAATGCTGTTCATGGGCGTACGTATCTCGTGGCTCATACGCGCCAGGAATTCGCTCTTGGACTGGTTGGCGGCTTCGGAAATCATTCGCTCCCGCTGGGCGATCTCGTTGGCCTGTCGAAGCTCCCCGGTGCGTTGGGCCACCAGGTCTTCCAGTTCCTCTTCCCGTTTTTTTAATTGCCGGACCCGCCAGTTGTAAATCCCGTATCCCAGTAAAACAGCCCCCAGGGCGCACAGGAGGTAAAACCACCAGGTCTGGTAAAAAAACGGTTTTAAATAAAAGGAAACGGCGGCGCCGGTTTCATCCCGGACACCGTCATTGTTACAGGCGGTCACCCGGAAGGTATAATCCCCGGGTGGTATCTTGTTGTAATAGGCGACCCGCCGTGTCCCTACATCGGACCATTCCTTTTCGAGTCCTTCCAGTTTGTACCTGAATTTTACCCGCTCCGGGACCAGGAAACTCATCGCGGTGTATGAGATTTCAATGCGGGTGATTCCCGGGGATAATACCAAACCCCTTCCCTTTTGACTGAAGGGGGGATTATATTTCATGGTGCCGGTGGTGATTCCTTCGATGAGCACGGGCGGCGGTTTCGAGTTGAACGCGTAATTTTCCGGGTCGAGCATTAACACGCCTTTAATGGTGGCAAACCAGAGTTTACCGTCCCGGCTTTTCCATGCCGAGGGTTGACTGAGCCCGTTGCATTCCCTGCTCATCATGCCGTCTTTCTCATTGTACGACACGCAGTGAACGGAATCTCGCAAGCCGTCGGCGAATTCGTTCAATTCCTTTTTACTCACCCGGAAGATTCCTTTATTACAACCGATCCAGAAATTCCCTTCGGCGTCCTCCAGCAGGTGATGGACGGTGTCGTTAAAAAGACCGTCCCGGGTGGTAATGCTCGTGAATTTCCCGTCTTTGAACCGGTTCAGACCGCCCCCTTGCGTCCCCAGCCACAGGGTTCCTTCCCGGTCTTCGTACATGGACCTTATGGTGTTTTCGGACAAACCGTCCCTGGTCGTATAAGCGGTGACGGCGGCGGTGCCGCCGGTGCCCCGGGACCCGGTGAAATTCAACCGGTTCAGGCCACCGCCGGTCCCGACCCACACACTCCCTCGCCGGTCTTCGTGTATACATCTTATGGTATCGTTGGACAGGCCGTCTTCGACGGTATAGATGGTTATTGTTGTGTCGGACCCATTACCGGGAACCAGGCGGTTCAACCCACGGGCCGTCCCGACCCACACGTTTCCCGACCGGTCCTCGTATATGACTCTTACCTGGGAATCGGACAATCCGCGCCCTTCTTTATAAACGGTTAAGGTGAAGGACTTGTCCCCGGGGTTGATGTTCAAGCGGTTCAGACCTTCCTGTGTGCCTACCCACACGTACCCCTTCCGGTCTTCATAAACGGACCGTACGTCATTATTCGACAATCCCTGTTCCGTCGTATATGCGGTGAAATCGGGGAAGTTCATAAGGTACGCCCCACTGCTCCGGGTACCGATCCACATGGCTCTCCGCCGCCCTTCACTGACGGACCATACGACATTCCCGGGCAGCCCCTGTTCCGCTGCAAAGGGGATGAATTTTCCATCTTTCAAGCGGTTCAACCCGCCGCTGTCCGTTCCGATCCACAAGCTCCCTTCGGCGTCTTCATAAATAGACCGGACACGGTTATCGGATAACCCTTGACCGGGAGTAAGGGTATCGAAAATGAAGGTCCCGTCCTTCCGGCGGGAGTATTTCAGGCGATTCAGCCCCCCGCTCGCGGTACCAAACCAGAGGCTGCCTGCCCGGTCTTCATGGATGCACCTTATGGTATCGGCCGCCAGTCCGGATTTGGTCGTGAATACTTTAAATTTGCCTTTCTCCAGGCAATTCAGCCCGCCGCCGTCGGTGCCGATCCACAGGTTTCCATCTCTATCTGCAAACAGGCTCGTTATATTATCGGCGGATAACCCGTGTTTGGAAGTATACACGGTAAATGCGCCGTCCTTCAGGCAATTCAGCCCGTTGTCGCCGGTGCCGATCCACAGGGTGCCGTATCCATCTTCAAACAGGCACGTGATATTGTCGCCGGATAATCCCTGTTCGGTGGTATATACGGTAAATTTACCGTCCTCCAGGCGATTCAGCCCGCCGCCGGTGCCAATCCACAGAACCCCTCGACTGTCTTCATAAAGGGCATTTACCTGGTCATCGGATAAACCGTGTTTTGTGTTCAAGACGCCGAAGTCCCCTGTTTTCGTGTCCAGGAAGGTTAAACCGCCCCCCCCGGTACCGATCCAGAGCCGCGCCTCCCGGCCCTGGCAGAGGACCATGATGCGATTACTAAGCAGCGCTCTCACCCGTTGTCTATCGAAAACCTCGAACCGGACGCCGTCAAAACGGACCAGTCCTTCCTCGGTCCCCACCCACAGGTAACCGTCGTTGCCCTGTAAAATCGTGCGTACGGTGTTTTGAGGCAGTCCCGCTTCAATGCCCCAAACGTCGTGCATATATTGGGTCATATGCCTTTGCGGGTCCAGGGCATATTGGAAAAGCGGCGTCGATACCAGTAGGAGAAGGAGCAACAAAATACCGCCGCGTTTCATTTTAAGCATATCCTCCATTTGTTTCCATTGTAATTTCGTGAGCCAGGATACTATTGTAATGAAAATATTAAAAAGTTTCAATAGGTTAACAGGGGCCCCGGTTCATTTTTCCAGTAAAAAACCGGTAAAATAATTGGACGTTTCCCCGACGGGGCGCCAGCGGATAATTTTCCCGGGGTAAAATACGAGGGGTATAAGGTGTTCCGGGTGAATGACCCCGCCGACGCTGTGGTCCCTGAAAGGCAGGAGCTTGGGAAGGTTCCGCCTGCTTTTTATTTGAGCGTAAACCCCCGCCAACCGCTGCCGGTTCAGTTTGTAAACAAAAATTTCCGAAGCCTTTACGGGGTCTCCGGCCTCGCGTTTGATAACCTCCCCCTGTTGAAAAATGAACTGTTTTGAAAAATCCCCCAGGATCCTGAAGTCTTCGATCTCCCGTTTTACAAACGGGTAGTTAAAGAGCATGGAGATGAGCACCAGGGGGACAAGCACAAATTTTAATTTTTTGTTGTTTTGATTGTTGCTTTGATAAAAATAGTGGGCCGCCAGCGCGGCCATTCCCCAGAACCCCGGGGTGGGATAGAAAAAGTACCGGGAGGAGAGTTTGGGCAGCAGGGAGAGAAAGAGAGAAAACAGGACGAAGAACAGGAAAAAAAATAAAAACCCACGTCCCGTTTCACCGGTTTTCTTAGAGAGGGAAAAATAGATCGAAACCAGGAGCAGGAGTACCAGGATGGTTATCCCCACGGCGACGTTCATGGTATAGGGTGAGACGTTCATCGCTTTCAGACCGATATAATATAATTTCACGAAGACCTTCGAGAAGGAGAGGAAACCGGTATATTTACCCGTGCCCGCGGCAGTGGCCTGCAGCAGGACGCGAAACGCGCCGATACCGCCCACGGCGGCCAGGAGAAAGAGGCGGTCTTTTTTCTTTTTTTCAAATACCAGGAGGGGGACCGCGCCCAATACGACGGTCTCTTTTACCAGGAAAGCCAGGAGGAGAAAGACGAGGAACCGGTATCGTTTCCCGTCCAGGTAAAATTTCACCGCCGCCAGGAGGAGGAGGAGGGAGAGGGAATAGACCAGTGCGGCCATATTCAGCATGACTTCGGAGATATACACGTTGAGGCCGAAGAGCAGTGCGGCTGAAAAGGCAATCACGCGGTCGACTTTGAAATACCGTGACAGGATAAAAAAGAAAAGAAAGAGCACGCCGGAAAACGCGGCCAGGCTGAGCAGGCGGAAGGCCGTGGGGGAGAGTCCGAAGACCCGGATGGTTATGGTGAGGAGGATCATAAATACGGGATTAAAGTCCCTGCCTTCGATACGCAGGATTTCGGTCAGGGAGTCCCCGGGATTTTGGGCGAGTACGGCGCGTGCCAGCCATTCGAAGTCGTCGGAGAAAAAGTAATTATCCTGTGCTCCCCAGTAAAAGAAGGCATTGACGCATAATATGGCTAAAAAAACAAAAACATTCCGCTGCTTTTCGTTCAAATGTGTGACGATATTTTTCATAATCCCTATTATTGGCCGCTTACTGGTCTAACCCCCAAATCACCTGGATCATCCCGTGCGGGAGGCGTGGTGTTCAAGTGTTCAAGGGGCCTGTGGCGCGAGATTTTACCTGGGGTTGGGGTGTATAAGTTTTTCCTTAAACCGATGAATTTCTTCTTCCGGAAACCCGGTAATTCGTTCAATGGTTTTGATCGGTAAACCCTCTTCAAGAGAACTTTTTACAACGTCCCACTTGCCTACTTTTATCCCTTCTTTTTTTCCTTCTTTTTTTCCTTCTTTTTTTCCTT
>Ga0210082_1000032_pt1 | contig 27511 bp, 21 predicted proteins | sample White_ThreeSqA_D_2_FD_185592 | JGI IMG/M metagenome (GOLD analysis project Ga0210082, IMG submission 185592) | Wetland microbial communities from the San Francisco Bay, California, USA, that impact long-term carbon sequestration -... | ecosystem: Environmental > Aquatic > Marine > Wetlands ... | reverse complement strand
ATGTGCCCCCTGGCCCGGTGCATGGAAACGGGGGAAGGGTATGAAAACAGAATTTTCCTCCATCATAAAGACGGGCACCGGGTACCGGTACTGGTGCGGGTGTCGCCGGTTCACGGTTCAACCGAAGACGAGATCGTAGGCGCGGTGGAAATATTCACGGACCTTTCGTCAAAGGAAACGTACTTAGGACATATCGAGGAACGGGAGCATGAGCGTTTCCTCGGTCGTATTACCGGGCTCCCCACTCAACAATACATGGAAGCCAGCCTGAACCTGAAACTCATGGAGTGGAATGAATTCAAGCATCCGTTCGGTGTGTTCCGGATTAAAGCGGAGGGGTTGGGAAAGGTAAAAAGCGAACACGATGATCAGACCTACGAAACGGCATTAAGAATCCTTGGAACGACACTTATCCACAACATCAAACCTTCGGATATCGTGGGCGAGTGGTCGGCGGAAGAGTTCCTGGGTATTGTTAATCACGGGAATCCGGCGAAACTCTCCCGGAGGGCGGACACAATCCGTACATTAATGGAGAAGTCCCGGTTTTCAAAAAGTGAACCGCCGGTATCTCTCGATATTAAGGTACGCACGGTGGTCGTCCAACCCGGTGAAACCCTGGAAAGCCTGCTGAAAAAATCCGAAGTTTAAATATAAAAACAATTTTAGCCGCGAAGACACCGGGATACCAGGGGTTATAGGGTCCCCCGCGTGGAGGCCTTTGTGTCTCAGAGCCTTTGCGGCTGGTTTTCCTTTTGGGATTCCTTATTGAGAAAAGCTTCGATACGGTCGATGAGGCTTTCTATTTTAATCGGCTTTGCAAGGTAATCGTTGCACCCGGCCTCGAGATACCTCTCCATGTCGCCTTTCAACGCATTGGCGGTCAATGCGATCACATGGATATCCCTTAACCGCTCGTCCTCACGTATCCGTTTAATGGTTTCCAATCCATCCATCACGGGCATCTGGATATCCAGGAAAAGGACATCGTACGTCCGCTTCTTCATCATCTCCAGCGCCGTTTTCCCGTTTTCCGCCACATCACACTGCCGCCCCAACCGTTTAAAATATATCTTTATCAACTTCTGGTTGATGGGGTCGTCTTCGGCCACCAGGATATTCAATTTCCCCCTGGCGTTTTTTCGTACTTTCAACTCCGGCTTCGCATGGAAATATTCCTCCGGCAGGGAACCGACCAACTCTTTCAACTCGATAAAAAGCCTGCCGATTCGCTCCATATCGTAATCGTCCTTCCTGGCCTCCACGTTGATGTCTTTGCAAAACTCGGCGATCTCGGTCATCCGGAGACTCAACGACATCCCCTTCAATGAATGGGAGAAAAATTGGATATTCTCTAAATCGTTAAGAAAAATAGCCTGTTCCAGTTCGGCGATCTTTTCGGGAAGGTATTCGATGGCTTCCATTAAAATCCGCTTAACCTGCTCGTCGTCTTCGATATTATGGACCCACCGCTTTACCAATTGTTCACCGGTGGCCCGTTTCCGTTTAAAATAACTATCGAGGAAAGTGATGAACTTTTCCTCCATATCGACGTCCTTGGAATAAATGGCCAGGGTTACATTTTTCAGTTCGGCCAGTTCCCGGGGTGAAAGGTCTTTAGCGGTGACGATGATAACGGGTATATCGGGCTTTTTACATTTTTCCCGCAGCAGCTTCAGGAACCCGAAACCGTCGACCCGGGGCATAACCAGGTCCAGTATGATCAAATCCGGTTCGATACCGCTTTCGATCTTTCGAATCGCCCGGGCACCGGAATCAAACGCGAAACAATTGTACTTATGACGATGGAGATAGTTGCAGTATAAATTGAGAAGTACTTCATCATCTTCCACGAGAAAGATATTCTTGATCTGGCCGAACATTTTCAGGTTGATATAGATACGCTTCAGGACTTCATCCCGGCGGATGGGTTTTTTTATATAATCCACGATGCCGCTGGTAATGGATTTCATGACCTTATCGCTGCCGGAGTATACCATGACCGGGATATGGGCGGTACGGATATCCTTTTTCAATAGATCGTTGATCTCGAATCCTCCCATCCCTTCCAAAATAATATCCAGGATGACGAGGTCCGCCTTCACTTTAACGACATGGTCCACGATATTGGGACTATTCTCCAGTTCCACCACATGGTAATGATTCTTTTCCAATATCGCTTTTATTAACGTCCGGTCGTCGGGATCATTCTCGATAACGGCAATGGTTTTGCCTTTAATGCTGTCGTCCGCCTCCCGGTAGGTAATACCGGACGTATCCTCGATAGGTTCCGCCCCGGGAAGGGGGACCGTAAAGGAAAAGGTGCTCCCCTCCCCAACCGTGCTCTCCAGTGTGAGGGTACCCCCCAGCAGCCGGGTCATTCGTTGGGCAATGGAGAGCCCCAACCCCGTCCCTCCATACTGCCGGGTGTGGGAGCCGTCGGCCTGTGTGAAGGGATTGAAGATCACCTCCTGCTTCTCCGGGGAAATGCCGATACCGGTATCGACGACCTGTACGGTCAGGTTCTGCCCTTCATACCGGCAGTTGACGGTAACACCGCCGGTATGGGTAAACTTAAGCGCATTGCCCACAATATTGATGAGTACCTGGTTCAATTTCTGGCTGTCCCCCAGAACATAGGGGGGCAACTTTTCCAAACCGGTGGATTTAAAATAAAGGTCCTTTTCCCTGGCTTTCACGGAAAACAACATTTCAAGATGGTGTAACAATTTGCGCGGGGAGAACACCACATCCGATATCTCGAAACGGTCGGCTTCGATTCTTGAGAAATCGAGGATATTATTGATCAACTTAAGAAGATTCTCCCCGGACCGTTGAACGGTCTCAAGATAAAATTTTCGTTCGGGGTCCTGTTCATCCTCCATCAATATCGTGGTGAACCCCAGTATCGCATTCATGGGGGTCCTGATCTCGTGCGACATATTGGCCAGGAATTCGGACTTTAACCGGTTGGCATTTTCAGCCATCTCCTTAGCCCGGGTCAATTCGATGTTCTTAGCCTGGATCTCTTTTGTCCGTTCATCCACCAGGACCTCGAGATTTCCCTTGTGTTCCCTGAGTTCTTCCTGGTGATGATGGATTTGCTCCATCATTTCATTAAAACCGTCATAGAGAATACCGATCTCATCATTGCTGATTTTTTTCAATTTTATGGAATAATCCCTTTCTTCGGTTATTTTTTTAAAGAATTCCGTAAGCTTAACGATGGGGTCTGAAATATATCGCTGGAGCCGCCAGCTTAAGAAGAAGATAACGATACTTAGAAAAGCGATAAACACAAGGACTTCCCCGATGGATCCCCATATTTTTTTCTTCAGGCGTTCGGTAGAGGCCCGAAGGAAAATATCGCCGTAATATTTTCCCTGGAACAATATTTTTTCATAAACCTCGAAATACTCTCCTGTAAACCCGGATCCGTATTTTTTGGGTTTTTCCACGACCGGCGCAGCACCCTCGGCAATATATTCGGCGTACAGTTCGCCGGAGACATCATAGACCACGGCATTTTTTATATAGGAAATACGGCTCAGCTTTTCCAGGGGTTCACTGGCGGCGTCTTTATCGAAGAATGCCAACGCGGCAATCAGGTTTGTCCCGATAACCCTGGTAATAGTGACGGTGTTTTCCGCCATCTCTTCCCGCAGCCCTTCCACATTTTTTACGGTGACAAATGCCAGGTAAGAAAATAAGGAGACAAATGAGACGCCCAGGATGATGGCAATTAATTTGTACTTCAGTTTAAAAATTCTCATAAAGCTACCTTTACCTGATGATTCGTGCCAACTTATACAACTTCGAGCTAAAGTTCAAACCCGATTTTTTGACGGACGGGAGATTGATCTCAAATTTTACTTTCCTATCGGAGGTGTATAAATTGATAAGAACTCCCTTTTTCCCAAATCCCTCCGTATCGCCGATAGACAATATGGGTTTAGTCTCGGTAACGGCGAGTATTTTCTCCAACCGGTCGGACTCCGAATTCCCGATGATGAGGACCTCGCATCCTTCGATTTCTTCAATAGTCGTAACGTCTTTTACAACCAGTGTTTTACCCGGGAGTCGAATCTTTTCATAAAAAAGCTTTTTGTACCCGGACATGGGGGTATCGCCGATGATACCCACGACGAATTCCCCCGCCCCCCCATTGGTTCCGGCCCCGGGAGGCCACTTTATAAAATCGAGAAAGCGAGATATGATCAATACTTTCAGGGGGAACTCTTCCATTTGCTTCGGCTGACCGTTCTTCTTAACCTGGCCGTAAAGCGGAAAAACAAGCAAAGTCACTAAAAAAAGACTACTTATTTTTCCAAAAATCCCATTCACTTTGCAAACGTTGCTCATAATAACCATTATTCAGACCATATGCTGTAATAATATAAGATTTTGACACGATTTGCAATAGAAAAATTTTTTGAGAGCTATTTTCTCCCTATTCGCCTATTCCAGGTGCCGGCCGATATTTCCCCGATTCGCTTCCCTCAAATAATACGCTCCCAACGCCATATCGAAAACCGCCATTCCCATGGGATTAAACATCACCGGTACCCCATCGCGGTAATCCTTCATGCATTTCCCGACCACAACATCGATAATGGATTTGGTATCTTCCCGGTTCAGTCCTTTTTCCAGGTGCATCATTTCAATATCCGTCTTTTCCCGGCAGATCTCTTCCCAGTCATCCACGATAATGCTGTCTTTGACAAAAGGGAAGATATCGGTTTTGTAGTCCCGGAGAGATACGTTCAACTGGAGAGACCCCTGCTTAGGGGGCCTGTCGATATACGGTGCCCTGGAGACGGTGCAAGTCATAAAGACATCCGCATCCGAATAGGCGTCTTCCCATCTGTCCACCACAACGGTTTTATCTCTATGGGGAGAATTTATGGCGGACAGGTCGATTTCCCTTAAATCGTATAAAAAAATCTTCGATATTTTTTCCCCGAATACCTCGGTACACATTTTATAATGATATCGGCCGATGGGTCCCCACCCGATGATACCGACATTGATATCTTTTAACCGCCGCAGGTTGTCGAAATACCGGATCATCAAACCGGTGACCGACGCGGTACGGAGAATACTGAGAAGCGCGGTGTTAATAATTCCCACGGGTTCGCCGGTCTCCGCTTTGTTTAAAATGACCACACTGTGGGCCCTGGGTATCCCGGCTTTAATATTATCGGGAAAACTGGCAATCCACTTGATACCCGCGGTATCGAAAGCGCCGCCGATAAAAGCGGGCATGGCGATAATCCGGTTTTTTAAATCCCGGTACCTTAAATAAGGTTTCACCGGTTGGGCAAAATCATTCGCGGCCAGGCACCTGACCGCCTCCTCGATGACATCGATCAATTTTTCCCAATGGATCCCGATTTCCTCGATGCTTTTTGCATTCAGGTAGATCATATTTAACTCCTTACAATATTCTACATCTCTTTCAAGTCGGCATGGTTATTCAAAAAATTGTTATACCACGTTTCATTATAAACGGTATCGACATACCGTTCTCCCCTATCGGGGAATACGGTAACCACATTCACCCCGGGCTCAAGGACTTTTTCCGCAAAGTATCTCTTAACGGCACCATACGCCGACCCGGAAGAACCCCCGGCAAAAATATTATACCTCTCCAACAGTTCATGACACATTTTTATGGTGGCAATCTCATCCATCATCACCACATCATCTATCCTGGCATGCCTCAATATCTCGGGGACCATGCTGGAACCGATACCGGGGATATACCGTTTCTTCGGCGGATAACCGAAAATGACGGAACCGACGATATCCACCCCGACCACTTTCGACTCCGGGAATTTCTCCTTAACTCGCTGTGAAACACCGGTAATGGTCCCACCGGAACTGATACCGAGGAAAATATAATCCAGTCGTTCCATGCTTTCACAGATTTCTTCCGCCAGGGTCGTGTTATAGGCTTCGGCATTATAAGGATTGGCGTACTGGTTAACCCAGTATGAATTCTCGATCTCCAGGAGCAGCGATTTTACTCTCCGGATACGGGTTAACAAATAACCGCCGTTTTCATCCGGTTTTTCGACCTTTACAACAAGGGCCCCCGAAGACCGGATCAACATGTCGTTAATGGGTGAAATGCAAGGATCGACCACACAAATAAATTTCAAACCAAGCTTCCTGCAGTAAGCGGATAACGCAACACCAAAGTTCCCGGAAGAGGATTCGATGATGGTGGTATCTTTATCTATTTCCTTTAAATCGAGCAATTTATTCAAGATGAAACTTGCCGCCCTGTCTTTTACGCTGCCCGTGGGGTTATAAAACTCCAGCTTGGAATAGAGATTAATATGGGGCAGTTCTTCCACATCGATGCGGACCATGGGAGTATTGCCTACATTATCCAGGATATTTTCTGAAATCATCGGACCTCTCACTACCAATTTTTTTTATCTGGGAATATCATGTTAAGTTTTATTATACACCAATCCCACGTATAAATCAAGCCGAAAGTAGGGCATTTTTTCAGGTCGTTTTTTTAGGCCGGTTTTTTAAATCACAGAAGGAGGAGACAGTTTGCGTCCGACACATTCCCGGTATCTTCCGGGGGATGTTCCGAAATGCCGTTTAAATATCCGGATAAAATAATTGGCATTGGAAAAACCCATTTTCTCGGACAACTCCCTGATGGTTACGTATTTATCCTCCTTTAGTATCCCAACCGAACGAAATAATTTCTCCCGCACCAGGAACTCACACAATGTAAAGTCCTTATCGCTTTTGAATTTTCTCGAAAGATAGCAGCGGTTCACCTTAAACAATTTGGCCAGTTTGGAAACGGTCAACGTCTGAAATTCATCCGTTGAGCAGTTCAGGACAAATTCCACTACTCGATCGGATATATTAGGCTTTCTCATGTTTCAACTTCAATTCAAATATTAGGCTCATATCGCTATCCTGTTTGTTGTCCGGCGAAAATCGCAAAATATTCATCATATCTTGATTCTGCCGCAATTCTTTGAATAGCATAATTGAAAACTCTTGTAAATATATAAAAATGTTACCTTTTCCGGCCTTTAAATAGTATTCTCAAGCCATAATAGATGAAGTGATAAAAAGATCCCCCTTTGAAACGGGTTGGTTTACGGGAAGTTAAGGGACGGTTTCCCCGGATTATCGATCAAACGATTATCGATCAAACATCCTGGTGCTGCCGCAATAGGTCCCTGTATTTCGCGGGAGTGGTCCCGAAATAGAGTTTAAATATCCGGATAAAATAATCGCACCGGCAAAATCCCATCTTCTGTGCGATATCTTTTATGGTTAATTCATTCTCTTCTTTCAACAATGCGGCGGAACGGATGATCTTAATTTTGAAAATAAATTCCTCTATGGTAAAACTTTTTTCATTTCTAAATGTACGGGAAAGGTGTGACCGGTTGACCTTCAAATGAGTCGATATCTGCTCGACGGTAAGCGTGGCCAGCTCTTCCAGGCTCCGCGTCAACACATACTCAACAACTCGATCCGATGCATTATTATTCTTCATCATGCTTTCATTTTAAGGTCCATATATCCGACAAAAATCCCTGCCACTGGTATTTTAACAGAATTGTTCGATTTACGCAACTTTTTTTAAATTTGACGACCGGCGTTCGAGGGTGAGGTGAAATTAAAAGAAGGTGACGAGTTTATCGACACAGCGAATAAGGGCGAACACAAAATTCGTGTTCGCCCCTACTCTCTAATCCTACTTCTTCAAAAGGTCTTCTTCTTTCTTCATGAAGCGCTCGGCGGAATATTTGGACAGCAAAAAGGGATACGGACTCTCGGAAGACACCAGGGGGTACTTCTCCACACCGTTTTCACCCTCTTTACCTTTCGTCTCGAATTTTTCATAGATAAAAAGGGTATAATCTTTCTTTCCTTTTAAACGGACGGTGTAAATGGGGTCTTTGAAATCTTCCGGGGTTTTGTCCTCGATGTACTCGTCGCACTTTAAATCGCCCAACTGGTTCAATAAGGAATCGAGATTGGATTTATTGCCTTCTTTTCCATCGGCCGTGGCCCAGATGGTTTCGGTCTGAGGTTCCGGTGGTGCCGCGGGTTCTACTTTATCTTCGGTCTTTTTATCTTCCGTTTTTTTATTTTCGGGAGTTTCCACTTTTTCCACCGGTTTGGCGGTTTTGGTAAAGAGGTAATTTTCGCCCCCTTTTTTATCCAATCGAATTTCACTGATCTCGTTTTTATCCAGCTTCATCACCACCCTGTCCCTCAGGTCGCCGACTTTTTTATCGAAATCACGGCGAAAAGATTTGGCGGCATAATAGACATCATCGTCACCCTGGATCTTTACAAAGGTATGGTTATTGCTGGGGGCCGTTTTACCGATATCGAATTCCCGGACCACCTTGTCCTCTCGATAGGCCTTTACATTGATACCTTTGTCCCCGGCCAGGTCGTACAGGGAATAATTTTTGGACCTGGATGCCAACTCGGTCAGCGTTAAATCCTTGACCGTATCCGTAATCCCGGATATTTTGGTTTCATCGGTGGGATAACCTTTGGGATCGATGAGCCATTTGCCGTCCTTATTTACCAGGGTATAGGCGCCGTCCGGTTTTGTAATCTCGATCTTCGTAAGTACTTTCTCGTCGATGGGTTTCAATTCCGGTAATTTATAGTGAACTTTGTCGGTTTTCCTGAACACCAGGTATAAAAGGAGCGCCGCGATCACTACAACCAATATGATATATTCTTTTTTAATTTTATTATTGTTATTATCGTTCATATTGCCTCCTCCTTCTATTTGCTGAACATGGCCTGGATTTGTTTCCTTCGGGCGGTCCTACGGACCCAGAGAATTATTCCGAAAAGGATGAACAACAGGGGCAAACCGCCGATATTAACGAGCTTTGCCATAAAACGTGCAAAAGGAGAAATATTTTTTTTCAACGGGTTAAACCGCTGGACCTTGCTGCGCATTACGGCGATATCCTCCCGGTTGTTCAGGTAATCCAGGGTATTTAACAGGAAATCGGCATTGGGATTCGGCATCCCGCGCTGCTCCTGCAGCACGTTGTCCTTCAACCCCTCGCTGGAACCGATCAAAAATATCTTCCCGGGTTTACCTTTGGCGAGAATCCCTTTCTCTCCTTTAACACCGGTTTCTGTTATCACCGGTTTGGGCTTTTCCTTTTCTTTATCTTTATTATCTGCTTTATCTCCGCTTTCATCGCCGGTTTCGTCTTTGCCCTCTTCCTTTTTGGGTTTCTCCGGGACAGGTTTATCGGCAAAATAACTGGGGAATTCTCCTTCCAGGAGGTATGCCAGGGGCTTGCTCGCAAACTCTTTCTTGTCTTGAGGCGGACGGATCATAAAAGGCATCAAATTAATCCGCCCCGACATCTCCCAGCCTTTGTCCGAAGACGCAAACAATTCGGTCAACTTTAAACCGTTCTCTTCGATCTTCTTCATATCCGCTTCCAGGGGAGAGACCTTGATGGTCACCAACTGCTTGATATTTTCCATGAAGGGAAGGTCATGATTGATCTTTTCGTTTTCAATCATGGGGACAAAGTAAATGGGCATCTCATTGCCGCTCCTGTCGCGGTTCACGTAACAGTTCTCATCCAGCATGTAGGATTTTTTGACCGACAGTCCGTAATGGCTCAAGAGTTTTTCCAGGCCGGTATTCAACGGGAGATAAACGGGCTGCTGAAAGCCCTGCCCCTGATTCTGCGGCTGGATTTCCCTGAAGGCGTCCACGAAGAGGGCCAGGGATTTCCCTTTCATCAGGAACTGGTCGACCTGGTACAACTCCCAATCGGAAAAATTATCTTTGGCACCGGCAATGATAAGGGTATCGATACTTTCGGGGATGGGGTCCTCGCCCAGGGTGATCTTTTTCACGGAATATTCCTTGCTTACAATGGAATTGAACCGGTCCAGGGGCTGTTCCTGCTGCTGCTGCATCATACGGAACTGCGGCGGCGTATCGTCGGTCAGGCCGGGGGTCCCGTGAGAAGAAAGGTAGCCCAGGTCTTCGTTGATGTCGATGAGGTTGTCGATATTATCGTTGATAAACGATTCGATCTGCTTCATATCGCTAATGACGTACTGCTCTTCCAGTCCACGGTTGCTCATCGCCAGTTTCCGGCTCAGGAGGTTCATCTCCACGGATTTATCGCCGTAGGACATGCCCAGGGCGATCTGTCCGCTGCCCGCGGGTACGGTGGGACCGTCCGGGGGGTTGATCTCCGGCCACTTCAGGCCGAAACGCTCGAAGGGTTTCAACTCTTCGGGAGTCCCCTCGCCCATGGAGGGATCGATGTGGACAAACTGCAGTTGACCGTAGGCTTTCCCGGCCAGCTTTTCAACCACTCCCTGGACACCGGATTTCAAACCTTCCAGGCCCTTCAACTTGATAATGGGCGCAATTTGGGAAACGGATGAAGAGAGCACCAGTTTGACCTTGACTTTCTCCGGTAAACTGACCAGGGCGGAAATTTTATTGTTCATTTTCCGGATGGCACTGGTGATCATGTATTCGAGACCTTCGGTGGATTGGATAGTGGGTATTTTTTCAATGACGTCGCCGTGAATGAGCACCATGCCCATGTAGGCTTTTTGAACCTTCATTTCATCCTGGTCCACCACCTGGACATTCCCGGGGTAGATACCGAAACCGTGGGCCAGTTTGCGGTTTTCTTCGATTTCTTCGCCGCCCAGTTCTTCTTCGCCGGCACTGACGTCGTAGAACCGGTAGCTTAAGTTATTGTTGGAATTGCTCTCGTATTCGGCCAGCAGGTCGTGGAGGTAGCGTTCGATATTGTTGAAGGGGGCGGGGAGGTTCGTGGTGAAGAAAACGTTGACGGTAAGCGGTTCGTTAAGGGTGGAGACGGCCTCGATACTGGCATCCGACAGCGAATAGAGGTTGTTGGCGGTCAGGTCCACACGGAAAAACAGGGTCTTTGCCACCAGGTTGATCAGCAGCAGTACAACCAGGTAGAGGATAAATTTATAATATTTTTGTTTTCCTTTCATATTAGCCTCCTTATTTTTTTTCCTGCATGATCAGGTTCGCGCCGTAGAGGGCGATAAAGGTTACCGTAAGGAAATAGAGTATACTCCGGCTGTCCACCACACCTTTGGCGATATCCTGGAAGTGGTGTTTGGCGCTGAAATATTGGAAGAAACTCACAAGACTGTCCGGCAGGAAGAAGAGGAGAAAATCCATCATCAGGGTAAGGACGACGCAGATGGCCATGCCGATAATAAAGGCCACCACCTGGTTCCGCGTGAGCGACGAGGCCAGGAGACCGATGGCGCTGAACGCGGCGCCCAACAACAGCGCACCGAGGTAACCGCCGATCACGGGGCCCCAGTCCAGGCTGCCCATTAATGTGACGGTGACGGCATATACCAGTGTGGGCGCCAGCATGACGGCCACAAAGGCCAGGGCCGCCAGGAACTTGCCCACGATGATATCGCGGAACGTCACCGGCAAGGTCAACAGGAGCTCGTAGGTACCCACGTTCATCTCTTCGGAGAAGAGCCGCATGGTCACCGCGGGGACGATAAAGGCAAGGGTGGGTGGAAGCAGTCCGAAAAACCCCACCATACTGGCCTGGTCGCTGAGAAAAAAGGTTGAGAAAAACAACCAGCCCATGATCAGCAGGAAAATCGATATCACGATATACGCGATGGGTGAGTAGAAATAGGATCGAAATTCCTTTTTAAAAATATGTTTGACATTCTTCGTGGTCTTCATTTGTGATCCCCCTTCGTTATTTTCCTGAAAAGGTCTTCAAACGGTTTGTCTTTGGTCAGTTCTTTTACTTCGTCGATGGAATAATCAGCCGCCAGTTTTCCCTTGTTGATGATGACGAACCGGTCGCAGGTGGCATAGGCTTCGCTGAGGATATGGGTGGAAAAGATAATGGTTTTTTCTTTCCCGATCCGCTTGATAATATCCCGGGTATCGGCGATCTGGTTGGGATCGAGACCGACGGTGGGTTCATCCAGGACCAGGATTTCCGGGTCACCCATGAGGGCATGGGCAATACCCACGCGCTGGCGGTAACCTTTGGACAGTTGGTTAACGGTTTTGTGCATGACTTCGTTCAGGCTGCACAGTTCCGCCAGCCCTTTGATGTGGTCCAATTTCTTATCGGCGGGAACACCCCGGATATCCGCAATATAACCCAGGTAATCGAATACCAGCATATCGTGATAAATAGGAGCGGACTCGGGGAGGTAGCCGATCAGTTTCTTGATTTCCAACTGGTGGTCGTGGATGTTGTAATCTTTGACCTTAACGGTGCCGGAGGTCGCTTCTAAGTACCCGGTTAAAATCCTGTAAGTGGTGGTTTTACCCGCACCGTTGGGCCCAAGGAAACCCAGGATTTCACCTTTTTTGACTTCAAAGCTGACATTGTCCACGGCACACAGGTCACCATAGTACTTTGTCAGATTCTCAAACTTAATCATTCAATCCTCCTATTAAATTTTGAGTTCATTTTTTAAGCAATTTGGAAACAGCCGCTTAAAAACAATTAGGTCAAATTTTAGCAAATATACAAAATTTGTCAAGGGTCGGACGGGCCGACGGCAATTCCGTTTTTACCACGAAGGACACGAAGAACGCGAAGGATGAGAAATTAAAAGACCTTAAGTACCTGCTTTTTATTTATTTTTTCTTCGTGTTCTTCGTGTTCTTCGTGCCCCTCGTGGTTCAAAATTCAAAATTAGAGTGTTGACGGGCTAACCGGTCATCCGGGCCCAGGTTTCCTTGAAAATTTCGGGCATGTTAAGATCGTAGGGGCATTTTTCGACACATTCGCCGCATTGGGTGCAGTCTTTATAAGATCTGGGAAGATTTTCAATACGTTCCATCGCCCAATCCCGGAGGTTGTACCGGAAATAGTACGCCCGCAAGATATGGAGAAACGCAATGGGCAGCCCTTCGGGACAGGGCATGCAGTATTCGCACCGGCGGCAGAAATTGTCTTCAAAGCCCTCTTTTTCTTTTTCAAGGATTGCCAGTTCCTTTTTGTCCAGGGGTTTCAGGTTTTTGAGGACGGAGACGTTTTCCATCACCTGTTCCACCGAATCCATGCCGGGGATGGCCACGTCGGCGCCGTGGGTCAGGATGAAACGCAGGGACAGGGAAACATGTTTGAACGCGCCCCCGGCCACGGGCTTCATGGCGATAACACCGATGTCTTTTTCTTTGGCGTAGGGGACCAGTTCCTCCAGGCAGCCCTGCTCGATATAGTTCAGGGGCACCTGCAGCGTATCGAAATCGAAAGCGTCCAGAGCTTTTTTAAGGATGGGCGGTTTATGACCCGTGAGACCGATGTACCGGATTTTTCCTTCCTGCCGGGCGCTTTGCAGGGCTTCCAGCGCGCCGCCCGGGGCCAGGATTTGCTCCAGTTGCGCTTCGGTGGAAATATTGTGACACTGGTAGAGATCGATATAATCCGTATTCATCAGTTTCAACCCGGTTTCCAGGTCTTCCGCGGCGTTCTTTCCATCCCTCGAGAAGGTTTTGGAAGCGATGATGAACCGGTCGCGGGGGAATTGCGCAAAGACGCGGCCCAATTTTTCTTCGCTGTCCGTATAGACCCGGGAAGTATCGAAAAAATTAATGCCCAGATCCAGGGCTTTTTTGATCACTTTATCGGATTCATTGGGGGAGAGGCGTTGGATTGGTATTCCACCGAAACCGATGGGGTTGACGTTCAAACAGGTTTTGCCCAGGGGCACCTGTACATTCATAATTATCACCTCGAATTTAGAATTTGGAAATAATGAAAAAAGTATTATACCACATTTTAGAAAAATAATAAAAAACAATGAACACGATCTATTTACACCTTCGTTTACACCTTCGTTCCCTTTAGCAGGGCCAGGAGCTTCGGGTCATCCAAATTTTCAAGAACTTCCTTTGTATATTCATAACCGATCTCGGCCGTTTGTTTCATCTTTTTAAAATCCAGGAAACCGATATCCTTCAGGGGAGGCGTCAGGCTCAAATCCGCATCGGATTTGACGGCTTTGGCAGCCATGAAACTCCCGGTCAGGACTGTCGAAAACATGATATCCAGGATATTGGGGAACTTTTCCGATTTTTTGAAGGGGATGAGCCGGTCCCTGAGAATTTTCCACGGCGAAGGCACTTCATCGGTCTTGACGTTCAAATCCAGGTTGGGACTGACCTCCACCACGATCACACAACCGCAGTGGCGTCGCAGGATGTCCCCGGGGAGGTTATTGATAACACCACCGTCCACGTACACCTCACCGTCATCGATAACCGGCCCGATAACCCCGGGAATCGAACTGCTGGTCCTCACCGCGTCCCTCAAATACCCCCGGTCGTGGACCCTGATCTCGGACCGGCTCAGGTTACTGGAAACACAGAAAAAATTAAGCCAGAGGTCTTCGATATGGCTGTCTCCGTAAGCGATTTGCCCCATTCGGTCTAATCTCCGTCCTTTCATCAGGGAGATAATGGGCAGCGTGTATTCCCTGAAGGGATTCATTTCGATGAACAGCTTCTTGCAAATGGCCAGCATCCGGTCATAATCGTTTCCCATGGCGTATTGAGCGCCGATAATGGCTCCCATACTGGAGCCTGCCACCATATCGACGGAAATACCGGCTTCTTCCAGGGCGCGAAAAACACCGATATGGGCAATACCCTTGGCCGCCCCGCCGCCCAGGGCAATACCCACGGCCCGGTTGCCGAGGATACGCGCCAGGCGCGAAAAATCTTCCATCCGCCCCCAGCGTAGATGCAGGTGCCACTGGACATTCCTCTTTTCCAGCCACCGGACCGTCCCGGAGGGCAGGCGGCTGTCGTCCTGGTGGAGCAGGACCAAAAACCTGCGGGGCTTCGTAATCCCATTTTCAATATCCACCAATTCCGTCTCCATGGCACCGAGGTCCGGGGAAGCATCCGCTTCACCCAGGAGAATAACATCATCCGCCCGCTCCAGGCACCTCCGGGTCCAGGGAGAGGCCGTTTCCTCGCCCTGGTAAATATTATACGAATAATTGCCCTCAATATCCGCCAACCAGGAACGAAGCCCCTGGGCACGGGGATCATCATTGGAAATTTCAGATATGCCCCTTTTCTCCAACAACCTGTCAAGCCTGTCCGGGGTCAATAAAAAAGCCGTACCGTAATCGGCAAAGGCGGCCGACAGTTGTTCACAAAAACCGGATATCCGAACCCCCGGGGTAATCGGTAAAACCGCGATATTCATCCCGGAACTTTGCTCGATCCCTCCTACCCGTATATTCCGCAGCCGCTCCACCACGATACGGGTGATGGCGATCATGACCTGGGGGTATTTATCGCTGATACTCTCGAACGCCGCCCGGGACAATTTTACCAGGTCACTGTCGCGGGCGGCATAGATGGAAGCCGTCCGTTTTTCATCGCTGAGCAGGGCCATTTCGCCAACGATCTTACCCCTGTGAATCGCCCCAAGCATCCTGGGCTTCCCCGCTCCATTCTCACCTTTATTCGTCCGTTCATCTACCACGTGAAGAAGACCGTTGATAAGTATATAAAGACTGTCCCCGATATCTCCTTTCCTGAAAAGAACCTCGCCCCGGTTGATTTTTACCCATTCAAACAGGGACTCGATATAATCGAAAGTGACTTCGTCCATGTCTTCAAAATATTCCGGCAGTACTTCCGCCAGGTGCGAGCGCCTCAGCCGGTGAAAAACAACTTCCAACAGTTCCCGTTTCATTTCAGGGTAGTCGGTGACAAGCCTACAGAAATCCATCCGGCTCACTACCGCAAGCGTCGAATCCCTGAGGGCATGAACACTTGCGTTTCGTCTCCCCCCGGCCAAAAGCGCGATGATTCCCGCCGGTGTCCCTTCCCCCAGTTCCTCTACAATACTTTTTTTCCCCTCCCTCGTTTCGATGGTCACCTGTAAGCGGCCTTCGATCACGATATACATCTCCTTTGCACGGCTCCCCTGGGAAAAAAGGATATCGTTTTTCTCCAGTGTGATCACTCGCATTTTTTCCGCAAACCCCTTGATGAAGTTCCCGTCCATTTTTTCCAATGGCTTGAGCAATTCCAGTATCCTTGTACGCTCCGGTACGGACGGCTGTGCTACCAATCTTTTCATATTCTTTTAAACCCGGTTTGATAAATATTTTCAATAAATCTATTCATAAGCGAATGTTTCATTTTCAGGCCTCGTGGATATTCTAAAATAAATATCAAGAAAATTCAATAGATAGGAGATGAAGTTGAAAGAAGAGTTGAAAAAAAAATTAAAATGGTGTAATAATGGTTATATGATTATAAAGATTTCGCCGGCCAGGCATAAGGAAGTCGAGCCCGACGTGTTAATACCGTACACCATTGACAGGGATACCCTATCCGATTCCTCCGTTTTACTCATTTATGTCAGGCCGGAAACCAACAAGATCAACTACGAAGCCGCCATCATCAATGCGGCATCGCCTTATGCGGATGCCGTGTACCTGGCCAACCTCAACGGGAACCTGGTGAATAATAAAGCCATCGTTTCCTCTCATTATTCCATCCAACTGCAATTCGCCATCGAGGGCAAAGACAAGCTGGCAAAATACCCGGAAATGATACGAGAATTTGAAAAAAAATTTAAGATGGATTTCCGGGATGCAGAGATTATCGGCCCTTTCGAAGCCATTGTCGAGTACAAGGTAAAAAAAAATGCCGAAGAACTCTTTGAAACGATGGTACCGGACCCCGATTTCCTGGAAATATACGGTCAGACCATCAAACGAATCGGGGACTATTACGTGGTGAATTACGATATTCCCGCGATCATTACCCGGCACCATGAAGAGACCAATATGTTCAGCATTGCCCTTCGTCTTAAATCCGACCGGTATGGATTCCTCGACATCGATTATTTTATATACGAGAATATGTGCAAGAACAAAACCACGTCGCTGCTGGATTCCGACAAGCGGCACACGCTACCGTGGTACAAGCTGGTCAGGCGGACCTACCATATTTCCCGGAGTCATATCGAGGCCATGTCCGACCTTACCGATTATGTGTTTAAACGTACCGGGGAACGCATCGGATATGTAGACACACCGCTGGGAAAAAAACTCGTGGAAGAGGGAATTATAAAAGAAGACCGGCTGGATGAGCGATTAACCTATTTGAAGGAAAACCCCCTGGTCTACCTGGACCGGCCGGACGGCAGCCTGAAACTGGTCAATATCATTACCGAGGGTAAGGAAAGGAGGGGTTCCAAATTCATCCAGAACGATTTGCACCAGTGCTGCGAGATCATCAAAAATATAAACTGGGAAAAATCACGAGGGCTTTAATTCGAGGTGGTGGTTGAGAATCGTTTTATCCATGCTTTGATGAATTCCTTTTATTACCCGATGAAACCCCGGATGTTATTTGACCCGAGAGGTTGACAAACATTCAAAATTAGTGCATATTAGGGGAAGGAGGAAAACATGTTGAATGTGCAGGTTACAGAAGAGAATGTTAACATTGTATTCAGCAGGAATTTAGTATGTGATAAGGACCTGGTGGAATTTCTCGAAAAGGTCCGGCTAAAGAACCTTATTTCTAAAAGTCAACTGACGGAAGAAGACGTCAAAAACCTGGACAACGAGTTAAAATCCAATTGGTGGGGAAAAAACAGGGCTCGATTCCTGGCTAAAATTAAATGAAAGTCATCGTAGACACAAATATCATCTTTTCAGCTCTTTTGAAAAAGAATTCTTTCTTTGGTGAATTACTCCTGCGTGATTCGGTAGAATATTTGATGCCGAAATTCGCTTACATAGAACTCTTTAAATATAAAGAAAAGATTGCAAAACTCAGCCGGTTCAATGAAGATGAATTATTGGAAGTACTGTATAGGCTGTTAAAAAATATTAACATTTTTGACGAAGAAATGATTACTACCAGGACATTGAGAGAAGCTTACGAATTAGTTAAGGACGTAGATGAGAAAGATATGATTTTTGTAGCTCTGACTATCGAGGTGGATGGGCATTTATGGACTGCTGATGAAAAGTTGAAAAATGGGTTAAGTAAAAAAGAGTTTAATCGTTTTTTCGATTATCGGACATTAATAAATGGTGAAGAAGAATAATTCAACCAAAATTCAATCGGTTCCACAAGCCTGGTACCGGAACGACCTGGTGTTTCTCATGGGTTTTGCGCTGTTGAAGGTGCTAATTCACCTGCCCATCCTGTCACGGTATGGGTATCACCACGACGAGTTATATTTCATTGCCTGCGGCGAACACCTGTCCTTCGGTTATGTGGACCATGCACCCATAGTGCCGTGGATCGCAAAACTTGCGACCACGTTGTTCGGGGAATCCTTGTACGGACTTCGTTTCTTTGCCTTATTGGCGGGGGCGGCGGCCGTCTTCCTGACGGGTCTCCTGGTGCGGCGGATGGGCGGCGGCAAATTCGCCCAGGCCGCGGCTTGCACGGCCATGCTCATTGCACCCGTTTTCCTACGCACCGGTAACCTGCTGGCGATTCCCTCATTCGAACCGCTTTTCTGGTTGCTCTGTTCATACCTGCTGGTCCGCATCGTACAGGAAGACAATCCAAAGCCGTGGCCGTGGGTGGGTGTCTGCGCGGGCCTCGGCCTCATGAACAAACACACCATGTTGTTCTTTGGATTCGGACTCGTCATCGCCCTGCTGCTGACCCCTTTGAGAAAATACTTCAAATCCCCATGGCTGTATGCCGCCGGGGGCATTGCGTTCCTCATCTTCCTGCCCAACCTGATCTGGCAAATGACACACCAATGGCCGACCCTCGGTTTCATCATAAACCTTAATAAAGGTCTGATGAGCGGGATATCCCTGCTCCAATTCCTGCTGGGTCAACTATTGTATCTTCATCCATTAAGCGCCGTGGTCTGGATATCGGGCCTGGTTTTCTTTTTCAAGAAAGCGGGAAAGCCCTATCGCATATTGGGATGGATCTGGGCGGCGGTGTTTCTCCTCCTGGTGGTCACCAAAAGTAAAATCTATTACCTGGCACCCGCTTACCCCATGCTGCTTGCCGGTGGGGGTGTCGCCCTGGAGCGCTGGGTCGAACGCCGGGGAAAGAATGGGTTGAAACACGCCGTTATCGGCATACTGGCCCTTGGCGGTATTGCCCTGGCGCCGCTTTCGCTGCCCGTATTTCATATCGATACCATGGAACGGTATATCGGTACCATTACCTTCGGCGCATTCAAGAACATTTACGAATTGACCGGGGATATGCGCGGTATGTTCGGATGGAAAAAACGGGTGGCAACCGTGGCCCGGGTTTACCACGGTCTGTCGCAGGAAGAACGGGAGCGCACCGTCATCCTGGGTGCCGGTTACGGTAACGCCGGTGCCGTGGACCTCTTCGGTAAAAAGTACGACTTGCCCAACGCCGTTTCTCTCTCCCAGACCTATTGGCTCTGGGGACTCCCGGACCGGCCCGTGGACATCGTGATCGGGATGGGTTTTGCCGCGAAATCCCTGGAACCGGTTTTTGAACAAGTGGAAACAGCGGCAAGTGTTCCCCTGGAGAACGTCAATCCATGGCAAACCCCGTTTATTGTGACAATATGTAGGAAACCGAAGTCTCCTCTCCCCGACATCTGGGCCCGGAATCGCCCCTGGTAGAATTGCTAATCGTTTCTGAACCAGGATTTGCAGGATTAAAGGATTACCGGGATTAAAAGATTTGTGGCGGCCTCCTGGGATTCTTTGAGAGAGGATTTTTTGCATTTTGTCTTGCGAATCCCAAGAATTTCATGAATAATGTTTAATACTGTTTCAGCCCGGGGATGGTATGGAAAAGGCGATTGAATTGGAGACTTCTTGCTCCGAAATTTATTAACAATCCTACGTCCAGTTTAAATGCTTCAAGGTAGTTGAGCGCCTGTGCAAGATGGACCTCTTCCAATTTTATTAGTGCCTTTAACTCGACTAAGACCTTATCTTCCACGAAGAAATCGACCCTTCGGGTTCCTACGTTTAGGTTTTCGTAATAGATAGGCATTGATTGTTCCCGGACAAAGTTCAGACCTTGTTTTTCCATTTCGATAGCCAGGCAGCGTTGATAAATAACCTCCTGGAAACCGTTTCCCATTGTCCTATGCACTTTCATCGCGCATCCGATGATCTTGTGGGTTAACTGATCTTCAATCTTTGTATTATTCTTCATATAGCAATTCTCCTCCCCCAATTATAACTATCCGAATCAGGATTTGCAAGCTCAACCAGCATTTTCAGGATTGCAGGATTACCTGGATTAAATAGAGAAACAGAATAAAAGGAATAGACAATCTATAAATTAATGGGGTTCGCAGGAAATAATGTAAGAAGCCATCACTCAAAGAATCTCATAAATCAGCCACAAATCTTTTAATCCCGGTAATCCTTTAATCCTGCAAATCCTGGTTCAGACATTGCTCTTTACTCCGTTTTATGGTAAGTTACACTTTGAGACGGGACAATCCCGGAAAATATCGGAGATAACAATGAAACATATCATATTGCTGTTTTTTTTCATTATTATATTATTAGGAACGGTAACACTGCCCGCCGACGTCACGGTTTACCTCGACCCCGCATACGGCTCCGACGGAAAAGAGATTCAACTGACCATGGAAAATATTAACGATCCCAATTTCCCGAAGCCGAAACACCACCAGCCCGTTCTATTTGTTCACAACCGTCATTTCGACAGTGAAAAAAACGTCCGCTCCTTCCGGGAAACACTGGCCCTGCCCCAAAACGCCCGGCTGGGAATCGAACCCTACTATATCCACCTGGAAGAGAACAATTATGCGGACAATGCCGCGAAAATAAAGGAAGCCGTGGAACTCATTCTTTTACACCAGGACGACCCCGGGGCAAACCGGGAAAAAGTGGCGATTATCGCTTTCGGCAGCGAGGTCCTCAGTGCCCGCCTCTATTTGAAAGAACTGTGGGAAAAACAACATAAACAACTCTCCTTTCACCCGGTATCCGAACTTATTGCCGTATCTCCCCCGAATCACGGTATGAAGGGCATGGAGAGGAAAGATATCGATTTTATCGAACAACTGAACGGCCATCCCATGGACGACTCTAAATCCGGGAAGTACTGCGGACAGGTATTCGATTCCGAAGCCCCGGGCAGCCGGCGGAACAACGAACCGGTAAAAAAAGGTATCCTTTACGTCACCCTTTACGCAGCGGTAAACAGGTCGGCGAAAAATCTCTCTCCCAACGCGGAAAACCGTGAAATCACGGTTCACCAAAACACAGTCCATGTGCCCGAAGTTATCTGCAAAGCCCTCTATACCGCCGCCTATCACCAGGCCCCCCCGGACAACCTGCCCTTTAAAACCGCCGGAGAAAACAATTTGACAGGTCCGCCCATTGTCCCGGAATTACAGGTACAAAAACACGAAACAGGTATTGTCCTGCTGTTCGATATCTCAGAAAGTATGTCCCAATACCTCACCCCGGCCGTGGGGGCCGCGGAACGCTTCATTAAAGAAATGAATCACCACGGGGAGACCAACGTCGCTGCCGCGGTCTTCCCTCCCCTACCCTGGAATGTCCGGGAAGAGTGCGGCGCCCAAAATATTACACCCATGGCCCTACTCACGGACAAAAATAAGGATGAAACCGTAAAAACCCTTCACTGTTTGGAGGCAAAAGGGAAAACACCGCTGTTGAAAGGCATTGACACCGCCCTCCAATTGTTCTCGGCGGAAAAACGCAAAATCATCATCCTTTTTAGTGACGGTAATCAAAATTGCCCCGTCCCGGGGAAAACAAATCGCCCGGATGCGGCAATCGATACCCTCATCGATAAACTGGAAAAAAACGGGGTCACTCTCTACGCCATCGGAACCGGACCGCCGCTGCTGGTCAACCACCGGCTGTTACGAAGACTGGCGGAAGACAGGATGGAAAAAACAAAAGGAAAATTCTTTCATATATTGGACCCGGAAACCACTCTCGATGAAACGGTTACCTCTATTTTCACGGATATTTTCCCGGACACCGGTTTGAACGTTCGAACCGGGTTCGACGGGAACGAATATGAGACCGGTGAAACCGTCACCTTCACCGCCGTAATTACAAAGGAGAAAATCCCCGTAACCGGTTTGAAGTCCATTACCGTATCCGTCACTCGTCCCCTGGAGGGAACCGGTAATTGGTATGCGTCCAATAGCGTCGGCGCAAACGAACGTGAAACCATTCCCGCAAAGATGGGGGATGAAACCCTCTCCGATTTGCAGCGAAAGACCGTTTATTTAATTCAAAAGCGAAAAGTCCCGCCCCCCGGCAGGACCGTGCCCGTGGATTTTCAACTCTACGACGACGGCACCCACGGCGATAAAAAAAAGGGAGACGGTATTTATACCGGTCAATACAGGGACACGCGGACCGAAGGGACGTACACTTTCCGCGTCCATGCCGCCGGGGGTACATTCGAGCGGACCAAAACCGTTCAAACCTATGTGCGGGTCAATCCCGATCCCGCGTATTCGGTCCCGGTTACGCGGTGGCTGGATATTTTCCCCGGCGATCCGCCCCAACACCTTTACGACGTGAAAATAACCCCCGGGGACCGTTACGGCAGTCTCATGGGACCGGGTCACACGGTTGAAACAAAGGTTGTCCGTAACGGTAATGGAAACGCCAATCCCCCGGTTCGATTGAAGGACAACCTGGACGGGACGTACACCGGGGAATTGGATATCACGCCGTCCGAGTTGAACGCCGGTGCTTTATTGGAATTCACCATCGATGGGAAACCCTTTACCACGGTAAAAAAAATCCCCGGGTTCAAAAAATGGTCGGCGGGTATTCATCTCGGTACCGGTATCCCCATCCGCTCGTTCGACGAGGATTTTAATCCCGGTATCGGTTTCGGGTGTAATCTCGGTTATCGCCTGGCGCCGAAATTCTCAGCAGTGCTGATGCTGGGATACAATGCGTTCAACGCCGTTTCCACCGGGAACGGCGATATTTCATTTTGGAATATCTCGGCCAACCTGAGATCGGAGATCGTGAAAAACCCCTTCCGCGTATTTGTGAATGCCGGGGCAGGTATTTACTTCCCCGAATCCGGGTCGGCGAAACGCGGGGTCAATATTGGCGCCGGGGCCGCTTACTCATTGAAAGCCGATTGGATTTTCGAAGTGGGAGCGAATTTCCACCTGGTCAACAGCATTGGGACGGATCCGAATTTTATGGTAACATATGCCGGACTGGTCTACCGTTTCTAAAATAAAATGATAAGGCCCACAGAACACACAGAATACACAGAAGCCCTCGGCGAGGGCACCCTTTTATTTTTTTTCCGTGTGTTCTGTGTGTTCTGTGGGCTCTATAAAATAAAGGTATAAAAAATGACTGAGCGGATTTATTACAAGGATATCGATAAAACGGAATTCGAGGCCGAAGTGGTGGAAGCGGTAAAAGAGAAAAAAGTATGGAAGGTGATTCTCGATAAGACCTGTTTTTACCCCGAAGGCGGCGGCCAACCGGCGGACCGGGGATGGATAAACGATATACCCGTAACGGATGTTCAAAAAGAAGGGGATTCCATCTATCATTACCTCTCCCGGGAACCCGGGACCGGCACGGTCAGGGGGAAGATCGACACCCGGCGGCGTCACGATTACATGCAGCAGCATACGGGCCAGCATATTATCTCCGGCGCCCTCTGGCAGGTGGGCAAATATAAAACCGTTTCCGTCCATATGGGCGCCGAATATACCGCCATCGAAATCGACGCACCGGGAATCCCGGAAGCAGACCTGGTCGAGACGGAAATACTGGCAAACAAAATCATAAACGACGATCTCCCGATAACACCGGTCTACACCGATCTCCATGAACTGGATAAATTCCCCTTGCGAAAACCCGTCACCCGGGAAGGCGATATCCGGCTGGTAAAGATCGGGGATTTCGACTGCGCGGGCTGCGGTGGACTTCATCTCGACAGTACACGAAAGGTGGAACTGGTAAAAGCTGTCGGTGTCGAGAAAATCCGGGGCAATACCCGGATTGCCTGGAAAATAGGACAACGGGCCTTCGCGGATTACCGTGAAAAAGTAACCATCGTTTCCGACCTAAAGCGCCTCCTGGAAACCAACCCGGAACAATTCGTAAAGAAAACAGGGGACCTGATGGAAGAGTTATCCACCATTAAAAGGAAGTGCAGCCGACTGGAATCACGCCTGGCGGAGATCATGGCACAACAATTGATCGATAATGGTGAAGAAGCACCGGACGCATCCCGCAGGATCGTTACCCACTCATGGAAAGAGGAAGATAATCTTTTAATTAAAAAAATATTAAAGATCCTCTTAAAACGGGAAACGCTCCTGGTATGCCTGGTCAATATCTCTCCCGGTAAACTTCATTGGAGCATCGCCTGTTCCGAAGATATCGATTTCCCCTTCGACCGGGTCAAAGAAGAACTGCTGCCGGTGATCGAAGGTAAAGGCGGGGGCCGTCATCCCCTGTGGCAGGGAACGGGAAATAAAACGGAAAAGGCGGCGGATTTTCTTTCCACATTCAAAACTCTTGCGGCTGAGAGAGAATAAGTGTGATAAAATTTAAACTTTTTCGATTCCTTTTCGTAAAAGATGTTTAAGAGTCAATTAATCAAAGTAAACAGTAAAGTCAAAAATGTTCTGAAATAGAATGAAATTATGTTGCCCTGGTCGGACGAGGCAGGATGCTTATAACCACCGTTAAGCGGGTGGCCCTGCCGGGGCCTTCGGAGGAATAAATGATTGTGAATAGACGATTTATTATTATTTTACTGATGATCTGCCTGGTGATACCGGCGGTATTTGCCGCGTGCTCCGGGTCGGGAGAATCGGAAGAGCCTGTATTAATGGAAGCTCAACGCCAAACAAACCTCGAGTCTTTCGCGAAGATATGGACCACCATCCGGGACAAACACTATGACCCGGAATTCGGCGGCCTGGATTGGCAGGCGGTCCACGACGAACTGCTGCCGAAGATGGAAAAGGCCCAAAAGATGTCCGAGGCGCGGGCAATTATGAAAGAACTGATCGCCCGTCTGAAACTTTCCCATTTTAACCTCATTCCCGTCGAAGTCTACGAGAAAATCGGGCAACCCGATGAGAAGGGGTCCTTCGACGGAGTCACCGGCATCGACCTTCGCATCTACGATGGGAAACCGCTGGTCACATCGGTACAGGAAGGCTCCCCCGCGCAAATGGCGGGCGTAAAAACCGGGTGGGAGATCGTGCAAATCGGCAAAACAGAGATCGCTTCACTGCTGCCGGCTATTGCCAAAGAGTTCGAGAACAGTTCATTAAAAGAGTATTACCTGTGCACCGCGGTGAAAGCGCGACTGCTGGGCAAAATCGGCGATTCATTGACGGTTCGTTTCCTGGACGGCGATAACAAAACCCTTCGAAAGGACATCACCCTGGTCGAGCAGCAGGGGAACAAATTCAAACTGGGGCATTTACCGCCCATGTATATCTGGATCAAAACCGACACCATAAAAAGAGAAAACGATACCATCGGTTATATCGCGTTCAACGGTTTCCTGGATATCCCCCGGGTAATGCCCGCTTTTAACAAGGCCATGAAGTCCTTTATCGATACCGGCGTGGACGGAATTATTATCGACATCCGGGGCAATGGGGGTGGATTGCCCATGATGGCCATGGGAATGGCCGGGTGGTTCATCGAGGAGAAGGGCAGACGGCTGGGCACGATGTACTTGCGTGATAATGAAATGAAAATGGCGGTGCTGCCGCGGCCGGAAATATATCCCGGACCGGTGGCCGTACTCATCGACGGTCTTTCGGCGTCCTGCTCCGAAATCTTTGCCGGTGGTCTCAAGGACCTGGGGCGTGCACGTATTTTCGGTTCCACCACCGCCGGTGCGGTTTTACCCTCCACTATAGAAATGCTGCCAAACCAGGACGGGTTTCAATATGCTTTTGCCAATTACCGTTCCGAGAAAGGCGATGTGCTGGAAGGCGTGGGTGTAATCCCGGACGTGGAGGTGTACCAAACACGGGAAGCCTTGCTCCAGGGTAAGGACCGGGTGTTGGAAACGGCTCTCCAATGGATTGGAGAAACGAAAAAAAGTAAATAATCATGAATTAATTTTGGAGGAAAACGAATATGAAATTAAACAAGCGGTTAAAACGATTGAGTCACGTGATGTTTTCGATGATTTTTTTAACGGCGGCCGTTACGGGATCCCTGTTTTCAGCGGACGAGGTTTTGCCCGAAGCAGAGAAAATCCTGGACGGATACGTTGACGCCACCGGCGGTCTGGCGGCTTACGATAGGATTCAAAACCGGGTCACCAAAGGGACCCTTGACCTGGGTGCAACGGGGATGGGGATAAAACTGTCGATTACCTCCTACAACGCCAGGCCCGACAGGTCTTATAACCTGATCGAATCCGATGCCCTCGGCAAGATGGAGAATGGAACGGACGGCAGCGTGGTCTGGGAGAATTCGACAATGCAGGGGGCACAGGTCAAGGAAGGAAAGGAGCGGGCGTTTTTGCTGAAAATGAGTACCTTCGACAGGATGGCCTACTGGCGGAAGGCGTTCAAAAAGGTAGAGTGTACCGGTTTGGAAGATATCGAAGGTTTACCGTGTTATAAGGTGGTAGCCACGGCTGTTGACGGTGAACCCGAAACCTATTGGATCGACAAAGAGACCAACCTGTTGATCAAGTCTGAAATGTCCATGGAAAGTCAAATGGGGACGGTAAAGGCGCAAATGTTCCCGGGCGACTATGAGAAATTCGACGGTATCCTGGTTCCCAAAAGTGTGAAGATCATCGTTATGGGTATGGAACGAACCGCGACCATGACGTCCATCGAGCACAACGTGAAGCTGCCGGAAGACCGTTTCGCATTGCCGCCGGAAATCCAGGCCCTGTTGGACAAGAAAAAAGCGGAAAAGAAGTAAACTAAAAGGGTGCGCGGCAATGCGCCGCGGCCGGGTTGCGGGTTGCGAGTTGCGGGGTAAAAACTTGTTGCCCGTTGTGCGGGTTTCTCAAAGAGTGTTGCGCCCCTCTTTGAAACCCGTAATACGCTTTTAAGTTTTTAGTTTTTCCTCGTAACCCGCAACTCGCAACTCGCAACAGTTTTTCCTTTTTCCTTATCGGTTGAAATTTTTCAAAAGAAGTGCTACTATAACCCCATGATACAATATATAAAAAACGTGCAAGGTCAAAGAGTGACTGCCACAGGAGGAAATGAGTGCCTCGACATTTAATTGAAAAAATTCGCGATGCCATTAGAACCGGCAACTATGATATGTCGCAGCATGCAGTAGATGAAATGGCAGAAGACAACCTCAGAATAGCTGACGTAGAAAGTGCCGTCTTAACCGGTGAAGTCGTAAGAAAACAAATAGATGATCCCAGGGGCACCAAATACGTTATTCAAGGACTTTGTAGTGTTCAATCTACTACTGTTGGAGTAGTAGGTCG
>Ga0210082_1000031_pt1 | contig 27696 bp, 24 predicted proteins | sample White_ThreeSqA_D_2_FD_185592 | JGI IMG/M metagenome (GOLD analysis project Ga0210082, IMG submission 185592) | Wetland microbial communities from the San Francisco Bay, California, USA, that impact long-term carbon sequestration -... | ecosystem: Environmental > Aquatic > Marine > Wetlands ... | reverse complement strand
AAAAAGAAAAGAATGCCTTCGGCGACCAGGGGCTCTTTTGAAAAACCGCCCCTGGACCCCACAAAACTTTTGATTAGCTGGCGCTCCTTTCTTAAGGCAACAGGATTGGGAGGCTCCCTGCGCCGCAGGGTTAACCGGGGGTTTCCATTCCTACTAAATGACCGCCGTTGTTACCGAGGAAAACGGACGATAACGCACAAAGTCCGTTCAACCCGACCAATACCAAATGCCACGATGCCGGCGCTTCGATGCAATTCATGATCACAAACACCCCGACGGAAAACACCAGGAAAAATATCGCCGCCGTGATCTTCCGTCTCAAAATGATCGTCGATAATCGCCGGAACCGGACCCGGCCATCCACCAAACCGGTGACCATACCCGCCAATACCGAAAGCGGTAAGAAAATCGACAGGACCTTCAACGCCGCGAAAAACTCCGCCTTCAACGCCCCCTCGAGAACAAAAAGCGCCACTGTCAAAAATAACATGAATACCGAAAACGCCTGGGGGAAATGCACCACAACACTGTGCAAATGAAGATTCAAAAATCTCCTCCGCTCCGGGGAGACCCTGTCCTTATGCGGAACAAACACCGCCCGCACCGCACCGCATACCGGACACACCTCACCCGCATACCCACGCTTCATGATATAACCGCACACACCGCACTTCAACTCCTCTTCACCGGGTCCCCCAGCTTCCGCTTCACCTTCAACCAATTTAAAATAATCCTTGCTCGAATTACAGAGAGGACATACCCAATCGTCGGGCAACTCGTCCCAGCGTTTCCCTTCCTTGGCCTCGTCATAAATATATCCACATACCGTACACTCATACTTTGCCATGTTCACCCCTCCTTCTATTTTTTGTAGAGGACCTTACCACCGACAATCGTGTAAAGGACCTCCGTATCCGATATCTCATCATCCGGGACCGTCAGGATATCTTTCGACAATACCGTGATATCCGCCAGCTTCCCCACGGACAACGTTCCCTTGACGTTCTCCTCGAAACCCGCATACGCCCCGTTGACCGTATACGAACGCAGCGCCTGCTCACGCGTCATCTTCTGGTCCCCGAAAAAAACACCGCCGTCTTTGGTCTTTCGCGTTACCGTGGCATAATAACATGCAATAGGATTGATATCCTCCACCGGTACATCCGTCCCGTTACAAATAACCGCCCCCGTACGCATCAACTTCTGCCAAACATAAGCACCCTCTTCCGCCCGTTTCTCACCCAGACGCTTGATGACCCAGGGCGCGTCCGATGTACAGTGAATTCCCTGCATCGCCGCAATTACGTTCAATTTACCGAATCGCGGGATATCGTCCGGGTGAAGATGCTGCGCATGCTCTACCCGCCATCGCAGGTCCTTCCTGTCCGGGTGCGCCTTAAACGCCGCCTCGTAAATGTCCAGCGTCTCCCGGTTCCCCCGGTCGCCGATGGCATGGGTACACAACTGGAACCCGTTCTCGATGGCAATCCGGGCCGTTTCTTTCATCGCCTCCACCGGCTCCGTGTTCAGACCCGTACTGGTGGGTAAACTGTTATACGGCTCCAGGAGCCACGCGCCGTGCGCGCCCAGGGCACCGTCGATCAACCGCTTGATACTGCGAACGGTTAAATGATCGTCACCGAAACCGATAACCTTGTAGTTCGCCAGATGCTTCTCCAATTCCGCGTTACGCTCCGACACCATCACATTCAAACGGACACCCAACTGTTTATCCTGTACCAGTTGCTTGTACATATCGATGGTCTTGAAAGACGCACCCGCATCGAAAAAAGTGGTAACCCCGTTTTCCAGGCATGTGCTGTCGGCCAGTTCAATCACCTTTAATGCATCGGCGTTTACCTCTTCCGAAGTACGATTGGCCAGGTAATCATCCAGGGCTTTGTTGAAAAAGTCTTCCGCGTTTTCCCGGAAAACGCCCGCCGGTTTACCGCCGCTGTCTTTAACAATCTCGCCGCCCTCGGGGTCGGGTGTTTTTTCATCCACCCCGGCCAGTTCCATTGCTTTGGCATTGGCAAAAACGGCGTGACCGCTGGCATGGGTCAGCAGCACCGGGTTTTCCGGGGATACGGCGCTTAACGAACCGTGGAGAGGCAGACCGTCTACATTGGGCTCCGGGACCCTGTTCCATTTCTCCTGGTGCCATCCCCTGCCCAGTATCCACTCTCCGGGTTTGGCCTTACCCACCGCCTCTTTTACCATTTCGACCACGTCGTCCCAATTATCGGCCTTTGTCAGGTCCAATCGCATTTTCGAGCGGCCCAGGCTTGTAAAATGGCCGTGGGACTCGATGAAACCGGGAATAACAAGGTCCCCTTTCAACGCGATCACCGTTGTCGAGTCGGAGATATAGGGTTTGATCTCTTTATCCGTACCCACCGCCAGGATGCGGCCGTTGGAAACGGCGGCGGCTTCCGCCGTGGGTGTGGTCTCATCCAGCGTAACGATTTTTCCGCCCATCAATACCAGGTCGGCGGGCGGCACGTCTTTTCCCCGACATGCCGGGATGAGTCCCAAAACAAAAACCACTAGGAAAATATTTAAAAATTGCACAACTCTTTTCATACGGGCCTCCTCTTTCATTTCCATGAAAGATAATTGTAGCACAAGTCCGGGTAAAATCTCAACAGGTTTCCCGTTTTTTCAGCCGGACCGGGTTTATTTGATTCTTGCCCGGGAAAATGGTATTATTTAACCCGTTAAAACGGTTAAGAACGATGATTAAGAAAAAGATACCGGGCATGTCCAACAAAGACCTGTTAAAATCCCGGGCAAAAAACAGGCTGTATAGTTTTGTAATGGAAAACGGCTCTGTTCGCGGCGCCATCATCCACGGGACCCATATGATCAAAGAAATGCGCCTCAACCATGGATTGGGGATCCTCGAAACCCTGGCACTGGGGCACGCTTACCTGGCCGCCGGACTCATGACCGCCAATTTAAAAGACCGTGACCGTATCGCGATCAAAATCGAATGTTCCGGGCCGATCAAGGGAATTTCGGTAGAAGCCGGTTCTTTCGGCGAGGTACGGGGGTACCTGAAAAACAATCCCATTCCCCTGGAAAAAATCCCGGATAGTTTCGACCTGGCCCCGTTTTTCGGGGAAGGCTTTCTCCAGGTCACCCGTTATCCCGAGTTTGCCAAACACCCTTATGTGGGGCACGTTAAATTGAAATACGGTAGTATAGCGCTTAACCTGGCCAATTATTATTTGACTTCCGAACAGGCGCCTTCCGCGTTTAACCTCGGCATTAAATTCGATACCGGGGGAAATGTCACCGGGGCCGGGGGACTTTTCCTGCAAGCGCTGCCGGGTGCCGATGACCGGGTGGTGGGTCAATTGGAAGAATTGGTATACCGACTGCCGTCCATCGGTGAGGCTTTTTCCGAAGAACAAACTCCCGAAGACTTCGTCGATCGTTATTTCGGCCCCTTTTCGCCCAAAATACTGGGCAATCGCCGCGTGGAATTCTTCTGTCCCTGCCGGAAGGATACCACCGGACGGATACTTGCCGGATTACCGATGGAGACCCTCGGGGATATGCTCAAGGAAGGCCCCTTCCCCGTCGAAACCCGCTGCCACAACTGCAACACCTTCTATTATTTCGAAAAAGAAGAGATCGAAACTTTCCTGGATCACGCAAAGAAAAAGAAACGAAAGGCATAGGGTATGCGGCGCATGCCCCCGTTCGGTTTTATGTACCCCCTAAAACCCCACGAAAATATATTCCTGCACCCTGTTTTTATTATCGGATATTTTATGCCCCTGGTTGGCGAAACTGTACCGGTAATCCAGCGACACGACTTCGACACGTTTCTTGTATTTCGACATCAGGGACAATAGTTCTTCCCTGGCGGGCAGCGAGTTGGAAGAATACGAGATCAGTAAAACACTATCTTTAAAGTTGCTAAACAATTTGTCGAAGGCATCGTGGGCACCGACACGGGAACTGAAAGGCGAGGGATAACTTTTGAATTTTTTCGTTTTGGTATGTAACTGGATATCCACGCCTTTCCAATCGCGGGCAATGCCTTCGATAAAATGGTAACGCCGGACATAATCGTTATCGGAATAGGGGCTGAAATACGGGGGGTCCATGTACACAAGGTCCGGTTTACAACGGGCGGTCATGGCATCGCCCCGGCGGGAGTGGTTTTTCCTGCCGTTATCGAAGACGGCGCGGTTTACGGCTTTCACCGCCCGGATAAAATGATCTTCCAGGGAGATCTTCAGGTCGCGCCTTCCGTCGTCGTAGCGGTGGCCGGTATAGGTAAATATGCCCCGCGGCCGTTTCTTCAATGCGGCGCGAATGAGGGCACTGACGGCCAACGCCTTTTTATATTTATTCCCGGTTTTTTTGATGTTTGCCCGGATACAGTCGATGAGGTGATTGTCCGCGTCGCTGAAATAGAGTCCCCTGAACGTCTTTGAAACGAAACCGTCGGTTTCCACGGACCGGTCCAATAACGATTCCACGTCGTCATCCCCCAGGGTCACACGGTTATTTTCCACCAGGGCCAGGGTAAAGGCGGCCCCCATGGCCATAAAATCGTTGGAGAACACCTGTTTGCCATAAGCTTTGAACATATAGCTCACGACGCCGCTTCCACTGAAAAGATCGGCGGCGCTTTCAAAATCGAACTTCGAAGCCACCTGCCAGATATGAGGCAGGATGTTTTGCTTGCTGCCCATGTACCGGGTGGAAGGATATTTTTGGATTTGTTTCTCTAAAACCGGGGGTTCCATTCTTAACAAAAACCGCCGGCGCGGGGGAACGTATACCACGACATCTTCGCCGGTCCGGTTTTTACCGTCTTTATTGATATTCCTCCGGGTTTGAAAAACTTCCGGATTAAAACCATCATAAAGCTCATGAACCAATGGATGATTAGAACTTGTCAATAGCACATGACAGCCGAGTTCGTGCAGCCGGGTGACCTCTTTTGCCAATTCCTTGTGATCCTCTTCGTAGAATTGCTCTTTTGTATACCGTTTGAAATCCGAGTACCTGGAAATAGGGAGATAGGGAGGGTCCAGGTAAACGAAATCCCCCTCTTCGGCATACCGGCGTAAAATATCTTTATAATCCCCACAGACAATTGTGCTTTGCCCGAGTAATCGCGACGCGGCCCGAAGTTCTTCCGGGTGACAGACTTTCGGGTTTTTGTACTTCCCGTAAGGAACATTGAACCGCCCGTTCCCGTTGACCCGGTAAAGTCCGTTAAAACATGTACGGTTCAAATAGAGGGTCCGGGCCGCTTTTTCAACATCGGAAAGCGCGGCGGCATCCACGGCTCTCATTTTGTAATAACTCTCTTTATCGGTATTAAAGCCCTTTAAGGCATCGATCAGTCCCTCGACATTTTCGGCCGCGGTCCTGTAAAGGTTTACCAATTCCGGGTTGACATCGGAGATAGCGGCATCCACCGGCTTTAACGCGAAAAAAAGGGCGCCCCCCCCGATAAAAGGCTCGATATATTTATTATACTGTTCAGGGACTTTGGGGAGTAATTGTTTCAGCAACTGCTGTTTTCCCCCCGCCCATTTCAATATCGGGCGGGTCTGAATATCCGCAAGGTTTAACGCGCCGTTCATACCGTATCCTGTTTTCATATTAACGCCAACGGCCTTATTATAACATACCGTGTATGCCAAATAACGGCATCCCCAATTTTTTTTGTGAAATTAATTTGAATCGTCCGGTCCCCGCCTTTCTTCGCTTCACGGGCCAATAACGATAAATAACACAAAATAAGGAAAAATTAAACCCCTGATCTGTTGATTTTTTCTCAAAAATAGTATATTTTAGTTTTATGGAAAAGCAGTTGAATATTCCCAATGTCCTCAGCGGCCTGCGGCTGTTAACCGCACCGGCTATTTTTCTATTGATCATCTACTCGACACCCGCTAACTACCCGGTATTGATAGGAATATTCTGTTTTTCCATGCTCCTGGATTTGCTCGACGGTTACCTGGCGCGAAAACTCTCCCAGGAAACGGAACTGGGAAAAATACTGGACCCCGTGGCGGATAAGCTCATGGTGGTCCTGATCGTATTGGCCCTGATGATCAAATCGGATTTCCCGGTGTGGTTAGGGGTCAGTATCCTGTCGAGAGATTTCCTGATACTGTCGGCAAGCTTTATCCTGGTTAAGATTAAAAAGAGAAAGAAAATAACACCGTCAAACCTTATCGGGAAAGTTGCTTTTTCCGTGATTGGGGCGTTGATATTTATCTTTATATTGGATTTGCACAAAAATCTGGACCTGGAAATCTTTAAACGGTATTTCGTCGCATTAGGCGTCGGGTTCCTGGCGTGGTCCGTGGTTGAATATTACGAGGTATATAAAAAAGAGAAAAATGCCCGATAAAAAAAATATCCTTATTATCGACGACGATCAGGAAGTGATCGATCTTCTAAAAGACTATTTAGAAGTAAATGGATTCGATACCACGTCTTTCACCGATGGTCTCGATGCCCTGAATTACCTGAAAGAGAATCTCCCGGACCTGGTGCTCACCGACCTGCTGCTGCCGGGGGAACACGGTATCAATGTGGTAAAACAAATCAAGGAAAAATATTTCCTGCCGGTTATCATGATGAGTAGTATTTATGAGGAAAAAGAACTGACGCATGTGATGGATGATTATTTTGTCGAGGGCTTTTTTCAAAAACCGTTCGAGCTTCATGCGCTGTTGAAGAAGGTCAACGAAATTTTAAATGCAAAATAGGTATTTTTCCTTTAATGCCTTTCTAAAAAAAAAATTCAATTACGGGAAAATTCGTAAGATACCCATAAACGCGGGGTTCTCCTGCCCCAACAAAGACGGGAATATCTCCCATACGGGGTGTATTTTTTGCGACGCTTACGGTTCCGGCCCGGTAAAAACCTTCAACCTCTCTATCCGGGACCAGATCAAAACATTTATCTCCGGGCGGACGCAATTTAAATATATCGCTTATTACCAGGCGCATGCCAACACGTATGCCCCGGTGGACGAGCTGCGGGAGAAATATGAGATCATTTTTGAATTCCCCGAGATCGTGGGACTTTTTATCGGCACCCGGCCCGATGCCGTGGCCCCCGAAACCTACCCGCTCCTGGAAGAACTGAACCGCCGGACCTACCTGACGGTGGAACTGGGTCTGCAGTCCATCCATGAAAAGAGTCTCCGGTTTCTCAACCGCAATCATAGTTACGGGCAGTTCCTGGATACGTTTCACCGGTTAAAAAAGAGAAACATCGACACGTTGGTCCATCTGATCACGGGAATCCCCGGGGAGACGCGATCGGACATGTTGGCGACGGTGGAAGAGATGAACCGGCTCAAACCTGCGGGTATCAAATTTCATTTGATGCATGTTTTGAAGCACACGCGGCTTTACGATATGTACCGGGAGGGGGCGTTTGAATTAATGGAGAAGGACGAGTACGTTGACCTGGCGGTGACGTTGTTGGAGCACCTGGACCCCGGGATCGTCATTCACCGTCTCACGGGCGAGCGGGACCGGGAGATCTTTCATGCCCCGGGGTGGGCCATGGACAAGAACGGTGTTATCCAATCCATCCGGAAGACCCTGGCGGACCGCGACACCTACCAGGGGAAATTGGCAAATCCCCGTTAAAAGGGCAAATGAACGGTCTTTATCTTCACATTCCCTTTTGCAGGCGGAAGTGTTTTTACTGCCATTTTGTAAAAGGGACGTATGACGATGAACTGGCGGAAACGTATATCGAAGCGCTGACAGAGGAGATTCGATTAAGAGATAAACCGGGTGAACCGGTAGATACGCTCTATATCGGGGGCGGGTCGCCTTCCCTACTGAGCGAAAAACAGGTTACGACGGCGGCGGATGCTATTTATAAATATTTTAATATCCATACCTCCACTGAGTTTACCATCGAGGTGAACCCGGAAGATGTGACGAAAAAAAAACTGGACACCTACCGGGACGTGGGGATCAACCGTCTCAGTATCGGTACGCAGTCCTTTTGCCCGGCGGATTTGCGTTATCTAAAACGAACACATGGTGTCGAGCAGTCCCTGGCCGCGGTTGAGGCGGCACTGGAGAGGGGGTTTTCCAATATCAACCTGGATTTTATAATCAGCCTGCCCACACAGGATAAAAAGACGTTGGCGGAGAATTTTTCCATTTTGCGGGAGTTCGACATCCCGCATATTTCGGCGTATATACTGGAAGATGTGGAAGAGGGAGAGGAAAAAAACGTACGGGATAATGAACTCTATTTCTTCTCGGTTGAGCATCTTACGGGGCTGGGGTATGTGCATTACGAGGTATCCAATTTTTGTAAACCCGGCCTTTATTCCAGGCACAACCGGAAGTACTGGGAAAACGAGAGTTATATCGGCATCGGGCTATCGGCTTCGGGGTATGAAAACGGAATGGATTATGGGAATGCGAGGAGTTTCAAAGGGTATTTCGGGAAACTGGAAGCGGGGTTACTACCGCGGGTGGAGGTCACCCGGCGTGATGCAAATTTACGGGGGATCGTTATGGGGCTGCGGTTATTGGAAGGGATACCGGGGCGTTGTTTCGAGAAATACCCGGAACCGCTGGAATTTTTGCTCTCAAACGGTATACTCATTCGTAAGAAAGATAACATAGCGATTAATCCCGAAAAAATTCTCTTACTGAATGAGGTGTTGACTTATTTAATTTAAGTGCATAAAGTGCTTAACGTTTTGGAGGCCGCCTAAACGTTATGCACTTTATTCGTTATCCATACTCTTGAACCAATCTTCGTTGCCGTAAATTTCATTCGAACAGTCGGGGCAGAGGCCGTGAGAGAACATGGCATCGGAGTGTTTTTCGATGTATATCTCGATTTGTTTCCAGAATCCTTCATCATCGCGTATTTTTTTGCACCTGGCACAAATGGGGATAATGCCCCGTAAGGTTTGTATCTCTTCCCTTGCCCGTTTTAATTCGATGTGGGTTTTAATCCGTGCCAGTAATTCCGCGGATTTGAAGGGTTTGGTCACATAATCCACGGCGCCCACTTCGAAGCCCTTTACCAGGTCATCGATCTCGGTTTTCGCGGTAAGAAAAATAACCGGTATGTGTGCGGTAAATTTATCGCTTTTCAACTCTTTACAAACTTCGTAGCCATCCATTTCAGGCATCATAATATCCAGCAGGATAAGTTCGGGCTTTTCCTTGAGAACAAAATCCAGTGCCTGCGCGCCGCTTCGCGCCATGGCCGGTTCATAGCCGTTTTCAGACATCATTTTCCCAAGGAACCGAAGGTTCTGGGCGTTGTCGTCCACGATCAATACGAGTGCTTTTTTATTATTGCTCATCCTGTTTCTCCTTTATTTTTACTAAAGCGTCTACAATCCCGGGAAATTCCGCCAAAGCCCGTTCAATATTTTCGATGTCGAAATTTTGTTCGAATTCGCGCAGCATGCGGGCATAATCCATTAACCGGGGCACGTTGAAATCACTTCCCAATTGAGATATCCGTGTCTCGAATTTTTCGATATCTCCTACTTTCAGTACCCCGGTCAGGCCATTCAGTGCAGGGACCAGTTCCTCCCGTAATATTTTTGTCAGCCGGGGTAATTCTTTTATGCTCTTGGCGGTCATGTATTTCGTCATGCCTACATTTGCGGCGGTGGCTATCCCGGTCCGCGACCGAATCGTATGTTTCAAATATTTTGCCAACTGGCCGTAAAGATCGTTCATATTTACGGGTTTGGTCAGGTAGCCGTCTATACCGGAATCTTTCATCCCGGAACTTCCGGCATATTCCGGTAAGGCGGAGAGTCCGATGATGGGTATGTCCCGTGTTTCCGGGTTGGCTTTTAACCGTTTCGCTGCCTCGAATCCATCCATCACGGGCATCCTGATATCCATCAGTATAATATGGGGTTGAAATTCCCCGGCCATGAGAATGGCCTGTTTCCCGTTTTCCGCCGTCAGGGGCTCGGCATCGACCTCGGTCAGTAATTCCCGTAAGAGCTTTCGGTTGAATTCGACATCATCCACCACCAGGACCCTTGCACTTTCAAAGGAAATATTTTCAATACCGAAGGGCACCTCGTCGAAAGCCGGGAGTCCGCCGGATGAAATTTCCACGTCCCGCAGTGTGAGCGTGAAAGTACTCCCTACCCCGGGGGTGCTTTTTACCGTTATCTCTCCATTCATGATCTCGGACAGTTTTTTACAAATGGACAACCCGAGGCCGGTACCGCCGAATTCCCGGGTTGTTTGTCCGAACTGCTGTTTAAAGGAGTCGAAAATATTTTCATGCGCTTCGGCGGGGATACCGATGCCGGTGTCTTCAACGGCGATGACCAGGTCGATTTTACCCGCGTCGCCGGTTTTGTCTATTTTTTGGGCGGATAGTTTGACGTGGCCCCTTTCGGTAAATTTGACCGCGTTGCCGACAATATTAAGCAGCATTTGCCGGAACCTTGATTCGTCCAACATCAGTGAAGGAGGAAGACCGTCGTCGATATCCATGATGAATTGAAGGCCTTTCACGGCGATCCTGGTTTGAAATATCTGCTCCATCTCTTTAAATATCATACCCGGATATACCGGTGTATTCATAATTTTTACTTTCCCCGCCTCGATTTTCGAAAGGTCGAGGATATCGTTTATCAGTGTAAGAAGGCTTTTGCTCGCTGTTCTAATCGCATCCAGGTAACTTTTTTGTTTTTTATCGGTGTCGAGGGAAGAGAGCAAATCGCTGAATCCGGTAATAACGTTCAGGGGCGTACGAATTTCATGGCTCATATTTGCGATGAATTCACTTTTGGCCCGGTTGGCGGTTTCTGCTTCTTCCTTTGCTTTTTTTAATGCTTCCGTGCGTTCGTTTACCAGTTCTTCGAGGTGGGTCCGGTAAATTCTTAATTCTTCTTCGTTTTTTTTACGTTCGGTGATGTCCAGGAGAGAGACGACCCTTTCGTTTGTGCCGGGGATCACGGAAACATTCACATGGACTTGTTTCAGGTCCCCGGATTTATCGATAAGTCCACAGGTATATTCCCGGGGAGGGTCCCCTTTTTTTTCCGACCGCTGCCGGTGATATACCGACGCCAGCCGGCGATCCTCTTCCGGTGCGAAGTCGTACCAGTGCTTGCGCCCCTGTATTTCACTTTTTGAAAAGCCGGTAAGGTTCTCGAAGGTGCCGTTACAAATCGATATGATACTGTCGTCCCCGCAAATGGCAATGGCGGTACCGGAATTTTCAAATACACTTCGATACCGCTCTTCACTTTCCCCCAGGTTACGTGAGAATAAAAGGCTGCTCAGCGCATCGGAAATTCTCCGGCCTATTTCCTGGAATAACCGTCGGTCCGCGGTGGTCCAGATGCGGAGGCGTGAACATTGGTGTATGCCGAAGAGCCAGGGTTTTTCCACTTTCGGGTAAAGGGCGATTATCATCTGGGACCGGGTGCCGAATCGTTTTACAACGTCCGGGAGTTCCGACCCCGATTCCGGGTCGTACCGGATGGGCGTTTCCGAACCGAGGGCGGCGCGCATGCCCGCGGCGGTTTCAGGGGTCATCCCGATATCTTTACCCACGGCCAGGGCACCGGGATATTCCGGCCGTGTAAATTCCATTCTGACGCGAAAGGTCGGGGAATCCGGGTCGCAAGGATAAAGCAGCCAGGTCCGGTCCGCATTGAACGCTTCCAGTACCACCTCCAGGACATTGTTTAGCATTTCTTCCAGGGTGGGGGCCCGGCGGATGACCCGGTTGACACTTTCCATACTCTCCAGGAAAGAGAGGTGATCCAGGGATTCCAGTTCCGTATTGCGATTACGCAGGCGTTCCAGTTCCGCGATGAGTTCCGATTTTGTTTTCTCGTTATCGTTCATTCATTGCCCCGGAAAGGAATCATCAATCGGCGCTAATTCTCCGCCCTTCGTAAGCGGTCCAGGAATTTCTCGTCTTCATAGGGTTCTTTGTGGTATTTCGTCGGCAGGTAGGTCCGGATGGTGTCTTTTAAAAGTAAAGCGGTTTGGGTAACCGTGGGCCCGATAATACTTGCGGGAAGCCCGATCTCTTCCCATGCCCGCGTTTCCAGGGGTGGGACGTAAGCCTCCCCGCTGTTGCCGAAGTACATGGCCGAGGCGATAAGATCGGCCAGGTGGATGATCGAAGCCATGGAGGGGTCTTGCGCATCGCCGGGCGTATGGTGGCAGCGGCAGGCGGTCTCGATCAACCCGGACAGTCCCCATTTTTTTATTAACATCCCCCCCAACTCGGCATGATCGAACCCCAGGATTTCTTTTTCCAGGTGACGAAGTACCTGGGGTTTCTTTGACGCGCGGTCCAATATTTCAACCGCATGGTAAGGGAAACTCCGGAAAATCACCAGCCGGCCGATATCGTGGAGCAAACCCGCCAGGAAGTAATTCTCCGTATTGGTGTTCCTCTTATAGCCGGACAGGATGCGGGCGATAATACCGCAGGCAATGCTGTGTTTCCAGAAGGCCGCCATATTGATGAAATCGGCGGGTATGTTTTTAAAGGCCGTCACCGCCATGCCCCCCAATGCCAGCATGCTCAACTGCCTGGAACCGATAATGGTTACGGCGTGTTCGATGGAGGTGATCGCCATGGGAAAATTGTAAAACGAACTGTTCGCCAATTTCAAAAGCCGCTTACTTAAATTGGCGTTTTTACCGATGATGTCGGCAATATGCGCGGCCGTACACCGGGGATTGTCGATGGCTTCGACAAGACGGGGGGCGATGGCCGGTAAGGACGGGGGGGCGGCGCTTTCGATCGCTTTCTCGATACCGGTGAAGGGTTCGATGGACGGGGGCTGTTCCGAAAGCCGCTTTTCCTCCGGCGGTTTGGGAAAAGTGAGGGACATTACCACGCGGTCGCCGGAATAGGCATAGTGAAGGAGGCATACCCGGTACAATTCACCGATAACTTCATGGGAATAATCGGTGAGGCGGAGGTGTTCATTGATAAAGGGTTCGATGGGCTTGAGTGCCCGGGGGTCCGGTGGTTCGATATCCTGGAGGTAGTTGCTTCCTTTGCCCCTGATCTTTATTTCGGTAACCCCCCACATCTTGATGATCCGGATATCTTTGGACCCGATGACGGTCCCTTTTTGCAGGATCAGGCGCCCGTTAAAATGCTTCAAATCTTCAGAGAGGACCATTCCTTCCTTTAATTCACCCACGCGTACCCATACGGTGCCGTCGGCTTGTTTTGTCCTGTCCGGTGCCTTGTTTTTCACAACCATAGTATAGCTCTAAACAAAGTAAAGTTCAACCCTTTTTGTCTACCCTTAGAAACCTACCGTTCCTGCCATTCGAAATCGCTTCCCAGGAACAATTCCCGTGTGAGTTCTTCTTTTACCACTTTTGCCGGGTGGCCCGAACTTAATAACCGTCCTTTCTGGATGATGTAAACGCGATCGGTGATATCGAAGGTATCTTTTACGTTATGGTCGGTGATAATGATACCGATACCCCGTTCTTTTAATTTCAGCACGATTTTCTGGATATCCAGGATGGTAATGGGATCGATCCCGGTGAACGGTTCGTCCAGGAACAGGAATTTGGGGTGCATGATCATGGCCCTGGCGATTTCGAGCCGTCTTTTTTCGCCGCCGGAGAGCTGGTAAGCAACTGAATCCTTGACCGTAAGCAAACCGAAATCTTCGAGCAGTTCCATGGTTTTATTTTTTGCGATTTCTTTTTCGTTGTAGAGTTCCAGCACCAGGAACAGGTTTTGAAAGACCGTGGCTTTTAGAAAGACGGAATGTTGTTGGGGGAGGTAGACCAGTCCTTTCCCCGCTCTCAGGTGAGAGGGCAGGGCGTTCATATTTTCGCCGTTCAGCAGGACGTTCCCGTTGTCGGGTTTAACGATGCCGGACATCATGAGGAAGGTCGTGGTTTTCCCGGCGCCGTTCCGGCCCAGGAGTCCGATGACTTCGCCGCTTTCGATTTCCAGGCTCATATCGTCGACCACGGCGATTTTATTATATATTTTTGTCAGGTGTTCGGTTCGCAAGATGTTTCGTTCGATTTGAGCGGTCATTTTTCTCCTTTTAAGGGGGGATTATAGCATAAAATCGCGGTTTACTCCACCGCTTCGGTAAAGCTTAATTGTCAATTGCCAATGGAAGTGGAGAAAATTACGTGGTTCTATTGAAGTTTAGCTGTTTTTACCCTACAATTAAATCCAGTCGCAAATAATCAGGAGGCTAAATGATTCGGACTATTGAAGAACTTTCGCTAAATTCCTGGCCGTCGCTGCAAAACATGTTTTATGACGGGTGGGTGCTTCGGTTTGCCCGGGGGTTTACCCGGCGGAGCAATTCCATCAGTCCGCTTTATTCCCCCGGCCTGGACATCGATGAAAAAATCCGGTTTTGTGAGGGCCTTTACCGGGAGAAGGACCTTGACTGTATTTTCAAGTTGACGCCGTCGGTGTACCCGGTGGACCTCGATTCGATACTCGAGGCCGGGGGTTACCGGGTTGAGGCGCCCACCAGTGTCCAGGTCCTCGATTTGACCGGAGGTGATTTTACGCCGGATGAGGAAGCGGTTTTACACGGTGCGTTTTCCGACAGTTGGCTGGATGGTTTTTGCGAAATATCCGGCATCCCGGAACCGCATAAAAGCACACTGGGGGAAATATTACTCAGGATAGTCCCGGCGACGTGTTTTGCGTCTATACGTGAGTCGGGTTTGCGTTTCTCGCCGCTTTTGGCTTGCGGGATCGGTGTGGTCCAGGGCAGTTACATGGGCTTGTATGATATCGTTACCGGTGAACAGTACAGGAGACGTGGATACGGCAGGCGGATCGTAATGAATTTATTGAATTTCGGTAAAAGCAGGGGAGTTAAAACCGTTTACCTTCATGTTCTTGCAAGTAACGAACCGGCCTTTCGGCTGTATTCCGGATTGGGTTTCAAAGAGATTTACCGCTACTGGTACCGCATAAAGTAACGCCCGGCGCCCGGCACCTTTTCCTTTTTTATTTACTGAAACGTTTGACAAGTTGCCGGTAAATTGTTAAACTCTACACGGTGAAACAAATATGAGACGTGATACGGATACTGAGATTATTAAACCATCCAAAGAAAGTGATAGTGCAAAGCGACGGGAGATATTCGAGAAATTACTAAAATCGAACCTTGATTTTAAAACGTCAAAAAATAACCATGAACCGCGGCATTCCTGGCATGCGTTTCCCGCAAAATTCCCATGGGAATTGCCAAAATTATTTATCGAAAATTTAACGCAAGCAAATGAACGTGTGTTGGACCCCATGGCCGGTTCGTGTACCACATTGATCGAAGCCTCATTGTTGAATAGAGATTCTATCGGGTGCGACATCGATCCGTTGTCCTTATTGATTGGAAAGGCAAAATTTCAAAGATTTTCGCCTATATCGGTTGTAGACCTGGTGCATTTGGTTTTAAAAGAAGCAAAAGCAAAATTTGACTTTCATCGCGATACATTGGTGGGCGAATTAAAAGAACGGTTTGATGGCGAAACATTGGACTTTTTGGATTATTGGTTTTTCGAAGATACGCAATTGGAACTCCTGGCATTGATACAGGAGATTGAGAAAGTAGGCGATAAAGCGGTAAAGCAATTTTTAATGCTGAATTTCTCTGGAATTATTATAACCAAAAGCGGTGGCGTTACGCGGGCATACGATCTCGCCCATACGCGGCCGCATCGTGTATTATCAAAAAAACCGAATTCGGTTTTCATAGAATTTTCAAAACGGTTATTTAAAAATTTGCAAAACTTCAAGGAATTGCCGCCATCGGAAGTGCTTCTAGAGGAAGCAAACGCCAAAAATTTGCCGTTAGACAACGAAAGTGTCGATCTGATCGTGACGTCTCCACCTTATGCCAATAACGCTATCGATTATATGAGGGCCCATAAATTTTCACTGGTATGGTTCGGCTGCGGGATATCCGGTTTAAAGCATACGAGGAAAACCTATTTGGGTTCGGAAAACACACAGGATTTTCATTTTGGTGATTTACCTGATTTTTCAAACGGCAAGGTACGGCAATTAAAAAAAATAAATGAAAAAAAAGGCAAGGCTTTACACCGGTATTATTCTGAAATGTCCGAAGTGATAAAAGAGATGTACCGGGTTTTAAAACATGGGAAAGCTTGCGTTATTATTGTTGCTTCCTCCGTATTGAGCGATCTCGATGTCGAAACCCATTTATGCCTGGCAGACATCGGGCGCAGCCATGGATTTGATGTGGTCCATATTGGTAAAAGGAACATCGATAGGAATAAACGGATGCTGCCCACCAGTAATAATAAAACCGACTCTCAAATTGAGTCTCGTATGCACGATGAATATGTTTTAGGATTTTGGAAGGATTAGTAGATGATCATAGCGGAACTTAGAAAAGCTTATCACAGAGATTTGTTCAAGGATGTAATTTCAGTTGGAAAAGGTGATATCCCTAATAATGCAGACCGGCACAGTAAGATCAGTGTCGCTTTGGCCAGGGGAATCATCGAGGAAATCGACTTAAAAACCCTGGATTTGCAAAGTTCTGGACAGACTGCCGGGAAAGAATTTGAGTGCATCACCGCTAATTTTTTGGAGAAAGCAATCGGTTATTTGAACCATTTACGGTATGGGAAATTCAACTTTTTTATCGGTAAGTCCATCGACTCGTTTGAGCAATATGAACATTTAGCATTACTTTCGGAGACCCTTAAAACCAACAAAGAGTTAAGGGCGACATTGGGTGATTACCTGGTTAAACCGGATATTGTAATCGGCAAATATCCCATCGAAGATGGTGAGATAAATTCAAAACTTGAAATAGTAAAAAGTGGTTCTCTTGCCGGTCTTACTCCCATGAGGGCTTTAAATTCAAAAAAACTTACTTTGCACGCCAGTGTTTCTTGTAAGTGGACCATTCGAAGTGACCGGTCACAGAATGCCAGGACCGAAGGCTTAAATTTGATCAGGAACAGGAAGGGACATACGCCGCATATCGTTATTGTCACCGGGGAACCCTATCCTCAGAGGATTGCCTCGTTGGCGCTGGGTACCGGGGACATTGACTGCGTTTACCATTTTGCCCTTAAGGAGCTTCAAGCCGCTGCCAATAAATTGGATAACGAGGCGGTCCTGGATATTTTAGACACCCTTGTAAGGGGAAAAAGGTTAAGGGACATAAGTGATTTACCCTTCGATTTGGTTATTTAAGTGACCTGTTTCCAGCCTGCTGCTGTGAAATCTCAGCCACAAAGGCACGAAGACACGAAGGTAAAAATAATAAAAAAACTTTGCCTTAGTGTCTTTGTGGCTAAATTACATCGTTTTCGGGTAACGGCGCGCCGTCATGAGGGGAAGTCCGGCATTAGTTAACGGGATCGACTTCACGGGGTACGGGACATTGATCCGGGTCTATTTCGGATTGGGGACAACCCAGGCAGCCGGTGGGGGGATCGGATATACACCAGTTAACGACCTGGGTCCAGCACTCATCTTCTATGGTAATACGCCAGATGGTGATGACGGTTCCTCCTTTTATGTCCTCCATGCGCGACGGGTTCAAATGTGCGATGGTTTGTTTGTTTAAAAGCAGTTTCTTGTTGAATTTTTTTTGCTTCATAACTTTTTCCTCCTTTTTACTTCTCTTTTCTTATCTTTGCCTGGGCCGCGGCCAACCGAGCAATAGGCACACGATAGGGCGAACACGATACATAATTCATGCCCACATTGTAACAAAACTCCACGGAACCGGGCTCGCCGCCATGCTCACCGCAAATACCGACTTTCAAATCAGGCCGTGTCTTGCGACCCAATCGAATACCCATGTCCACCAACTGACCCACTCCCTCCTGGTCCAACACCTGGAACGGGTCGCTGGGAAGGATACCCTTCGCCACATACTCCGGCAAAAACACTCCCGCGTCATCCCGCGAATAACCAAAGGTCATCTGCGTCAGATCATTCGTACCGAAAGAGAAAAACTGGGCCGTCTCGGCGATCTTATCCGCAACCAAACACGCCCGGGGAATCTCGATCATCGTCCCCACCATATAATCGATCCGGTCATTCTCCCTCGTGAAAACCGTTTCCGCTGTCTCCACCACAACTTCCCGCAAATACTCGAACTCCTTCTGCGTACCCGTTAACGGGATCATGATCTCAGGCAAAACTTTCACCCCTTTCCTGCTAACCTCCAGGGCCGCCCGGATAACCGCTTCGGTCTGCATCACCGCGATCTCGGGGAAAGTAATCGCCAACCGGCATCCCCGGTGCCCCAACATGGGATTGAACTCTTTCAAACTCTCGGCCTTCGCCCTCAATTTCTCGAAAGACACACCCACGGCTTCCGCCAGTTCCTGCAATTCCCTGTCCGTATGCGGGATGAACTCGTGCAGCGGCGGGTCCAGGAATCGAATGGTCACGGGGAAACCGTCCATGGCCTCGAATATACCGACAAAATCCTCCTTCTGCATGGGAAGGATTTTGAATAATGCCTTCTCCCTTCCGGCTTTATCTTCCGCCAGGATCATTTCCCTGACCGCATCGATCCGGTCACCCTCGAAAAACATGTGCTCCGTCCGGCACAGACCGATACCTTCCGCCCCGAACTTCCGGGCCGTTTTACTGTCATGGGGAGTGTCCGCATTGGTCCTGACATTAATGGGTCTCTCCTCGTCCACCCATCCCATAAACTCCTCGAAATTACCGGAAATTTCCGGGGTGATCAATTTAAGCCCACCATCGATGACTTCTCCGGTTGTACCGTTCAATGTGATCATATCGCCCTCTTTAAAGGACTTCCCCGAAATCCTGCAGGTGTTTTCGGATGTGACCACCAGGTCCCCGCACCCGGCCACGCAGCATTTCCCCATGCCCCGGGCCACCACGGCGGCGTGGGACGTCATACCGCCGGTAGCGGTTAATATCCCCTGCGCCGCGGCCATCCCACCGATATCCTCGGGAGAGGTTTCCTTTCGTACCAGGATAACTTTTTCGCTCCGCGCTTCCCACTCTTCGGCCTTCTCAGCGGTAAACACGATCTTGCCCACCGCTGCACCGGGAGACGCGGGAAGCCCCCTGGCTATGGCGGTGTAACTCTCGGCCGGATCGATATTGGGGTGGAGCAACTGGTCCAGGTCCTGCGGCTTAACACGCATTATGGCTTCCCTTTTATCGATCAAACCTTCGTGTACCATTTCCGCGGCAATCCGTACCGCCGCAAAACCGGTCCGCTTTCCGTTCCGCGTCTGCAAAATGTACAACTCACCGTCCTGGATGGTAAATTCCATGTCCTGCATATCGGAGTAATGGTGTTCCAACGTGTCCTTAATATCGATCAGTTGTTTATAAATACCCGGATTTTGTTTCTCCAACTCGGAGACGTCCTTCGGGGTACGAATACCCGCCACAACGTCTTCACCCTGGGCGTTCATCAGGTATTCGCCGTAGTATTTGTTCTCCCCGGTGGAAGGGTTCCTGGAAAACGCCACACCGGTCCCGGACGTGTCGCCCAGGTTACCGAATACCATGGCCTGGATATTGACCGCCGTCCCCTTTAAACCGGTGATCTTGTTCAATTCCCGGTATTTAATGGCGCGGTCGTTGTTCCATGAACCGAATACGGCGTTCATGGACTTCCATAACTGGTCCATGGGGTTTTGAGGAAACTCCGCGCCGGTCTCTTGTTTAACCAGTTCCTTGTATTTAATCACAATTGCTTTCAGGTCTTCCTCATCCATGTCCACGTCGCTGGTAATGCCCCTCGATACCTTCCGGGCCTCAAGTATTTCTTCAAATTTGTGGTGGTCCATTTCCAGCACAACGTTCCCGAACATCTGGATGAAACGCCGGTACGAATCGTATGCAAACCGAGCGTTACCGGAACGGCCGGCAAGCCCCTCCACGGATTGGTCGTTCAAACCGAGATTCAATACCGTATCCATCATACCGGGCATGGATGTCGCCGCCCCGGAACGAACGGATACCAGCAGCGGGTCATTTTTATCGCCCAACGTTTTCCCCATCAGGTGCTCCAACTTTTCCAGGTTTTCCCGCACCTGGGACTCGAGACCTTCGGGGTATTTCTTGCCGTTCTTGTAATAGAGGTCGCATACTTCGGTAGTAACGGTGAAACCGGGGGGGATGGGGAGCTTCAATTCACTCATCTCAGCCAGGTTGGCGCCTTTGCCACCCAGCAGCGCTTTCATTTCCTTTTTTCCTTCGGTAAAATTCCTGGAAAAAAAATAAACATATTTATCAGACATGTTGCCTCCTATTTGTATTTAGCCACAACGTCACAACATCACAAGGACACAGATGCAGCCATTTTCAGTTTTCATTTTATAATAGTTTATCCAGAACTCTTTTTTTAAATTCCATCAGTTCAAAGGGTTTCTTTAAATAATCGACTTTGTATTCATTTAAAAACGACCATACATCATCGGAAAAGGGGTCCGCCGTTACCATCAGTACTTTTTTTTCCATTCCCTTCGCGCGAAGGAAATGATAAAGTTCCATACCGTTGACCTCCGGCATGCGAATATCCGAAATGATGAGATCGAAACCGGCATCTACAAGTTTCAGCGCTTCCACGCCGCTGGAGGTGGTAACCACTTCGAAATCGGCTTCGTTCAGCAATATTTCCTTCATCAAATCCACCAAATAGGCTTCGTCGTCCACGATCAGGATTTTTGCCGGGACTTTTTCCCCGGGACGTTCGACGACCCGGACCGGTTCCTCTTCCGGTTCCCGGGGTTTGAGTTTCGATGTAAATCTGATCATAAATTCGGTATACTCACCTTCCACGGATTCCACGAGATGTGTGGCATCATGATTGGTTATGATTTTTTCGCAGATACTCAGCCCAAGTCCGGCTCTATTTGGAAACCGCGAATAAAAAGGCGTCCAAATTACCGGTATTTCTTTCTCATCAAGCCCGACCCCATTATCCCGAACCGCTAACGTATATACCGGTTCATTTTCTTCGTTGTCCACCCGGGTTTTGATGGAGATCACACCCGAGGCTCCCGGTTTTTCGTTTAATTTGAACGACTGGACCGCATTATCCACCAGGTGAGTAACGAGGACTTCGATCTGGCCCGGGATTAATGCATCGTCGGGAACATTCGGGTCCAGGTCCAGTTCAATTCGAATGTTTTCTACGGCTTCTATTTCCTCGAAATAGGGTTTTAATTGAAGGATAACAGCGTTTAAGTTTTCCCTGTCTTTTTCATGCGTATCGATTTTAAAGTAGTCCCTCAAAAAATTTAACTGATCGGTCAATTCATTGGCATTCTTTTCTATCCTGGAAATCCTCTGCTTGATGCGCTCATCGTCTATTTTGGTTAAGAGAATCTGGGAATACCCCAATATCGGGGTCAATTTGTTCTTTAATTTATGGAAGATCACGGGTAACATCTCTCCCACAATTTCACTCTTTTGTAATTTCAGCATGGTCTTCTTGGATTGGTCCAGCTCTTTATCGAACTTGAACAATTCCCGGGTCACCCATTCTTTTTTGTTGGTTTCGTTCTTCAAACCCTGGAAACTGAGATAGTTTTGAAAGGAATTTGCGATTATATTGGTCAGGATTTGAACATAGGACATCTCCAGGTCGAAGGCCAGGTAGTTCTCCCCGGCAACGTTCAGCAGCAGGAACCCGAAAAAATGGTTGTGATACGCAATGGGAAAGGAAAGGGAAATTAAATCGGGGCCTTTATTTAATCGGTCCATTTCATTGGGTTCCAACCGGACCACTTCATTGGAAATCCGGGCTTTTAGCAGGTTGGGAAAGTCGTCGAGTTGTATCTGTATCCCTTTATTGTCTTTACCGGTCACCAGCATAAAGCTGTCTTTCCCCGGGGTTTTATAAATAAATTCGATGGTAAATTCCGTGATAAAATTCTCGAAATACTCGAACAGGGACGACATGACCTTTTCCGGGGAGATCAACGATGAAAAGAAATAAGATAAGTTCAACATGTGGGACAGGAATATTTTTTCCCTGGCCATGTGTTTTTGTGAATCCGATAACTCCCTGGTGAGGATAACCATGTCCATCTCCCGTTTCATTAAATCGATGATCAATGCGGAGCCGGTCTTGATAATTTTGTTCAGGTCTTCCTGGAGTTCGGGGAAATCGCTAATAAACGTTTCCATGATATAGGGCAGTGTTTTGACGGTTTCTTCCACTTCGGAGAGGGAGAGGTGGAGTAATCGTTTGGTATGGTTTTCCACTTCTTTGAAGATGATTTTTTTCTCTTCTTCATCCTGGGTAAGCAGTAGTTCGGAGATCTGGTTGGATATAAAAGCGATTTTACACAGTCCGCAGTCGCTGCCCAGTTCAAAATGGTGTTTTATCCCACTTTCGATGAAAGAGGGAAAACTCCACTGTTGACAGAATTCAACGGCCAGTTCGATGTGGTTCAACCCGAAGATCTCTTTTTCCCGGGGGATTAATTTTTTATCGAGGCAGGAATGGATTTCCGAGTATTTACCCGGGGCGTGGAGGAAAAGGATCAATTGACCGATATCGGCCAGCAGGCCGGCGACATAGAGTTCGTCTGAATTGACCTGGTCGGTTTTATTGGCCAGGATAGAGGAGATGGATGAGATAAGGAGCGATTTTTTCAGGATGAGGCTGAACGTTTTCCCGTATTCTTCGCGGTAATCGATGCGTTTAAAAAAGTCGAAGATGGAAAAGGTAAACGCGATAGTGCGGATTTTACGGATTCCCAGGAGTCCGATGGCGTGAGAGACGGTACGGATTTTTTGGGAGAAGCCGTAAAGGGGGGAGTTGGCGACTTTGAGGATATGGGCGGACAGGAGGGGGTCTTTTTCGATAACGGCTTTGACGTCTTTGAGGAAGGTAATGGGGTTTGTTTTTTCCAGTTCTATAATCTCATAGAGTGTTTTCGACAGTGTCGGCAGTTTAACAGAGTTTAAAATTTTTTTTGAATCCATTTTGTCCTCAAAACAAACGTAAGCAATTATAAAATATTTTGGCTCAGAATACAATAAAAGAGAAAGAATAATGGATAAAAATTTGGTAAATCCATTTCCGCGCCAATTTCGACTGACGGTGGGGGGAGGAGATGCAGGCCCGCGGAACCTCTACCCATCTTTTGCAAGGCATTCGATTACATGCCTGAGGTTGGCTTTTCTCTCTTTTTCCTTTGTTTTGTCTGACCTCACAACTTTTTTAAGGTCTTTTTTGAATTTCTTTAAATAATCGACGGATAACATTTAAAGTTCTAATTGGTTAAACAGGTCGTCCAGGTTTTTTGTTTTAACGATATTTTTTCCTGTGTCCGAATCTCTAAAAGCTTGAAGGGTCTCTTCATTGGGTCTTTTAATTCCGGCTCAACTTTTACTTTTATCATTGCTGCTTTAGCCATATTTTCACCTCCTGGAAAGCGAATAGCTAAACCTCACTTGAGGTATAAATACAATAGTATGATAATCCATTTTTGTCAAGGTTGAGAAAAGGAAGAAAGGGGGCCGTCGAGTAAAAAGCCTATCATACGCATGTTTCCAGGAATTTCCCTGGAATCGGGGAGGGTGTTCCCGGCAAAAATATATCCTTAGTCGGAAACAAAATATCCTTAGTGGGAAACGAATAAACCTTAGTCAGAAACAAAAAGACTGTGGTCCAGGCCAAATATATCCTTAGTCGGAAACGAAGTATCCTTAGTCGGAAACAGAATATCCTTAGTGGGAAACAAGACATCCTTAGTAGGAAACGAAAAAACCTTAGTCGGAAACAGAAAAACTATGCTCCCGGCCAAAAGTATCCCTGGTCAGAAACGAAATATCCTTAGTAGGAAACAAGATATCCTTAGTCGGAAACGAAAAAACCTTAGTCGGAAACAGGAAGACTATGCTCCCGGCCAAAAGTATCCCTGGTCGGAAATAAAATATCCTTAGTAGGAAACGAGGTATCCTTAGTAGGAAACAAAATATCCTCAGTCAGGAGCGAAACATATGTGGTCCGGCTTGCAGAAACCCTCCTCAGTGGAAAAAAAAGATAATCTTCCTCCCGGGCCGTACGGGATATGTAGGGGGCTGGCAGCGCCTGCCCCGTCAATGGAATTCCGTCGCCTCTTTTCATAATCTTTGGGTGACGGCGAGCCGTCATGAGAGGTTGGCACCAATACTTCTTAGCCTTATCGGTTGATTTTCCAATAGCCCTTCTTGGTGGGACCAATATGCTCAATCCGTCCTTGTTTCTTTAATCTGTCCAGGTGATATTTGATGCCACTTTCCGAAAGCCCGGTTTTCCCCGCCAGCACCTTCCGCGTAATCCCGGGATCCTCTCGAATGAATTGAAGAATTTTCAACGGTATTTCCGGGGTAGTCCCTCTTGTGGTTTCATGGGCAGGGATAGGAGCATTTTTATCCTCATTGTAAAAGGATTTTATATCGGAAACAAGAATTTCTTGGGTAGTATTGCTCTCTATTTCTTGGATAGTGTGCGAATTGAATTTCTTATCAGAGACAAGAACATAAAAGCCGCCGGATTTTTCTTCAAAATGAGGCTCCGCCAACCCGTACGTACTAAAATCTTCGATGACTCGCTTAACGCCGGCACCGTACTTTTCAATAATCCCCAATTCTTTAAACACCTGTGCCAGCAGCCTGTTACGCGGTTTTGATTGGATAACGCCGGACTTTATATCTTCCATTGTCAAATCCGGGGGCAATTTCCCACTGTTCCAAAAACTTATCTTATCACGAAATACCTTGATCTGGGTGTGAGTGCCCTCCTGGTAATCTCGGTGTATTACGGCATTCATGGCAATTTCCCGGATGGCCTCCAAAGGGTACTGCCATCGCTCTTCCCGCTGCGGTCTCCCGGTTATAATAAATTCCTTGGTAATATACGCGGTAACAAAATCCATGATCTCATCCACTTCAAACAGGACACTCTTCTTTATGTTTTTGTCCTTTTTTATGGTAAGCTCATCCTCGAACAACCCGATCTGGACATCGAGAATAAACGAAGGATTCCTGGGAAATAAAAGCAATGCGGCAAAGGTAGGCTTATTCTCCCTGATAATTTCATATCTCTCTAATACATTTAAGGGGGAATCGGTTATTTCTCTCTCTTTCCAACGGCTTAACCGCTGGATAAACCATTCCACGGTATCCATGTCGATGTCTTTCAAGGTCGAATCCCGGGCCAACTGGTAATCCCAACTGCTGTTGAGAGAAAAAAGGTGAAGGTTTGCAATTTCCGCCGCGGAAAGTAGATGATTGCTGTTCACCCGCCGCCGGTAATACCTCCCCTGGACAGCCACGGGTTTAATGGGATAATCGATCACATCAATGGCCAGTAATTTTTTCCCCCTGTACTCGACCTTATAGGCATCTACGATGACCGGGGGATTGGTTACCAATTTTACTTTATTGATAAGCATCTGGATGGTCTCTTTCCCGATATTGGGTTCTCTTACCTCCGCCTTTTTTTCATCATAACCCACAAAAATCGTACCGCCCTTATGGTTAAGGAATGCCCCGATGGTTTCGATGATCCCTTTTTCTTCCGCAAGGGATTTTTTAAACTCTACCCGGTCATTTTCCCCTCCTGCAAAAATTTTTTCAAGGTCAAAGGGCATGGTTTCCTCCCGGGGTTTCCAGGATTAAAGGATTAACTCATCCCACGGTCCCTTAGACAACACCAATATAAATTGGCGGATTCGTTTGTCCTTTTTCATCAGGCCCGGCAATTCTTCCCTGACGATCTTCTTCACTGCCTGTGTACTCAATTCCATGTTGTTACCTCTTCTCCTCTACTATACAATTCATTTCCCGATTTGTCAACCGTTAACTCATTCAAAGGGCCTTTTTTCATCCGGCACCAAAATGTCAAATCCTAAATCCTGGTCTGACTCTAAATGACCCCTAAATGAAAAAAATGCCTGATAACGGATTTGATTTTTTGAGATAAAATTGATATGATGTTCAATCGTTTTGTACCTCCACACCTTATCGGTATCGGGGACCGGGGCAAAATAAAAGCAAGATAAAAGGAAATGATAATGATTGACGATAAAAACCCGGAAACGGTCTATAACGAACGCATGGAGAAAAAAGACAACGAAAATAACGCTAAAAGAGACTCCGTTGAACAGGTGCATCCTCGGCCTGCACCGCGGTTAACATTTTAATATATCTTTCCCAGGTTTTTTCCGTCACTTCATCTCTGAATATAGATACCGAGGAATCCGCCGCTTTTACAATATCGTCGGAAGAAACATTTTCGGCAATTTTAACCAGATCGATTCTCATCAATGCGGCGTCAACAAACGCATTGAATTCCTTTTTGGCATCGATGTTCAGTTTCTCGAGGCTGCCGATCTTGAACTTATTCCTGTTTAAATCGCGAATAATATTCCTTATGACCGAGTTTTTTATAAGAAACGCCATAACCCCGTTTTTATCGGAAAAGTGTTCCAGCATCTTTAGGGAGATGTATTCGGAAATATCGAAATTTCCTTTACCGGTTATGGCATCGAGGCCGTTATGGTTTTTAATGTTTACTTTTACCGGTAGATTTTGAGAGTTCAGACCGCTCAGGGTTGAATTCGTAACCCAGGGTGGATTACCGACAATTAGGAATTCTTTATTTTCGAGTTGTCTTCCCAACCCGATAAAATCGAAATCGAAAATATTTTCATGGAAAAGGTGGATCGAAACTTTTTTCTCATCCGGGTTTTGCAGGTAATAATTGATAATATTAAATTTGCTTTCCCAGACGTAGGGTTTATAGACTTCGACGGCATAGACGGCGGTAATTGACTTTAAGTGTTTCAAGCTTGAGATAATAAAGTTTCCTTTTCCGCAAGTGGGTTCAATGACCAGTTCCGGTTTTATTTTTTTTTGCCAGGTAACGGCATACGTTATCCGACAGATCGGGAGGAGTTTGAAAGTCGCCGTATTCTATCCGATTATGGTCGGAAACGGTTAACGCGAAGTTTTTTATATCGTTTTTCAAGTCGATATAATCGGTCCGGTCTGCGAAAAAATCCACAATACCTGAGATTTTTTTAAGTTCCCGGTTAATGGGGCGATAATCCCGGTGTGCTTTTACAAGGTTTTTCAACAATTCAGCCACCCGGAGGCTGATATCTGCTTGCAATACTTTCATCAGATCACCGGTTTACGTTATCTACAATTTCGATTCTTTCCGGCAAAACAGTTCCGCTTCTGCAATCAACGTCTTGATTGAAAGTGTGTCTCTCATAAAATCTCCTGATATTTTATTTCACAGCCTATTGTACTACTTGTTTCCACTTAAAATCAAGCGTATTTTCCATTTATCCAACAACATGACACGCGTTTTTTCATTATCCTGAGAAAAGAGTGCCCTACAAGAGAGGGCTACCCACGTCACGGCGAACACACGGAAGACATGAAGAAAAGCGATTTGCAATCGTCATGAAAATCGTGGTATAATAAAAATAAGTGGGCAGGCGCCATAACCCACCCGGACACTACAACAGGAGGCACCCGATGCAAATGGAACTCAGCGAAAAAGAAAAAATCATTATCATGAATTCCGATGATCTCTACCATGTCATGCGCCAGATACTGCTGCGCGAAAACAAGATCAGCCGGGAGCAGGAACACTTCTATGTCGTATGTTTAAACAGCATCAACAAAATCCTCAATATCGAACTGGT
>Ga0210082_1000030_pt1 | contig 28664 bp, 23 predicted proteins | sample White_ThreeSqA_D_2_FD_185592 | JGI IMG/M metagenome (GOLD analysis project Ga0210082, IMG submission 185592) | Wetland microbial communities from the San Francisco Bay, California, USA, that impact long-term carbon sequestration -... | ecosystem: Environmental > Aquatic > Marine > Wetlands ... | reverse complement strand
CAAAAAAATATAAAATGGGCGTATGGATACGAAAAGAAAAAAAAATAAGATTATCAGCACAACGGTTTTATGCGTCAAGCATAAAGATTCCGTGGTTATCGGGGCGGACGGACAGGTCTCACTGGGAAATACCGCGCTAAAACACACCGCCAAAAAAATCAGGCGACTCTATAACAATAAAGTCCTGGCCGGGTTTGCCGGGTCTACATCGGATGCCTTTTCACTCTTTCAGCGGTTCGAAGGAAAACTGGAAGAATACAACGGCAATATCTCCCGCGCCGCCATCGAACTCTCAAAAGACTGGCGTACGGACAAAATCCTGAGACGCCTCGAAGCCATGCTCATCGTGGCCAACGAAGAAAGACTATTCATCCTCTCGGGATCGGGAGACGTGATCGAACCGGATGAAGATATCCTGGCTATCGGTTCCGGCGGACCCTTTGCCCAGGCAGCGGCACTGGCCCTGAAACGCCACTCCGACCTGGATGCCAGGGAAATCGTGGAAAACGCCCTGGGTATCGCCGCGGATATTTGTATCTATACCAACAAAAAATTTACGATCGAGGTACTGTAATGGAAGTAATGGAAAACGAATCACCAATCCTTAAAAAAGACAGCCACTCTTTAACACCAAGGGAAATCGTGAAAGAGTTGGACCTTTATATTATCGGCCAAAACAAAGCAAAAAAAGCGGTGGCCGTTGCCCTGAGAAACAGGGTCCGCAGACAAAAACTACCCAAAGAAGTGGCCGACGATATTATGCCTAAAAATATCCTGATGATCGGTCCCACCGGCGTGGGAAAAACCGAAATCGCCAGACGACTGGCAAAACTGGCGGGTTCGCCATTCATCAAAATAGAAGCCTCCAAATTTACCGAAGTCGGCTATGTCGGCAGGGACGTGGAATCTATCGTCCGCGACCTGATTCGAATCGCCATCGACCTGGTAAAAGCGGAAAAAATGGAAGCCAATAAAGAAAAAGCCCAAAGAAACGCCGAAGAACGAATCCTCGACCTACTCCTCCCTACACCCAAAAAAGCCAAGGGACCCGCCGCGGAACTGGAAGACCTGGAAAACGACCGCTTCTCGGAAACCAAAGAAAAACTGAGAAAAAAACTGGTGGAAGGTAAACTGGACAACAGGTTCGTGGAACTGGAAGTGAAATCCTCACAAATGGCCCCTTTCGAGATTTTCTCTTCCTCCGGCGTGGAAGAGATCGGCATCAGTATCAGCGAAATGATGCCCAATATGTTCGGGGGGAAACCGAAAAAACGAAAAATGCCCGTGGATGAAGCATTGGACTACCTGGTCAAAGAAGAACAAAACCGGCTGCTCGATATGGACCAGGTTTCCAACATCGCCATTCAACGGGCGGAACAGATGGGCATCGTGTTTCTCGATGAGATCGATAAAATAGCGGGAAGGGAAGGCGGCGGAAGCGGTCCCATGGTCTCGAGGGAAGGCGTTCAAAGAGACCTGCTCCCGATCATCGAGGGTACCACGGTAAATACGAAATACGGAATGGTTAAAACCGATCATATCCTGTTTATCGGCGCCGGGGCGTTCCACGTGGCCAAACCGTCGGACCTTATACCGGAACTGCAAGGACGGTTTCCCATCCGGGTGGAACTGGATTCCCTGAGCGAGTCCGATTTCGTAAAAATCCTCACGGAACCGAAAAACGCCCTGGTAAAGCAATACGCTTCCCTGATGAGCACCGAAGAACTCGATCTGAAATATACCGAAGATGCCATCGCCGAAGTAGCGCGTATCTCGGTCCACCTGAACTCGACGTCGGAAAACATCGGCGCCCGAAGACTCTATACCATAATGGAAAAGGTTATCGAAGAGATATCCTTTAATGCGTCGGACATGAAAAAGCAAGATGTTACCATCGATAAAGCCTATGTCCGGGACAAAGTCCAGGATATCGCGCAAGATACGGATTTGAGCAAGTACATTCTTTAAAAGGAATAAAAAATGTTTAAAAAATTTATTTTGATCGCATTGTTTCTATCGATATCGATGAACGGGGCATACTGCGGGAAAAAGGGACCGCTGAAACTGGAACCGGAGATTTTGCCCGGGATGGCTGAAAATGTAACCGTTTCCCAGGTGGGCAATAACATCCGGTTGAAATGGGATTTTCCCCGGAAATTGTCGGACAGGAAAACGGAACTGGAGCTTGAAAAAATCACCAGGATTGAAGTCCGTTACTCACCAAAAGAGATACTGGGCGGGAAATTCCTGAAAAAATCATCACTGCTGCGAAAACTGACCATGGCACAGGTTTCTCCTTATTCCGACGAGACCGTCCGGATGACAAAAAATCCCGCTCAATTCGGCTTCAAGCAAAAGAAAAAAGACGAACCCCTGGCTTTCTTTGTGGATATTCCGTTTGAGACAAAAGACTTGACGGTCAAATCCCATTGGCTTGCTGTCCGTTATTTCTATGGAAAGAAAAAATCGCCTATCAGCCCGGTGATATCGATGGTCACCGCGACACCGGTAAACCCGGTGGAAGGTCTGAATGTCACGATTGAAAACAAATTGATCAAACTGGCATGGACCAAACCCCAGGTGGATGCGGCGGGAGTGCCGATAACCAATATCGGGGGGTATAAGATATTCAAGAAAGTAATCCCGACAAAAAAAGAACCGAAAACCGAAACCGCCGGTACCGGCGATACGGAAAAAACAACAGCGGCGGAAACCGAACCGGCGGAAGAGGAAGATAACGAATTCCGGAGAATTAATTTTAACCAGGTGTTGACCGAGTATTATGAAGATTTCGATACCGGCAGGGACGGGGAATATCAATATTATGTTACCGCGGTTTTATCCGGTGCCGTCGAGAGTGCCCCCTCCCCTATTGTATCCGTTACCGTTACCGATATCTTTGCTCCCGAGATTCCCGGCAACCTGGTCGGGTTCAGGGCCTCGGACCATATGTTCCTCACCTGGAGAGCGGTCCCGGATAAGGATATCTCTCACTACCGCCTCTATAGAAAAACCTCGGAGGAAGCCGAATACGAAATGATCGCCGACAAAATAACCGGCACGCAGTACAAAGACATGAACGTTCAAAAAGGAACCTTCTATTTCTACGTGGTCACGGCGGTGGACGATAAAGGAAACGAGAGCGAGTACTCCCAAAGTGTAAAAGAGGTGTTTTAAAATTTTAATAAGAGAGCCCACGTACCGGCGAGCACACAGAATACACAGAAAGGAAAAAAACGGAAAAATTTTATAAGTATTAAAATGAAATCCACGGTTGCCGTTATCCGGTGCGAGAGTTATGATGATGGGAATGTAAAACAAGCCGTTCAGAGAGGGGTTGGACTCGTGGGGGGTGTTTCCGCTTTTGCGCGGCGGGGTGAAACGATCGTTTTGAAACCGAATCTCCTGGCCGGGGACCCACCGGAAAAAGCCGTAACCACTCATCCCTCGGTATTCACAGCCGTGGGAGAATTGTTTAAATCCACGGGCGCGGTTGTGTTATACGGCGATTCCCCGGGAAAAGGAAAACCGGGGCGGATCGCGCGTCAGGCCGGTATTAAAGAGGCGGCGGACGCCCTGGGTATCGGGCTGGCCGATTTCCGCACCGCCGTAAAGGTCTCTTACCCCGAAGCACTGCTGGCGAAACAGTTGTCGTTGGCCGCCGGGGTGTTGGAGGCGGATGGGATTATCAGTCTCCCGAAGATGAAACCCCACGGATTCACGCGGATTACCGGGGCGGTGAAAAATCAATTCGGTTGTCTACCGGGGCTTCAGAAAGCCGAGTTTCATGTCAAGATGCCGGATATTTTCGATTTTTCCAGGGTTTTGGTGGACATTAACAATTATTTGAAACCACGTTTATATATAATGGATGGGATCGTGGCCATGGAGGGGAACGGGCCGCGCGGGGGTGAACCCGGGGCGATGAACGTTTTATTGTTTTCCACCGACCCCGTGGCATTGGATTCCGTTTTCTGCCGGTTGATCGATTTGAATCCCGAGTTTGTCCCTTTCATGAAATTCGGGGAGGAGTCGGGATTGGGGACTTACAAATGGGACACCGTCGAATTGGTGGGTGACGACATCGGGGGATTGATTAACAGGGATTTTAAGATCGTGCGCCGGCCCGTGGACCGGTTGGCATCGGCGCGGTCGTTTCCGCCGTTTTTAAAGCGTTTGATTTCGCCGCGTCCGGTGATCGATTATGATCGCTGCGTCAATTGCGGCAGTTGTGTTTTGCAGTGTCCCGTAACTCCCAAAGCAGTGGATTGGCCGGGAGGGGATAAGGTCGGGAAGCCCGTATATGATTACCCGCGTTGTATACGTTGTTATTGCTGCCAGGAAATATGTCCCGAGAAGGCGATAACCATCAAGGTCCCGTTATTGAGCCGTTTGATCCGCAGGTAAAAGCGAAATAGGAAACCGGGAGGAGCAATTTTAAAAAAAATTGACAGATGGTTCATTGTATAGTAAAATACAATTTCACGGATAAATATCCGATGTAAGGTGATGCGACAGGTAGGAGATATACCGAATCGCACCAAAGAGATTGTAAATTTCAGGAAAAGATTGATGGTGGCCCAAAGGCTTTACAAGAAAGAGATTTACAAATTCCAGGAGGGCGAAAACTACTTCGGGTTGGACGTTGGGAACGCTTTATTCTTTAAAATGAATAGAATGACCCGGGATATCATCGACTCCTTTCCCCATCACGATAAACTCACCCGGGTGTACGAACCTTCTCAATTAAACGATGCCGTGGATTTGTTAAAAAAGAACGGATTCATCACTCCCCTACCCCCGGCGGCCGGGCAGCCCGACCGCGAACCCGGTCCGGTCACCGGTCTGGGATTGTGCATATACACCGGCGGCGAGGAAATGCCGGTTCCGGTAATACAAAAATCCATCGACCTTTTGGCGCGGGAACCGGGTGAACATGAAAACTGCCGACTGCTATTTATTACAGATGATTTCGAGAAATCGTTAGAAGCCATCGAAACCGCCGTGACACATGCGAAATCCCGGGAGAAAGAATATAAGAAGAAAATCTCCTTTGCCCTGAGAACCGGGAAATTCCCTTTCTCCGCGAAGTGTGCCCGGTTATGCGCTGCCAGGAACATTGCGCTGGAAATCGTACTGGAAGGAGACCCGTGCCGTTGGAATTTTCAACACCCGGCCGCACCGGTTCCCGGCAATACCATGGCCACCATAACCCCGGATCCCGGGACAATGTCTTCCATCGGGGATATATTAAATAACCTGCACCGCATCGGGATTAAAAAGGTATTCCTCGATACCATGTGCCCGCGATGCCGGGGGAAACGGACGGAACCGGGAGTCGATGCCCGTGCGACGACCCGGGCAATCAAACAATATTCGTTAGACCCCGCCGATATTAATGAAAAAAGCGGATTTATCAATCTCGTCCCCCTTATCCATGCCGTTATGACCTCTTCTAAAATTTCTTACGGCTGCCGCGCGGGATTAAATTATATCGCCGTATCCCCGGACGGCGGGATATCCCCCTGTCGGGGTATGATGGAGCGCAATCGTTATAAACTGGGGAATGTTTTCGACGGTCTCGACCATACACGGCGAAAAGACATGGTTCACCGTCACGTGGACAATAAAGAGACGTGCCGAAACTGCGGGGTCCGTTATTTATGCGGCGGCGGTCCCGTCCCGGACGACACCCGCGGTGCCCCCCGCGAATGCGAAATCAACCGGGAACTGGCCGAATGTGCAATGACAACCTACTACCGGATGTGCCTGAAGAAAAAAACCTGGGTCATCAATACCGATAAATGGATGAAGAGTATCATGCCCCACCGGTGGGATACGACAAATAGAGTTCAGCCGGATAAGAAAACCCGGCACTTAACCGTAAAAGGCTCAAGCATGCGTCCCTTTCTCAACGACGGGGATCGCATCGTGGTCCGGCCCTTCGATGTCGAAACGTTGAAAATCGGCGACATCGTTTGTTTCGGTAAACCCGTCACCTGTCACCGGGTGATCCGGAAAACCAGGGAAAACGGACGGTTGATCGTCCTGGAAAAAGGAGACCGCCGGCTGACCGGCGCCCGGATTCCCGCAAACGAGATCAGCGGCAAGGTCGTAACCGTACACAAGGGTAACCGCACAATGACACTGGACGATAAACCGTGGTGCCTTTTGAACCGGTTCATTGCCGTGATCTCCCTGCTTGCCCATACCGCGGGAAAGGCGTTCGCCAGAGGTAAAATAGGAAAGTAAAATAGGAAAGTAAAATGGAAAGTATATTAGAAAAGAAAGAAATTCATGTATTCAACAGGTTCGGACAGGACCTGGCTTACGATGTCAACGACATGCACCTGTTCGAGATCAACCGGCTGACCAGGGAGATTTTCGAACAGGTGGACGATAAAACCCCGGATCAGTTGGCCGCGGCGCTGTCGGACCGGTTCTCACCCACCGAGGTCTCCGGCGTATTGGGGCAATTGGTGAAATTAAACCTGGTGCGTTACCGGGCGGCGGCACCGGGGAAAACAGCACCGAGGAAAGGGACACCGGGGACGCCCGGACCGGGGGAAACAAATACCGGCGATGAAGACGGCATAAAACGAATGGTCCTTTTCGTCACCCAGGACTGCAACCTGGAGTGCCGCTACTGCTTCACCCGGGGCAGCGGCAATATCAAGAAAAAAAGCATGAGCGAGGAGGTGGCCCGGGCGGCCGTGGATTTACTCATCCGGGAATCGAACGGCACGGGCCCACTGAATATCGGATTTTACGGCGGTGAACCCATGCTGCGGTTCAACCTGATCAGGGCGATCATCCCCTATGCCGATCAGAAGGCCGCCGAACTCGATAAAACCGTCAATTATACCTTAACCACCAACGGAACCCTGCTGACCGACGAAGCCATACGATTTTTAGTCGAGAACGGGGTCCATACCACCGTGAGTATCGACGGCGACCGGGAAATCCACGATGAAAACCGCGTATTCCCCGACGGCTCGGGTTCCTTTGACAGGGCATTCCCCGCTTTTAAAAAGCTAAAGGAAAAAGCCCCCGGTACCGGCACCATCTCCGTCGTACACAACTTCAACAAACACCTGGGAAATATCGTCCAATCGCTGCTCGACCTGGGGATCCCGGCCACCGGGCTCGCCCCCGCCGTATCCCTCGACGGTCACCTGGATATGCCTGTTCCCGATAACGCGGACGGCGGCGATATCGACAACGTCGACATCTACGGAAGGCAATATGAAGAACTCGTCCAAACCTTGCTGGATAACGGGATGCTTTTCAACGAAACGCCGCCCCTCGATTTTACCCGGATTTTCCAGGGCCTCGACAAAAAAGAGAAAAAAGAAACCGACTGCGGCGGCGCTTACGCGAGGCTTGCCGTGGACGTCGACGGCAATATCCTGCCCTGCGACAATTTCGTCGGGGTGCCGGAATTCTACATGGGAAACGTATTAACCGGCATGGATAAACGTCACCGGGAAACCTTCAAAAAGATTCGGGCCGCCAACAGCGACACCTGCCGGGCGTGCTGGGCCCGTCACCTGTGCGGCGGGTGGTGTCCGCTTTTCTCATACAACAAGTACGGGAACCTGGAAAAACCCGTGGATGCCCAGTGCAGGATTAACAAGAATCATTACGAGATCGCAATGGGGGTTTACTCGATATTAAAAAAAAAGAAAAAAACCGCGGCCCCGCAGCAGGAACCCGGGGGTGCGGCATGATGGAAAAAACGAATCATTTACCCCATTTGCACAAATTCGAGGTCCGGGGCGACCGGTTTGTCCTGGACATCCCCAATTCCAGGGTTTACAAGATAAACGAGCGAATGACACAGGTTATCGGGCTGCTGCAGGACGGCCGGACACCGGGACAAATTGCCCGGGACCCGGGTGCCCCGTTCCCGGCCGAAGATATCGCCGGTGATTTGAAAACGCTGGAGAAATTGGGCTTACTGGCCGCTAAAGAAAAAACTTTTTCCCCGCCCGAGACCCTGCCGCTGAACACCCTCGACCTCCAGGTATCCCACCACTGCAATCTCGACTGCAAGTACTGTTATGCCCGGGGGGGAAGTTTCGGCGGAGAGGATAAACTGATGACCGCGGAAACCGCCAAAAAGGCCGTGGATTTTTTCATCGGCCAAACCGACGGCAAAGATAAACTGTGCATCAGCTTCGACGGCGGCGAACCGCTTTTTAATTTCGATGTAATAAAAGAAGTGGCCCGGTACGGCGCCGAGCAGGCGGCGAAACGGGACAGGCGGGTTTTCTTCAACATCGGGACCAATGCCACCGTCGTGGACGACGACATCGCGGAATTCTTCGCCGAACTAAAATTCTCTCCCCAGATCAGCCTCGATGGGAAAAAGAGTATCCACGATGAGATACGTCCCTTTAAAAACGGCAAAGGTTCCTACGACGCACTAATGAAAGGGATTGCGAAAATGCAGGAAAAGGGAGTAAGGGTGGCATCGAGAATCACCATAACTCCCAGGAACCTCAATTTAAAAGACAGTGTCGAACGGCTACACAACCTGGGGGCCATCCGGATTGCCGCTTTTCCCGCCACCGGTGTCCCCGGTGAATATGTCTTCGGCCCGGAGCACCTGGAGCCCCTGAAAGAGGAATACGACAAAACCGCCGAATTTTTCCTCGATACCCTGTTTAACAAGGGGGAACGGGTATGTTTTTCCAATTTCACCGATAATATTAATGCGCTGCACAAGGCCAAAACCCTTCGTTACGGCTGCGCGGCGGCACGGACGTTCGTATCCGTCGATCCCAACGAAGATATTTATCCCTGCCACCGGTTGGTGGGGAACAGGAAGTACCGGTTGGGGAATTTGCTGGAGGGGATAGACCACCGAAAAAGGCGTGTCTTTTTGGACAACCACGCCGATAGTAAAGAGAAATGCCGTATGTGCTGGGCAAAATACCTGTGCGGCGGCGGCTGCCTGGTGGAAGCCGATTACGCCAACGGCGATATCAAAATCCCTTACGATGTCAGTTGTGAAATCTTTAAATATGAAAAAGAATTGTCCATGATGATCTATTCGAAAGTTCTGGAAAAGGACAAATCCCTGTTGAAGAGGATTACTTAACATGCACGTGTTCGGGACGTTCACAAATATAAAACCTTCCGGGGCAAAGGCCGCGAAGTGTAAGTTACAATTAAAAAAAGTAGATCCAAAAAAAGAGGCACGTTAAAAAAAGGAGGTAACATGGAAGAAAAACAAGAAGCCATCGTCCTGTTGAACGATGGGGAACAATCCAACGAAGAGGGGCACTGCAACTCCTGGCCCCTGGTCACGTATGATTGGGTTCGCGTACCGCCAAATTGCTAATAAGCCTGACGTTACATGTGAACCGTGAGTCAATGAAACCGTGAACTCCCGGCACTAAACGCCCGAAAGGCCCTAACTTACACCGGCGGCTTTTGCCCCGACTGGTTCCAGCGTTTAGATCGGGAAGAAATAATGCGAAAAGACATTTACGATTTTACCTATCAAGATCAGCGGTATTTTTACGAACCCGAAAGCGGCGGCGTTTATCAATACAACCCCCTGCTGCGGAACATCTTTTCACTGGTCCCAGGTTTTAGCGACGAACAAATCGTCAGGGAACTATCCGCCGAATACCCCGAAGAAAAAGTAAAAGAACTCCTCAAAACTTTATATAAGAATAAACTGCTGCCCTTCACGGCCGGGAAAACCCCGGAAGCGGGGGTGGAAGAACTGTACCTCCAGGTTTCCCACCGGTGCAACCTCGATTGTACCTATTGTTACGCACAGGGGGGAAATTTCGGCGGTCCCGGGGAGATGATGGCCGAAACCATCGCCCGGGATGCCGTGGATTTTCTATTCCGCGAATCCGGTCCGCACCGGACCTGTATCGTAAATTTCGACGGCGGGGAACCCTTCCTGGATTTCCCGCTGGTGGAATCAACCACCGCCTATGCAAAGGAAAAGGCACGGCAAACGGGAAAAAAGATTAGCTTCAACATATCCACCAACGGGACCCTTTTCACAAAGGAAAACGTATCGTTTTTAAAACAAAACGACTTCGGTATCGGCATCAGTATCGACGGCGACCCATCCACCCACGACAGGGCCAGGAAATTTAAAAACGGCGGGGGGTCCTATCAAACCCTGAGTAAGCGGCTGCGTGAAACGGCGTTGTTCGACTACCCCAGGCCCGTTCATGCCAGGGCCACCATTACCAAAGAATCGCTCCATTGCAGTAGAACCGTATCTCATTTATATAACATGGGATTCCGGGTGATCTACCTCGAGCCCGCCGCCGGGAAGGACGAGACCTGGGTCATCGACCGGGAAGACCTCGAAATAATAAAGTCTGAGTTCGATAAAATCGCGGAGTTTTACAAAGAGCGGCTGTTGGCGGAAGAGTTTTTTATCCTGCGTAATTTCTTTCAACCCCTGCAAAAAATACACCAAAAGAGTAGGACCGGGTACCGCTGCGCCGCCGGGAGCCGGACCCTGGCCGCGGCCCCGGACGGCGGTCTGTACCCCTGCTATAAATTCGTGGGCGTTAAAAACCACATCATGGGCAATGTGAACGGCGGCACCCTCGACAAAACCGTCTCCGCTCGTTTCATGGAAAACCACGTCAACCGCAAATCAAAATGTAAAGACTGTTGGGCCAGGTATATCTGCGGTGGCGGGTGTCCTTACCTGGCTCAGATATCCAACAATAATATCTCCATTAAAGATGACCCGGATTGCGAATTCACCCGTCATCTCATTAAACTCTCCTTAGAGATATACGTCGATATAACCAGTAAGAATAAAGACATCTGGAAGCGTTACTTTGGCTGACAGCCCCAACGTCGGGGTCGAGACCCCGGCGTCGGGGTAAAAACCCCGGCGTTGGGGTAAAAACCCCGGCGGCGGGGTCTGGAACCCATCGACGGGGTCAAAAACCCATCAAAAGGTGTGTAAGCCCTCGAACGGGCTTAGAAGCCTTCGGGCGGGTTTATAAACGCATCGATGGGTTTATAAGCCCTCCGATGGGTTTATAAACCCGGCCATGGGCTTCTAAGCCCGTTCATGGGCTTACAGACGCTCAGGAAGGTATACGACCCCGCCGGAGGGCTTTTGACCCCGCCGCCGGGGTTGGAACACCACCGCCGGGAGCACACACAAACACTTTTTCATTTGATATTTACCGCCATTTATGGTATTAATATAACCTTAAGCCGCTTTTCCCGGCAAAATAAAAAGAGGCTATAAACAAATGTCAAAGACAAGAGCGTCGGTATCCAGGGAAGTACCCCGCGGGCGGAAGCCCGCACGGATGACTCCGCGAAAAACCACCGCGGAACAGGAGCGTAATAATGAGTGATGATCTCATAATCGCCCACAAGTTTTCAAGCAACCATAAACAGCAGATTCTAAAAGACAACACCTGCGGATGTTTTTATTGTCTGAAAATATTCTCGCCCCAGCAAATCGAAATATGGCTCGATGACGAGATCGACGCAACGGCATTGTGCCCTTTCTGCACCATCGATTCGGTTATCGGTGAAAGTTCCGGGTTCCCCATCACGCCGGAGTTCCTCGAACGAATGCGAAAACATTGGTTCGATTGACAACGCGTCCAAAAGTATTTAAAATACTCCCTGTAAAATAAAACAATGAAAACATTAACGCTTTTCTCAGACTCCCTGCCTTCAATCCCCATGAGTACGTCATGGCTGATCGCCGACCTGGCGGAAGCAAAAGGAAAACAAGACCTCTTTACAAAACAATCACCGCAAAAATTGAAAATCCTGCGGGAACACGCCATCATCGAAAGTGCCGTTTCTTCCAACCGTATCGAAGGCGTCACCATCGATCAAAAACGCATCGGCACGGTTATTTTCGGGAAATCCCTTTTAAAGGATAGAAACGAGGAAGAAATACGCGGGTACAGGGATGCCCTTAATATGCTCCACGCCAGGGGAAACAAAATCCCGGTATCCCATGAAACCATAAAAAAACTCCATGCCCAAACACGCGGAGAAATCTGGGATGCGGGCGAATACAAAATAAAAGACGGGGACATTATCGAGAAATACCCCAACGGCAGGGAACGTATCCGGTTTAAAACGGTCACGGCGAAGGATACTCCCCTCTTCATGGATAAACTCATCGACTATTGGGATACATCAATCCGGGAGCGCAAAATCCACCCTTCATTGGTACTGGCGGGTTTTAATCTTGATTTCCTCTGTATTCACCCGTTCAGGGATGGAAACGGGAGGGTCTCGCGTCTCCTTTTGTTGTTGGGCTGTTACACGTTGGGTTATGAAGTGGGGCGATATATCAGTCTTGAACGTCTCATCGAGGAAAATAAAGAGAGTTATTACGAGACCCTGGAGATAAGCTCCCAATCCTGGCATGATGGGAAACACGACCCCTGGCCATATATTAATTATTTGCTCTTCATCCTGAAAACCGCTTACCGCGAATTTGAAGAACGGGCGGAACGGTTGACGTTCTCAAGGGGAGCCAAGACACAAATGGTAACGGATGCCATCGATTCTTTTTATGACTCCTTCACCGTCTCGGACCTCAAGAGAAAATGCCCCTATGTCAGCCCGGACATGATCCGAAAAATCCTGAAAGACTTAAATAAACAGGGAAAAGTGTACTGTTCCGGTAGGGGCCAACACGCCCGATGGGAAAAAACAAAATAGAGAAACGACCAATAACGGCAATTGGGTAATACCCAATGAATTAGGTAATGAATCAGGTAATATAAAATAAAATAGTTGCCGGGCAGAAAAAGACGAATTTTCGCGACACTGTCGCGAAAATTGTCCTGGTCTCATTAAAAAGGCGGAAAAGTATTTGACACAATCAACGGGATTTTTAAAATGGATGAAAAAAACCACATCGACTACCTCAGCCGTTTCCTGATCATATCCGCCGAAAACCGTTTGAATATCGAACCTCACCTCTTCAGTCCGGAAGATCTGGATGAAAACTTCGTCAAACAAGAGATCATTTCCAAAGGCATCAGGATCGCTCGATAAAGACAAAAAAGCATACCGGGAAGCTAATCGGCCAGCCTCTTGACAGAATCATACGTTATCATATAAAATTATAACATGCTCAAAAAGAAAGATTCCGGCCCCGGCTCCTTCCAACGGGAGAAAAGCGATGATATTCATTTTATCCAATCCGCCACGGTCCCGTGCTTCATTTTCGATTCGAATCTCAATACCATAGAAATCAACACCGCCGGGAAAAAGCTCTTTAAGAAAGGGACCCGGGATATGGATTCCCCCGGTAAAAACCTCTCCGAACTAATCCCGGGGATAAAAGAAACAGGCAGATATGACAAATATATGGAAGTCATGCGAACAGGCAAACCCTTCATGACCGAAGTCGGGCCTCCCCATCCGGAATTCGGGGACGTGTATTTAAACATTAATGCATTCAAGGTCGGCAGCGGCGTGGGGATGATCGTCACCGACATCACGGCCCGGAAAAAAGCCGAAATGGAACACCTCGCCCGCATGAAGACCTTTGAAAATATGGAACGTATCAACCGGGCAATCCGGGAAACAGACGACGTCGAAAAGATGCTGGACAGGGTCCTGGAAACCACACTGTCCATCTTCGACTGCGACCGCTCCTGGCTCCTCTACCCCTGCGACCCGGAAGCCCCCTCCCTCCGTGTCCCCATGGAACGTACACGGCCGGAATATCCCGGGGCCTTTGCCACGGGAAACGAGGTACCCAATACCCCGGACCTGATCAAACTGGAAAAAAAGATGCTGGAGTCGGACAAACCGTTGATCATCGACTCGAATGCCGGGGGAGGCATGCCGGACATTCTCAAAGCCTTTTCCGTTTTGTCCCAGATGACGATCATTAGTTACCCCCGGGTCGATAAACCCTGGATATTCGGTTTACACCAATGCTCCAAACCACGTGTATGGTCCGACGAAGACCGGTGGCTTTTCCAGGAGATCAGCCGGAGAATCGCCGACGCATTGAGCACTCTCCTCTTCCTTCAAAACCTGCGGGAAAGCGAAAAACGTTACCGCACCCTGTTTGAACAAGCAGGAGATGCCATATTTCTCATAAACCTGGACGGCACCATCCGTGACGCCAACCACCGGGTATGCGAAATGTTCAACCTTCCAAAGGATGAACTGTTAAATCGAAAATACCTGGACTTTGTCCATCCGAAATATCACGAGGATTCCAGGATCAGGGAGAGCGGACTAAAAGAAGGAAAAAAATACGATTCCTATGAAAAAGAATTTCTAAAGAAATCCGGCGAATCTTTTCCCGTGGAAATCAATGTGACCGCCGTCTGTGATCAGAACGGCGAACCGAAATATTACCAGTCCATCGTACGGGATATTACCGAACGAAAACGCAATGAAAAGATCACCTCCGTTCTCTACGAAATTTCCAAAGCCGTAAATGTAACCCAGGAGTTGGATACCCTTTACCCTCAAATCCATAAATCCCTGGGCACCATTATCGACACCACAAATTTCTTTATCGCCCTTTATGATGAAACCAAAAATGTAATATCCTTTCCCTATATAGTGGATGAAAAAGATGACTCTTTCGATATCGTCGATGCCCGGGATTCGGGGTCGTTGACCGCGGAAGTGATCAATAAGGGAAAACCGATATTCCTTAAGAAAAAACAAATAGACGACCAATTCGGTCGAAAAGGCAGGAAAGCCGTCGGTACACCGGCTCACGCCTGGCTCGGGGTTCCCTTGCGGATAAAAAACAAATTGATCGGCGTCGTCGCCGTACAAAGTTACTCGAACCCCGACCTCTATTCCAAAAAGGATATAAAACTCCTGGAATCCGTTTCCGAGCAAATCGCCATCGCCGTCCACAACAAGCAGATGGAGGAAGAAAAGAAAAAACTCGAAGAACAACTTTTCCAGGCCCAAAAGATGGAATCCATCGGCAGGCTGGCCGGGGGAATCGCCCACGATTTCAACAATATCCTTACCAGTATCAAAGGGTATGCCGAGTTGTTAAAAATTCAATTCTGCGAATTCAATTCAAAAGAAAAACATGCCGCGGACGTCATTCTTAAAGGTGTAGACCGGGCGGCAAACCTGACAAAACAGTTGCTGGGGTTCGCCCGGGGAGGGAAATATAACCCCGTACCGCTGAATGTAAACAACGTTATCGAAGAAATTGTAAGCGTTTCCGAAAAAATCTTTGAAAAAAATATCTCCGTGACCTATCTCTTCGAGGAAGGGGTCAATACCATTGAAGCAGACAGGCACCAACTGGACCAGGTATTTACCAATCTTATTATTAATGCCTGGGATGCCATGCCCAGAGGTGGGGTCCTCGGTTTCAAAACGGAAAACGTATTTCTCGACAAAGATTTTTCCTTCCGGTTCCCCGAATTTCAACCCGGTGAATATGTAAAAATCTCGGTTACCGATACCGGCGTCGGTATGGCCGATGAAATCCAGAAACATATTTTCGAACCTTTCTTTACGACCAAGGGCGAAGGTAAAGGCACCGGCCTGGGACTGGCCACGGTATACGGTATCGTAAAGAGTCATAACGGTCATGTTGCCGTGTACAGCGAGCCGGGGGAAGGGACGACGTTTTCGCTCTATTTCCCGGTTTCCGAATCGGAGATCGTCGAGATCAAAAAAGAGTTTGATATCGTTAAAGGCGAAGCCACCATTCTCGTGGTGGATGACGAGGAGAGCGTCAGGGGAATGGCCGAAGACATGCTGGATGTACTGGGCTATAGAGTAATGACCGCCTCCGACGGCAGGGAAGCCGTGGCGTTGTATACGGAAAAAAAAAATGAGATCGACCTGGTTATCCTGGATATGATCATGCCGGTTATGGCGGGCAAGGACACCTACATGGAATTGAAAAAGATCAACCCGAACATCAAGGTCCTGTTGGCCTCCGGATACAGCCAGAATGAAAAAACCAGGGAAATCCTCGATGAAGGCGCCATCGGGTTTGTTCAAAAGCCCTTCGGCATCCAGGATCTGTCCAAAACCCTCAGTGAGACCCTGAATATGTCTTAATTATTCCGGCAGGACGGCAAACACCCTTGCCGGGGCACCGGTCCCGTTTTTTATGGGAATGGGAATGACATAAAGATAGGCCCCCCTGGACGGGAGTTTATCCAGGTTCGCAATATTCTCGACAGCCAGTCTATTGGCTTCGCAAATCACCCGGTGAACCGGGAAATCTTTGGATTTTCCATAATCGATGCTGGGAGTATCCAGGGCAATACCCCGGATTTTCCTCTCGTTGACCAGGAATTCCGCCGATTCCACCGAGAACCCGGGGAAACTTAAAAAGTTCACGGCTTCTTTCCCGGTTTTATTCGTTCCCAGTACTTTTTCCTTATCCGGGTAATATTTAGTGCCGATGCCGGTGTACATGATGACCCAGGCGCCGCCGGGGATGGGGCCGTATTTTTTCTCGAAGTTTTTAATATCGTCTACCGTGAGGCGGTAGTCCCGGTTTTTTTCACATTGTTTCGTAACATCGATCTTTACCGACGGTCCGATCCATTCATCCAGGGGGATTTGGTCGATGGTTCGCCCACTTTTGGAGAAATGGACAGGGGCGTCCGCATGAGTGCCGCCGTGTTCGTTGGCGCCGTAATCGTTGGAGGCGTACCACCATCCCGCATCGTTAATCCCCCAAAAGACTTTTTCCGATTTGAAGGATTTGCCCGTGGGCCAATAGATGGAGTCGTCCCCGAAGTGGTAGGTCATATCGAGAACCACCCCTTCCCGTACATCCGGGACCGCGGGGATTTGAAAAAGAAAAAAAACCGATAAAAAGATAAAAACGACCGTATGTTTCATATGCACCTCCTGTTTTGCGCATACCGGCATTATAGAAAAAAACCGGGGAAATTGCAAACGTTACGACACTTAAAACCTCTTGACAAAAAGTCAAAAAAATGGTAGATTTCTATATCTAAAACCTTTGAAATGCGATCTTTCACAATAAAATAAAGACATAGGAGGTATAGTATGAATCATCTTTTCGAGGGCAGTGTAACCAACAACCTAAAGGACGAAAATACTTCAGTAACGGTTTTCAGGAAGAAAGAAGACCACGGGGAACGGCTGGTGGAACCGTTTTTTTCATCCAATACCCAGCATTTCCCCAGGCAGGAATCATGGGAGAAGTCGATTACCTTGACCGTGGCGGTCAATCGCCCGATTGACGACAAAAAGACCTGTACAATCAAAAAAGTCGAAGGCGGCACCACCAACGGACCCACCAAAATCGGCAACTTCAAATGGGAAATCGAACTGATCTCTAAGAAAGAGAGCTATTCCGACCCCGCGGTATCGGTAGAGATCGAAGTCGCTGACTAAGGTAATCGACCCCGTAACACATTGTCGGTAAATCAGGTACAAAGGCACTACCCCCCCCTGTGGGGGGGAAATCGATAATTTTTTGTTTTCGAGTCTTCGTACCTTTTTGCGGGAAATATGTATAAAGAACAGGTATTATATAAGGAACAGGCAAGCCTGTTCCTTATATAATGGAATCACATCGGATACCGGTGTTTATTTTTTTACAGCCTCTTCCTTTTTAATTTCCGGTTTGGGCGGCGGGATTTTGCGCGGCGGCGTTTTCCTCTCTTCCGGGGGAACGATGGAGAGCAGTTCGACCTCGAAGGTCAGGACGGCGTTGGGACCGATATTCCGCTGTCCCCGTTCACCGTAGGCCAGGTTGGACGGCACATACAACATATACTTCGATCCCACTTTCATTAACTGGAGACCTTCGGTCCACGCAGGTATCACCCGGTGAAGCGCGAATTTTGCCGGTGCTCCCTTTGCGTAGGAACTGTCGAATTCAGTCCCGTCCAGGAGAGTACCCCTGTAATGGACTTCCACCGTATCCGTGGCTTTGGGAACGGGACCGGTCCCTTCGGTGAGGACTTTATACTGGAGACCGCTTTCGGTGGTAACGACGCCCTCTTTTGTGGCATTTTCCTTGAGGAAAGCTTCCCCTTCGACTTTGTTTTTCTCGGTCAGGGCTTTCCGCTCTTCCTGCGCGCGTTGTCGAAACTTCTGCGAAAACTCTTGCAATGTTTTCTGCATATCCTCCGCGGACATCTGTGCTTTTTCATCCCCGGCCATGCCGTCCCTGAATCCCTGGAACAGGCTGGAAAGTTCAAGGTCATCCTTCAGGTTTCTCATTCGTTTGGCCATATCGTTACCGATGGAATAACTGAGTTTCGCTTTTTCCGAGTCCAGTTTGACCTTTTGATCGCCGGTATCACCCGCCTGGCAGCCCACCGACAAAATCAAAAAAACACTTACCAATATAACAATCAATCGTTTCATGCTTTTCTCCTTGAGATATTTTATGAGTAGACTCCACTATATCAAAAACACAAGAAAAAGGCAACTCATTTGTCTCTTTTCAAAAAAAATGCGGTTTCGGGACAAAGGAGCTGTTGTTTAACGGACTCGAAGTCATTCTCACTTTCTCCCACCCAGATGACCAGGCCCCGGGGATGGGTAAGGTTCAACATGGGGATATCGGAGGTACTGTCGCCGCCGGTGATCAACGGCGGCTCCGTACCGATAAATTCACGGTACGCATCCACCTTCCCCACGGTCACGGTAACCGGTTCGAGGACCTCCCCTCCCAGGACAGGTCCCCTCTTTTCATCTTCCACAATAGACGACCGTATCCCGAACGCTCGACCGGCGGGTATACCGAAATAATCTTCCGCGACCGTCTTTACCGAATATCGATTGGTGGCGGAAATGATATAAACCGTATACCCCAGGCGTTCCAGGTACGACAGCAGCACCCGCATCCGGGGATTGGGCCTGGGGACGGGAACGGTTACCCCTTCCACTTCGATGAAAGTGTCGGTGGACCGCATGACCCGCCGGGTGGTTTCGATCACCGTTTCCACCGGGATACCGGCCATCACGGTCACGATCTTCGAATAAGCGGCCTTTTTCCCTTCTTCCGTTATCATCCGTTGGTATTCCGCCCATGTTAAGGGGATGGGTTTCCCTTCCCGTATCAATCGGGCAAAAACGGCATCGCCGATATCGCCTTCCAGCAGCGTATTATCCATATCGAAAGCGGCAATCCTGGTTTTGGGTCCATCCCCCCGGTTATTGCTGAAATAGTCCTCCACCGCTTCGATCCGCTTCAACAGCGCACCGGGTATCGACGAAACGGCGTGTTCCGGTTCCATTATTTTCATTTGATCTCCTTTAAACGGAATTATTTTATCATTATTTTTATTTTTTTGCCACAGACCGGCACAGACCGACACAGACAGGCAACTCTTTTGTCTGTGAAAGTCTGTGTAAGTCTGTGGCTAAATTAGGCAAGAGCATTTCTTTTGATTTTTTTTTTATCTTATGATATCATGTCCATTCATCCGAATACGTGATCGAAAGGAGTAAAACGTGAAATTAATACGAAGAACATCGGTAATTGTAAGTGTGTTGACGGGCCTGGCAATCATTTCCGGATGCGGCGGCCCCGATCGAAGCCCCCAAACCGAACCCCCGCCGGTGGTAAAAGAACCCACTATCGAAGAGCTGCGGAAACCGGTGGCCAAAGACCCCTCGATCTATAAAGCAGTAGACGTATTAAAGAAATCCGGGCGGCTTTCAAAAAAATACATCTCCTATGAAAAATACCGGGAGTTGACCGGTGGACAGGCCGCGGCACTGGACCCGGACTGGTTTTACGACAGTTATGTACTGGATTTGAACGAAAAGGGGTATTGGGCCACCGTCACTTTCGGCACCGCTGAAAAGGCCGTCGCCCGCGACCCGAGGATCGAAAAATTAATGGCGGACCTGCCCGGTAAATCCATCTTCATGAAATTAAAAACCCCGTCGGGGCGCACCTTCCTGCTCAGCGACGCCGAAGCCGACGGTATCCTTGATTTCGCAAAGGACGAAAAGGATAAAGATACCAAAATCGATATTCAACTACTGGACAGGATGCAGGAAAAATACACCTGGATCATCGGTATCGTTAAAAAATATTATAAAAAATAGGATGTAGGGAACAGGCTTGCCTGTTCCAAATTAAACAGATGACCGACACAGGAAAAATAGAAAATTTGCCGCAAAGCCCGCATAAATTCGGGACCTTTATGGGGGTTTTCACGCCTTCGATACTCACCATCCTGGGCGTTATCATGTACCTGCGGTTCGGATGGATGGTGGGAAACATGGGGGTATGGACGTCGCTGCTGATCGTGACCATTTCCACTTCCATAACCTTTATTACCGCCCTGTCCGTATCGGCCGTGGCCACCAACATGCAGGTGGGGGTAGGCGGCGAATATTTCCTGGTATCCCGGAGCCTCGGCCTGGAGATCGGGGGGGCCATCGGTGTCCCCCTCTACCTGGCCCGGGCCGTTTCGGTCACGCTGTACTCCTTCGGCCTGGCCGAAGCCCTGCGGTTTGTGTGGCCGGAAGTGCCCATTCAACCGGTGGCGGCGGCGATAATTATTGTTATCACCGCTATATCCGCCAAAAGTGCCTCGCTGACCCTCAAGATACAGATACCGTTAATGGCCGCCGTGTTTATATCCATCGTCGTGATGGCCATGGGGGTGTTCAAGAACCCCCAGCCCGCGGTAGTGACCGGTGCGGCGGGTCCCGATATAACATTCTGGATCGTCTTTGCCGTATTTTTTCCCGCGGTGACGGGATTCACCGCCGGGGTCGGGCTTTCCGGGGACCTGGAAGACCCTTCCCGTTCCATCCCCCTGGGAAGCGTGGGCGCCGTGGTGGTCGGATATATCATTTACATGGGAGTTTCCGCCATACTGGCCTTTGCCGCCCCGGCGGACGAGTTGATCAACAACACCCTGATCTGGCAGAAAGTATCGGTGGTCCCGTTTCTCATTTTACCCGGTATGTTCGGCGCCATTCTATCATCGGCCATCGGGAGTATTCTCGCCGGTCCCCGGGTCCTCCAGGCATTGTCGGCCGACGGCATCATGCCCTCGAAACTGGGGAAAGTCTCACCCAAAAGCGGCGAGCCTTTGCTTGCGATCTACATCACCGGGGGCATAGCCCTGCTGGCGGTGCTGTTGGGCGACCTCAATACCATCGCGCCGGTGGTTACGATGTTCTTCCTCACCTTTTATACCTCCATCAACCTGGTGGCGGGCCTCGAAATATTGATCGGCGACCCCTCCTACCGTCCGAAGATCAGGACCCCGTGGTATATCTCCTTTACCGCCGCAGGCGGCAGTATCGCGGTAATGTTCCTTATTAACAAAGTGGCCTGTATCGTGGCCATCGTTATCGAATTGATCATCTATTTCCGGCTTCGGCGGCGGGCCATGGAAGCCGCTTTCGGCGACCTGCGCTCGGGGCTGCTGCACACGCTGATCAAAAGTTCCCTCGAGAAACTAAAGATGTTCCCCCCGAAACCCCGCAACTGGCGGCCTTTCATTCTCTTGTTTGCCGGTGATGTGAGGAAGCGGGTGGAACTGGTCCGGTTCGCCACATGGCTCAACCAGCAGCGGGGCCTGGTTACGGTCTCCCATATTTTCAAAGGGAACCTCGAGAACTTTGATAAGGATTTGAACGCCATTGCGGCGGAAAACGATCAATTCCTGTTAAAGCACGGTCTGAGGACCTTCCCGGAGACCATTCTCGCCCCTACCTTCGTGGAAGGTGTGGAGTTGATCGTCCAGGCCAACGGCATGGCGGGTTTGACGTCCAATACGGTAATGTTCGGATGGTCGGACAAGCCGGAACGCCTGGCGGAATTTTTGAAGATCATGCGCCGTATCGCCCGGTTGGGAAAATCCACCATCATTTGTAAAACCGGTGACAAAGCGGCCCCTACCGTCAAACGCACCCGCCGTATCGATGTGTGGTGGGGTGGAAGACAGAATAACGGGGACATGCTGCTGCTGTTGGCGCACCTTCTTTCGTTGAACCCGGAGTGGCGCAATGGACAGATCAGTATCAAGAGTTTCGCCCGGGATGAGGAAGAACGGGAAAAAACCGAGAGCGGCCTGTCCCGGATGATGCCCGAAATCCGTATTAAAGCCGAGACCGAGGTATGTCTTTTGCAGGTGGGGCAGTCGGTAACGGACATGATCAAGGAACGGTCGAAGGATGCGGAAGTGGTATTTATGGGGTTGGCGGTGCCGGAAGTGGGCGGCGAGGAGGAATATGCGCGCCGCTTATTGAAACTGGTCCCCGACCTTCCCAACGTCGTATTGGTCAAGAATTCCTCCTATTTCGCCGGTGATCTCGTTTAAATATTTACGTTTAAATATTTAATAAAGCCCACGTTCCGGCTGCGCCGGTTTATGCACGTCTTCTATTTCTTCATTTTCGCGGGGTATGGGGGACGTTTTAATTTCTTTGGGGGGTTCTTTTCCAGTTCGTCGAGGATGACTTCGATGGCTTTTTCCAGTTGGGGGTCATGGCCGTTGATCACCTCTTTGGGCCATTGCTCGACTTCGATATCCGGCGGGACACCGGCATTTTCCACGACCCAACCGTCTTCGGTCCAGATGCCGATATTGGGGGCGGAAACAAGCCCGCCGTCCATCAAGACCGGGTAACCCAACGTACCCACAAGACCGCCCCAGGTGCGCTTACCGATCAACGGTCCCATTTTGTACTTGCGGAACATCCAGGGCAGTAAGTCGCCGCCGGAACCGGCGGTTTCATCGATCAACATCACCCTGGGACCCTGGATAGAAGCACTGGGGGTTTTCATATCGCTGCAATAGCGCATATTCCAGTTGGCAATGAAGGGACGGCGAAGAATATCGATATAGTAATCGGCCACACTGCCGCCGCCGTTAAACCGCTCATCCACGATAATGGCATCCTTATAAGCCTGGGGGAAGAAATAACGCTTGAAATACGTATGACCCGACGTGGATGTATTGGGCAGCCATACATAAGCCACCCGGCCGTCGGTGGCTTCATCGACCTTCCTGATATTTCCTTCCACCCAGTCCCGGTTACGGAGCGCACGCTCATCGGGGACGGGGACCACGGACAGGGTACGGGAACCGGTGCCGTCGGGATTGGGACCGACGGTGATCTCGACGATCTTTCCCGATGTGTTTTCAAAGTGCCGGTAAATGTTGTCCGGCGGCCGCAGGTCGCTGCCATTAACGGCCAGCAAATAATCGCCGTCATGGACCTCCACACCGGGTTCCGCCAGGGGCGACCGGAGATCGGGGTTCCAATTCAACCCGCCGAAAACCTTTTTAAACCGGTAACGGCCGTTTTCCACGGCGTAATCCGCGCCCAGCAAACCGCCGGGGACCTCTCCCGGGTTGGACGGTTCGTCGCCCCCAATGACATAATGATGGCCGACCCCGAGTTCGCTGCACATCCATCGAATGACGCGGTTCAAATCCGGGCGGCAGGAAAGATGGGGAAGAAATATCTCGTATTTTTTCTTCATGGCGTTCCAGTCGGCGCCGTGCATCCCGGGATCGTAAAAATAATCGCGGTTGATACGCCAGGCCTCGTCGAATATCTGTTTCCATTCTTCCCGGGGCTCGATACGTACCGAGATACCCGCGGTATCGAGAACATTTTTCCCCGGGGTGATGGTGGGGGAAATATCGGCGATCTCATAGGAGGTGCCGGAGCGGAACAGGATTTTTTTATTGTCGGCGGAGATATCGTAAAAGTCGAGATTCGGCAGGATAACCTTGTCTTCCCGTTTCGCGAGATCGAACATGTGCAGCTTCGAGGCGGGATTCCCGTTTCCGTCTCCTCTACCGAGTGATTCCTGGTAGAATAACTCTCCTTCTTTTCCCGTCCGCAGGCCGACATAATCGGCGGGGGGTACCGGCAGCGCCAGTATCCGCGTCTCCAGGCCGTCGAAATCGATGGTTACAGGTTTTTCCTTATCGTTACCTTTACCTTTATCTTTATCTTTACCTTTACCTTTATCCTGATTTTCCGGGAGTTGGGTCCCTTCCTCTTCATCGCTCTCTTTGGCCAGCGGTGAGGGGGTGGTGCTGGCCAGTACGGCCAGGTAAACCGACGAGGTTACGCGCATATCCATATTGGACAGGGCAAACCAATGCCTGATAGGACCGGCGTCGGTGGACGCCTTGAAATAAAGATATTTCCCGCTCTTATCGAACACGGGGTCACCGGCGTCGCTCAACCCGTCGGTGACGGGAAAGGATTTGTCCCGGTCGATGGAGTAGAGGTAAACCCGGCGGAACATTGAAACGGTGTTTACGGCATAGGCAATCCAGCGGGAATCCGGGGACCAGGTGGGAACGTTATTGGGAAACGGCCCGGGTTCGAAGAAGTGATCGGAAGCGATCTTTTTCACCGCACCGGTGTCCAGGTCGATATAGTAAAAACTCTTGGAGTTATCCGTATAGGCGATTTTTTTGCCGTCCGGCGACCAGGCCGGGCCGCTGTAGAACCCGGCGCCGTCCAGGGCATATGTTTTCGCTTTTCCTTTCCCGTCCTGGGGTTTGACATGGAGCCGGTATTCGCCTCCGGCATCGGAAAAGTAAGCGATGGATTCACCGTCCGGCGACCATACGGGTTCCCGTTCATGAACGCCGGGAGTTTCGGTCAGGTTCCGGGGATCGCCTTTTTTGGCGGGAACGGTGACGATCTCGCCCCGGAACTCGAAAACGGCGCGCGCACCGCTGGGAGACACGGAGGCATTCCTGATGAACCGGCTCCCCCTCCCCTGCCCGCTGACATACCGGGGGCGGATTCCTTCGAGGTCCGCGGCAACGCCGACGTTCAATTTTTCCGCACTTCCGGCGGCGGGGTCGAAAATATACAGGTAACCGGCACGTTCGAAAACGATCTTACCGCTGCCGGCCGAGGCGCTTAAGATGGGATAGTCCGTATACCGGGTCAATTGGGTAACCTCCCCGGACGCGGGGTCGAAGGAAAAGAGATTGAATTCGCCTTCCCGGTCGGAGTTAAAATAGATCTTCTTACCCACCCACATGGGATCGGTATCGTTGCACCGCCCTTCGGGCTGGGGAACCTGCACGACGGAACGGTCGCCGAACGTATACAGCCATATCCGGGATGCCGTTCCCCCGCGGTAGTGTTTCCACTGGCGAAAGGGTTCGGGCAAGGGGGTGTAAGCCATTTGTTTACCGTCGGGTGAATAAGCGGCCTTAAAGGCATTGGGGATTTCCAACTGTGCCGGGAACCCACCGGTCACGGGAACGGTAAAGAGTTGACCATACCTCCGGGTGAAGGAATCCCGGCGGGATACAAAAAGCACGGCGGAACCGTCGGGTGTAAAATCACGGACCGTATCGGCCTCGGGGTGCCAGGTCAGCCGTCTGGGCACACCGCCGTCCGCGGACACGATGTATACGTCGGTATTGCCGTCATATTCCCCGGAAAAGGCGATCCATTTCCCATCCGGTGAGAACACGGGATTGGACTCGACCCCTTCATGGGAGGTTAAGCGCCGGACATTTTCGCCGTTAATCTCCGCGGTCCACAAATCGCCGGCATATGCGAAGGCGATATGGTTTCCGCGAACCGCCGGGGTTTGAAGCATCCGGGTATCGTTTATATCGATGCCGTTCCCGGCAAAGAGGGGCGTTACGATACTTATAACCGTTAAAACCAAAACATTGAAAATTATCTTTTTCACAACAAGACCTCCTGTTTTATTTTGGATTGTTAAATAGTGAATATAGAATATACGGAAAAGAAATGCAATAGTTGCAAAAAAAAGTTAATAATGATACCATTTGTTTTTCATTTTTTGCTTTTCATTTTTGATGGACGTAATTTTGACGGACGTAATTTTGATGGACGTAAGAATGGACGAATCGATCGCAGACGAAATTAAACGGTTAAAAGAAGAGATTTCCAGGCAAAAGGAAACCATCGCCGACATCGGGACGCTGGTGAAAAGGGACATCGACCGGGATTTCCCCCTGGACTTCTGGGAACTGTCCGAAAAAGAGTTGGATGCGGAGATGGGAGACCGGCTCACCTTTCTCAACGACGATATCGATCCCCGGCCCGACCCGGGGTCCATCACCTCTCACCGGAAAATCCTGGGAAAGCCCATTATCCTTTTCAAGCGCCTGGTCATGAAAATCGCCGGGGTCTATACCAATACGCTTCTGGAGAAGCAGCGGCGGTTCAACGAGCAGTTGGTGGCCTTTCACCTGGCCTCTTTTATCCGGTTCCGCGGTAATGAGAAAAAGATCAGGGAGATCGAAGAGAAGATAAAAACCGTTGAAGAGGACCGCGAATTCCTGCTGGAACGGTTGGATAAGCTGGATAAGTCGGATAAATTGAACGATGAGCGATAATACCGATTTCAAGGGACCGGTGGTGTGCGTGATGAAAGTAGCGCCGATGGTATCCGGGGGTTCGCAGCTCGTCTCCCCGTTAAAGAAACAGCTCGATGCCGTTACCGCGGAGCAGGGTATCCAGGCGGCTTACAATACGCTGCTGCGCACGGAAGTGGCAATGGGTTTGCGTAAACCCACGCTGGCCCTCTACGATCACTGCGGCCACTTCATCGGCGGCGGGCAGAAATACGGGTTTACCCTTGCCCACGCGTTACAGGACATCTTCGACATTACGCTGCTGTTGAACGGGGAGATCACCCACAAGGATATCGAGGACTGGTATCACCTGGACCTGTCGCGGTGTAAGATCAAAGTGATCAACCTCCCGTTTTTCGATCAATTCGATTCGCCGGTACCGGACCCGGCCCGGGTGTCCCGGCGCATGGGGAACCCGTTTCATCTCATCAGCAAGGAGAGCGGTAATTACGATTTTTTTGTCAACAACAGTATGAACGAGATGGTGTACCCGCTGTCCAATGTATCGTTTTTGGTCTGCCATTTCCCGGAGCGGCGGCCGAAGAGTTATTTTTACGCGGACCGGTATACTTACGTGATATACAATAGTAAATACACGGCCCATTGGATAGAGAAGAAGTGGAAATTTACGCCCCACAAGCATATCTACCCGCCGGTGGATATGGGACCGGCCCCGGGGGAAGCCCGGCCCGTGAAGGAGAATATTATCCTGTCGGTGGCCCGGTTCGAAGCGGGCGGCAGTAAAAAGCAATTGGAAATGGTAAAAACTTTTTTAAAACTGGACCGGCGGATGCCCGGGATGTTAACGGACTGGAAACTGGTGCTGGTGGGTGGAAGCCCGGATGAGAACGATTACCTGAAAACCATCAGGGAGACGATCGAAGCGAGCGGGGCCGGTAATATCGAATTGAAGGTCAACATCACGGGTGACGAACTTAAATCGATGTACGGGAAGTCTCGAATTTTCTGGCATTTGTGCGGGTTGGACCAGACCGACCCGTCGTTGGTGGAGCATTTCGGCATGACCATCGTGGAAGCGATGCAGAACGGGTTGGTGCCCATCGTATTCGACGGCGGCGGCCAGCGCGAGATCGTGGAACAGGAGGCCGGCGGTTTCCGGGTCCGGTCCACGGCGCAGTTAATGTCGTTCACCAAACGCCTGATCCGGGACCACACACTCCGGGAAGAAATGGGCCGCAAGGCGTTTGAGCGCAGTCAGTTGTTTACAAGGGAGACCTTTGAAACGAACGTCAGGGATTTCTTCAACGCCGAATTGGAAAAATATCAAAAAATCTAGGATACGACAATGGAAATAATGTTTTCGATGGTGATATTGACGAAGAACTCGGTTGGGGTTATCGAGAACCTTGTGAATGCGATATTGGAGCAGGAATTCGATTTCGAGTATGAAGTGATATTTATGGACAACAGTTCCACCGACGGGACGGTGGATTACCTGGAGGGGACGCCGTTCAAGCACAAGAAGATATTGCACGTGCCCGAGGGTGAGTTCAGTCACAGCGGTACGCGGATGCGGGGGGCGGAGGAGGCCCGGGGAAAGTACATGATGTTTTTTACGGACGATATTGTGCCCATGGGCAGGCATTTCCTGGCGGAGCTGGCGAAACCGGTATTGGAGGGGAAGGGGTCGGCCACTTACGGGGTGTGCCAGGTAAACCCGGAGACGTGTGATCCCATCGATGCGTTTATTCACAACGGGTGGTGGGAAGGGATTTACGATGTGGTGGAGCCGGTTACGGCGTTTTGTTGGAATCATTTTACGCCGGAGCTGCGGCGGCGGTTGTGTAATTTCGATAATTGTTCATCCTGTATCGAGAGGGACGTGTTGATGGAATTGCGGTTTCCGCCGGTGCCGTATGGTGAGGACATGATGTTTGCCAAGCAGTTGATCTTGAATGGTCATTGTATTGCGATATCGAAGGGGGCGAAGTTTTATCATTGGCACCATGTGAGTTTCACGTATTTGATGAAGCGGATGTGTATCGATCAGCATTTGAGTATCCCGGAATTCGGGATATATTATGTGAGGCGGAAGTTGGGGGTTATTAAAGCGATTATCAAGCGGGTTCTGCACCGGACCTTCGTGGCGTTTTTCAAGGTGAAGATGCCGGTTCATAAGAAGTTCTACTGGTCCTTTTACAATATGAAGACGTTGACGGCGGATTTTATCGGGAAGTACATGGGGGTGTTGGATGAGCATTCGATCAAGGGGTTTTCGCCGTTGAACAGGCGATTACTGAAAAAGAAGCAGGAATACATCGATCAAATCTATAAGAAGAGCATCAAAAGATATTAGTGCAA
>Ga0210082_1000029_pt1 | contig 28743 bp, 28 predicted proteins | sample White_ThreeSqA_D_2_FD_185592 | JGI IMG/M metagenome (GOLD analysis project Ga0210082, IMG submission 185592) | Wetland microbial communities from the San Francisco Bay, California, USA, that impact long-term carbon sequestration -... | ecosystem: Environmental > Aquatic > Marine > Wetlands ... | reverse complement strand
TCCAGGGCAGCATTCAATTTTGGATTTTGAACCACGAAGGACACGAAGGACACGAAGAAAGAATATTTATTATCTTTCCCTTCGTGTTCTTCGTGTTCTTCGTGGTAAAATTAGAATTACTGCAATTTTTTCCCTTCTATTGATTAATCCTTCCGTTTCCTTTATAATACCTGTTTAGCAAGAATTGAGGTCAAATATAAGGAGGATTGAATGTCTGACGCACTCGGAATGATTGAGACCAGGGGTTTTACCGCGATGGTAGAGGCATCCGATGCCATGGTCAAAGCGGCGAAAGTCGAATTGGTCGGTTACGAAAAAATCGGCGGGGGCTACACCACCGCTATCGTAAGGGGCGATGTCGCCGCGGTTAAAGCGGCCACCGAAGCAGGCTCCAGGGCCGCTGAAAAAGTCGGCGAACTGGTATCCGTTCATGTCATACCCAGACCGCATGAAAATATCGACCGCGCACTTCCACTGGGACGCAATCCCAAAAAAGCAGGTAAATAACCGTCAACCATTATTAATTATCGATAAATAATTAATAATAAAAAATGCATCAACAGCGGAGCAACCAATGCAACTGGGAAAAATTACGGGTACGGTTGTATCGACCCAAAAAGATGAAAAACTGGAAGGTCTAAGGTTTCATATCGTCGAGAATGTCGATTTCGACGGCAATCCCACCGGCGGTTTTGTGGTGGCGGTGGATGCCGTCGGCGCCGGGACCGGTGAAATCGTACTGGTGGCCGCGGGAAGCGCCGCCAGGCAAACCGATATCACACAGGGGAAACCCGTGGACGGCGTGATCATGGCCATCGTCGATGTTATCGAAATCGACGGAAAAGAACGATATGTTAAATGAAAAATCCAGCCACGGATCAACACGGATGGACACGGATAAAATAGAAGGACACCCGCGCCGCGGGGTCCGTGCAAATCCGTGCAAATCCGTGGCTAAAACCGGAGATTGTTAATGAATGTAAACGACAATCAAATTAACGCCATCGTCGACCGCGTGGTGGAACAATTGACCCAGGGTAAATCACCGGCTAACGAACCACCCCCGAAAAAACCGGTCCCCGGCGCGGTGGAGTCGAAGGAAACGTCGAGTCTTTCGTTCACCCGCGTGGAAGGACGCCGCGGGTGCTTTCCCGATATCGATTCAGCCATCCATGCCGCTGAAAAAGCATTCCTGGAATTCAAATCCGTCCCCGTAGAGCAGCGGAAACGAATCATCGCCGCCATTCGCGAAATATGCCTCGACCACATCGATAAAATTTCCCAAATCGCCGTGGACGAAACCGGGCTCGGACGGTACGAAGACAAAATAAAGAAGAACCGGCTGGCCATCGTAAAAACACCGGGGGTCGAAGATGTCGAACCCGACGCCTTTACCGGCGACGACGGATTAACGCTGCATGAAAAAGCGCCTTTCGGTGTTATCGGCAGCATTACACCCTGTACCAACCCCTCGGAAACCATTATTTGTAACGGTATCGGTATGATCGCCGGGGGAAATTCGGTGGTGTTCAATCCCCACCCATCGGCAAAAAATACATCGGTGTATACCATCGACCTTCTAAATCGTGCCGTTCTTACCGAAGGCGGACCACCCAACCTCTTTACCACGGTTTCCAATCCCACCATCCAATCCGCCCAGTCCATGATGACCCACCCGAGGATTCGATTGCTGGTGGTTACCGGCGGCCCGGCCGTGGTGGCGGTGGCCATGAAGTCGGGGAAACGCGTGATCGCCGCGGGACCCGGAAACCCGCCGGTGGTGGTGGATGAGACGGCCGACCCGGATAAAGCGGGACGGGATATCGTCACCAGTGCAAGCTGCGATAATAATATTATTTGCGTCATCGAAAAAGAGATCATCGTCACGCAAAAAGCGGCCGACGGTCTCAAGAAATCACTGTTAACTCACGGCGCGGTGGAAATAGGCAGCTATCAGGCCAAACGCCTGGAAAAAATCCTCCTGGACCCCGGCGGTCACCCGGATAAAAAATGGGTGGGTAAAGATATCCAAAAAATACTGGCGGAAATCGGCATGGATGTAGACCCCTCGAAACGGATGGCCATCGTCGAAACCGGACCGAACCATCCTTTCGCTGTAAAAGAAATGCTCATGCCCGTGCTCCCCTTTATCCGCGTAAGGGATATCAACGATGCCATCGACCTGGCTTATAAACTCGAAGGCGGCTGTTTCCATACGGCGGTTATTCACTCGAAGAATATCGATCATATGCACCGGATGGCGCTTAAGATGAATACGTCTATCTTTGTGAAGAACGGTATGGCACTGGCCGGGCTGGGCATGGGCGGCGAAGGACCGACGTCGTTTACCATCGCGTCTCCCACAGGGGAAGGGATGACTACCGCACGCAATTTTACTCGGCTGAGACGGTGCACGGTAAGCGGGTATTTCAGGATTGTATGATGAAGATTTTATGGTTATTTATAGGGTCCCCGCGCCGCGGGGTCTTCGACGACCAGGGGGCTTTTTTGAAAAACCGCCCCCTGGACCCCCGAAAAACTTTTTATTAAATAAACATGAGAACACCAAAGCAGATCATCGAAGCAGTTCAAAAAGCAGGGGTGACCGGTGCCGGTGGGGGCGGTTTCCCTACTCATGTCAAACTGGATGCACAGGTTGATACCGTTATCGCCAACGGCAGCGAATGCGAACCCCTCCTCGCTTCGGATAAAACACTCCTCAAAGAACGACCCGATCTGGTCATCGACGGCCTGAAATACGCCATGACCGCCGTCAACGCAAAAACCGGTTACATCGCCATCAAAGGCCACTACAAAGACGCCGTCGCCGCGGTCGAAAACGAACTCCCCCCCGAAGGAACCATCAACGATGGAAACATAAAAATCCATAGACTCGAGAACTATTACCCCGCCGGAGACGAATTCCTCACCGTCTACGACGTTACCGGTCGCATTATCCCCGAAGGCGGCCTCCCCCTCCACGTCGGCGTCGTCGTCAGCAATGTACTCTCCCTGGCCCAAATATCCAATGCCGTCAACGGGAAACCGGTCACCGAACGCCCCGTCACCGTCGCGGGATCGGTCAAAAAACCGCAAGTGGTTACCGTTCCCATCGGTACGACCTATAACGACCTCATCCGGATGGCCGGGGGAACCCTCAACCCGACGGACGTACTCATGGACGGCGGCCCCATGATGGGGAAGATCGTCAAAGACCAAAACCTGGGAATCGCAAAAACCACCGGCGGCGTTGTTGCCCTGCCCGAAGATCATTTTATTATTCAAATGCAAAACCTCACCATCTCACAAATGGTCAAAAAATCAAAGGCCGCCTGCTGCCAATGCTTCCGCTGCAGCGACCTGTGCCCCCGGAACCTCATCGGCCACGCCCTCTACCCCCATATGACCATGCGGACCATCGATTACAATCTCTCCGATCCCACGGATCATATTACTTCCGCGTTTTTGTGCAGCCAGTGCGGCGTCTGCGAATTGATCGGCTGCGATTTCATGCTGCTCTCCCCACGGCAGGTTTATGCGGAATATAAAAAGGAATTAATGGCCAGGGGAATAAAAAATCCCCACCACCGGGCCGATATTCATGTGATTCCCGAATTGGAGTACCGGAAAGTATCCCTCCCCGCAATCATAAAAAAACTGGGACTCTCCGAATATGTTAAGGAAACACCTTCCATGGGATATCAAACCGTGGACCGGGTACGGGTCCCGTTGAACCGGCATACCGGGGTCCCGGCACTGCCCAAAGTCGTACCGGGTGAAAAAGTAAGAATGGGCGATGTCATCGCCGCCTCTCCCCCCGATAAACTCGGGGCCGTCTACCATGCCTCCATTGCCGGTAAAATAACCGAAGTCACAGACCAATGGATCGAAATTCAAAGGTAAAAAGCCATGAAAGAACCAGCCATAGGAATGATCGAATATAAGTCGGTTGCAAAGGGTATTTACTCCTGCGACGCCATGGTCAAAAAAGCACCGGTGCGCATTATTGAAACTCACGCCGTGTGCCCGGGTAAATACATCACCATTATCTGCGGCGATGTGGCCGATGTGGACGAATCCATGAAAGCCGGGATCGAAACGGGGAAAGATATGGTGATCGCGGAACTCTTTCTACCACAGGTGCATGAAAGCATCATCCCCGCCATGGCCGGGGCCACGAAAATAGAAAAATTCGGCGCCGTCGGAATTATTGAAACCTTTTCCGTGGCCACTTGTGTCCAGGCCGCCGACATTGCCGCCAAGGCAACACCGGTTCAACTGGTGGAAGTACGGTTGGCCAACGGTCTCGGCGGCAAGGGGTATTTCGTAATGACCGGGGAACTGGCGGATGTGGAAGCCTCTCTCGAAGCGGCGAAAGAATTTGCCGCAAAAGAAGGAATGCTGGCCGCCTGTGAATTAATCCCCTCCCCCCACCCCGACTTAATCGATAAGGGAGTCTATTGGTGATAAAGAAAATGGAAAATTTATCAATAAATAAACTTAAGTGCCCACAGAACACACAGAAAACACAGAACCCCGCGGCGCGGGGACCCTTTTATTTTTCTGTGTATTCTGTGTGTTCTGTGGGCTCTATTAAATTTGGAGAGAAAAAGCGATGAAATTGGCTCGAGTGATTGGGACGGTCGTTTCGACGAAGAAAGTAGCAAGCATTAATAATTTAAAGATTTTAATGATCCAACCGTTGAACGAGAAATTGGAAAACAGCGGTTCACCCGTGGCCGCCATCGATACCGTACAGGCCGGTCCCGGGGAATTGGTTTATTATACTCTTGCCAGGGAAGCATCCCTGGCGCTTCCCGAGCCCTTTTCCCCCGTGGATGCCGCAATCACGGGAATCGTGGACCAGGTCAATATCGAAGATGTCGGGATAAAAGACAAAAAAGAAATTTTTATAAAGGAAACCTAAATATGAAATTGTGTAGAGTAATTGGAAATGTCGTGGCAACACGGAAAGTTCCCTGTTATAGAGGGCACAAAGTATTGATCGTACAACCCATCGATAAAGAAGGTTATGATATGTCTCATTCGTTTCTTTCCATGGACACCGTCAATGCGGGACCGGGGGACACGGTACTGGTCGAGCAGGAAGGAAACGCCGCGAGGCAATTGTTGGGTACCATGGACGACCCTTTCCATTCCGTCATCGTGGGCGTGGTGGACAGGGTCAGCACCAGATAGGAGAAATAATATGGATGACCGTCAGATCGATGATATTGTCGAGGTGATCACGCGGCGGGTAGCGGAGAAACTTCAGCGGATGGGTGCTCTCGACACAATCGGAACGCCGCCGGTGACAACCATGGCCTCCGGGTGTGTATTGTCCGACGGGAACTGCAATAATTGCGGCCATTGTGCGACCAAAAAACCCGAGGCGGTGGAAAACATCTTAAGGAGCGGTGCCGACCGAATCGGTTCCAGGAGCGGTATCGACGGTCACCGCGTGGACAGTACACTTGCCGGGAAAATCGACCATACCTTGTTGAAACCCGATGCCTCCCGCGAGCAGTTGGTCAAAGTCTGTGAAGAAGCGAAGCAGTTCGGTTTTGCCACCGTATGTGTCAATTCCGCCAATATCCCGCTGGTGGCCCGATTGTTGAAAGGAAGTACGGTCAAACCCATTGCGGTGGTCGGGTTCCCGTTGGGTGCGGCGTCCAGTCAGGCCAAGGCCTTCGAGTCCAAAGAGGCCATCCGTGCCGGGGCCCGGGAGATCGATATGGTCATTAATATCGGTGCTTTGAAATCCAAAGACTACAAATTGGTTTTTGAAGATATCAAGGCCGTGGTGGAGGCTTCCGCGCCGCACAAGGTAAAGGTCATCATCGAGACCGCGCAGTTAAGCGACGAGGAAAAGGTCATTGCCTGTGCGCTTTCCAAGACAGCGGGCGCGGCCTTTGTCAAGACCTCTACCGGATTCGGTGGTGGAGGGGCCACGGTAGAGGACATCGAGTTAATGCGCCGGGTAGTGGGCATTGATATGGAAGTCAAGGCATCCGGTGGTATACGGACCACCGAGGATGCGCAGAAGATGATAAAGGCCGGTGCGGACCGTATCGGTGCATCTGCCAGTGTAGCCATCGTCACCGGCAAAACAGCAAAAAAAGGAAATTATTAAGGAGGTTATGATGTCTGAGGTTCGGGAATTTGAGTTAAGGACGTTAACGTTTATCGATAGTTTGCAGCCGCAGTTGGCGCAGTATATTGCCAAGGACAACCGCGTATATGACCCGTCCGAGTTGGATGCGGCGTTATTGATCGAAATTGCGCCGGCCATGGAAATCCATACCATGATCGACATTGCGTTAAAGGCCACCGCCGTGCGTTTGGGTTCCGTGGTAACGGAGCGGATTTTCGGGTTAATGTTGATACATCATGGCGATCAGGGTGAGGTTCGTGAAGCGGGGAAAGCGGTTTTACGGGAGACGCATCTGTCGGAGAATAATCGTGCGGAGGTCCAGATATTGACGGAGAAGACCATTCGCAGTGTGGAGCAAGATCATGCGATCATGTTTACGGGGTTGGCCAAGGGCAATATGGTATTGGCGGGGGATTCGGTTTTCATATTGGAAGCGACGCCGGCGGCGTATTTAATGATTGCGTGTAATGAGGCGTTGAAGGCGGCGGAGGTTAAGTTGATCGACATAAAGCCGTTTGGGGCGACGGGTCGTTTGATCATGAGTGGTCCGGAGTCGGAGATTGATTCGTCTGCCGAGGCGGCGGTCAAAATTTTGAAGCAATTAAACGAGATGAAATCGTCAGGTTCACGCTTGCAATTAAGTTAACAAAAGTTTTTGGAAGTCCAGAAACCTTTTTTCAAAAAGGTTTTTGGCCGCCGGAGGCCAAACATGGGAAATCGTCGGGAATATTTGATCAACGCGATTGTTGAGATTTGTGGGAAGCTTGACCGTAAGGGTTGGGTGGCGAATCATGACGGTAATGTAACCGTTTTATTTGAGGATACGTTGTTGGCCACGCCCACGGCGGAGAGTAAGGCGGACATTGTTTCGGAGATGGTATTGACGTTGGACATGGAGGGTAAGAAGCTTCATGGTATCGGCAAGCCGTTTTCCGAGGTGAAGTTGCATTTGGCGGCGTATCGTGTACGGGATGACATTGGTGCTGTCGTTCATGCGCATCCGCCGTTTGCCATGGCGCGTGGGTTGGTTGGGGGGGATTTCGAGGTTTCGGTGCCCGAGGCCGTGGTTTCCATAGGTGATGTGATACCGGTGGCGCCGTATGTGATGCCGGGGTCGGTTGAGAATGATAGAGTTGTGGGGGAGATGTTATCGCGGTGTGATGTGTTTATGATGGCGGGGAATGGGGTATTGAGTGTGGGGCGTGATGTGAAGGAGGCGTATTTGCGTATGGAGTTATTGGAGCATTTATTAAAGATCGATTATTATGCCAAATCCATGGGAACAGTGATGACGCTTCCGTTTGAGGATAAACAGAAATTGTTGGAGAAGCGGGCGTCGATTGGGTTAGGGCCGAAGGGTGTAAGTGTTCCGGCTGCGCCGGTGAAGCATGTTTCTCAAAAGGATGTATTAAAGGATTTAATTGCCGAAGAGATAAAAAAGGTACTTAAAGAAAAATAAACAAAAGTTTTTGCCCCGCTTTTTTCAAAAAGCGGGCCGCCGGAGGCCCCGCGGCGCGGGGGACCTATTAAATGAATAAACGAACACCGATCATCGCTGGTAATTGGAAGATGAATTTGACGTTGGCCGAAGCCATTGAATTGGTTGATGGTATTCATTACGGCTTGCATTTTCCTGGAGACGTCGATGTGATCGTGGCGCCTGTTTTTTTGCACTTAACGAAAATTGTCGCGCATTTGAAGGATTCCTATATTGGGGTTGCCGCGCAGAATTTGTATTTCGAGGACAAAGGGGCGTTTACCGGGGAGTGTTCAGGGAAGCAGTTGAAAGATATTGGTGTTGATTATGTGATTGTCGGTCATTCCGAGCGGCGCCGGTATTTTGGCGAGACCGATGAGATTGTTAACAAGAAGATCAGGGCGGCGTTCGGGAATGAATTGATTCCTATAGTGTGTGTGGGTGAGACTTTGGATGAGCGGGACAAGGGGGAGGTCGCGGCTGTCATTGGGCGTCAGTTGGCCGTGGGGTTATCGGATTTATCCGGTGAGGAAGTCTCGAAACTGGTCATTGCGTATGAGCCGGTTTGGGCGATAGGAACGGGTAAGACCGCGTCGCCGTCTCAGGTGGAGGATGTGCATCGGTTGATCCGGTTTTCGCTGTCCATGAGGTGTGGTGGTTCAGTGGCCGAATCAGTTCGAATCCTTTACGGCGGTTCCGTGAAACCGTCGAATAGCAAAGAGTTGTTATCCCTTCCCAATGTAGATGGCGCATTGGTCGGTGGAGCCGCGTTAAAGGCCCCGGATTTCATCGAGATCATTAAAAGTGCCGTTTAATCACATGGGAAGCGAGGAAAGATATTTAACATCAAAGATCATTATTATCCCTCAATAAAATACGGGACTGGTAAGAAATCCAATGTGTTAATCCCCCTCATTGGTTTTGTCATCCTTTTGAGATATGAATTCGAGTTCCGGTTTCTGTCCCGCCCGTTTCATTTCCACTTCTCATTCAAGTCAGCTTCGGTATAGTCCGGGATATCTTCATCCTCGATATCCCGGCAGGCTGCTTCCAGGGAAATCTCTGACCATTCCATTTCTTCTTGCCGGGCCTCCCGACGGATTCTTTTTTTCATTGTTTCATTCATGGTTATTATTCCCCGGTTTTTTCAAATCCTTCTTTCTCATCCAGGTTCATATAGTGGTTCACTTCTTCCTCGGAAAGAAATTCATCGGATAAATCGATTATCGATACCGCTTCAATATCGGAATCCATTGCATTTTCACTGTTTTTATTGCGCATACATACCTCCGTACCGATATAAATATACCCCTATAATCGATTTTTGTCAAATGATGCAGGGGGAAGGAAAAGGTGACAGACCGGAAGGAGGGAAGGAGAGCCACCAGTAAATTTCTAACTTACCATTAGGATATTACTGGTATAAATCAGGGAAAGAATTGGGGCCTGGCACGAAGACACAAAGGAAAAAATTTATAGGTTCCTCCCGCCGGGGGATTAGTACTAATCCGAATTAGTACTAATTCAGATTAGGGTTTTGAAAAAAACAGCCAACTTCTTTTTATATCACTGGATTTGGGCGACCCATGGCCATACAGCGGCTGAGATTATCTATCATCGGGTTGCCAGAAGTAATCTGACCCCGTTTTTTATTCCTAATAAAGAAACCCGGCCAAATAGAGCGGGATGGAATCGGTGTAACCCACTTCGATGCCGTCCTTAAAAACGTTCACCTTTATCGACTGCACTCGATAAAATCTAAAAATTCAAGATGTCTTTTTTTTTTACCCAGCGGCGGTTATGAAAGCCAGGGATGGTGCGGTACCGCGCGGATGTCGTGGTAAATCCCCGGGGGCTCGATCGCTGTTCCGCGCGACGCAAACAAAACCACACGGCACCCGGGACTTATTCCCCGACTGCCATGCACTATTCCCCGGGGCTCGTGCAAAGGTGTTCGGCACGCGGGGACTATTCCCCGGGACCCGTGCATAATTGCACAGCTCGAAAACACTATTCCCCGACTGCCGGGGACTATTGCACAGGACCCGTGTACAATTGCACGGCACAAAAACACTATTCCCCGGACGCCGTGTACTATTGTCCGGCAGGCGGGGCATATTTCGCGGGGATGGGGGACTATTGCTCAACATACAAGCTAAACCATAACATGAGCGGGAATTGACGCGGCCGTGGCAGCCTCCTGGCCTGACCCCAAAAGTGCCAAAAGTGACGCTCCCGGCAGTAGTTACCGGGTCCCGTAAACCCGGCGGCGGGGACGTTTCTTCTTGCCGGGGCAGTGAAAAAAGAAAGAGTATCCGCGAACACGCGAAAAGACGCGAAAGAAAAAATGGTTTATTTCGTGTATTTCGCGTGTTTCGCGGATCATCTTTTTTTAATCCCTTGCAAAAAACATTTTAAGTGGATTTAGGTGTCGGGCCGGATGTACGTTCCCAACGGGACAAAAAATTATGCTCGAACATCAGGATAATAAATTCAGCCCTTAATGTCAATGAATTTGCCCCGGTATTATCCCGGCGCCGGCTTCCCCACAACCATTGCAAATACGCCCGTGCAATTCCGGGGATATTTTGGTATAATAACAGATCAGTGGTTAAATATCTTTTGCCTTCGGCGACCAGGGGGCTTTTTTGAAAAACCGCCCCCTGGACCCCCGAAAAACGTTTGTTTAAACAGAAGTTTTTGGGAGTCCAGAACCCTTTTTTCAAAAAGGGTTTTGGCCGCCGGAGGCAAAAAAGGATTAGATTAAAAATGCTTGAAATACGAAAATTAGTAAAGACCTATAACGGCCGGGCCGCCCTGCAAGGCATCGACCTGATCCTTGAAAAAGGTGAAATCTACGGACTACTGGGCCCCAACGGCGCGGGCAAAACCACGACACTCAAAATCCTCGCGGGATTGATCTCACCCGACAGCGGCGACATCCTGGTCAACGGCGAACCCTACCACCGCGACGACAGCTCGCTAAAACAAAAGATCGCCTATGTCCCGGACCAACCCTTTGTCTATCAAAAACTAACCGGTGAAGAGCATCTTCACTTTTTCGCCGACCTCTACAAAATACCGATGGAGGCCCGCAAAGAAAAATTCGACTTCTACTTCGAGTACTTCGAATACGAACTCTACCGCCGCGAACTGGTGGAAACCTATTCCGCCGGCACGCGGCAAAAACTGCTCATCTCCCAGGCCCTGCTCGTCGAACCCGAATTCCTGCTGCTGGACGAACCGCTGACCTCCATCGACCCCCTGGTGGCCCGCAAATTCAAGACCCTTTTAAAAAAAACAGCGGAAAACGGAACCGTGGTCATTTTCGCCACCCATATCCTCTCACTGGCCCAGGACGTAAGCCGACGAATCGGCGTCATCATCGACGGTAAGATCGTCACCGAAGGCAGCCTGGACGAATTGTTGAAAATGTCGGCGGGCCAAAACCTGGACGACTTCTATTTCAATACGGTCATGAACTATGAAAAGTCTATTTAAGGCCAGGATACGGCAATTCAAAAACACCGTCTCGAAATCGGGCAAACGCAAATATGTCCTCTTCTTCCTCTTTGCCGCCGCCATGTGGGGATTGATCGGGTATGTGGGATTCAAAGTCTTCGGCTTCCTTTACTACCAGGACGAGTTCCCCATGGTCTTCAAACTCTTTGTCAGCGAGAAAATATTGACCATGAACTTCCTCACCATGTTCATGATGCTGATCCTGTCCGCGTTGGTCTCCACGTTGAATATCTTTTTCCTCTCCCGCGACCTGCAACTGCTGCTGTCGTCGCCCATCCGCTCGCGAACGGTTTTTATATGGAAAGGACTGGAAGTCGGTTTCGGCAGTGCCGTCATGGTGATATTCTTTTCGCTGCCCCTGCTCTTTGCCTATTCCTATTATTTTGCGCCGGGTATCGGCGACATAGCGGCCATGATCCTGGTCTTCCTTTTGTATATCGTGTGCGGGGTACTGCTGGGTATTATCGTGGGTATGATCATCCCGGCGTTCTTTTCCGTTAAAAAACTTCAGCCCGTCCTTTCCCTCGTGGGTATTGTATTCATATCGGGCATTGTCATTTTTTTGCGGCTGCTGCGCCCGGAAGAGTTCGGCAACCCGGATGTGATCAACAACCTGCTGAATTACATGGCGGGCTTGAATATTTCGTTTATGGATTATTTACCCTTTTCCTGGATTTCCAAAGGCTTAACCGCCATTGCCGAGGGAAACTACGGGGGATATTGGAAAGCCGTGGGGGCGTTCGGGGTCGTCATTTTCCTGTTGACCTCGTTTGTCCTGTTTTTACAGGAAAAATATTACCTGGTGTTGTTCGATAAGTTGAACAAGGGGTCCCGGGGCGGATACCGCTCGTCCTGGAAGAAATCCTTTTTCGTAAGGGGGACCTATGCGCCGCTCTGGAAAAAAGAGATAAAGACCTTTATCCGCACCCCGGCCCAATGGTCGCAGTTATTGATCATCGGGGCCATTATGATCGTTTTTGTTTTAAATATAAAAGGAATTCCATCCGGCCAGCAGTCGGTAAGAACCATTATCGCTTTCCTGAACCTCGGGATGGCGGCGTTTGTGGTATCGGGTTTGAATTCCCGTTTTACCTTTCCCGCCATTCCCATGGAGTCGCCGGGCATTGTCCACCTGCTGGCCTCTCCCTTTAAACGGGGACGGCTGCTGCACTTCAAATTTGTATTTTTCGTCGTCCCGCAGATGATCATCGGTTTTGTGTTGTTCCTGGCGGGTGATATTTCGTTGGGTCTCGATGCCTTTGCGCGGGGCAGCGGTTTTGTTTTCCTCGCGCCGGTGCTGCCGTTTTTAACCGTGTTGTCTCTTTTTTACAGCCTGAAGATCAGGGAGACCGTACCGTTGACGCCCAACAGCCTGTTGGCGTCGCGGAGCGGTGTTTCCTATATGCTCTGGAGCATGACCTATATCGTACTGGGCATGGTTTATTTTGTCCGTCCGTTGTTTCTTTATTATTACAACCGGTTCAGGGGGTACCCCGTTCCCGTGCTCGAGATATCCCTATGGTTCGCCGCTTTTGTGCTTTTGAATATTTTCATAATGGCGGTACTTTATCGCCGCAGTCTTTCCACCTGGAACAAAAAAGAATTTTCCGAATGATAATTACGCCAATCTCCTATTTGTCAAAAAGGTATGAATAGATCCGCTGCCGATTATTGTCCCTTTAAATCTTCTACCCAGCCTTTCACAATATCGGGAAGGCGCTCAACAACTTCATAACCGAATAGAACTTCATCGATATATCCCATATGTAAGATATCTATAATTCGACAGAGGTATGATCGACCGAGATTCCACCAAGTGAAATGGCTGTCAACCATTAAATAATGTTTACAATTTACTTTTTGGGTTTCCCTTAACTCCGATAATTCCATTCCATCCAAAAGCGTTTCATAGATACCATCCGCAACCCGGCTTCCAAAAGTTGTCGTATAATAATATTCTTTAATTTCCCATATTGCAACTGGATTTTTCGCGGAAGGAAAGGCACCATCCACTCTCCTTGAAAACGTCCTGATGAGTTGGTCATTCCTGGTAAACAAAGTCAACTCCCTTGGATCGTAATCACAAGAAAAGTCTCCTGAATTGGCCTCGATTAACAAATTAACTAATGCGGTTAAATATGCAATGGATTTTTTTTCTCCTTTCTGTTTATTCATTGGGATTGGACATTTCGGCTGAAGTTTTCTATATAAAAGGTTATAGGTTTCTTTTGCACGTTCAAGCACCATCAATCGTGGTTCAACGTAACTATTTAAAATATTTGCCCTATATTTAAAATAGCTGAGTATAGTTTCTCCAAATTCAGTAGGTCGATTATTTCCTCCAAATAAATAAGATACATCAAAACCGTTCTTTTTTAAAGCCTCTTCAATTTCTGTTTCAGAGGGATTTTTTACTATTAATGAATTTCGATCCGAATATCCAATCTTCTGACTTAAATATTTGACGTTTGCCCAGAATTCTTGCGGCAAGTTAACATAATTCTTGTTAGCTTTCATTTTGCTCACCTTCAAACCTATTTACGAAATCAATCAAAGAGATACCTAAAGCATTGCACAAAAATTTCAATTCGATGAGATCAATTCTTCTCTCACCTGATTCATATTTACTGATAAATGATTGTGGCTGCTCTAATATTTTAGCAAGGTCAAGCTGGGTGAGGCCCTTCTCAATCCTGATTTGGCGTAAAAGTTTAATAAGTGCCTCTTGTTGTTCTGAGTAAATACTTTTTTTCATATAATTATATAATACAATATTGACAAATATCCCAAATTGGGATATATTGGGAGAGGATTTACAATGAACTCTATGAGACTGCAGATACCTTTGTTTGACAGCGCAAGAATCACGGATGAACCGCTTAAAACACAACTACTTAAATGGATTGGAAATAAACAAAGATTTGCAACTCAAATCGTTTCCACTTTTCCTGAGAGGTTTAATACGTATTTTGAACCTTTTCTTGGCAGTGGGGCCGTATTAGCCACCTTAAGCCCTAAAAAAGCGGTTGGCTCCGACTGCTTTGATCCCTTAATCGGAATATGGGAGACGCTGAAAAATGATCCGGAAACAGTAAAGGAATGGTACCGCGTGAGATGGGAAGAGATGAAAAGAGGCGATAAGGTCGAAATTTATGAAAAGATCAAGGCATCATACAACAAAAATCCCAACAGCGCAGATTTATTGTTTTTGTCCAGATCGTGCTATGGTGGGGTTGTCCGTTTTCGAAAATTGGATGGCTATATGTCTACACCCTGTGGCGTTCATACACCGATTTCTTCAGAAAAGTTTAACTTACGGGTTGATGAATGGTCATATCGAGCGCAAGGTACAAACTTCTTAAAATTGGATTACGAAGAAGCTATGGCAATGACAAAAGCAGACGACTTAATATACTGTGATCCTCCGTATAAAGATACGCAGAAAATTTTATATGGCGCTCAAAATTTCGATCTTGAGAGGCTATTTAAGGTTATCCTGAACTGTAAGACCAGGGGGGTTTATGTCGCATTAAGCATCGATGGGACCAAATTTTCAGGAAATAAAAGAATTGACCTGCCGATTCCGGATAGACTATTTGAGAGAGAGCTTTTCATAAACAATGGCAGTTCAATGCTAAAACGATTTCAAATGAATGGAAAAACGACGGAGAGCGAGTTGGTTTCCGATAGGCTCCTTTTGACATATTAATTGCCCTTCCCCAAAGGTTGCCTTTTATCGACTGTATTTATTTTGATTTTATCGCAGGGCCTCCCGGGACATTAATTTGAAAAAGAACCGATTATTTGACGGGAAGAAAATCATGTGATACAATGACACATATTATTGGAGGTCCGGGTTGGGTCAATGAGAAAAATTACAGATCATTTGCTTGTTTGCTTGCTTGTTACGGCATTGCTGGGTCTCTCCGCAATCCTATCCGCCGCATCGAAAGATACGGATAAAGAGGACGAAAACAAAACCGCCGTAAAAATCGATACACCTGTTATCAAAACCCCTTACGAGATATTTCGGCTCTCACAAAATATCGATGCCATCGATTCCCTGCTTGGGTTCAATGTAAAAGAACTGAAGTTTAATCTCATGTTGATATCCGATGATGTCAAATACCGGATACCCCTTCCCAATTACAGGAAGCTCGAAAAACCGCAGAAACGGTGGGGCCGGGCCGTGGCGGAAGGCGCGGGTCACTTTGTATACGCCGTCGCCAGCTACTGGATACGCCAGGATGTTATGAAAGAGGATTGGGAATACCAGTTTACATGGAAAGACCAAAAACGGCGATTTTTGTTCCTGGACGGGCCGCGGTTCGATTCGAACACTTTCCAGTTCAACTGGACCCATTCGGTGGCCGGGGCCATGTACTATAACTACGCCCGCGTCAATAATTTCAATTCCCTGGAATCTCTCCTGTACACCATGGGGGCGTCGTACTTCTGGGAATTCTTCGTGGAATTCAAGGAAGTCGTGTCTGTTAACGACATGATCGGTACGCCCATGGGGGGTCTCAGTATCGGGGAATCGCTCTTTCAAGTGAGCCGTGTCTTCAGGGACAGCCCACCCACCCCGCTCAATCGATTCGCAAGTTTCATCACCGATCCCATTATGACCCTCAATTACTGGCTGGATAGAAAAAAAGACACACCGAAAATCCATGAAGGTGCCGCGGATTTCCGGCACGATTTTCGCCTTTCCTGGGGCGCGCGGGGCAACACGTTTTCAGGCGATAAGACCAACCTGAAGATCAACCTGGGCCTGGAGACCGAGATAACCACCCTACCGGAATACGGGAAAACCGGTGCCGTATCCAGGTATTCACGTGGGACCATGTTTACCCGGTTCAATGCGGACGCAGCCCTGGACGATAAAGGTGTGTACCAGTTCGATATTTTTGCCAAGACGGTGTTGTTCGGCTATTTTAACCAGGACATCCGGGAATCCGCCGCCCACGATAAAACCGGTTACAGTTTTTTCCTGGGCGCCGGAACGGCCTTCGACCTGGTACGTAAACGCACGCCCACCCCCGAAGAAGACCCGGAAGAAGCCTATTTAACGGATAAATTATGCGTTATCAACATCCTTGGACCGTGTTTCGATCTTTCCCTTTTCCATAACGATTTAAAAGTACGGTTCATTGCGGATGCCTATGCCGATTTTGCCCTGGTTCATTCCCTTGCCTATTTTCCCTATACCGACATCCACGAAGTCACCAACACCAAGAGCACCCTGTTAAACCACGGCTATTACTATGCCCTGGGCTTTACGACCTCTTCTCTCCTGCAGGTCAACTATGCAAACCTGGAGCTGAAAGGGAAATTCAAATACCATTATTTCGATTCCGTGGAAGGGTTGGACCGGTTCCAGGATGAGATGGCGGATGGAGAGGATTTCCCATTAAAAGACACACGGTTTGACTACCATTTCAGTGTCGGCTATATCATCCCCAACAGTCCGATCCAACTGGTGCTGGCCCTGGAAAAAACCGACCGCGAGGGCTGGTTGGAAGATTTCTACCGCCAACACTCGGAAACGCGTTCCTATTTCCAGGTCAAATACCTGTTTTAATGTTTACCCTTTATCCTTTACCCTGGCGCTAACAGCGGCGGAAAAACCGGTGCCCGGGGGATATTATTGCTCCTCCACGCGGTCCAATATTTTTTTAAGGATCCCTTCGTTTTTCATTTTATATTCCATAAAGAAACTCAGCACCGCATGTTTGATCATCGGTACTTTTTCCATATATTGTATAAGTTCTTTGACATCCTGGGAATATTCTCTAATATCGATACAATCATTTTTATCACTTCCGGGAGCATACATTTCGCCCTGGCCGCAGACCAGCCAGTGAAGCGACAGGTCGAATTCCCTGTTAAGAATGTTCAGCACGTAGATGCCGGGGAAGATTTCTCCCCGTTCTATCCTCGAGTAATTGGCATGACCGATATCGAAATGCGAAGCCATCCGGCGCTGCGTGAGACCCGCTTTTTCCCTGAATTGTCGCAGGCGTTTGCCAACTTCTTTTTTAAGTTCTTGTTTCATGGGTATTGTTCTCCTTATATACCGGAACAATAATAAATACTTTTGAACGCTTTGTCAATTCAAAATTTCGGAAATTTTGAGACCGGGGATTAGAATCCGTCGATTTGGTTCTCTTTAACCGCCGTCCAGGTACCTGTTTTCGTCAGCCCCTGGGCAACATCGACCTCTTCCACGTCTCCGCTCATGGTGATTTTCGAGTCGAAGCCGCCTTTAAACGTGTCTTTGCGGCCGGTTTCAAGGGCGCCCGGTTCGAAATAAAAAATCTCGATGGTCAGATCGGTTTCAAATTCGATAACATAAGAACCGTAGGTATTTTCGTCCACCGTGACCTGTCCGGTATCCCTGTAGCCGGGATATTCGGCAAATGTGGCGGAAAAGGTGATTTCCACTCCGTCTACTATTTTTACAAAAGTCCAGGACCCCTGGATATCATATTTTTTGAACAGATCACAACCGCCCTGGAAGAGGAACGCCGCCAGGATAATTGTTAGAACCGCTTTGTATTTTAATTTCATAGTTGTCTCCTTTTTTTGTACAGTAGGATTTTATATAAATATCGATGGAATTTCAATATCTCTTTCAGTGATTTTGAATTTTTATATATTTTCATATCCGAAACACAGTGCAATTCCAATGCCAATAAAATAAACCGAAAACGTCCCAAATGCAGGACAACTCGTTGATATTCAGCCACAGACTAACACAGACCGGTAACTCTTTTGCCTGTGAACGTCTTGTGTAAATCTGTGGCTAATTTTACCAAAGGCCGCGGAGGTTGCGGGGGGTACAACCTTGTGTTATAATGAACCATGATTTTTTTCGACCTTCTCTATTTCCTCGCTTTTGTCGCCGCCATGCCCCTGTGGGCAAAATTCTTTTTTAAAAAACAATACCGCACCATCCTTAAACACCGCCTTACACCCGGTATCGAATATACAAGTAAAAAACGCATCTGGATCCACGCCGTCTCCGTCGGCGAAGTCCGAAGCCTCAAAAACCTCATCGAACACTTAAACGGGAACTCCAACGAAAAAAAACCGGAAATCGTCCTCTCCGTGACCACTCCCTCGGGCTGCGAATTCGCCAGGCAGCAGTATAAAACCATTAAAGTCATTAGTGCCCCGGTGGATTTCTCTTTCACTATTAAAAAATTCATAAAAAAAATAAACCCACAGGTTCTTATTTTAAACGAACTGGAAATGTGGCCCAACTGGCTGTTGATCATAAAACGAAAACATATCCCGGTCCTGCTGATAAACGGACGAATATCCGACGTGGCTTTCAATCGCTATAAACGGTTTAATTTTTTCCTGAAAGTCTTTTTTAACAAGATCGACCGTTTCCTGGTACAAACGGAAATTCACGGGGAACGGTTCCGACAATTGGGCATCCCGGCGGAAAAGATCGCGGTGTGCGGTAACATCAAGGCCGATGAAGCCTTCAAAGCCGCGGAACACCTCCCCCCGGACACGGACATTTTAAACGAACTGGGTATCGGGGAAAAACCCGGTAAAAAAAAAATCCTCACTATTGCCAGCAGCCACCTCACCGATGAACTACTGGTGGCCCCTATCATCCGTCAACTCAGCGACCGTTACCTCTTTGTTTTTGTACCCCGTCACCTCACCCGGCTGGAGGAAATCGAAAAATTACTGGAAAAACACGGCATTACCTATTACACATGGAGCAAAGGAAACCCTCACAATGACACGGGAAACGGGGAAGGAAACAAATCCGTTTTGATCTTCGACCGGATGGGGTACCTGTTCAACGTTTTAAAAGTAACGGATATCGTGTTCATGGGCGGTACACTGGAACGAAAGATCGGGGGCCACAACCTTTACGAACCCGCGGCCCTGGGTAAGCTCATCGTGGGCGGCCCCTGCTATAACAATTTTCCCGCCATCGGCGGTGAACTGGTCCGAAAAGGCGTATACCATGTCGTAAACAACTCTCAAGAACTGTCGGATTTCCTGTCCGGCGCGAATGGGAAAATCAACTTTAAACGTGTCGAACAGGAAGCGTTAAACGCTGTTTCCGCCAAAAGGGGGTCCCTCCAATGTATTCTAAAGGAAATACGCCGATCGATAAAATAAAAATCCCCGTTTTGAACGCGGTTTCCCTTATCTTCAAGACCATCTCTTTTTTCAATTTAAAACGAAAAGCACGCCGCTCCCGGGAATTTCCCGCCCTGATCGTCTCTATCGATAACCTCTCCTTCGGGGGCACGGGGAAAACCACCCTGGTCACGGAGCTCGGGACCCAACTGGAGAAAAAGAACATCAAATTCGCGGTGGTGACCCGGGGCTACAAATCAAAATACGAACACGCCGGGACCCGGGTCCAGCCCACACATGATTTCACCGATGTCGGCGATGAAGCCGAAATTTATAAAACCCGGTTCCCCGGCCGGGATATCTACGTGGGAAAGGACCGCGGAAAATCAATCGAAAACGCGGTCAAGGACAATAATAAGATCATCCTGCTGGACGACGGTTTCCAGACCACCAATATCCGGAAAGACATTACCGTCATGCTGCTAAATCCCCACCACCCCTACTACTACCTCCGGAACTTCAAATTCTTAATGAAAAAAGAAGATTTCATTTTTATATACAGTCCCGGCGTAACACCATGGGAAGGGCAGGCGGTGCCAGCCCCCTACCCATCCAATGCAACCGGGCGGAACGGTAGGGAACCGGCACCGCCTGTTCCCGTCTTCGGCACCTACGATTTTGTGCCCGAAGGTTTTTTCGACACCGCCGGAAATCCCCTGGGTACCGGCCACTCTTCCTTATCCGGTTTCTCCGCGCTGGGAGACAACCGGCGGTTTCAAAACGACCTCTCCGCCTTTAACCTGGCGGAATTCACCGGTTTCACGGATCACCATGTTTATACCCAAAACGAGATAAAATCCCTGGATAACCGGCGAAGAGAAATAAATGCCGATTACCTGGCATGCACGGAAAAAGATTTTATTAAGTTAAAACGCATAAATTTAACGAATATCCCTTTAATTTATTTCCGAAATAGTATAAAATTAGACATTGACTTAATGGACGTCATCCTGGATTATGCCGAAAAAGAAAATTACATTTAAGTACCGTCTCGAATACATTGCATTCGCTGCCTTTATCCTGCTGGTGAAGGTCTCGCCCCTCTTCATGGTGACGTTTAACAAACGAATACTCGCCTGGCTGGGACGGCGGCTCAGCAAGAAACACTTCGGCGTGGTGGGGAGAAATTTAGAGATCGCTTTTCCCGGGCAAACCGGCGAAGAGCGTGCAAGACTGAAAGATGCCGTTTACCGCCACTTCTCATCGGTATTTGTCGAAATCATCTACATGTTCGTTAAGAAAAACCCCGAAAAACTGTTAAAACCCTTCGAGGTCAACAATATCGAGGTCCTGGAAAAAGCCCTGGAAAAAAAGAAAGGCGTCATCCTGTTTTCCGCCCATTTCGGCAACTGGGAATTGATTCCCTTCATTCTCAGCCGCCATTTGAACCAACGAATCGGATGTATCGCCCGGGCAATGGATAACCCCCTGGTGGAAGCAGTGGTCAAAAGATTCCGGGAACATATGGGATCCACCGTCATTTACAAAAAAAATTCCATCCGTACCATGTTGAAGATGTTGGAGGATAACCGGGTCGTGGTACTGCTCATCGACCAAAACACCATCGATAAAGAAGCCGTATTCGTGGAGTTCTTCGGACGTACGGTGGCGGCGGTGCCGTCGATCTCCCTATTGCACCTGAAAAAAGAGAAACCCGTAATCCCGCTCTTTTTACACTACGAAGAAGACAGGATCGTACTGGACCTGCTGGAGGAAATCCAATTTACCCGGAGCGGCGACCATACCCGTGACCTCAAAGCGTTGACCCAATTGTGTACCTCGATAATCGAGGAAAATATACGAAAATACCCGGAGCAGTGGTTCTGGTTCCACAACCGCTGGAAAACCCGCCCGAATAACGAGGCAAATAATAAAAAATGAAGCGAGCCCACAGAACACACAGAACACACAGAATGAAAGAAAAAAAAGAAATTTTATAGGAGAACAACATGAGACATGATGGAAGAGAGAACGACCAACTGCGGGAAATGAGGTTGACCCCCGATTATATAAAAAATATCCCCGGTTCCGTACTGGTGGAACAGGGAGACACGCGGGTATTGTGTACCGCCGTCTACGAACTTAAAGTGCCCCATTTTCTTAAAAACGGCGACAAGGGGTGGGTAACCGCCGAATATGCCATGCTTCCCGGTTCTACCGGGAGCCAGCGGACGCTGCGGGAACGGCAGCGGGTCAACAACCGGAACGTCGAAATCCAACGTTTTATTTCCAGGGCACTGCGAAACACATTCGACCTGAAAACCATCATCGGTAAAACCATTTATATCGATACCGACGTACTCCAGGCCGACGGAAGTACCCGGTGCGCCTCCATAAACGGCGGCATGCTGGTATTGGTCAAAACACTGCGCAGCCTGGTCTATGAAAACCTGATCCGCGAACTCCCCGCCATCGAATGGATTGCCGCCGTGTCCATCGGTGTCAAAAACAATGCTATCCTGGCGGACCTGGACTACAAGGAAGATTTCGCCGCCGATGCCGATATCAATATCGTCTCGTCGGAAAAAGGAAACATCGTCGAAGTCCAGGCCTTTGCAGAGGAAAGCCCCATCTCCAAAGAGATTTTTAAAAAAGCCATCGACCTGGGGGTGGAAAAAAACCTGGAGATTATCGGCCATTTGAAAAAATTCGTGTAACCGTGTAAAATAGTCGTGTAAGAAAAAATGTGTCAAATGAGAACTGCACAGGAGGTTTTAAATTGAAGCGTAACGTTTTTTTGTCCCTTTTTACATTTTCGTTTTTAATGACAATTACCCTATTCCCGCCGCTCCTTACGGCGGAAACCATGATCCCCGACTGCTTGCTGAGTTACCGGTTCGGTCCCGAGCAGTTTATCCTTATCGTGGAGAAGAGCAGTCAACGTCTCCTGGTCTATTCCAATCACAAACCCGAACCCATTGAAATTTTCACCATCACCACGGGTAAAAACAACGGACCGAAAATCGAGGAAGGGGATATGAAAACCCCCGAAGGTCTTTATTTTTTCAGGCGGGTCCTCGCCGGCGAGGAATTGCCCAGGGTGGACGATTACGGGGAAAAAGCCTTTACTCTCAATTATCCGAATCCCATCGATAAGCGCGAGAACCGGAACGGTTCCGGCATATGGCTGCACGGGGCCTTCGATGAAGGCAAGACCAACAGCCCTTACAACAGCCGGGGATGCGTGGTGATGCAAAACGGAGACCTGGTCAAGGTCTCGAAATATATATTCCTGGACAAAACCCCGATCTGCATCTACAATAAAATAAAATACGATACGGTTGAAAATATCGAAAAAAAACGAGACCGCCTCATCGACTACGTGAGACAATGGAAAACCAACTGGGAAAATAAAAACATCGACGGTTACATCAGCTATTACGACAGCGATTTTACAACCGACGGGATGTCCCTGCCGCAGTTTAAAAACTATAAAAAACGGTTGAACGATACTTACCGATTTATTAAGATCACGCTTTCGGATATCAATATTTACGGATATAAAAACTATTACATCGTAATGTTCCACCAGCTCTATATTTCCGATCGCAATCATTTCTACAATAAAAAAATCCAATACTGGAAGGATTTGCACGATACCGGGAAAATCGCCGATGAATACACCAGCGGGTTACCGCCCATCACGAAATTCGAGGTCACCAAGGGAAATTACATTTCCATCGATCAATTCCGCCGGGACTACCTGGCGCAGCTCAAAGCCGAAACCGTTACCCTTGTCCCCCATACGGTCACCCTGGGCAATATATCCATCCGGCAAAAAACGGTAATTTTATCTTTACGCGGAGGCGGCAATAATGCCGATTTGAAAGTCATCCCCGTTTTGAGGCTGCAAGGCAGCGAAGAGTACCCCTTCGTATCGTTGGAAGGAATCCCGCTGGAAAACGGTGTCCCCCGCGATTATACAAAGGGTATCCGGTTGGATGAACGGCAGACCGAAGTAGAAATAACGAAAGAGAAGGGTTCCGAATTGAGGAGCCTTACCCTTTTTCTCGTCGATAACCGGGATGAACTGCAGCAGATCATCACTTATTTTATCAATAAGTAAGCAGACAATAAATGGACATATTTAATAGGGTATGGATATTATTATTCCTATTGCTGCCGGTACGGGCGCTTTGGGGCGAGTATTATTTCCAGGGGACGGATCATCAAATGGAGGTTATCCGGGTCAAAGGAGAGAAACCCGGTTTGATAGTGTTGATATTCGGCGGTATTCACGGGGATGAGCCGGGGGGGTATTTTTCTTCGGAAATACTATCGAAGATCAAATTGCTCAGGGGCAATTTAATTATCGTTCCCCGGGTGAATTTTCCTTCCATCATGTTGAACGTCCGCGAGGTGAACGGGGACATGAACCGAAAATTCGGGGACCATGAACGTATCGATGATCCCGATCGTGAGGTGGTCAAACTGCTGAAACGCCTGATGAGCGAAGCCGATATTTTTATCAACCAGCACGATGCTTACGGTTTTCACCGGGAGACGTATATTTCGGAGAAATACAATCAATCCCGTTACGGGCAGAGCCTGATCATCGATGCACCCACGTTTTATTCCGAAAAGCTGGGAAAACAGATCGAGCTTGCAAAGATAGGGAAACGAATTATGACGCGCGTCAATGACCGGATAAAAAACCCGGCTCACCATTTCGGTTTTTGGGATCATAATTCCGTGGCCCGGAACACCAAACACCCGGAGATGCGAAAATCCGCCACTTATTATGCGTTAACCACCCATTCCATTCCCGCCTTCGGGTTGGAGACGTCCAAGGACCTGCCCTCATTGGATCACAAGGTCAAGTACCAATTGTTGGTCATCAGGGAGATACTCCATGAGTTCGGTTTGGAATTTGTTTTCCCGTCTCCGAACGTTAAGCTCCCGGTGTTGCACTGGGTGGATTTCCTGAAAAACGGTAAGGATATTATCCGGGTCAACGGCAATACGAATTTACGGTTGTCGCCCGGCGACTCGGTTGTCATTAAGGAGATATTTTCCAATTACCATTCCGGGCTTTCGGCCAATATATTAAACTGGGGCACCCTTAACGATATGGAAAAGAAATTTGTTTTTGAAACCGACACGACGATTTTGATCAAGAAAAACAACCTCCCCATGGCGAAGGTTTATTTAAAGCGATTTCGTAAAGATTCCGTCCGGGAGGTTTTGGTGGATATAAACGGGCAGGTCAAAACAATACCCAATTGGGGAAAGATCGAGATAACAAGCGGGCAGTATTTCAATATTCGTGGGACGGGGCCCCGGTTTAAAAATACCCGTTTCGACGTCCGGGGGTTCAGCCCGGGTCCGGGCCGTCATGATGATTCCAATGTAAAGATAAACACAAATCAATTGCTAAGGAAATATTCCTTTAAGAAAAAGGGTAATATCTATTTCGTGAAGATTTACACCGGTGGCCGCTTTGCCGGCGGTTTCCAGGTAGAGGTAAAGGGAAAAGTGCCTACTTCTTGAACTCTTCGGGCAGCCAACGGGAGATGGTTTGGGCGAGTTCCACCGGTTTTACCGGTTTGGAAAGATAATCGTCCATCCCCGCTTCGAGGCATTTTTCCCGGTTTCCTTTCATGGCATGGGCCGTGATGGCAATGATGGGGCACCGGCCCCTGGACGTTTCTTTTTCTTTTTCCCTGATATGTTTCGTGGCTTCCAGTCCGTCCATTTCCGGCATCTGGACATCCATGAGTACCAGGTCGTAGGGGGTGGATTCCATGGCCTTCAGTGCTTCGAGGCCGTTGTAGGCCACATCGGCGCGGTACCCTATTTTATCGAGAACCTTCAGTGCATATTTTTGATTGATTAGGTTATCTTCCACCAGCAGGAGGCGGGGGCCCCGCTTGCGTTCCTCTTCCACCGAATAACGGGTAATGATGTGCGATTGCAGCGGTTCTTTCACGGGTCTTTTGCCCATAAGGGTCATGAGGAAATCGTGGAGCTGCGATTCTTTTACCGGTTTTGTGAAGTATGCGCCGAATCCTTCTTTTTCCAGGCGGGCGGCGTCACCTCGCCTGCCCATGGATGTCAACAGGATCAGGGAAGTATTTTTAACCAGGTTGTCCTGTTTTATCCGGATCCCCAGTGTTTCTCCGTCAATACCGGGTATCTGCCTATTAATGACGGCGATATCGAAGGGTTGACCCCGCTGGGCCGCGGCCCTTAATTTTTCCAGGGCGCTGCCGGCATCGCGGGCCGTATCGTGCGGGCATTCCCAGGAGGTGAGCATTTTTTCCAGTACGTCCCGGCACATTTCATTGTTTTCCACCACCAGTACCCGTACTCCCCGAAGCGATTTGACCTCCTCCATCTTTTCCCCGGTTTCCTGTTCGGGCTGCTTTTTCAACCGGACGGTAAACGAGAAGGTCGAGCCTTTGCCCACCTGACTTTTCACCCCGATGGTCCCCCCCATCATTTCGACCAGTTGTTTCGAGATGGTCAGTCCCAGTCCGGTTCCCCCATACTTCCGGATGGTGGAACAATCCCCCTGTATAAACGCTTTGAAGAGGCAGTGGATTTTATCTTCGGGGATACCGATCCCCGTATCCGTAACGGTGAATCGGATCAAGCTCCAATCACCGGCTTCCTCCCGTTCCGGTTCTACCTGGAGTGTCACTTCGCCGTGGTGTGTAAATTTTATCGCATTGCCCAGGAGGTTCATCAGTACCTGTCGAAGCCGTCCGGGGTCGCCGTGGAGCAGTGACGGTACGTCCGGTTTTACCAGGAAGACCAATTCCAGGTTCTTATTGTCCGCTTTCAGGGCGAGGGTATCGACGAGGTTTTCCAGGATATTCCGTAGATTGAAATCCCTGTACTCCAGTTCGAATTTCCCCGCTTCGATCTTCGAGAAATCGAGGATATCGTTGATGATATCCAGTAGTGACGCCGAGCTTTGTTTAATGATCTCGGTGTACTCTTTTTGTTCAGGGCCCAGGTTCGTTTCCAGGAGCATGTCGGTCATTCCCATGACGCTGTTCATGGGAGTCCGTATTTCATGGCTCATATTGACCAGGAACTCGCCTTTGGCTTTATCGGCGTTTTCAGCCGTTTTTTTTGCCTGTTCCAGCGATTCTTCCGCATCTTTGAGGCGGAGGCGCAGGGTTTCCAGTTCTTTAATAAGCTGTGTTTTCGTTTTCTTTGTATCGTTCACGACTGTTCCTTGCTGCCCTGGTGTGTTGCCGCCTTTTTGTGTTGCTACTTCGCTGCCCGCCGGTTTTTTTAAAGCCAACTATTCTTTCTTCACATTTCATTAATGTTACCAGCCATTATATAAAAAAAGGGAAATAATTTCAAGCAATAAATTACAGATTTTCCCCGGGTTCCAGGACGGATTCGTAGAGGTACTTGTTAACGGATTCTTCATCGGGGGGGATTCCAGGGAAGACCTCTTCCCATACCTCTTTGTCCTCCATGCAAAGGTAAAGCGGGACATCGGGGGAAATAAGGGCGCGGATGTTCTCTTTCATGTAATGAAACAACTCGAGCCGAAGGGGCTTGAAATACCGGTACTTCCCATCGAAACCTTTGACCAATTCTCCCTCGAATAAACGGGAATCCCGGTGCTTGAAAATATGCTCCCGTAACGCATAAGGAAACCGCAGCGCTCCCAGGCTCCACCAGGCAATGGGGGAGGGATCGATGACTTTGGCAATCTCTTCGATCAAACCGAGGTAAGCGGCTTTCCAACCGTCGAAGATCACGATGGGATCGAAATGAATGCCGATTTTATACCCGTGACGTTGGGCCTTTTCCACGGCGGCCAGGCGGGAACGCAGGTCCGGGGTCAACAACTCTTCCCGCTCGATCACTTCCCGCGGATTCAACGACCACGAGATCACGATGTTTTTTAATGTCTTCTCATAACTTAACACCTGTTCCACGTGGGTGGACTTGGTTTTGAACTCGAAGACGATTTGAGGGAATTTTTCAAAGATGGACAGGATTTTATGGGAGTAATTGGTTTGCGGGTCCAGGGCCAGGGAATCGGACAATTCGCCGGTGCCTATTCTTAAATATTTTTGGGTCCGGGATATCTCGAGGAGTTCGGTTTCCATATCTTCGATGTTGGTAAAAAAGACGGGGGCGGGGGTTTCGAGATACGCCTGGAGGATACAGTAGGAACACCGGTAAGGGCAGCCGGTATGAAGGTTGATATTATAATAACCGCAGGGCACGGCATCGGGGGTACACGGGCAGTGCTTGACGAATTTTCCTTTCTGCGTTTCAAATGTAATCATTTAATAGAGAGAATTACCGGGGTTCATAACCCAGGTTGGGGGCCAGCCACTTTTCGACTTCTGCGACGGTCAAACCCTTCCTCTCGGCATAATCTTCGACCTGGTCCCTGGCGATCTTCCCGAGGAAAAAATAAGACGACTGGGGATACGAAAAGTAATACCCACTTACGGATGCCCCGGGCATCATCATGTAGTTTTCGTTCAAACTGATAGACGTCCGTTCCGTTACCTGCAGCCAATCGAAAAGGGTCTGCTTCTCGGTATGGTCGGGACACGAGGGATACCCGGGTGCGGGCCGGATACCACGGTATTTCTCCCTGAGCAGGGCCTCGGGTTCCAGGTCTTCGTCGGGTGCATAGCCCCAGAATTCTCTCCTGACTTTCCGGTGCATTCGCTCGGCAAAGGCTTCGGCCAACCGGTCGGCCAATCCTTTGATCATTATACTGTTGTAATCGTCGCCATGGGTTTCAAACTTCCGGATGATGCCTTCGATACCGAGGCCGGCGGTCACGGCGAATCCACCGATATAATCGGCGATACCGCTCTCTTTTGGAGCAATGAAATCGGCGAGGGAAAGATTGGCGGAATCGTCTGTTTTTTTGACCTGCTGCCGAAGGGTACGAATAACGGTCAAGACCTCGCCGCGGCTCTCATCGGTATACACTTCGATGTCGTCGTGGTTGACGGTGTTGGCGGGAAACAAACCCATTACACCGTTGACGGTGAGAAGGTTCTCCCTCTCGATACGCTCTAACATCTCCCGGGCATCATTAAACAGCTTCACGGCCTCTTTACCGACGGTGGGATCGCTGAGGATGTCGGGGTACCGCCCCTTTAATTGCCAGATTTTAAAGAAAAAGGTCCAATCGATGTAATTGATCAATTTGGAAACGGGGTAGGATTCAAAGGCCCTCACCCCCAGGAACCGGGGTTTTGGCGGGGTATAGTCCGCCCAGTCCAGTTTCAATTTATTTTTGCGCGCGGCCTCGAGGGAAATATATTGGGCGGTGTCCATAAGGGATTTCCGTTTAAGGCGCAGTTCCTCGTATTCTTCTTTTATCCCGGAAATATATTTATCCCTGTTTTCGTCATCGAGTAAACTGTTGACGACCCCCACGGCGCGGGACGCATCGAGGACATGAACGGCGGGG
>Ga0210082_1000028_pt1 | contig 28804 bp, 22 predicted proteins | sample White_ThreeSqA_D_2_FD_185592 | JGI IMG/M metagenome (GOLD analysis project Ga0210082, IMG submission 185592) | Wetland microbial communities from the San Francisco Bay, California, USA, that impact long-term carbon sequestration -... | ecosystem: Environmental > Aquatic > Marine > Wetlands ... | reverse complement strand
AAACGGGATACTCAGGAGATAGAACAAAATAAACTTTATCTCCGTATCCCCAAAATTGTACTCGAACAAACCGGCAATAATAAAACCGGTAAACGCAAAAAGAACGCCGAGGGCAATGGCTTTTTCAAATTCGATGCTGTTCTTGATCTTGTTCACGAGAAGAATAAAAATAGAAACAAACGCGGCCACAAGACCCAGAAGCGCAAATATCCCCCTCTCTGCCAGTTCCATGAGAAAATTGTTGTGGAGATGAGGGTTTGAAAGTTTCGCCTCCGCGGGCTTATATAGATCGTAGACACTACCGACATTGTCGGCGCCGACTCCCGTAAGCGGGTGATCTTTGATTATGTTTATCCCGGTCTTATACATGTAAAGCCGGTCCCTGTTGGTTTCGTTGTTCATATCGATAATGGACGCAACGCGGTCCTTTACGGAGGCGGGAAGGAGAAAAATCAACAGAACCACGGCGGGAACAGCGGCGTACAGGATTTTGGGCTTGTAGTAGATCATAAAAATACCGGCGGCAATAAAAATACCTACCCAGACGGACCGCGTGAGGGAGAGTAAAATAGCAATTAAAATAATGAACAGCGCCCCGGCAAGGATTAATTTTATTTTCCACCTTTTCTCGTAAAAGAAATAAACGAAAAAGAAGATAAAAACGAACATCAACAGGCCCGAATATGTCATCCAGTGAGAAGTCAGCCCTTTTAACCGGAAATCCAACGATATCCCTTTATTAAGAGAAATAACGATACCGATCAACGCGGAAAGTACGGCCGAGATCAAAACCGTGATCAGCGAGATTTCCAATCGTTTCCGGGAATCGATCACCAGCAGGAATATGGGGATGAGCAAGAAGATAAAAAACTCCTTGTTATCCTCCAGGCTCGCAAGCTTATCGATGGCAAAAACAGTGGAGATCAGGGAGAACAGGATATAAACAAGAAAATATTTGTAGTACCCGGGCACCTCCGGCCATTTTTTATTCTTGATGGAAAAGTAGATCAATTGAAGGACCAGGATGTTGAAGAAAAGATAGCACCCGGCAATGGAGAGGTTGATAAGGAAAAGAAAGGCCATAGCCATATAAAAGGAGAATTCGCTTTTAATATCTACGGCCTGTTTTATGCGGTTAAATTTTTCTTTCATTTTATTATGATATCCGAAAACGGGGTAAAATTCAATTTTTTTTATTGTGGTACAGGAGATACCGGGAATATTCCAGGATGGCTTTCGCCATCGTACGCATCCGCTCCGCCCTGCGGGGATACCGGGCGGTAACGTCTTCCAATGCCGGGGGCGGTTCCAGGAGATATAAGTGGAAGGCACCGCCGGGTTCGACATTGACATAGAATTCATCCTCGATAAGCCCAATCCGCGGTATTGTCCGAAAGGCGGTAAAGGTAAAGGCAAACATTTTGTCCTTGAACGCGGGATCGAAAATATTCCTCCCCAGGGTCGTATTAATATATGATTTACCGATAAAACTCGCCAATGACGGCAGTAAATCCAGGTGACTCATCACGGTGGATATCTCCCGCGGCTCCTTTATATAACCGGGTGCATAAAAAAGCAAGGGAACATGGAACGAACCCGGCGACAGGTCTCCGAACCTCATGTCCACGGCCCCACCCAGGGTGCCGTGGTCACCGAAAATAACGAAAATCGTATGGTTAAAATAATCCTCCTTTCGTGCCAAATCAAAATAATAGCCCAGGCAGTGATCGAGAAACCGGAACCCGTTGTATTCTTCCAATGAAAAGAAACCGTTCTTCTCGAGGATTTTCGAATCGACCTCGGCGGTCCGGAATCCCCTGGCGTCCTCGGGAATAAGGAACGGCCGGTGGTTTCCCGATGTCTGGATAATTGCAAAAAAAGGTTTATCCTTTACGCTGACGGCACGGAGGGCCTCGTTGCTTTCCATGAACAGGTCGGCATCCGAAATTCCCCATACATCGTGAACCGGGGAGCGGTAACTTCCCTCTTCGAAAATGGTCAGGCCCCCGATATTATGCAAGAGCACACCGCGGATATTCCCCCAATTGGCACTGCCGCCCAGGAAATACAATTTTCGATATTCGGTGAAGTCATCCAGCAGGGTCCGCTGGTTCACCAGGAGCGGGTGCCACGAGGAATACCGGCCCGGTGTAACGTCGGGTATCCCGAAAATAAACGAAAACAACGACCGCGAGGTATTCTCCATGGGGACAAAATACCGGGTGAACAAAATACCGTCACGGGAAAGACGGGCGAAATTGGGCGCCGGGTCAAGGCCGTCGTTACGGGCATTGACTTTGTACGCGGCAAAGGTCTCCAGGATAATAACGACGATATTGGGCGGCGCCGTCGCTTCTATCACGTGAGACGGGGTGCAAGACCGCCGGAGGGATAGTTCCCGCCGTTCCGGTTCCCCGATACCGTAATAGTCGGCAAGAAGGGGATAGTATTTCCTGACTTCGCGGATGTCATAGTTTTCGGCGCGGGTGGAAAAGGTTTTAGAAAAATAGAGTACGGGATTCACCCCGAATTGACTAACAAAATGGTCGGGAGAAAAAAAGGCTTCACTCCACCGCAGCGGGTAACGTGCCAGTTTCCCGTATATGACACCGATCAACAGGAAACCGAAAACAACATGTACTACCACCCGTTTCCACTTAGAGTGCAGCGGCGGGAAAGCGGGTAACGAGATCAACTTTTTTACCAGGCGAAAATAGAAAAAAACAAGGAGGGCATAACCGATCAAAACGGGAATCACGGCATAGGACTGCCAGACCATTTTGAGGGAGATGAGCGGGTTCTCGGCAAACATTAACACTGTCGAATCCAGCCGGGTTCTCCGGTAATCGAAGAACCCGAAATCGAAGAGGTAGACCACCAGGATAACCGCGAAAGTAACCACCAGGTACACGGTCCAGGCGGTTTTCGCGGTTCTTTTTTTGAAGGGGTCGATGGGGGGGATGCCGGATAAAAAAAGAACGGGAAGACATGCCAGGGCGGCCAACCGCGCATCGAATTTAATTCCGAGGTACAGGGCCTTCAGGATAGGGGAAGAGAAAAGCGGTGTGGAGCCCGGGATAAAATAAAGAAGGAACCCTATCCTGAACAAAAGAAAGACGGCCAGGTTTGCCAGGAAGACAACGGTGATGAAACGGATCCGCCGGGGGACCCGCTTGCCTGCTTCAAAAAGTGCCGTTAAAGGTTTTCTAATCATAGGAACAAGTTACCAAACAAGGTATCGGGGGTATCAAACCGGTATGGCTTCATCCACAAGCATGACGGGGATGCCGTCCCTGATGGGATAGATTTTCTTGCACTCGCCGCATTTTAAGCCGTGTTCACCGGTTTTGTATTCCAGTAGTTCCACATCTTTCTTGCAGAGGGGGCAGGCCAATATATCCAGTAAATCTTTTGAAATGATCTCTTTTTCTTCCATTTTATCACCCTATACCCAACTTTGCCTTTAGCTCTTTGAACGCATGGAGTATCTTTTCCAGTTGTTCATCCGTATGGGAAGCCATATAACTGGTCCGCAGCAGCGACAGGTTGGGCGGCACCGCCGGGGGGATGGCAACATTGGTATAAACCCCGGAGTCGAAGAGCATTTTCCAGGCTTTCAAGGCCCTCTCCGCGTCGCCGAGTATGATGGGAATGATCGGGGTTTGACTCGCACCGACGTTATAACCCATGGTCCGCAGTTCATCCCTCATTTTACCGGCTATTTTATTGACCCGTTCCACGCGTTCCGGTTCCTCTTCCATGATATCCAGTACCGCCAGTACCGCGGCGCAGTTGGACGGGGATAGACTGGCACTGAAAATGAATGACCGGGCGGTATGTTGTATCCAGTGGATGGCCTCTTTCGACCCGGCAATAAACCCTCCCATGGAAGCAAAGGATTTACTGAAGGTCCCCATGATGAGGTCCACATCATCGACGCAGTTGAAATGGGCGGCGGTACCTCTTCCGCCCCCGAGCACGCCCACGGAATGGGCATCGTCAACCATTAACCGGGATTTGTATTGTTTGCACAGGGGGACGATTTCGGGCAGGGGGGCGATATCGCCGCCCATACTGAACACGCCGTCCACGATGACCAGCTTGCCGTGGTCTTCGGGGTATTTTTGAAGGATTTTTTCAAGGGCCCCCGGGTCGTTATGTTTAAAGAACCGTAATTCGGCTCTTTTTTGGACCCTTGCGAGGCTGAGGGCATCGATAATGCTGGCGTGAACCTCTTTATCCGAAATGATCGCATCGCCTTTCCCCACGATGGAGGAGATGGTTCCCAGGTTGGTTTGAAAGCCGGTGGCAAAGACCACGGCACTTTCCTTTCCCACAAATTTTGCCAGTCTTTCTTCCAGTTCCATATGCATTTCCAGGGTTCCGTTAAGGAACCGTGAGCCGGTACAGCCGGTGCCGAATTCCTCGATGGCCTTTATGGAAGCTTCTTTTACCTTTGGGTGGGTGGTCAGTCCCAGGTAATTATTGGAGCCGATCATGATCAATTTTTTATTGTCTACCACCACCTCAGTTCCTTCGGAATGCAGGATGGGTATAAAATAAGGGTACAGTCCCATGGCTTTTGCCGTTCGGGGATTTGTGGGGTAGCCCAATGATTGGGCGAATTCGGGGCTGGAATAAAATTTCTCGCACTTATCCATTATATCCATGGTTCTTTCCTCCTGGTTATCGAGTGCAAATTTGATTTCATTTTTCGAGATATCATAAGGGCATTATAAATGAAAACCTTTCTTTTTTCAAGGGTGGTAAAAAGTGCCGTCACCCCCCGGGGACAACATGGGGAAATGGGAGACGGCGTACAGGGGATAATTGCACAGGTTGCCGTCTTGTTTGAAATTCATCAACGTCGCCCGCGACAATACCGGAGGAGAATACTTCTCACCATAAACCTTTAAACTGGCCTTTCCACGACTGGTTCCCGCCTTCACCTCCAACGGATAAACCGCTTCCCCGGAAAAGACGATAAAATCCACTTCCGCCGTACTGCCACCGGTCCAATAGTAAAGCTCCTTTAGATGAACATCCTCGAACAGCGGTCCCGCCATTAACTCCTGGGCGGCATAATTCTCAACGAAAGCACCGTTGTACCCTGAAAAAAGACGGTTCCCTTCCACGATGGTGCGCGCGGAAAGGTTCAACATGGCACCCAGGAGACCGGTGTCCAGGAGATACAATTTAAATATGTTTTCTTTTTTATAACCGCTCAGCGGTAATTTCGGCGTCTTGATATTACCGCACTTGTAAACGAGACCGGCATCTACAAGCCACTGGATGGCGTCGTGGTAATCCCTGGCCCGGGCATTTTGGGATATCTCGGAATATTTGAACTTTTTATTCTCTTTGGCCAACAAATCGGGTATGGCGTTCCAGGTGTCGGTGATGCGGACGGCTTCGGCTTTGGTGGAATACTTTGAAAAATCCTTGATGTACGCTTCCAAAATATTGTTATGGGTGCGTCTCACTTTTTTTAAGTCTTTGTCGTTTATATATTTTTTAATGGCTTCGGGCATCCCGCCAACGAAGTAATATATTTTCAGATGGTCGATCAATTCGTCGTGGAATGCGGGGACTATAGGTTCGAAATCGTTTTTCTCCGCCAGGAATTGCCGTAGCTTCGTTTTCCCCACCGTTTCCAGGTACTCGCCGAAAGTGAAAGGGTACAGGTTTAAGAAATCCACCATTCCGACGGGGAACGGGGACGCATGACCGATTTTCAATCCCAGCAGTGAACCGGCTGCGGCCACATGATATTGGTTGGCATTCTCGAAGAAATATTTTAAGGAAGTGAGGGCTTTTTGGGCGTTCTGGATTTCGTCGAAGATGATCAATGTTTTGTGTGGGAGGATTTTGATTTCGTAGTAGATGGAGAGTTTCTCGAGGATGCGTTCCGGTTGGAGTCTACCGAGGAAGAAATCTTTAAGGGTGGGGTCTTCCTCGAAATTGAAATAAGCCGTATTGGTGTACTCGTTTTTCCCGAATTCTTTCAGGATATAGGTTTTCCCTACCTGGCGGGCACCTTTTAGTATTAATGGTTTCCGGTCTTCCGACCGTTTCCATTCCAATAGTTTTGCATAAAAATCGCGTTTCATAATGATTTATTAATACCAAAAAACGTGAAAGAAATCAAATATTATCTCCAAAAAACGTGAGGAATTCCTAAAATAAACTCCGAAAAACGTGAAAATTCGACTATTCCTTTATCGCATACCCGGCTTCTTTGATGGCGGCTTTTACGGTGAGGGTGACGGGATCGATCACGGGCAGCCCCAGTTCCTCGGCGCTCAGGGCAAAGGAAATCTCGGAACACCCGGCAACGATGGCTTCCGCCCCCCGTGCTTTTAAATACTCGATAACATCGAGCAACAATCGGTGCGGCTCTTCTTTAAATCCGGCCTTAAGTCCTTTCTCACCGTAAATACTTTCCATGATCTTTTCACGCTCGTCCCGGCCGGGGGTAATGAGTTCCAATCCCGCTTCATCGAATAACCCCTGGTACAAACCGGTCTCGACGGTACCGGTGGTGGCCGTCAAACCGAAACGCTTCAAATCCTTTTTCTCGCTTTTTATGTACCGGATGGCCTCTCTCTGCAAATGGAGAAAGGGAATATTTATATGCGGAATGATCGCGTCATAGTAATAATGGGCCGTATTGCAGGGCATGATGATCAAACCGGCCCCGGCACTTTCCAGTTTTTTCGCCCCTTCCACCAACAGCGGAAGCGGTGACGGTCCCCCATGAAGAATAGCGGCCGTACGGTCCGGTACTTCCGGGTTACTGACAATAATAACGGGTATATGCTCCTGGTCGGTTTCTGCCTTTGTCAGCTTAATGATAAGATCAAACATATGGACCGCTGCCGCCGGTCCCATACCACCCAGGATTCCGATTGTTTTTTTCAATAGCGACTCCTTATTCGATACCTGAACTTGAATTTTATCATAAAACGCAGCTATTTGTAACATTAAAAAACCTTATTACCGCGGATTACGTATTATCGATGTAAATCCAAAAGGAGTTGACCAATAATATGAGACACTTTAAAAAGACCACGATATTTCGTAAAGCAGGAACATTTGCTTTTATTATGGTGTTTTTCCTGGTTTCAGCGGCTGCCGCCGATTACCCGGAAGACGTACTGAAGGCCAAACGGTCCGTTACAGGACACATGATCGTTTCCCATATCGACTTCCTGGCATCCAAATACTGCCGGGGGAGAGAAACCGGCGAAACCGGCATGGACGTGGCCCAGAAGTACATTACGTCCGTGCTCAGCGGAACCGGCGCCACACCGGCGGGCGAGATGGGCAGCTTTTTCCAAAAAGTTAACCTGAAAACGGTTTCCCTGTCCGACAGTATCCACCTGAGAATCGAAGACCACATCAACGGCACCCCCCTGATCCAAAACGCCAAATTGGAATGGGATTACCTTCCTATCTATATTTCCGCGGAAAAAGAAGTCACCGCGCCCGTGGTTTTTGCCGGGTACGGTATCACGGCACCGGAACATCATTACGACGATTATAAAACCATCGATGCCGGGGGAAAAATCGTCCTGGTCATGCGGCATGAACCCGGGGAAAATGACGACAACAGCCCCTTTGACGGTCGAAAAAATTCAAAACACGGGACCTTCATGGCTAAAATACTGAACGCCCAGGAACACGGCGCCGTGGGAATCCTCTTTGTAACGGACCCACTAAACCATACGGACCTCTCCCTTGCCGGTGCCGGTTTTCTCAGCGGCACCGATTGGCCGTCGCTGAGAAAAAAACGGATGAAGGACGATGAAGACCTGCGGTACATGAAATTCGAAAAACGTATGCGAATCGTGGGACAGGATTTCGATGTCCGGATTCCCGCCATGCACATCGACGGAAAACTGGCAAATACACTCCTGGGCACCGGCCACTCCCTCCGCACACTCCAGGAAGAAATCGATAAAACCATGAAACCACGATCGCTGTCCCTCACGGGGAAAAAGGTCTTCATGGAAGTTTATTTCAAAACCGAACCTGTAAAGGCCTGCAATATCGTGGCCAAAGTGGAAGGCAGCGACCCCGTGCTGGAAGATGAAGCGGTCATCGTGGGCGCGCATTACGACCACGAAGGGAAAAACAATAACGGACAGTTCTACCCCGGCGCCGATGACAACGCATCCGGCACCGCCGCCGTCCTGGAACTGGCCCGGGCATTCAAAAACATGGAGACGAAACCCAAACGCACCATTCTCTTTATCCTGTTCACCGCCGAAGAAAAAGGCCTCCTGGGCGCGCGGTTTTACGTGGACAATCCCCTGTTCCCGCTGGAAAAAACGATCGCTTACATCAACCTGGACATGATCGGCAGGAACGATATCGATCAAATGGGTGTGCTGGGAAAATACCAGTACCCGAAGCTGTTTAACATCATCGACCGGATCAATAAAAAAACCGCCAATTTCGAACTGAACTTCAACGTGGATGAATTTATCAAGAATTCGGACCATTTCCCGTTTATGCGTAAAAAAGTACCTTCGATCTTCTTTAATTCCGGGATGCACGACGAACTCCATACACCCAGGGACACGGTAGACCGTATCATCAGGGAAAAGGTGGAAAAAGCGGCGCAGTTGGCCTTCCTTACACTGTGGGAAACCGCCAACCTGCCCGCGGGAACGGATTTGAGGAAATAACGGAGGATATTATGAAGAAAGCAATACTAACGATCATTCTAACACTGATGGCGGCATCGGGCCTCTGGTCGCAGACTCCCGGCGAGATCGTAAAAAGATGCATCGATGCAATGGGCGGCGAAGAAACGATTAAAAAAAGCCTGGATTTCAAAGCCGAAGGGGATATGAAAATGACCTACGGAATGATGGAATTTTCCGGTAAAATCGAGGCCGTCATGAAAAATAGAAAATCCTGGAACAAGATAAAGGTCACCTTCCAGGGGACCGAAATCGTCGCTTTCATGGCCTTCGACGGGGAAAGCGGATGGATGGAACGTATGGGGACCGTCGCCGATCAACCGGCACTTAATTTTGAATCGGACCTGGATCATACCCCCCTCCTCCTCCTTGAAAAAGATGCGGTCTTTACCGCGGCAATGGAAACGGAAATCGAAGGTAAAAAAGTCATCGGTATCGATGTCGATTTCAAAGGGAAAAAAACAACCTTTTTTATCGACCGGGAAGATCACACCATCCTTGAAATCGTATATGAAGACCTCTATTATGGGGATAACCAGGTCAAGAAAATGATGGAAAAACGGATCCGGTACACGGATTATAAAGAATTCGACGGGGTTTTCTTCCACGCCGGGACCGTCATATACCAGGAAGGGAAAAAATTCATGGAAATGCATTTCGATAAAATCGTTTTTAATCCGATTGTATCACCGGATATCTTCAAACGACCGGACCAGGAACTGGATTTAAGGTATATAGAGGAGATTATTCATTAAACCCCTTATCTTGATCGAAACCCGATAGTCGTGTAAAATAACCTCATGAAATTACAGGACTTTTCTTTCCATTTACCCGAAGACCGTATCGCACGTTTCCCCGCCGAAAAACGCGACCACTCCAAATTAATGGTAGTGGAACGAAAAACCGGGAACATCTCCCACCACCTCTTTAAGGATATCGTCCATCTCATTCAAACCGACGATTTTCTCGTCACCAACAATTCGAAAGTCATCCCCGCCAAACTCTTCGGGAAAATCGGTCAAGGGAAAGTGGAATGCCTGATCGTAAAAACACACCACGACACCAACGAGATCGAAGCCCTCACCCTCCCCGCAAAAAAATTTAAACCCGGCGTAACCGTCACCTTCGATAACGGCCTTACCGCGGAAGTCGTGGATATCGCCAACAGGGGAAGACGGGTACTCCGGTTCAATAAACCCATCTCCGACGTTCTCGAGACCGGTTTCGCCCCCCTCCCCCCTTATATCAAGCGGAAAACCGGGGATGCGAGGAAATTCAGGGAATTCGACCTGGAACGGTACCAGACCGTTTATTCCAAACATCCCGGTTCCATTGCCGCCCCCACCGCCGGCCTGCACTTTACACCGGATGTACTGGACGAAATAAAAAGGAAGACCGAGATCATTGAAATTACCCTCAACGTCGGGGAAGCCACATTTCAAAAAATAGAAACCGACGACATATCCCGGCACCGGATGGGACGGGAATATATTACCATCACCCGGGAAACCGGGGAACACATCCTCCGGCTAAAGGAGACAAAGAACCTCGTGGCCGTGGGCACCACGTCGGTGCGGTCGCTGGAGACCCATGCCCTTCTCCAACCCGGGGAAGAGACGTTTTATTCCGAGCTGTTCATTTCCCCGGGCTTCCGGTTCCGCATGGTGGACAAATTGATTACCAATTTTCATCTCCCCGAATCCAGTCTCTTTATATTGACCGCGGCTTTCGGCGGCCTGGAACTTATAAAAAAAGCCTACCGTATCGCTGTCGAAAAGGACTACCGGTTTTTCTCTTACGGCGATGCCATGTTTGTTGTTTAGGAAGTTGACAATCGAGACCACCGGGACTATAATTCTTTATTGAGAGAGAAAACCATGAATGTAAAAAAAATATTACAGCTTTTTTTATCGGCGATTTTGGTAATCAATTGCTCTTTCGGTTTCTCCGACACCGGGAACGACGGAAAGATAAGGGAACTTCGAAAAGCTCTTGAATCCACGGGGGAAAACCCGGAACGCGTGATCATCCTGAAAGACCTCTGCTGGAACTATCTGAAAACCGATCGTGAAAAAGCCCTGGCCTATGGGAAGGAGGGATTGGAACTGGCCAAAAAGATCGATTACCCCGAGGGCATTGCAAAATGCCTGAATAACATCGGCATCGTCTATTTTGAAAACGGGGACTATAAAGAAGCCCTGGACTATTATTCCAAAAGCGCGGAAATAAAGGAGAAACTGGGTGATACAAAAGGATTGTCCAATACGTATCACAACATAGGATTTATTTATTTCAGACAGCAGGATTATCCCAAAGCATTGGAATATTATTTCAAGAGCCTGGAGAAAAATAAGAAATTGGGGAGTAAAGCACGAATTGCATTTTCCTACGACAATATCGCCCTCAGCTATTCCGAACAGGGGAATTACCGCATGTCCCTGGAATACTTTTCAAAAAGCCTGGAAATAATGGAACAACTGGGGGATAAAAAACGTATTGCCTACCTTTATTTCAAAATTGCTCTCAGCCACAGCGACCAGGGAAATTACAAGTCGGCATTGCAAAACCATTTCAAAAGCCTGGAGATGAGAATGGCGTTGGGCGATAAAGAAGGCATTGCCGAGTCTTACCAGGGGATCGGTTTTATCTATTATTACCAGTGCAATTACAAACAGGCATTGGAATACTTCTCAAAAAGCCTGGAACTAATGCGGGATCTGGGAAATAAAAACGGGATCGCCGATTCTTATCAACATATGGCGTTGAGCTATCTCTTCCGGGGCAATTACCAAAAAGCACAGGATTACCTTTCACAATGCATGGAAATCATGCGGGAATCAGGGGATAAAAAAGGGATTGCCACCACCTGGAACAATATGGCATTGGTCTATTCAAAGCAGGGGGATTACGGGCTGGCACTGGAAACGCACAATAAAAGTTTGGAGATCGAGCAGGAATTGGGGAATAAAAAAGGAATTGCCTCTACCTGGAACAACATTGCTTCCATCTATTCGTACCAGGGCAATTACAGCCAGGCCACGAACTATTATTTCAAAAGCTTGAAATTAAAAGAAGAACTGGGGGATAAAAAAGAAATTGCGTCAACTTATATCAATATCGGGGATACTTACCTGGAGCAAGAGGATTATAAGACGGCGGAAGACTATTTTAAAAAGGTCCTGGAGATAAGCCGTGGCACGGGAGATAGACGAAGTATCGCCGCCGCCTACCAGAAAATCGGGGACATCTATTTTGCTAAAAAAGATTATAAACGGGCGCAAGACTATTATTCCAGGAGCCTGGTAATCAGGGAAGAACTGGGAGATAAATACGGTATCGCGGAATCTTACTCCGGCATGGGGCGAATTTACATGAAACAGGGTAATTACACCCATGCACTGGAGCGTTTCTTTCAAAGCGTAAAAATAAACGAAGAAATCGGGTATATACCGGGGACCGCCGATTCTTACCAGGCGGCGGGGGAGTGTTACAATAACATCGGCGATTATACCGACGCGGTCAAATACCTGACCCGGGCCCTGACCATCGCTGAAGAGATCGACACCCCGAAGATCGTAAGAGACGCGGAAAAGGAACTGGGAAAAGCATATGCGGGACTAAATCAATTTAAGCAGGCCTACCGGTATTACGTGCGGTTCAAAGAAACCAGCGACGGCCTGAGAAACGACGAACTCGTCAAAACAATCACCAAACTGGAAATGCGGCATGAATTCGAGAAAGAACAGAAACTCCAGGAAGCGGAGCAGGAACGAAAAGACATGGAAAAGGAGGCGGAACTTAAACGTCAGCGAATCCTGGTTTACACCTTTTCCGGCGCATTTGTTTTTATCTTGCTGCTGGTTATCGTTATATACCGCAGTTACCGGGTAAAACGGAAAGCCAATGAATTACTGGCACGCCAGAAACAGGAGATCAAAGTTCAGCGGGACAAACTCCATGAATTAAATGTCACCAAGGATAAATTCTTTTCCATTATCGCCCATGATCTAAAAAATCCTTTTTCCGCGTTGATCGGATTTTCAAAAATTATGATCACCGAGTTCGAGAACTTTGAAAAAAAACAGATCAAAGAGTTTGTACAATCGGTGTATAAGTCCTCGGAAAACACCTATAATTTACTGGAAAACCTCCTGGAATGGGCAAAAACGCAAACCGGGAAAATACAATGGACGCCCGTGACCTTTGAATTAAGCGAAGTCACCGACTCGGCCATCGAACTTTTGAACCGCAATGCATTCAATAAAAATATACGCCTGCAAAATGAGATCAAGAGAGAAACCCCGGTGGTGGCGGATAAAAACATGCTTCACACGGTTATCAGGAATTTGATATCCAATGCCATAAAGTTCACCCCCGAGGGCGGCAGTGTGACAATCCGGTCTCACAGGGTAAACGGTACGATTGAAACCCGGGTCTCGGATACGGGAATCGGTATCGATGAAAAAGATATCGAAAAACTTTTCAGGATCGATGTACACTTCTCGCGCAGCGGTACCGCGGACGAGCAAGGAACCGGGCTGGGATTGATCTTATGTAAGGAATTCATCGAGAAAAACAGCGGCAAAATATGGGTAGAAAGCGAAATAGGAAAAGGAAGTTCGTTTATCTTTACGTTACCTACCGCGACTACTGCGTAACAGCCTTGTAGGCATTTATCCGGCCCTGGCCGTAATAGGGGTCTTTACCGGGGCTTCCCAGGTCGTCGGAGGTTGCGCCCAGGTGCTGCTTTAATTTTTTCGGGGTCATGCGACCGTATTTTTCAATCACCAGGGCAGCCACACCCGACACCATGGAGGCCGACATACTGGTGCCCGACGCCCACATCCAGCCGTCGATGGTGGTGCTGAAAACCATATCGTACCACCAGCCGTCCCGGGGGTAGTTCCTGGAATCGCCGCCCGGGGCGGCCACCCAGATCGCGGAATTCCCGTAATTGGTATAGGAGGTGGGGGTATCGAAATACTCGAGTCCAATGGGTCCCGTGGCCGAAACGACGATACCGTCTCCATCTTCCGTCGGAATTGAAATAATGTTCTGGTTATGATCGAAATCCATGCCGATATTGCCCGCGGAGTGTACCACCAGGACCCCCTGGGACTGTACCCACCGGATCACGCCGCGAAGCATTTTCCGAAGGAGAGTGGCCTCTTCCGCGCTGTAGTAGGGCGGATCACCATCTTTTAAGATATATGCCCCCATACAAAGGTTAATGATGTCTGCCCGCTGCTCCACGGCATGGATAATACCGTTGATGAGCCAGCTAATATTGCCGGTCCCGTTTCGGTCCAGGACCTTGATGGGAATCAGCACGGCGTTAGGGGCTATTCCTAAAGCCCCCCACCCGTCATCCACCGCGGCAATGATTCCGGCCACATGGGTCCCGTGACCGTGATCGTCCAGGAAATCCGTAACACCGGGTACAAAGGAAGCACCGGAGGAAAAATCGATATTGGCGTTCAGGTCGGGATGATAGTACCAGATACCCGTATCCACCACCGCGATACGGACACCCGCTCCGGTAAACCCCTCACTCCTGGCCCTGTCGGCTTCGATCACGGAAAGGTGCCACTGGTAAGCGGAAAGGTCTTCATTTAAAATCCCGGAATCCTCTCCCCGCGGTATACCGCCTTCCAACAGTTGCCCCATCAATACATCCGGAAGCACTTCCATCCCGTCGGACTCCATTGTTTTTGCATCTTCCTGTTTGGAAAAGTCCACCACCACGATAGCAACTTCATCCAGTGTTTCGAGCAGCGTACCGCCGACCCCGGTGATTTTCGCCTCCAGGTCCGCGGGCAGCACGTCGTCGGGAGAGTACAGGAGCCAACGTTCGGCAAGCCCCGTAAAGGGTACGGCAACCATTAAAAGTAAACTAATCCCTATAATTAAAACATTCCGTTTGATCATCTGAGATACCTCCTTTTTTTGGATATTGTCCTCTTGCTTTTGAAACGTTTTATTCTTATATCTTTCGGCCATAACAAATCAAGAGCATATTTAATGCCAAGAACGGAAAAAGGGGAAAATACGTTATAAACATTATACCATGATAGAATTGAACATAAAAAAACAGGAGGTAATCCCTTACAAAAAAAGTACCCGAATTTCAGCTAACAGCTCCAAAAACGCTTTCTATATAAAGAGCATAAAGGTATTAACAAAAATGACCGGGGTAAACGATAGTTGACACGGTTTCGCTCCCCGAGAACGCCACCCGCGATCATCTCGCTATAAACAATTCACTCTACACACATACACACTTATGCCCTATGCCGGTCCGTGGTCACCAAAAATCGCTCCACTGGGGAATGATTTTCTCCTCGACGCTGCCCCCATAGGACATGGAAAAAACACTCCGGCAGCCCTTTGCCGTTTTATAATATTTTTCCTTTAATACCTTCCGGTTATGAATCACCACCAATTTGTATTTTTCATCTTCTTTCATTATATAAACGGAATCCAGGGAAAAGCGGTTGGAATTGATCAATATGGAAATTTTTCGGTCCCTGACCAGTGATTTATCCATGTTGATGGGCCTGTAAGCAACAAATTCGTAATCTTTTTCATAATCATCATCACAATCATAATCATACTCATCTTGCTCTAAATAACCGACTTCCTCATATTGCCACATGTTGTACTCCTTTAATTTAAAAGCAATTTCCAGGAAGAACAAAATCTTCCTACGGAGAAGATGCATTTTTTATGCCAGTCGCCTGAACAGGAGAAAGCGGTTTAAGGATGGGAAGAGGCATGGGATTGGCAGGAATGGAACCGTTACAAATTTATTCTTTATATTTTTTTGATTTTTCCATTTTTCCTTTTTATAAAAGGGTATCGCGGCCTGAGTTAAAGTTACAGTGGAAAAAAAAGTTGACAGGGTTACATCCAGGGAAAAAATCTATTTCTCTTCTTTCTTTAACCGTTTACTCAGGGCCTGTTTGGTGATCCCGAGCATCTGGGCCGCGATACTCTGGTTGTTCCCGGCATGTTCCATGGCCATCCGGATCAACATCCACTGCCCCTGCTTCAAAGTGGGAAAATCCTCCAGGGAAACACCACGCAGCCAGTCGGGACGCAGGGCATCCCCCGGGGGTTTCGGTTTTTCCCCCTGGACAATGCTCTTATGAATGTGCTCCTTGAAGGTATCCATGGACAACATCCTGGATTTGTGAAGACTCACGGCCTTGAAGACCATGGACCGAAGCTCCCGGATATTCCCCGGGAAGTGAAAGATCGACAGTTGAGAATAAAGTTCCGGTGGGGGAGTCGGCTTCTTCTTACCCAAACTCCGGGCCGCCTCCTCGAGAAAATGATCCACCAATAACGGGAGGTCATCGAGACGTTCACGCAGCGGCGGTAAATGGATATGGTGTACATCCAGCCGGTAAAACAAATCCTTCCGAAATTTCTCTTCCTCCTGGAGACGGTAAATGTCCCTGTTGGTCGCCGTAATGATCAGCGAATCGGAATACCTGGGATCGTCGTCGCCCAACGGGTAATACTCCTTTTCCTGCAAAAGACGCAACAGTTTTACCTGGGACTGCATACTCAAATCACCGATCTCATCCAAAAACAGGGTCCCGGACGCCGCACTCTCGATAAAACCCGCCCGCTCCTTCAGGGCATCGGTAAACGCACCTTTCCTGTGCCCGAAAAGGGTATCGGAAAACATCAGGTCATCGAGCCCCCCGACGTTCACACTGACAAATTTCCCCTTCCGCCCGCTCAGGATATGAAAGGCCCGGGCCACCAGTTCCTTCCCGGTCCCGGTTTCCCCGGTAACGAGGACCGGCTCGTTGGTTTTCCTGATGGCTTCCATGTAGTGAAAGATGGCCTGCATTTTTTCATTCCGTGTAATAATATCGTAAAAGGCTTCCGGTTGATCGAGTTTTTGAAGGATTATCTTTTGTTTTAACAAGCGGTTTTCCCTGCGCAGTCCCCTGAGTTCCACGGCCTTCTTTACGCTTCCGATCAGGCGGCTTTCTTCCACGGGTTTTAAGATATAATCGGACGCCCCTTTTTGCATACAGCGAACGGCAATGTCGATCTCGTTGTTCCCTGTAACGATGATCACGGGCACCTCGGGAAAATGGTTTTTTATCTCTCCCAGGAGTTCCTCCCCGGAGATAACGGGCATGGTAAGGTCCAGCAGCACCACTTCGATCTCTTGCTTTCCCAGGATTTCGGTTACCTCCCGGCTGTCCTGGCATCGGATGATGTTGTCGATACCCCCCATTTTTAACATGAAGGTAAATCCTTCGAGGATATGGAATTCATCATCCACGATCAACACGGGGGCTTCGGGGTACAATATTTTTTCCATGGTTTATCCTCCGGTCTCGACGGGCAGCAGGACAGTGGCTGTGGTCCCCTCCCCGGGAGCGGAATCGAACCGGAGAATGCCCTTGTGATCGTCAATGATCCGGGAAGAAATGGACAACCCCAACCCCGTCCCGCCGCTGTCCCGCCGGGTTGTAAAAAAGGGATTTTTTATCTTTTCCATGATTTCCGGCGCCATACCGGTCCCTTCATCCCTGACCCGTACGCTGATCATATTACTTTCGCGGTCGAACCCGGTGGATATATACAACCCCCGGTCCCTGCGGGGCAGTGCCTGGCAACTGTTCTCGATCAAATTGATCATGACCTGTTCAAGCCTCTGGAAATTCCCCCGGATGGCGGGGAGGCCATCTTCAAATTCGGTAAAAAAACGGTTGGTGGATTTTTCGATCAGGTTCGACAATAATTTCACCGCGGCCCGGATGACCCTCTCGATACAGATGCGTTCATCGATAGTGGCTCGACCCGGTCGTGCAAAGCTTTTCAACTCCCTGACATAATTGTTGATCCGCTGTGCCCCTTCCATGATGCCGGAAATAATGCCGGGTATATTTTCTTTCATCTCGGAATACTTCACCCGCGGCGCAATATAAAAATCGCCGTGGGACCGGTAATATTCCTCCAAAATGGGTTCCACGTTTTTCCATATTTTTGTCAGGATGGGGGCATTGACCATTATAAAGTTATTGGGGTTGTTGATCTCATGGGCAACCCCGGATACGAGAACCCCCAGGGAGGCCATCTTATCGGCCTGGATAAGCTGCTGTTGGTGCAGGCGCTCTTTTTCTTCGGCATTCTTCCGTTCGGTAACATCCCGGAAAACGGTCAGTAAGTGGTCCCGGCCTTTATAAACCACTTCGGTGACGGTCACTTCGGTTATTGCGGTGGAACCGTCTTTGCGGACGGCCTGGAGTTCAAATTGGGACGCTCCCCCTTCGTTCACGCCTTCCGGCAGCGCATTAAACCTGGGATGGTCTTCGGGTAGGATCAAATCCCGTGGAGATATGCGAAGGAATTCATCCTGCCCGTACCCGAACCATGTACAGGCCAGGGAATTGGCTTCCAATACGGTCTCCCTTTCCCGGTCGATGATCAGGAGTGCAGTGGTGGATGCATTAAAAATCGCCCTGTACGCCTTTTCGTTTTCACGCAGGGCCTCTTCGGCCCGCTTCCGTTCCACGATCTCCGACGAAAGCTCTTTGGTCCTCTCTTCCACCTGGACCTCCAGGCGTTCCTGGTACCGGCGGTTCTCCCGGATCAGGCGTGCCCTCTCCAACGCCTTTTGTATGACATGTAACAGTACGGACATGTCCCGGATGGGCTTAAAAACGTAATCCCAGGCGCCAAGACGAAGGGAGTCCACGGCATCCGAAATCTTATCCGTGGCGGACATTACGATCACGGGTGTTTCCGGGGATTCCCCGGTCACAATGGGCAGCACTTCGAGGCCGTCCATTTCGGGCATCCGCAGGTCCAGCAAGACGAGGCCGGGCCGTTCCCGCCGAAAGAGTTCCAGTCCCACCCGGCCGTTTTGGGCTTCGTGAACATTAAACCCTTTGCTGATGAGATAGAAGGAAACGGTTTTTCGCGTGATCTCCTCATCCTCCATGATCAATACCGTTAATTTCTCATTATCATTCATTTAAACCCTCGTCCCTCTACTTACCGCGTGCCGTACTTCGTATTGGTAGGTTTCCCCGTTTAACCCGTACTTGCCGTCCAGGACACGCTTTACATATTGACCGCAGTTGCTGCCGATCTTATTCTCTTCCAACTCACCGATACTGACAATGACCCGGTACCCCGCGGCCCGTAAATCCCTCACCGCTTCCAATTGATCGCCCCGGGCCTCGTCGGCCATGCCGTTGACAATATTATTCTTTATGGCACTGACGGTGGGATTTACCGGGGTAAGTTTGATCACAAATATCTCCGGGTCGAAATAACGGCGCATTACATCGACGGAAAGGGAGGAATCCCGGGCCAGGGCAAAATTCAAGGTGACCTTTCGGTCCCCGACTTTATAAAAATCCCGGCCATAGTCGGCAATGGCGGCGAAATCCCATTTGTCCACGGGCATCAGGCGGTCTCTCGCGCCGGTATCGGTGGTATGAATGGAAAATTGCAGTTGAAAATTTCCATTGCCGTAGCAGCGGTCCTTTATCCCCCGAAGTTCCCGGAAAAAGGCGTCCGTCCCGTTGGGCGCAATGGTGGAAAGGCTGGGTATAAGCCCGGGCGCCCGGTAACGCCGGGGCAGTTCCTTTAATACGTCCAGCACGGCGGGATTAAACGACGGTTCGCCCATGCGGGCGAACTGTATTTTGAACTTTTTGGCGGGAATATCGCCGGAGGGATAATACAAATCCACCATATAATCGATCTGGGCACGTATCTCTTCGGCGGACAGTTTTCCCCGGTACCGGCCGCCGGCGTCACAGATGCGGCAGCCCACGGGGCAGCCGAAAAGGGTGGACACGATCAATACCCACTTCTCCTCCCGGGTAAAAGGCGGTTGCAGGGAGTGTACAAACTCGACAAATCTCCCGTTCCTCATCTCCGCGAGATAGACCATTGCAAGGTCTTCACGACCGGTTTCAGCGACGATCTTCATGACGGTCTCCCGTGGGCGATTTCCATGGCCGTTCGGATGCCGTTTCCCACGGCGATGGATGCCTGCCGAAAGATGCCGTTGGCGGCATCCCCGATTTCGTAAAACAAGCCCTTTTCTTTTAAAACCTCCGCCCGGGCGGTCAGTTGCGGTGTGTAAAAATTCTTTTCCGGTGCCCGGCCGACGGCGGCGACCAGGTAATCCACCTCAATCCGTTCGTCCCCATCATGAGAAGAAAGCGTGATCTCCATTGCCCTGTTTTCTCCCCCGGCGACCTTGCTCACGGCGGTGTCTTTCAAACAAGTAATGCGGGGATCGGACTCCGCCCGATTCACCAGTCGAGGAAGCGCTCTTACACCCTTCCCCCTGTTGGCGATGATCACATCGTTGTGGGACGAGAGGTTTAGGGCATAATCGAATGCCGCATCCCCGGCCCCGATGATCATTATCTTTTTTTCTCTTTCATTCCTGATGGGATATACTTCATAAAAGGCATTTTTTCTTAATTCCAGGGGCAATGTTTCCACGATTTCCAATAAGTTCGGTGTGGTACCGGCGGCGGCGGTTACCGTTTTCGAATAATACACCGCTTCGGAACCGGTGATCCGGAAACAGACTTCGGTTTCCAGGTATTCCACTTTTTCCACGGTTTCACTAATGGGAGTGATGCGGTAAATATCGAGGTGTTCCCGCAGGAGGTCCACCAGTTGAGGGCCGGAGATACCGCCGGGGAAACCGGGATAGTTTTCCACCCAATGGGCATTTTTAAGCAGCCCCCCGGGCCGGTCTTTCTCAAAGAGCAGGCAGTCGATATTGTACCGTTTCAGTTGAATGGCCGCCGCAATCCCGGCGGGGCCCGCTCCAATAATAATAACGTCAGTATTCATCATCATCCTTTATTTAATCTTAGCCACTAAGGCACAAAGACACGAAGGTTTTTAAAAAATTCCTTTGTGCCTTTGTGTCTTCGTGGCTATATTTTTTCATATTCCAACACCTCTTGCGTTAGTACAGGTACGGCGAAGCCATGGGAGAGGTTAAGCAGCGCGGCTTCATGAAACCGCCGGTTATATGTGGCGGTGGCATCGACGACGAAAAAGACGTCGAACCCCCGGACAAATGCCGAGCGTGCGGTGGTTTCGCAGCACAGGTGGGTCATTACCCCGGTGACCACCACCCGGGTGACTCCCCTACCCCTTAACTCTTTATCCAGGGCTGTATTGAAAAATGCATCGTATTGGGATTTGACCAAAACGGGCACGTCCGGGTGAATCAACTCCTTTGTCACCGAAGAGAGCGGGTTTTCAGCGGTGATCAACTCGTTCCACCAGTGCGCCATGCGTCCGGCATCCCTGGAATTATTAATATGACGGGTCTGGAAAACGGGCCGGTGTTTGTTCAAAAAAAAACGCTGTAATTCCTTTATTTGGGGAACCACGGCATTGGCCGAAGGGATATGGGCGTGTGATCGTTCATCGAGGAAATAGTCCTGCATATCGGTTACCAGGAGCGCGGCAGTGCCCGGATCCAGCCGTTGTTTGCGACGGGAAGACGGGTGGGACACGGCGGCCAGGAACTCCCCGGCCTGTATAAGGAGTTTTCCTCCGCCGAAATAATCTTCCTTCATGTCGATGTCTCCGAATATCTTTTAGAAATTTTCCAGGTTGGAAATATAACATAATAACCGGTTTGATACAACCGTAAAAATCTCCACTTGCCCACCGTCAACGTTTTAAAACCGTTTTGAGATGCCAAAGGGGAGAATAAGTGCGCAGGGATAACGGGACAGTCATCCATGACGGCACGCCGTCGCCCTGCGACGATTAAATTTTAGCCACAAAGACACTAAGGCACAACGTTTTTTTTATTTTTACCTTAGTGTATTTGTGCCTTCGTGGCTAAGATTTCATAACAGAGTTGGCTTTTTTTCTATTTGCATTCTCAATAACTGTATTGGAAGCATACGTAGAACAGGTTGTTCTTGATCTCATCATGACCCGCAGCCATGGATTCCTTTCGCAGCACGTAATTGGCCTGGAATTTAACATTCTTTGTGTGATAATAGTTAAGCCCCAGGGTGATATTATTGTATTTTTCAACTCCGGCACTGTCGGCGCCGCCGTCTTTGGGCGTGAAAAAATCGTAACGCACAATGGGTTCGACCTTGCCCGTTTTATAGCCGAGTACCGCATACATCCCGTTGTATTTGGTTTCCAAACCTTCTAATCCCGCTTCTCCCGCAATATATTCCACTTTGAAATTGATACCATTGTTTACATAGAACAGGTGAGCGCCGTAGGAATTTTTTGTAAGCTCCGTATCCGTTTCCTTACCGCCGGTGTAGAACGCACCCAACCGCAGTCCTTTGGTCAGGAACGCCTCGACCCTTCCCCAGAACACGATGCCGTTATCCTGGGCGGTATAGATGTTGTCCTTGATACTGGGGTTGAAGAGCGACGTTGTTCTCGGGTTGGAAAGCATAAATGCGTAATAGAGTTTCCCATCCATCAGGTCGCCGTAGGCCTGGATGCCCAGGGCGCGGTAACTGGAAAGACCGTTCCTCGAACCCCACTGCTGGGTAATGGCTGCCCGCTCGACAAAATCCAATTTGCCTGAAGAGGTCAACGAACTGGAGATGGTCCCCGGGACGGTATATTTACCAATCCTTATCTTGAATGCCTTTGAAATAATAAAATCGATATAGACATCCACCAATGAAGCCGTTTGTTTATCCCACCCGGCCTGCAAGGTCCACGTGATCTTGTCGGAAAACGCCCCGGAAGGTTTAAACCGGACCCGCCGCAGCGTAAAACCGTAACCGCTGTCGTCACCGTACCCTTCTTCCCCGTGGGAAAACCACGTTTGGACCAGCCCGTTGAATTTGATACTTTCACCCCTCATGGATGTAACCGAAACAAACGAAAAAACAAATAGAAATATCGCAATTAATCGCTTCATACCGCCTCCTGGTTATAATTTTTTTTCTTCACAACAGGATATATAACAAAATAAATCAAAAAATTCAAACAAAATTTTTTTTTCTCTTGCGTTCTGTCCGGTCTTATTGAAAAAATCTTCTTTTTCCTTTAAAATAAGACCATCACAATTAAACAGGAGGAAAAATGAGTCGACAAGACACACCGAACAGCCGAAGAAATTTTATTAAAAAAAGTGCCGCCGGACTGGCGGGCGCTGCCATCCTTCCGTCCATGCTGAAAGGCGAAACCAAACCCCCGGTAAAAACCGCGGGCAAGACGAAAATGATCTACCGGACGTTGGGTAAAACAGGATTGAAATTACCTGTCGTCAGTATGGGCGTTATGAACGCCGACAACCCCGAACTGGTCCGGGCCGCCCTGGACGCGGGCATCGTTCACCTGGACACGGCCTGGTTTTACCAAATGGGACGAAATGAAGAGATGATCGGGAAAGTGGTTAAAGACCGCCCCAGGGACTCTTTCGTGATCGCAACCAAGGTGTGGGAACCCCGGGACCGCCAAACGGGTTTGTTCCCGGAAGACGCTAAACCCGAATCCTTCATGGAGAAATTCGAGACCAGCCTGAAACGCCTCGGCATGGATTATGTCGATATCCTTTATCTTCACAACATCTCCCGCAAGGAATCCGCGTTATTCGAACCCTACGTGGCACTCATGAAGAAACTCAAAAAAGAAGGAAAAGCCCGTTTCATCGGTGTGTCCACCCATAAAAACGAACCCGAGGTCATCCGCGCCGCCGCCGACAGCAAGGTCTATGATGTGGTACTGACGGCGTATAATTTCAACCAGGACCATCGCGAGGAAGTCAAAAAGGCCATCGCTTACGCGGCCAAAGCAGGCCTGGGGATCGTTGCCATGAAAACACAGGCCGGCGTTTTCTGGGACAAAGAGAAACAGAAACCGATCAATATGACGGCCGCCCTGAAATGGGTGCTGCAGGATGAAAATGTACACACGACGATTCCCGGCTTTACCGCTTTCGATCAACTGGAGCTGGACCTCACGGTAATGAACGATTTGACCCTGACACCGAAAGAGAAAGCAGACCTGCAGCCGCCCAAAGACCCGGCCATGGCCGGGCTGTATTGTCAGCAGTGTGAGCAGTGCGTCCCGCAGTGTCCGGCAAAACTCGAAATCCCGACCCTGATGAGAAGCTATATGTACGCCTATGGGTATAAGAATTTGGAAAAAGCCCGGCAAACGGTAGAGCTAACGGACCTGTCCCGCATGGCCTGCAATACCTGTACCACCTGCAATGTGAAATGCGCCGGGGGTTTCGATGTTAAAGGCCGCGTACTCGATATTATTAGGATAAAAGATATCCCCCGGGATTTCCTGGCCTAAAAGGTTTTGAGATGCTGTTTGCAACAAAGGAAATCTCCCGGGCCGTGCAAAGCGGGTCCAGCGGCATGCTGGCCTTCGGCGACCAAAACCCTTTTTGAAAAAAGGGTTCTGGACTCCCAAAAACTTTTGTTTATTGCCCTGCGATGCCGCGGGGTGGAGGAAATTATGATTAGAAAATTTTATATCTCACTTTTCCTGGCGGTCGCTTTCCTGATGACGGGAACGATCTCCCTGACGGCCGAAACCCCGGAATTCCCCGATACACCCGCGGGAAAACGAACCCGGGAAATTATTCAACTTGTGGAAAAAGCCACCAATGAAGAAACCGGGAAATACATTACCGAAAACTTCACCCTCGAATTCCTTAAATTCGCCCCCCTCGAACAACATATCCAGGTCCTCAGGGAAACACAGGATACCTACAAAGAATTCCAATTAAAAGCCATACCCCAATCCACCGACTCCGAACTCACGGCCCTGATGTGGTCACCGGTTACGGAGACCTGGTTCCGTCTCAACCTGAAAGTGGAAGAAAAACCGCCCCATAAAATCCTGTCTATCCGCATGGGACCGGGTACACCCCTACCGGATAAAACACCCGCCCAAAAAATGACCCACCAACAAATGGCGGAAGCGATCAAAGTCTACATGGAAAAACTGGTGGAAAAAGATATCTTCTCCGGTACGGTCTTACTGGCAAAAGACGGCGAAGTGATCTTCAAAGGTGCCTACGGCCCGGCCAGTAAACGGTACGATATTCCCAACCGCATCGATACGAAATTCAACCTCGGCTCGATGAATAAAATGTTTACCGCCGTGGCAATCGCCCAACTGGTGGAAAAAGGAAAACTCGGTTACGACGACCTCGTGGGAAAATACCTGGATAATACATGGGTCCAAAAAGAAACGGCGGAAAAGGTGAAGATCAAACACCTTCTTACGCACACTTCCGGTCTGGGGAGTTATTTTAATAAAAAGTACTGGGATTCGTCGCGTCTCCTGTTCCGGGACCTCGAGGATTACAAGCCGCTCATCATCGACGATAAACCCCGGTTCGAACCCGGCACCCGGTGGAGTTACAGCAATACGGGTATGTTCCTGTTGGGTGCGGTGATTGCGAAAGCGTCGGGGATGAACTATTTCGATTATATCCGGGAGAATATTTATAAACCGGCGGGAATGGTTAACAGTGATTGTTATGAAATGGACCGGCCGGTCCCCAATCTTGCCATCGGTTACGTTAAGAAGTACACGGAAACGGGTTCTTACTGGCGGAACAATATTTTTGATCATGTTGTCAAGGGAGGACCGGCGGGTGGTGGATTTTCCACCGTTGAAGACTTACTGGCGTTTGCCCGGGCATTGAGGAGTAACACGCTTATTTCAAAGGAATCGGTGGAATTGGTAACGTCGCCCAAACCGGAGTTGAATTCCAGTACATACGGTTACGGGTTCACTATTTCCGAGAAGGGTGATGAGCGTATTGTGGGACACAGTGGCGGTTTTACCGGTATTCGTTCGACGCTTCGAATATTCTTGAAAAATGGGTATACCTTCGCCGTCATGTCCAATTACACCAGTGGAATGACCCCGGTAAAAGAAAAACTGGAAACATTGATCCTGGCAAACATAGCGGCCCCTCATGACGACGTACCGACGCCCTGAGACGATTAAATTTTAGCCACAAAGACACTAAAGCACAAAGGTATTTTTATTATTTTAACCTTCGTGTCTTCGTGTCTTCGTGGCTAAGATTTCATGGTAAGTAAAAAATAATAATCCGGTTGAAATCGTGTCTTGTTTTTTGTACAATATACTGCTGTAACGAGGAAGAAAAATGAAAGTATCGATACCAAGAGAAGAAATAGATAATTTAATGAAGGAGTACGGTTGTACCGAGGCCGAGGCCATCAAGGCGTATCTCGATGCCAAAGCGGCATCGAAGGCCGCATTTGAAGATGAGCTGCGTTCGCACCTGGGTGACAGGAAAGAGGATAAAAAATGGCAGTTGAAAATCCTGTCGCCGCGGGAGATCAAGGTCCACCTGGACAAGTACGTGATCGGTCAGGAAGAGTACAAGAGGCGGTTATCCATTGCCGCCGCTTTCCATTTTGCCATACTCAACTTATTGGATGAGGCCGTTGAAGATGTCCCCGTGAAACGGTTTCGCAAGAAAAACACCATCATCGCAGGCCCTTCGGGCAGTGGGAAAACCTATTCCGCCGAGGTGCTGGGCGATCTTTTGGAAATCCCGACCCTCATCGTGGACGCCACCGATTATACCGAGGCCGGATACGTGGGCAAGAGCGCCGACGACATGATCCGCGAGTTGATCGATGTGGCGCCGGGTCACACGCGGCAGGAGCAGGCGGATTTTGTGAACCGGTATGGTGGAATCATCTTTATCGACGAGATCGATAAGAAGGCCAAGGACCGGAACCTCATCGGCCACGATATTTCGCGTGAAGGGTTCCAGCGTGCGGTATTGAAATTGATCGAGCGGAAATACATCTCCATCGAGAACCCCATGTCGCCGGCATCCCATTTCAAAGAGACCTTTAGCCGTGGGCGGGGAAAAGACCCCCGTAAGCAGAAAAACATGATCAGCACCGAGCGAATTCTTTTCATCGTGGGCGGTTCGTTTCAGCGGCCCCATAACGACCTTGAGGCCATAGTCAAGGACCGGGTCAAGCATGAGGGCGGGCGTATTCGCGAGGACGGCAGTTTTATGGTCGTGGGGTTCGGTTCCGGGAGTAAGGACAAAAAGACCCGGACCATCGAGAACAGTTATAAAGAGGCCAATGCCGACGATTACATCCGTTTCGGATTGATCCCCGAGTTGGTGGGTCGTATTCCCATCCGGAGTCACGTGAACCTGTTGTCCAAAAACGATTTGGTACGTATCATGCGGGATACCGAGGATTCCATCATCCACCAGTACATCCTGGAGTTTAAAGCCTTCGGCATCGACCTGGTGATCGAGGAATCCGCGATTCAATATGTGGCGGAACAGGCGGAAAACAAAAAAACCGGTGCCCGTGCACTGGTCAGCGTATGGGAAAGTATCCTTACGGATTTTCAATTCGAGTTGCCCGGCTCCAATTTCAAAGAGTTGGTGATAACCGAAGCGTTGTGTAAACGGCCCAAGGATGCGTTGTTGGGAATGCTGAAACGGTCGCCTTTCGTCGATTACGTCGAGTGTTTCAAAAAGGAGTTCGGCATCGAGTTGGTACTGGACCAGGAAGCGGAAGCCTTCGTGGAAAACTACGCCGAGGAGAATAAGATCCAGGTTTCCACGGCGTTGAAACGGTTGTTAAAAAATGCCTCCACGCTCAATTACATGAACCTGAAGGGTAAGTTCAAGGTGACCCTGGAAATGTTGGAGGACCCGAATTACTTTGACAACTATTTCACCGCCTGGTACCAGGAGCAGCACGGGATACTGGCAAAAGCACAGGGTTAAAAAATAAGGTTGAAGCTGAGGCTAAGTAAGTAGCCCTGCCGGACTTTAGGAGGAGTTTATGCAGAGAATACGAAGACGGGTTGTTTTCCTGGTATTGGGAATAGTGATTTGCACGTTGACCGTGCATGCCGGTTTCAGTTTCGAGTGTGATTTCGCCTCAACCTTTATGTGGCGGGGATGGGATTTGTACGAAAACCGGCCGGCGTTTCAACCGTCGGTTACTTATGCTTTCGGCGATTCCGGGCTATCGGTCAACGTCTGGGCCAGTTTTATTTTGAAAGACAGGGATGTCGATAAGGAACTCGATGAAGTCGATTTTACGGTTAACTATGATTTCCAGGTTTCCGAGAATCTCTCGCTTTCCGTGGGAATGATCAATTACGGGTATTATTTTGTACACGATTATTCATTTAAAGACGGCAACACCCAGGAATTTTATATCACCGCGGGTTTACCCCGGTTTATTTTAGGGCCGGCCGTCTCGGTGTATTATGATATTAACCTCGGCAAAGGGCTTTACGTCGAATTGTCCGTGGGACATCCTTTTACCCTCACGGAAAAACTGACCCTGGAACTCGGCGCTTCCCTCGGTTACAACTCGAAGTTGTACATCGACGATTCCGGCATCAGCGATTTGAACATCTCCGCTTCCCTTCCATTTTCGACGGGCCGGTTAAGAATCGCACCTTCGGTAAATTACACCCATGTTTACCTGGAACCTCTTTATTATGAGGATGGAAAAAAAGACAGGTTTTGGTTCGGCGTCAACGTCGGGATAAATTAGCCCCGCTTTGCACGGCCAGCATGCAACAAGTTTTCGGGACAGGCAAATTAAACGCTCTATTTTAAGGTCATATTGAAGAAAAAAAGACAAGAAGAGTAAATGCAGCGTTATTTTCTTTACCCCCCTTATCCATGAAGTACTCGCCCTTCCTGCCTTGCCGTATCGATTACCAGGGAACGGGATTGATTCCATTCGACATCGGAATAAAACATTAAATCAAAAGGTTTTCTAAACATTTTTACCAATTTTCGGCCAATACCGGTAGTTAATTGGACCCGTTCAAAAAGACTTTTATTCCTGAAAGCCGGTGAAACGATAATGAGGTCTATATCACTGTCTTCTGTTTCAGTGTTTTTAGCATAAGAACCGAAGAGAACAATCTTTGAGGCATTGATCCCTTTTTCTTCAAGTAAATTCCCCAGCACTTCACCAATCTTTACGTCCAGACCACGTTCTTTTTTAGCCATGATAAAAGCTCCTTTGATTGTTCAAAAATTTCCCGGGTTATATCTTTTTTAAAATCTTTCAAAA
>Ga0210082_1000027_pt1 | contig 28834 bp, 24 predicted proteins | sample White_ThreeSqA_D_2_FD_185592 | JGI IMG/M metagenome (GOLD analysis project Ga0210082, IMG submission 185592) | Wetland microbial communities from the San Francisco Bay, California, USA, that impact long-term carbon sequestration -... | ecosystem: Environmental > Aquatic > Marine > Wetlands ... | reverse complement strand
GCGCAATGTCCCGTACATCGGAAATATCCCTGACAGCGGAAAGATTCCCCACACGAATCACCGGTTCCCGTTTCCCCTTCTCGATCTCGGCGATCTGACAGGAAAAATCCGAAGCCACGAACTTCCTGTCCTGACCCGGCCCGGTAAAATTAAAGGACCGCAGCTTAACGATATCCATACCCCTGGATTGAATATAAAGGTCCGCGGCCATTTCCATGGCCTTCTTGGAAAGCGCGTATGGATTACGGGCGGAAGTGGGAAGGGTCTCATTCATTTTATCTTCTTCCGACGCACCGTACAATTCCGCACTGCTCATCAACAACACACGGCATTGGGGCGAAAACGCGGCCAGGGCTTCCAACAGGTTGGAACTGCCGATAAAATTGATTTGATAGGTCAACTCCTGGTGCTCCCATGAAAAACCCACGTTGGAGATGGCGGCAAGGTGAAACACCACATCGGGCTTTACCTTTTCCACCACGTCGAAGACCCTGCCCCTGTCCGTGATATCGATATTGTAAACGGTAATTTTCGACGATGTATAACCGGGGACCTCTGTAATACCGGACATTTTAATATCGCCGCCGGTGTCCATGAGCGCATCGATCAAAAAGGGGGCGAGAAAGCCCGAACACCCGGTGATCAACAGGTTTTTCATCATACCCTTATTTTATGTCCCGGATACCCAGGAAATCCTTGACCTGTCCGAGGTTTCCGAAGGAAACGCCGAAATTGAACTGTGTCTCCACCCTGCTGCCGTAGCGGTATAACCGCAGTTCACCCCTGAATTGGATACATTGGTAATCGTAAGTAAGAAGGAACGATCCCAACCGGAATTCCCTGTCGGTAATATCATAATTAACATTTGAACTGAACTTTAAGGGGAACCGTGGAATATCGATGTTCAACTGTCCGCCGATGGTTTCCCTGTTCAACTCGAAATCGGCGGCGGCGTACTGGTTGATATAGGTATTATAGAAAAAATTGCCGTATATAAAGCTGTTTCTATTATTATAATTGAGACCCACGCGCATCTTGGTGAATTCCTTCCTGTAATGGTTGTAAATAGCGGAGATATCGAGGTTGAAATACCGAAACGGGCGGACCCTCAGCGTATTTTTTAGTTCGGAAAACTCGGGGATAACACCGTTGATCTTCCGTCCCCTGCTGGCCAGGTCGGGATCGAAATAATAATCCTGCTGAACGGTAAGTGATAAAATGTCAACGGCGGACCCTCCCCGGGCTTTTTGCCCTCCCCTGCCCGGCGTCTCATCTTTTCCACTTTTATACAATAACCGGGAGGTCAATGCAAATCCCACATAGGAATAAGCCGGATAGTCGAAATAATCCACGGGGATCAACCGCGCCCTGTCCTCTTCGTCAACCTGGGTAACATATCTAAAGGTGACTTTGGGTTCGATGATATGCTTCAGCTTGCTTCGCTTGAATTCGAAAATTTTCGAGAAAACAGGACCCTTTACACTCAGGGTGGCGGTCTGGTATCCAAGGGTAAGGGGTTCATCGAGAATAACGAGTTTCTTTTCATTGGGGTCCCGGCTTTTGGGATAGAAGGTATGATTGGAACTAAAGGTAAGACTTGCACCCATCCACGGTAACCGTATCAGGTTCAGGGAATAAGTGGGACTTACGCTCAACCGGGTGGATTGGACATCGGTTTGAAGTATCTCTTCGTCCTCTTCATAGGTTTTCCCCTGCCTGCTGAGCCTGGAATACGACGTACTCAGGGAAAAATAACCGGGCAATATCCACAACTTTTGTTGATTCAAATTGAATTTTACGGTAGGAAGATATTTAACCGAAGTGGACCTGTCGGCAAAGGTATAATAGGTATCGTTGATCATGGCGCTGACGGAGAGCCTGGCATTGCCGTAAACGGAATCGATGGAAACGGAGGAACGGGAAATACGGCGAAGTACACTGTCGAAGGCATTGCTGAACAACCGTAAAAAATTGGCATTGCTCTGCCGGTCGATGGCAACGGTTATACGGGTATTCAAAAAATCGATATGCTGCTTGTGATCCATTTTCAAGAAATAATCGAATTTCGAGTCGGTCCCCAGTATATTGTCCGGCTTGTACTTAAAATAATAAAATTTGATGTCACCGTCCATGAACCGGTATAAATACCGAAGCTCCTGGTGAAACCCGACTCCGGCCTTGGCATAGTAATCCACCCCCAGGGTCAAATCGAAATTCTCTTTGACGGCCCAGAAAAACTGGTTCAGCAGGAAAAAACCCCGGGTATTGGATGTACCGAAATTGGGGAACAGGATACCGGTGGAACGCCCGTCCTTGTCCACGGGATACCGGATATAGGGGATATATAAGATCGGTATTTTTTTTATCTTGAAAAGGGTATGCTTCATCTCGATGTATTTCTCTTTTTTGATCTTTCCTTTTGCACAGGTGATCTTCCACCGGGGCACGCACTGGGTACAGGACGTGAAGTTCAGTTTATTAAAGGTCAGGGTATCGTTATCCGTCTGGACGAGCCTGTCGGTGGTGTAACGGACCGTGGGCGGAAGTTGACCGTAGGTGTCGTGCATCTCACCGGTCCTGTCCTTCAAATTAAACGTCAGCTTTTCACCGCTGATAACGGTCTCTTTGGAAGACATGGTCACCCGGCCGCGGGCAAGGATTTCTTTGGTATCCTGGTTGAATTCCACGTAGTCGGCGTAGATGCGGTAATCTTCCCAGGAAATCTCGACATTTCCTTCGGCCACCAGTTTGTTCTCATCGACGTACTGATCGAGGGCGGTGATCTTTATCTCGGTGCTTTTCTGCTGGCCGTACCCGGCGCCTGTACTAACAGTAGTACCCGCTCCCGCACCGCCGCCGTGACCCTTTTTTTTCTGAGCATTTAACCCCACCGCCAGAATCAAGACAATTAAAATAATTATTTTTTGTTTCATTGTATTATATAATTCCGTTAGAATAGAATTTATCACAAACACCTACTATTAATCAATAGGTAGGGCGATTTTTTTTAAAGAGAAGAGCGGGGGAAGTCACTTTAGTCACTTCATTTCAAAAAATCCCGGACGGACCCGAGGTTGCCGAAAGTAAAGCCGAATACAAACTGGGTGTCCACCCGGTCCAGGAATTTGAATACTTTCAATTCACCGAAAAACCGGACGCACTGGTAATCGAAACCAAGCCGTACGAAACCGTTGGACCACTGCCCCTTTGTAATATCGTAATTGACCCGTGAACTGAGTTTCAACGGGAACCGGGGCGCATCGAAGAAAAGACCTCCGCCCACGGTGTCCCTGTTGAATTCGAAACCCGGTTCCCGGTATTGATTGATATAACGATTGTAAGACAAATTGCCGCGTAAGATGCTTTTAGGGTTGTTGTACCCCAGGGAAAAAGAAATGCGGGTAAATTTTTTCAAATAAAAATTATAGATTGCCGCGGCATCCAGCGCGGCACCGGGAACGGGCCGGAACCTCAATGTATGGGTCAACTGGGAGAACTCGGGGTAAATCTTATCGTATTCCATCTCTTCCTTGCCGGTGCCGGGATTCAAAACGGTACCCAGGGGGACTTTCACCGTACTGCCGCGGCTCGCCAGCTTCGGGTCGAAATAATAACTTTGTTTAACGGTATAAGAGAGAATTTCCCCGGCGGACGTTTTGGCCGCCGCGGACTCTTTTTTATACAACAACCGCGTGGTCAGCGAAAACTCGATATAGGAATAGGACGGGTAGTCGTAGGTATCTATGGGGAGTATACGCGCGAGGTCGTCATCGTCGTATTTGGCGGAATAAATGAACTTCACACCGGGTTCGATCACGTGCTTGATCTTTCCGCCGCTTAAATTGAAAATCCGTGCAAATACGGGGCCTTTCAGGCTCAATACGGCGGTTTGGTTAAACAAACGAAGGGGTTCGGGGAGAACCACCACCTTATCGGTGATCCCGGGGTCCCTGCTTTGCGGGTAATAGGAAAACCCGGCCTGGAGCGAAAGTCCCGCGCTGAGCCAGGGTAATTTAGCCAGTCTTACGCTGTACGAGGGTTTCAAACTCAACCGTTCGGACTTAAGGCCCGGGAGCAGCCCTTCCTCGCCCTCCTCGAAACTCTCCCCCTCGGTGCCGATGACCTGGTAGGAAGCCGCCAATGAAAAATAACCGGGCAGTATCCAGATTTTCTGTTGATTTAGATTGAACGTTACAGAGGGTAGATAGCGTTTTCGATGGAGTTCGTTTTTAGTGACATAATAGGTTTCGGTTTCCGACCCGCCGACGGTTAATTTCATATTGGAAAGGGAAGACGAAATGGAAACGGTGGAACCGGAAGTATGCCGGGGTTGGGTATCGATATCGGAGCTCAGCATGCTTAAAAAATTGGGATCGCTTTGCCGGTCGATATCCATTTTTATCCGGGTATTCAAAAAGTCGATTTGTTGGATATGGTTTACTTTTAAATAAAAATCGTCATCGGCCCCGGGTTTCAAGAGATTTTGGTCCTTGTACTTGAAGTAATAGAATTTGACGTTTCCTTCCATAGTGGGGTACAGGTACCGGAACTCCTGCGCCAGGCCGTTCCCGGCTCCGGCATAATGGTCATGGTGCAGGGTCAGGTCCATGTTGGGATTGATGGCCCAGAAGAAGGCATTGGAGATAAAAAATTTCTTTATGGTGGAGTGGCCCGTGCGGGGAATGAGAAACCCGGTGGACCGGCCGTCGCTGTCGATGGGATAGCGAAGGTAAGGGAGATAAAAGACGGGAATTTTTTTTATTTTGAAGAGTGCGTGTTTCATTTCGATGTACTTATCTTTTTTGATCTTCCCGTTGGCGCAGGATATCTTCCACCGTGGGACACACTGGGAACAGGACGTAAAATCCAATTTATCGAATGCCAGGGTATTTTTATCCAGGTGTTTGAGTTGACCGGTGGTGTAGCGGACGTTGGGAGCCATTTGTCCGTAGGTATCGTAGAGTTCGCCGGTTTTTTCTTCCATGTTGAAACTGAGTTTTTCACCGGTAATGACGGTTTCTTTGGAGGCCATGGTGACGCGGCCCCGGGCCAGGATATTTTTGGTTTCGCGGTCGAATTCCAGGTAATCGGCGAATATCCGGTACTCGTCCCAGGTGATCTCGACGCCGCCGGAGGCGACGTATTTCCCATCGGTGATTTCCTGGCGGGCGGCGCTTCGGATACGAAAGGCTTCTTTTGCGGCGCCGGGACCGGGGAGAATCGTAAAAAATAATGCGGTCATTAAAACACAAAGACACGACGTCGTTTTAGTCATGAGTCCTCCGTTTCCCGTTTTGCGTCTTGTTTTAACGGTAATTTCACGCAATCGGGATACCGTGCCCCGGGTGAAGAATTGTCCCGATTATAGGACATAAACCCGCTTTTTGAAAAAAAAAAGAGGACAGTGGAGGAATAAAATAATTTTTTTTTTATATACTCGACCGTAAACCCTTGACCAATACCCCCCGGCGGGAGTCGTCGATGTTAATGTGACGGATTCCTTATTTTTTAATTTGACAACAAGTAAATATTTGATTAAAATTGCCCTATGATAAAAATCGCGTTTTCAGGAATTTCCGGAAGCGGAAAGACGTCGCTGCTCTCAGAGGTGAAAAAGATACTCGCTCTGAAATACAAAGTCGGTTCCATCGATGAGATCAACGGGAGGAACCCCTTTGACAACGATAAGCGTGCGACTTTCGTGAGCCAGTTTTTTTATATCTCGACCCAGATCAACGAAGAAAACATCCATGCGATTCCCCCCACGGATTTCCTTCTTTGCGACCGTTCGGTACTGGACCAGTGGATTTACTGGAGACGGTATATCGCGGATAAAGAACTCACACCGCTGTTGGAAGAGAAAAACAAGATAATGGAAAGCCTTTACCGCTTCTGGATCAAGTCCTACGATCTTATTTTTTTCATCCGGATGGATTTGAAAGAGTTGGAAAACAGGGAATACAATTCGGAGTTCAGGACGGCGGAGCCGGAATATATTAAGAAGACGGAAGAGTTATTCCTGGATACTATCGAAACAGATAATCTCGAGGTGGTAGAGATCTGGAACAACACTTCCATCGACGAGAGTGCCCATAAAATAATCAAAACGATTTCGGAATTCAAAGAATCGCTGGAAGCGCCGGAATCGGAAACATGATCGAAAGGGTTCGATTGAATTCAACAAGAGACACTACCCATGATTATACGACTTGCCGGTTACAATGTAGAGGCGGAGCTTCTTGAGGACCCGGGTGCGGCGAGCAAAGAGGTATTAACGCCGGAGACGCTTAGTGCGGCATATGCACGGATAAGTCGCAGCGGGAAGGACATCACGACGTTACGCCGTCTGGCGCGAAAAGACGTGGAAAAAACCCGGAAATCGAATAAAACCATAATTTTCAATATGGGGCACCATTCGGTGGCGGAACATTCGGTATTCAATTTCGATATTATCGGTGTGTCCCGTCTGGCGCTCGAGGCGGTGGAGCAGTTCCGTCTGGTTTCGTATACGGAAAAATCCCAACGCTATGTGACGCTTAAAGGGGATTTCGTCCTCCCCAAAGAGATCGAAGACCCGGAATCCCGGGAATTGTTCAGGGATACGGTTGCGGCCCAGAATGCATTTTACGGGAAAGCCTATGGGGTATTGAAAGAGTATATTTTTAAGAAATACCCCGGGATGACGGAACAGAAATCCCAACGGAATATTTTAACGGGATGGGCGAAAGAGGACGCGCGTTATATTCTTTCATTGGCCACGGAGGGCCAGGTGGGTATGACGATCAATGCCCGGAACCTGGAACATTTGTTCCGGCGGTTTCACCTGGACGGGAGATCGGAAGTCAGGGAGATCGGTGAGCGGATGTACGCCCGGGTGATGACGATTGCCCCATCGCTTATCCTTTTTGCGCGGGCTTCGTTTTTTTCCGGGGATTTGAAACATACGTTTAAGGATAATTTCAGGGACCCGGGTGATTCGGAGCGTTCCTGTCCGTCGGGGATCAATTCGCCGCGGGTGGTTCGTTTTACGGAGAATGGGGACGACATTATCCTGGCATCGTTTTTATCGGTGTTTAGATCGATGAATTACGATGAAGCGTTGGAGATTGTCGAGGCGATGGCGTATGTGGAGAAGGAGCGGATATTCAGGGACTTGTTCAAGAATTTGGAATTTTTCGATAGTATGCCCCGGGAGTTCGAGATGGCGGATATTACGTTCCAGGCGGTGATCAGTGCGACGAATTTTGCGCAGTTGAAGCGGCATCGTATGGCGACTCTTTTGCCGGGGGCGTATGATACGGGGTGTGGGAACCTGGTGCCGGAGAGTATAAAGATAAACGGATTGGAGGGGGAATTTTTAGAGATTATCGATAGGACGAACGGGGTTTATTTTAAATTGAGAGAGAGGTATGGGGAGGCGGCGGATTATATATTAACGAATTCTCATTGTCGGCAGGTAACGATGAAGATGAATTTGCGTGAGTTGTTTCATTTCATACGTTTGCGGGCGGATGAGCATGCCCAGTGGGACATTCGTGAATTAGCCGGGAGGATATTGGAACAGGTAAGGCCTCTCATGCCGTTATCAACGATGTTGTTATGTGGCAAGAGTGATTTTGTCGAGCGTTTTGAAAGCATCTACAGCCGCAAACCGGAATTTAATATATGAAAGACATGGAGTAGTGGGGTAATGGTGTTTTTCAACTTCCCAGTACTCCAACACTCCAACACTCCAATTTTTCTAAATAACCTTGTGTTTTTTTCCGACTTTCTCAAATGCGGCGATGGCTTTATCGATCTGTTCTTTCGTATGGGCGGCGGAAATCTGGACACGGATGCGGGATTCGCCTTTAGGGACCACGGGGAAAAAGAAACCGATCACATATATGCCTTCTTCATAGAGGTCTTTCGCCATCACCTGGGACAGTTGGGCATCGTTCTCGAAGTTACGGAACATTACCGGCACAATGGGATGGACTCCCTTAATTATATCAAACCCCAACTCCTCCATGGATTTCCTGAAATAAGCCGTATTCTCCATTAATTTTTTCCGCAGGTCGTCGCTCTCCGCAAGCAAATCGAAAGCAGTTATGGAAGCGGCCACAATAACCGGCGCCAACGTGTTGGAGAAAAGATAAGGCCTCGATTTCTGTCTCAACATTTCAACGATCTCTCTCTTCCCCGTGGTAAAACCGCCCGAAGCCCCCCCCATTGCCTTGCCCAACGTGGAAGTGATAATATCCACTTCTCCCAGCACACCGCAGTACTCGATGGCTCCCCTACCCTTTTCGCCCATAAAACCCGTGGCATGCGAGTCGTCCACCATGACCATGGCTTCATATTCCCTGGCCAGGGCCACGATCTCCTTTAACCTGGCAATATCGCCGTCCATGGAAAAAACACCGTCCGTAGCAATGATAATATTCCGCGCCGGCGCGGGTTCCGCACTCAGACCCGGGTGGTCCCAGATATCCTGGCCTTCCCTCGCCCGTTTCAGGGAACGCTCCAGCGATTCCATATCCGAATGACCGTAAATCAGCCGTTTTGCCTTACACAGCCGAATACCGTCGATAATGCTCGCATGGTTCAGCGTGTCGGTAATAATGGCATCCTCGGGACACAAAATACTCTCGAACAAACCGCCGTTGGCATCGAAACAGGAGGAATACAAGATCGTATCTTCGGTCTCGTAAAAATCGCTTATTTTCTTTTCCAGCGCTTTGTGCAGGTCCTGGGTACCGCAAATGAAGCGGACCGAAGCAAGGCCGAAGCCGTATTTGTCCAGGGCGCTGCGAGCCGCTTCGATGAGTTTCGGGTGGTTTGCGAGACCGAGGTAGTTATTGGCGCAGAAGTTCAAGACCTGTCTCGGTTCCGCGTCTTTCGGGAACGAGACATCGATATTGGGTTTTTGATCCGAAAGGATGATTCGTTCTTCTTTAAAAAGTCCGGCTTCTTTTATTTTACTCAGCTCACTATTCATGTCGTAACGAACGCGTTGATACATCTGACACACCTCCCGGATTAATCTTTACTTGATGGTGTTGAGGAGCTTCCGGATGGAAAGTAATACTTCGGCCGGCGTTACTTTGGCAGTGGGATTAAAACGGCCTTCGGCATCCAATTTCACCAGATCCGAATTCACCATGAGCTTTATTATCCCATAATCCTTGTGCAGTTGTGAAACATCGCCGGGCTCGATATACTCATCCGGCGGCGCAAACTCCACACGATACCCCCGGTCCTTAAGATAATCCAACAACCGGCTGATAACGACGGCAAACGCCGCCCGGTCGATAACACTGAACCGGTCGAAACTATGATCCGGCCGGATCTTCATGATTCCCAACGTACACACGCTTATGATCTGCTTCATGGCGAAAGAACCGCTAATGTCGGTGATGATCATGGGCTGCCGGCTCTCCAGGTATTTCTCGAAATAATGCCCGATCAATGCCGCCAACTCCTCCCGGCTGATCTCCTGCTTAAAAAAAATGTTCTTGAACTTCTCCGGCATGTTGATCTCATAAAATTTTACTTTCAAATCATTGACCTTGTTGATATACGCCAGGTCACCGGGCTTCAACTCCAACAACTTTCGATAAATGACCACGGCGGAATCGATCTTCCGGTCCTTTTCATACACCCCGGCCAACCTGAGCAAGATGTCCTCTTTATTGGGAAAATGCTGAACGATGTTCTCATAATAACGCGCCGCACTGCCGTACTCACCCCGGGCACTATAATATTCTCCAATCTCGGTTTCCACATCGATGAGGTCCGGCGAATAAGATAGCGCCTTTTTCAATGCCTCGATATACTGGAGGTTGTTATTGTCCCTCTGATACGCCTTCGCCTGCTCCAGGTAAAACTGCGTCCGGGTGCTCTTGATATAATCGAACCTTATTTTTACCCATGCATTCTCAGGGTATTGAGTCCGCAGTTGGGAATACATTTCAAACGCCCTGTCCGGCTCTTTTAATAATTCATACATGGTGGCCAGTCCGAACCGGGCCTCCAGGTTATCGGGATTCAAGGCCAGGGCTTTTTCAAAATTCTTCCCGGCAAAAGACATCTTGTTCTGGGCCAAAAACGCATACCCAAACCCGACATACAATTTCTCATCGGTCACATTACTCTCCTGGAAACGTTTGAGCGCCTCGGCCGGGCTGCCCTCTTTCAATAGTCTCCACCCTTCCGTATACGCGGGATCATTGTACTGCGTCGTATTCAATTCCGGTATATGAATGCCGGTAGTAACGGTCTTTACTCCCCCACATCCCGCGGCGATTCCAATAAAAACCAGTACAAGTATTAGCTTCGATGTCACGTTAGTGATCTCTTTCACGATACGCATGTCACAAAACCTCCATATTTTTCTTTAAATTTTACCATGTTTTCGTGAGAACTCAAAATTTCAAGGACGATGAATTCGTTTTCATACTCCCTTGTCAGGACAATGGCCCAATTCCGAAGGGAATCGATGTTCAATAACCGCTGCGGAATCCGTACGGTGTAACGCCCGTAATCGCTGAAATAGGTCTTAAAAATAGCCTGTTTTAACTGAGAGATTCCCCACTGCTCCGCCGCCGAGATGTAAATACGCTCACCCGGCGCGGGATTGCCGTCCCGGTATTCCTCACCGTGGTTTTCCAACAGGTCCACTTTATTATAGATGCGGATGATCTTATTTTCCGGTATTTTCAACTGGTCCAGGACTTTCCGCACCTCTTCCATGCACCGAAGATAATCGGGATCGGAGATATCGATGACGTGCAGGATTAAATCCGACTGCACGATCTCCTCGAGGGTGGCTTTGAATGCCTGGAACAACTCGGCGGGCATGCGGCGAATAAATCCCACGGTATCGGATAATAAAAAACAATACCCCTCCTCGATCTCGTTCATTTCCACCCGCCGCAGCACGGGGTCCAGGGTGGAAAACAACATGGGAGAGATAGGCACCTCTTCACCGGTCAATGCCCGGAAAAGCGTGGATTTCCCGGCGGAGGTATAACCCACCAAAGAGACCACGGGAACGGGGTTCATTTTCCTGCCTTTTCGCTGCACATCCCTGTTGCGGATGACCCTGGTCAGTTTCCCCCGGATGAAGGCGATGCGTTTGTTTATGGTCCGGCGGTCGGCTTCCAGTTTGGTTTCACCGGGACCGCGGGTGCCGATGCCGCCGCCCAGCCGGGAAAGGTCCACTCCCCTGCCGGTTAACCGCGGCAGCAAATAGAGCAACTGGGCCAGTTCGACCTGGAGCTTGCCCTCGAGGGAACGGGCGCGGGTGGCGAATACATCGAGTATCAAACGGGTGCGGTCGACGATCTTCATCTTAAAAAATCTCTCGAGGTTGCGCTGCTGCACATTGCTCAGTTGATTGTAAAAAACCACCAGGTTTGCATTTTTGGCACAGGCGATATTTTTGATCTCCGCGACCTTGCCTTTACCGATGAGATACCGCCTGTCCGGCGCACTGCGCTTTTGATAAAACCGGTCCAGCACCAGGCCCCCGGCACTCCGGGTCAACAACTCCAACTCATCGAGGACCACCCTGATCTCGCTCTCACGGGTCCCGGGATCGAATATACCCACGATAACGGAACGATCGACCTCATCGATTTGATTTTCCACGTGGTGTTTCACAGGCTCTCCCGGACAAAGGCCTCGATCTTATCGAACTCAACGGGCACAAACCACCGGATGTCTTTTTCCCGGCGGAACCAGGACAACTGCCGCTTGGCAAAATTACGGGTGTGCTGCTTGATAAGCTCCACGGCCCGTTCGAAACAGAGCCTTCCGTCCAGGTGCATGCCCATCTCTTTATACCCCACGGACTTGAACGGGGGACAGTGGGGCGGGTATTTCTTCCTTAACCGCTCGACTTCTTCTCTCAGGCCCCGGTCGATCATCCGGTCCACCCGCTGCTCGATTCCCCGGTAAAGTTCTTCCCGTTCCATGTTCAAACCGATGCGTATAAAGGAGTATTCATGAAAAGGGGTACGGGTTTGTTTGAATATTTCGGAGGGTGGTTTACCGTTGTTGTAATAGATCTCCATGGCGCGGACGATTCGGACCCGGTCGTTTTGCCCGATTTTTTCAGCGTAACGGGGATCGACTTTGTTCAACCGGTTCCACAGGTACAACACTCCTTTTTCGTTTACGATCCGGTTCAAAGTTTCCCTGGAAACACGTTTTTCTTTGCACTCGGGGAATATCCCCTTTATCATGCACTTCAAATACAGTGCGGTGCCGCCGCATATGATGGGGACGCGGCCCCGGTCCAGGATATCTTCGGAAAGGCGAAAGGATTTTTCGAGGAAGATCGAGGAGTTGAACTGCGAACAATCGGAATAGATATCGATAAGGTAGTGGGGAATGCCCCGCATCTCTTCTTTTGCGGCTTTCGCGGTGCCGATATCGAAATCTTTATAGACCTGCATGGAATCGGCTGAAATGATTTCCCCATTAATCCGTTTTGCCAGTTCCACGGCGGCGGTGCTCTTTCCCACGCCGGTGGGACCTAATATCTGGATTATCTTCTTCATTTTAATTATTTTAGCCACTAAGACACTAAGACACGAAGGATTTTTTAAAAAGAAATTTTTGTGTCTTTGTGCCTTTGTGGCAAATCTTTTTACACATGATACAATATATATACGGTGATGAACAGGAGAATAAGGAGCAGCACTTGTTTTTTGAGTAGTATTAGTTTCCGATGCCGTTGATCCATTTTAAAACCTGTTGTTCATAATCGCTTCCCAGGTGCTTTTTGACGGCGTAAATCTCGGTGTAGAGGATTTCTTCCAACCCTCTTAAAAAATCGCCGATATTCTTATCGAAATCATGGTACCAGAGCGATTTCAAAACAATGTCCTCATCGATCCTTCCATCCGGTTTCAACTGGATTTTCTGTAAGAAGGGGGGCAAATTCTCAAAAATATCCTCGACGGCCTTTAACAGGATGGAGAGGGCAATGGGACCGATCTCCTTTGAAAGGGTTTTGTATATCAACTCGTATTTCATATTATAATGCTTCAGGGCTTCATCGAAAGAGGTGAATGTACTCAGCCCCACGACATTTTCCAGCAGCGAATCGGGCTCGATCTCCTGGAACCCCCGCCGGGTGGAGATCGCTTCCACCACCAGGAACAGGTACAACAACCGCAGGGTATCGAATTCCAGCAGTTCGCTGGTTCTCAGTATCTTCTCCAGGTTCGAATCGCGTTTTACCAGGTCGAATACGTGCATTTCATAGGGTTTTAAATCCATGTTGCTCAGCATCCGGGTATTGCACACATAGAGATGCTCGACGATCTCGAATTTTGCTTCGAGGAAATCCATGGATTTGAACCGCCGCATTCCTTCGACGATCAGCCCGATGAGGTCCAGATCGAGGACAATATTCTCGATGTCTCTCTCGGGATGGGTCACGATGCGGTAAGTCCCGTTGTTGATATCGAAGAATGAATAGACAATGGTTTTTAAATGATCCAGGATCCATGTCCAGAGTTGATCGTAATTTAAATAACCCAGTTCGATCAATGCCCGGCCAAAGCGGGTATTGTTTTCTTCCATGAAATTCCCGGTCCTGGTGTAAATCTCCCGGGTAATGACGTCATTTTTAAGCAGATGGTCGCCCAGGGCATCCTCTTTGCGGTCGGATAAGGCAAAAACGATTTTCCGGTCTTCGATGACCAGTTGTTTGCGGTAACCGGGGGTTTCGACCACCAGGAGCCCGGAGATGGAATTTTTGTAAATATGGTACAGGATGGAATAGATATCGCCTTCGCCGAGCTTGCCCTCCAGGGGAAAATATTGACTATTCATCGGATCTATTGTTGTTGGCGTCCCGTTCCCTTTCGATCTGTTTGAGTATTTCGGCGGAAACGTCCCCGGTGGGATATATACCGGTAAAGCAGGCTTTACAAAAGGATTTGATATTTTTATTCTGGAACCTGACGCATTTTTCCATATCATCCAGGTCCTGGTAAATAACGACATCGGCCCCGATCTTGACGGCGATCTGCTCCGGGGTGGAATCCTTGGCGATAAATTCGCCCGCGGTCTGCATATCGATACCGTAAACGCACGGGTTGGTCAGGGGTGCGGAATACGAGGCAAAGTAAATGGCTTCGGCACCGGCGTCCCTTACCATCTCGATAATGGAGCGCGAGGTATTGCCCCGGACGATGGAATCATCGACCAGCAGTACTTTTTTCCCGTCGAACACGTCGCGGATGGGGTTCAATTTATGGCGGATGGATTTTTTCCTGATGGTATCGCCGGGCATGATGAAGGTCCTGCCGATATAGCGGTTCTTTACCAATCCTTCCCGGTATTTCAATTTCAGGTCCCTGGCGATCTGGATGGCGGCGGTCCGTGCGGAATCGGGCACCGGGACGACGACATCGATCTCGAGATTACTGTGCTTTATCTTTTTTGCCAGTTTTTTCCCCAGTTCCACCCGCGCGTTGTAAACGTTGATGCCGTTCAACCGGGAATCGGGACGGGCAAAATAGATATATTCGAATATACACGGCCGGAAGGGTTTCACACTGATTTTTTTCCGGTGAACTTCGCGGTTCGAATCGATAAAAACGGCGGAACCGGGCCCCAGGTCCTCGAATTCGGTGAAACCCATGGCATTGAGGGCTACGCTCTCGGACGCAAATGCGTACGCGGGTACGGAATTGTTCTTTTTCGTACCGAAGAGTAACGGTCGAAGCCCATAGGGGTCCCGGAAAGCCAGGATACCTTTATTGGCGATGTGCATCACCACGGAATAACTGCCTTTGACCCGTTTATACACGTACTTGACGGCATTAAAGATGATTTCCGGGCTCAATTCCCGGGAAAGGAAGCGTTCGAGGTATTCGGCGAAGATATTTAAGATCACTTCGACATCGCAGTTGGAATTGATGATCTTGTGGGATTTCTCGAAAAGTTCTTTTTTCAGGTCCGTAAAGTTGGTCACATTCCCGTTGTGGGCGGCGGCAATGCCGAAAGGGTAATTGATCCAGAAGGGCTGGGCATCTTCCACCGAGCCTTCGCCCACGGTGGGGTAGCGTGTGTGACCGATGCCGACGTGTCCTTTTAACCGGAGGATATTGCGTTGATCGAAAATATCCTGTACCAGTCCGTTTCCTTTTTTGATATGGTACCTGCCGTTGTAAGTCAGTATCCCGGCGGAATCCTGGCCGCGGTGCTGGATGGTCAGCATTGCGTTGTACATCTTGCCGATTACTTCTTCATTATCGTAAATTCCTAATACACCACACATATTATCTTCCGTTTATCCTCTTTCGTTTTTTTCCTGGAAATCCGATTTCAGGCTATGGTTATAACGTGAATCACGTTAAAAGTCAAGAGGGGGAAAGTGTGAAAGCGATTTAAAGTGATTATCGAATTCCAGTGCAACCGGGCATTTACAGGGAGCCGGGATGATTTTACCGGTCGGTGGCTTTATATTATAAAAATCTTGCAAGGGGGGCCGTTTTCATGTAATATAAGAGGTATGAAAACCGATACCGCGATCAGTGAAAAACATAATACCGGGTTCAGTGCGGAAGTGGTGCTTTTGGAGCCGGAAATTCCACAGAATACCGGGAACATTGCCCGGACCTGCGCGGCACTGGGCTGCGGCCTGCACCTGATCGAGCCCCTGGGCTTTTCCCTGGAAAACCGGTACCTCCGGAGAGCGGGTCTGGATTACTGGCACCTTGTAGACTTAAAGACGTACCCGGATATCGGGACGTTTTTTGAAGCCAATCCGGACGGGACGTATTATTTCATGACGAAGAACGGGACGCGCGGTTATCATGAGATTGCATTTCACGGGCGAGTATTTTTTATATTCGGGAAAGAGACCGTTGGGCTTCCCGGGAGTTTGACCGCCGGGAACCCGGGGTTGTGTTTGCGGATTCCCATGCGTGAGGGCGCGCGGTCGCTCAATCTTTCCAATGCCGTTGCGTTGGTTCTTTACGAAGCCTATCGCCGGAACAATTTCCCCGGCCTTTCAGTAAAACCGGTGCCGAAAAATGATGCCAGGCCAGATTTATATAAAAACCACTAATCCACACTCATCTACACTAATTAGTGTCAATTAGTGAAGATCAGTGGTTAACCCTTTTGGTTCCGGCTCGTCCGGGTTGGGGTCAGGCCGGAAAGCAGAGGAAAGCAGAAGGAGAAATTTAGTTATTCGATTGAGAATCCCTTATGAGCTTTGATAAACCCCGGATGGTGGTCACCTTCAAAATATCATCCATTTCCAACTCCACTCCGAAAACTTTCTCAACCCTTCCCAGCATGCGGATGGCATTTAACGAATGCCCTCCCAGGTCGAAATAATCGGCATCGATACCGATTTTTTTTTTTTCAAGGTTTAATACCCCGGACCAGATGTGGACCAATTTTCGCTGTATCTCATCCCCCGGGGGGACATAGTCTTCACGGCCGGGCCGTTCGGGTAACGGAAGCACTGCACGGTTAACCTCTCCCTGCGCGGTTCGGGGAAGGTCTTCAAGGATTACAAAATAGGAAGGAATCATATGTTGGGGTAATCGCGAGGATAAAAAGCCCCGTAAATCAACTAGATTGATCATATGAAGGGAATCAAAATACAGGGGAACGATATAGGCACAGAGTTCCTGTTCCCCCTGTCTGTTTTTCACCACGGTAACGGCGGCCTTTTTTATCATTTCATATTCCAGCAGTTTCGCTTCGATACGTTCAAGGTCGACTCGATGTTGGCCGATAGTTACCGGGTTGAGCGTTTTTTTTTTTTGTTCATTCATTTTTAACAAACACCTCCTTTTTTTTATGAAAATCCGGGGTAAACCGTTTGTCGCCGGATTGTGGGCATTTATTCGCAAGGGGACAAAGGTCCACCGCGGTATCACATATGCGAAGAGTCTTTTTCATTGGGTTAAGAATGCTCCCAAAAAAACACGAGTCAAGTCATCGCCGAATTAAGCGATGCTTTTTATGTTTTTTGCCTGTACTACGGCTTAAAACCAAAGATACCACACTTTATTCAACTTTAAAATCCACAAAATTGTTGCAGTTCAATCCGCATCTATTCTTATCAAAATACTTTTTGGATGCGGTTTTCACAACCTTTAACCGGGAAAAAATGGTTAGTTTAACGATATTTAAAGTATAAATAACCCTGGACACAGATAGAGGCGAACAGGGATTTACACTTTTTTATTCATCCGGTAAATGAAAGCCAGGACTTCGGCCACTGCCCGAAACAACTCGGTGGGGATCTCGGTATCCAGGTCCAGGGCTTCCAATACTTGTGATAATTCTTTATCTTCATAGAGGGGAATATTATGTTCCTTCGCGATTTCGATGATCTTCCGGGCAATCTCTCCCTTGCCCCTGGCCACCACCCGGGGTGCCCGGTCCTTTTTCATCTCATACTTTAAGGCCACGGCCTTCAAATCTTTATCTTTCCTATCCATCCCAACCTTCCATTATCACACTTTCACATCCAACACGGATGCGTGGATATCGGCAGCCCGGAACTGTAACCGTGTTCCCTTGGACTCGACGACAACGGGTAGGGTCTCCCCTACTACGACAGGGAATTTGATATCCGCGACCACCCGGAATTTACCGAAACTGATGAGTACTTTCCCGTTATTTTTGATTTCCAGGATTTTCCCCTCCAATTTATCGCCGGGCCGCAGGGAATCATGGCCCAGGATAAACTTCTCCAACTCCGAGCCGGCATCGAACTCAACCAAAGACGAGGTATCCATCATATGAAACTATACCAGATTACGCGGATGAAATCAAGGTCGCGGCGCGACACCCTCTCTAAAGGCTCCGCAGTTCGCAGCACGTTTTTAGTATTGTCCCCTCGATGAGCGCGTCCTCTCTCACGCGCTCATTCCCCACGTACCAGGTTTCTTGTTCAGCAAAAAAGAGTCGTCAAGTCATGAACTCACGATATTATGACGGGTCCCCTGAAAATTGGCGGGGATGGAGATGGTGCCGTGAAAGCAGGTTCCACAAAGCCGTACGGCTTTTCCCCGCACTTGCCGCCGCCGTGACCACATCGCCGTTGTACTTTGTAAGGAGATTGACAAGGTAATCCTTTTCAAAGGAGAACACCATTTGTTTCTTTGCCAGCTTGAAACTCTCGAAACTATCGGTGTAAGGTTTTACCCCGTTTTTTAAAAACCGGAAATCGCGGGCACTTAATTCATTTCCCGAGGTGAGAACGATGGCCTGTTGGATTTTGTTTTCAAGTTCCCTGATGTTACCGGGCCACTCATGGGAGAGCAGGCATTCCATGGCTTCGGGAGAAACCGTTTTGACGGGTTTTCCGAATCGCCGGGCATATTTTTCGATGAAATGATATGCCAGGATGGGAATATCCTCTTTGCGCTCCCTTAAGGGCGGAATATGCAGGGAAACGATATTTAACCGGTAATAGAGGTCCTCCCGGAATGTTCCTTTTCTCACAAGCTCCGATAGATCTTCGTTGGTGGCGGCCACCACACGTACTTCGGCACTTCGGTACCGTGAATCTCCAAGCGGTTTGTATTCCCTGTCCTGGAGCAGGCGAAGCAATTTGACCTGGATATAAGGCGAGATCACTCCCACTTCATCCAGGAAAATCGTACCGCCCTCAGCTTCTTTTACCAGGCCGGATTGATTGTACCCGGCATCGGTAAAAGCCCCTTTGATATGACCGAACAACTCGTTTTCAAAAAGGGTTTCCGGGATTGCCCCGCAGTTAACGGGAACGAAGGGTTTGCCGGACCTGGGACTTAAATAATGAATGCCCCGGGCCGCCGGTTCCTTCCCACTTCCGCTTTCCCCGGTAATGAGAACGGATGCATCACACTCGGAAATGCACCGGATTTGCCTCCGTATTTCCTGTACAACCGTACTTTCTCCAAGTATCCGGTTCATTGAGAACTTTCGTTTCAAATTCTCTTTTGCCGCAGAAACTTCTGCAAGTCTTTCTTTCTTTTTTAACATTGTTCTTGCCCCTGTTCGTTCAGAACAATTGGTAATGAAAGGATAATTATCACAGATAGGAAAAAATGTCAAATCTTTTCCAGGTTTTTTTTTATTTTTTTCCCTGACCTTGACTACCGGGAAATAAGAGGTATAATTACTCCATGATACTAACTATATTCGGTTACCCGAAATCAGGAAAAACATTATTATTTAATATGTTGACGGGCAAAGAAGAGGAGGTATCGAAATTTTCCACCTCTACCCATGAATTTCACAAGGCGATGTTGGAAGTCCCGGACCACCGTTTGACCCAACTGGCGGCGTTTAATCAAACCCCGCCGGTTTACGCCCGCATCGAGTTCCTGGATACCGGCGCCGTGGCCTTCAGGGAGAGCAAAAACACCACCTTTATCGATCTGCTCCGGCGCGCGGACGGCCTTATCCACCTGGTGAGGGGTTTTGAAGACCCGGAAATACTTCACGCCGAAGGCTCCATCGATCCGAAGAGAGATATTCAAGCCATGGAGGACGAATTGATCACGGTGGATTTTATTACGGTGGAAAAACGGCTGGAAAAACTCGAGGCCGATGTGGGTAAGATCAAATCCACGGCATTAAAAGAAGAATTGGAAATGTTCCAAAAGATAAAAACCTTCCTTGAAGAGGGAAAACCGCTGCGGGAATACGATTTTAACGCCAAAGAGGAAGTCATGATCAGGGGGTTCAAATTGTTGTCCTCGATACCCCTGATAAATATCGTTAATGCGGATGAAAATACTTATGAAAAATACCGGGAATTGGAAAAATCACCTGATAAGGCCGCCGGGACCCTGGTCTTCTGCGGGAAGATCGAAACGGAACTACTGGAACTGGAAAAGGACGACCGGGTGATTTTCGAAGACGAGTACGGGTTGAAGAATTACAAATACATGAGGGAAAATTTCATCCGGGCCTGTTATAAATTAATGGACCTGATCTCCTTTTTTACTATCGGTAAAAACGAGACAAGGGCGTGGACGATCAGGAGTTCGGACAACGCCTATGAAGCGGCGGGAAAAATCCATACGGATATCCAGCAGGGGTTCATACGGGCGGAAACCATCGATTGGAAGGAATTTCTCGAGGCGGGCGGTTTCCCCGGGGCAAGGGAAAAGGGGATTTTGCGCCTGGAAGGTAAAGATTACCGGGTCAAGGACGGGGAAATTCTCCAATTCCGGTTCAATAAATAGTAAACCGGCGTTATTTAACCGGTATCCTTCATTATTCGGTCCCTGGCCAGTTTATAGAGTCTTCCCAATGACCCGGCTTTCAATTCGCTGAATAACGGGAGTTGTTTGATCTGGGGGTAGGTTAAGCCGGATTTATCTTTCAGGTCGATCAGCAGCCGGGAGCGCATTCGTTTACCGCCGAGGCTGTGGGTATTTATCCGGTCTATTTTTATATTATATGTTTTCTCAAAGGCTTCGATCACGTTCTCCACCGGCTCGAAATAGTCCCGGTCGCCCCCGGGGGTTCGCGGCTGCCGCGTCCGGTCGGCTTCGATCCGTTCCTCGTTTTTTCCAACAACGTCGTCGACGATGGATTTTTCACCCAGGATATACCCGTACATGTCCGTCCTGAATAGAAACCGGGAATACTGTTCCGGCGCACAGGAACGTAGGTATGACCGGAATCCCTTTTTACCCCCGAACAACCCGTGTACAAAAGCCTTATCGAGCATGGGAAATTCTTTCTCGACAAAATAATCGCAGTAACTGGACCAGATATATTCATCCGCGGTATCCACCACCCCGGTGGTTACGGGGATCTCCAGGATATGTCCGAGGGCCATTCTTAAATAGGATTCATCCTGGATCAATATGGATTTATACCTGTCGTGAAATACGTTTCCCCGGGTACCCCACTGTTTCCGGAAACGCATCCCGAATTGTCCGTTTACCGTTTTCAATAATTCCGGCATTTTTCCGCTGGTGTTTTCCAGTACCAGGTGAAACTCATTATCCAAGATGCAGTATCCGAAAAGACGTATTTTGTATTTGGGCAGATTATCCTTTAACAAGTTCAACAAAGTCAATTTGTTCCGGTTCCCGGAAAGTATCTCCAGGCCTTTTTTACCACTGTTGATTACATGGTGCAGCGCGCCCTCATAAGTCATTCTTACCGATCTCATGGCCTAATTCTAACAATATATAAAAAAAAAATCAAACCTATTCAATGTAAAAAATAAAAAAGGGGTAAGAAAAAAACTGTTGCGGGTTGCGAGTTGCGAGTTGCGGGGAAAAAAGATTGAAAATCGACATCTCTGAATCCTTTGAAAAGTCATCCCCGCGGCCCGGTCGCGGCGCGGCACTCTTTAGAAACCCGAACTTCCACAACAAGTTTTATGTTTTTCCTCGCAACGCGCAACCCGCAACTGTCGCACCAGCAATTCTCAAATTTGGTGACAGGCTCAGCAAAAGTAAGAATATTAACCCTGTTTGAAAACGTTTTTTAATAGGATTTCGAACTCGAATTCTAAATTGGGGGTAAGGATGCCTTTGCCAAGGGACTCTTTTATTTTCTTTATTTTCCAGTATTTGCCCTCGTCGATCTCGTCTTTGTTTATATTAATGACCCTGTCGTAACGGGAGATAAACATGAATACCAGTTCCGATTCCACTTCGGTTTCCCAGACGTACCGGGCGACAAATTGGACCGTGAATTCGGTAATACCCAATTCCTCGGCGGCTTCGCGTTTCAGTCCGTCCTCGATGGTTTCACCGCTGGAAATATGACCGCCCACGGCGGTATCCCATTTGCCCGGTTGTATTTGTTTGCTTTCGGCGCGCTTTTGTAAAAATATCCTGTCTTTGGCGTCGATGATGTGGATATGCACCACGGGATGGAGCAAACCGGGACCGGAATGACAGACCGTCCGGGGGGCCCGGCCTTTGACCCTCCCCTCTTCATCCACGATATCGAACCACTCGTCGTCTTTGTACTGCTCCTCCCAATTGGGCCGCTTGCGCCTGAGCCGGATAAACTCGAAAACAAAATAAACGGCGAACAACAGGTAAAACAACCCCCCGCTGATAAACGCCCATGCCCCTTTGGACATGAAAAACGCGGAATAAACGATCAAAACGGTATGAACGATAAAGATATAAAACAACGCCCGCAGGCTCCGGGTAAACTGCCGCACCTGGGCGTCGTTCAATTCGATGTTTTTCATATACCGCCGGGTCATCAACATCAGGATATTGACGGGAGAAAAAATGGAAATGCCGATAACGATAGAAAAGATCAGTTCGATCAACGCGGGCTTTAATTTGAAAAAGATATCGTTCTCCAATATGATCGAAACAACTCCCAACACCACGATCAGGCCGATGTCCAGCAGGATAAATTTATCCAGGGTCTTTTCCCTGATATAGGAAACGAAAATCTCAACCATACCCACGGCCACGGCCACGATGAGGCCGACGGTGGTCCCCCAGATGGAATCGGCGGCGATAAATATGACCAGGGGCAAGAACCCCGGGGCCAGGGCTTTTAATATATCCATTTTATTCATTGTTCAACCATCCCCGGAATCTTCCCCAAAAGCTTGCGAACCTGGCAAGGATCGCGGTTTTCATTTCTTTTATTTTTTGGGAAAAGGACATTCCCCCGTGCGATTTAAAAAAAATGTAGACCATGTCCCCGGACAATTTGAAAAAAATACCTCCTACGATCAATACAAATCCCACGGTTAAGGCCCCGGCCCGGTGTTTGAACCGCTTCGACGCCCGGGCGATCTTTCGTTTGCTCTCCATGAGTTCACGGGGGGTATAGTTGTGCGAGTGGCGTACCGCCGAGGCGGGTTCGTAGAGTATTTTCAGGCCGTGGGCCAATACTCTTTTTGCCCACTCCCGGTCTTCCGCGATGACGATATCGTTTTCAAAGGGGAACCGTTCCCATATCTTTTTGGGCATGGCGGCGCTGACGGTGGAAAAGAGAAAAGAGCCGGGTTTACAGGGGCCGCTTCGCAGGATTTGTTTACCGGGCATTGAGGTTTCGAGGTCCCGTTTCATGTAGAGGAAGCAGTTTTCCCCGGGGATATGGCGACTGAAAACCCCGGCCAGTTCGTTATCTTTTTCCAGGGGTTCGATCAGGCGGTCCAACCAGTGGGGACCCACGGGAAGGGCATCGGCGTTCAGGAAGACGATATACTTGCCTTTTGCCGTTTCCGCGCCCAGGTTCCGGGTCCGTCCGTGGCCGAATTCCGGGGGTTTTATTTCCATCAATTTAACGGAAGCATAACCTTTGGCAATTTCCCTTGTATTGTCTTCGGACCCGGAATCGATAACGATGATCTCCAGGGAATACGGGGTGTCCTGGTTATGGACGGCTTCCAGGCATAAGCCGATGGTTTTCTCTTCGTTCCTGGCGGGAATAACGATGGAAACAGTTTTATATTTCTTATTTATTCTCACTTAAATATTTGTGCATGGCATCGGCGGCTTTCTTGCCGTCACCCATGGCCAGGATAACCGTGGCACCGCCGCGGACGATGTCGCCTCCGGCAAACATACCGGGAATCGAGGTCATCATGGTCGCCTCATCCACCACGAGGGTTCCCCAACGCGTGGTGGCCAGATCGGGCAGTGCGGCGGGGATCAACGGGTTGGGAGATGTGCCGATCCCGACGACGACGACATCCACGTCTACCATGAATTCGGAACCCTCGATGGGTACGGGACGGCGCCGGCCGGAACTGTCGGGCGCGCCCAATTCCATCTTCTGGAGCTTCATCTGTTTGACGCGGCCGTTTTCATCGCCGTAATACTCCAGGGGATTGTGAAGGTTCATAAACTCGATTCCCTCTTCCTTGGCATGGTGGATTTCCTCGATCCGGGCGGGCATCTCTTTTTCCGAACGGCGGTAAATGATCATGGCCCGCTCGGCCCCCAGCCGCTTGGCGGTACGTACCGAGTCCATGGCGGTATTTCCTCCGCCGATAACGGCGACACTCTTTCCCCGTACAATGGGGGTATCGTATTCGGGGAAGCGGAAGGCTTTCATCAAATTCACACGGGTCAGGTACTCGTTGGAGGAAAAGATATTGATGAGGTTTTCGCCGGGGATGTTCATAAAGTTGGGCAAACCGGCGCCGCTTCCGATATAAAAGGCTTTAAAACCCTGGGCGCTTAAGTCTTCGAAAGTGGCGGTCCGGCCGACGATAAAGTTGGTAACAAGCTTAACGCCCATTTTTTCAAGGGTGCTGATCTCGGTCCGGACGATCTCCTTGGGGAGACGGAACTCGGGGATACCGTAAACGAGCACGCCGCCCAATTCATGGAGGGCCTCGAAAATGGTGACATCGTACCCGAGTTTTGCCAGTTCCCCGGCCACCGTCAAACCGCCGGGTCCTGAGCCGACAACGGCGACCTTTATATTATTTTTTTCCGCGATCTCAGGTACGGAAATATTACCCGTATTCCGTTCATAATCCGCGGTCCACCGTTCCAGGGCACCGATGGCAACGGGTTCTTTCTTCATTTTATTATAAATGCACCTGACTTCACATTGGGTTTCCTGTGGGCATACCCGGCCGCAAACAGCGGGTAGTGCATTGGTTTCTTTTAAAACCCTGGCGCCTTCGAGGAATTCGCCGCGCTCGATCTCCTTGAGGAAACCGGGAATATTGATATTAACCGGGCACCCGGAAATACACGTGGGTGTCGGACAGTCCAGGCATCGGGCGGCTTCTTTCCGGGCCTGTTCTTCTGAGAGTCCTTTATTGACTTCGAAGAAATTTTTATTTCGTTCCATGGGCGCGTTTTCGGGCATTTTTACACGTTCCCCCTGTACCCGTTCTTTGGCTTCTTTGGATTTCCTGAGTTCCTCTCTCCAATCCTTCATCCTGTCTTTTTTTAGTTCTTTGTAGTTTGCCGGCATGGTTTTACTCCTTATTTCGATTTCAGGCTTTCCTGGTATTTGGCATAGGAAATGGCTTCAAGGTCTTTATAAGCGTTGAGTCGCTTTAACATTTCATCGAAATCGACGAGGTGGGCATCGAATTCCGGTCCGTCGACACAGACGAATTTGGTTTTTCCGCCCACCGAGATACGGCAGGCGCCGCACATTCCTGTTCCGTCGACCATGATGGTGTTTAGACTGGCCATGGTGGGAAGATTGTATTTTTTGGTGAGAAGGGCGACAAATTTCATCATCACCGCGGGTCCGATGGCGATACATGAATCGATTTTTTCACGCTTGACGATCTCCTCGATGCCCTGGGTGACCAGTCCTTTGTTCCCGTAGGAACCGTCGTCGGTCCATACAACGACTTCATCGGCAAATTCCTTGAATTCTTTCTCAAGGATGATCAGGTCTTTGCTCCGGGCGGCCAGGACGGCGATCAATTTGTTCCCGGCTTCTTTGAATGACCGGGCAATGGGATACATGGGCGCGATACCCACGCCGCCGCCGGCAGCGATGATGGTCCCAATTTTCTCCACATGAGTGGCCTTGCCCAGTGGTCCCACCATGTCCGTAACGATATCCCCGGCATTAAGGTCGCACAGTTTGCCCGATGTGGCCCCTACCCTCTGGATGATCAGGGTGACGGTACCCGCGTTGGGATCGGAATCGGCGATAGTCAGGGGGATTCGTTCCCCGGTTTCGCCGATTTTAACGATGACGAATTGCCCGGCTTTCCTGCTTTTAGCAATAGTTTCACTCTCGATGACTAATTTGACGACGTTTTCAGATAACACTTCCTTTTGGATAATTTTTGGCATGAATGAACCTCCGATAATAAATACTGTATTTTGGCATAGTATAAGATACCAGAAAACGGAGAAAAACACAAGGGGAAAAACGAAAGTAGGAAGTAAGAAGTAGGAAGGAAAAAAGAAAAAAGATGCCGGGTCAGTTGTGGGTAAGCAACGGTCAAGGATTTATTTACTTCTTCTTCCTGGGTATCTCCTTCAGAGCCACCAATTCATCGTTGATAGGGGTGAAAATGGGGTCAGGCCGGAAGCGGGCCCTGGACACCCTATTACCCTTCGAGTTGAGATGCCGGTTTTAGTGAGGGAAAACCCCCGGGTCGCGCAAGGCGGGTCCAGCAGCATGCTGGTGCCGGTTACTTTTTGAATATTTTGAACTTTAGGATGGCGAGGTACTCACGGAAAATGAGCTTCATGTTGCGCAAACGCTGGCGGATGGAACCGGCCCGGTAAACCTCGGAACGGGTCATCCTGGATATTTTAACGTTTACGAATCCCATATAAGATAAGATCATTCGCGAACGCCTCTGGTGATAAGGAGACGTGGATACGATGATCTCCTTAAATTTCTTACTGTCGATCATTTCATGGGTGTAGTAAAAATTATCAAAGGTCGTCTGGCTCTTTCCTTCAAATTCGAGGTATTGGGCGTCGATACCACGCGCAATGAAATAATCCCTGATCTTTTTCCTCGCCGGGCTCTTCCTGTACAAACTGCCGCCGGAAATAATAATGGGCCGCTTTTTCCGGTTAAACAATTCCACGGCCAGGTTCAACCGCTCCTCGGTGCTGAACCCCAACTCCCTGCCCTTTTTTAATCCGCCGCCCAACACCAGGATGACATCCCCGTAACCGTCGTCCACGTCGATGCCGACATCCAGGGGTCCCAGGAAAACCAGGTAGATATCGGTAAATAGAAAAAGGGCGATCAGGACAACGACTGAAATGAGCATGTATTTTATCTTTCTTTTCACGGGATAGTTATATAAAAAAAGAGATCGTTTGTAAACCCCTTACTCCTTCTCAAATTTTAATCTTTTTCTCAGGAAATAGCTGACGCCGATTCCCAGTTCAAAGATATTCAAAATGATCAAAAGGACGGGGCCGACATAAGGAAGCAGTTTCAACAGGGCATAAAAGATAACACCCACCAGGATAAAGAGGGCGGGCGCGATATTTTTCAACTTAACGAGATGGGACAGTTTTATGCCTATATAATAAAACATCACGGTTCTTCCAAAAACATAAGTGACGAAATAAAGGATGACCAGGAAAATAAAGATGGGAATCCCAATGACAATGAAACTCAAAATAATGGAAATGAACACGAGGAAAATGAAAGAGAAAAGGGAAAGGAAACCGACGGCGCCGATCTTCAGGCGGTGGTTGTCGAAAATTTCTTCGGCGGCGTTGATCTTTTTGGGCACAAGGGCAAATACGATGAGTGCGATAATAAACCAGAGAATGATCCGGATGGCTTTAAAGAGCGAGAAAGTCTTTGAATCGGCCAGGATTGGAATAATGGAGTTTTCCAGTCTTTTCAGGTCGAATTTAAAATAGAAATACTCGCCGTCCACTTTAGCGGCGGGGTCTCTATCCAGCGTACCTCCGATAATAAAGAGGTCCCGTTTAATATGAGCATTTTCCCCGATCTTCACGTCGGCGGCGAAACAGATGACATCTTCCTCGACAACGCCGTCCATGTTGAGTTGTCCGCCCAGCAGTATAACGCTTTCTTTAACGGTACCTTTAATATCGAGTTTGCCCTTAAAGGAGATAATGCTCTGGGGAAAGGTTTGATCCCGAAGTATGGTAATATCCTTTTTCATTTTATAATCGGAAGCAGGGAGCAGCATCCCCCCGGAAATCGGGAACAAGGATAAGACGGAACCGGCGATAACAACAGAGATGAATAGTAAGGATAAGGTCTTCTTCATCGATAATTTCCTCTTATTTTCTTTAGCATCAGTTGAGAAACGGAGTAAAAACCCAGCATCAGGAGAATCATAACGGTAAGCCCGATGACCTCGACACCGATATTCACATGGAAGATCACTTCGAACAGTTTATTAACGGTTTTAAAGACGGCATAAACGGAAGAAAACACGGTGGAAATGGTACGGATGACCGAACCGATCCAATTGGAGGTATTACTGGAGGTCATTTGAAAAGCACGTACGATACTGTTATTGGCAAAATCGAAATAAATGTATATGCTGGTGACCATGAGCAGGAAACTGGCGGCAATAAGGGCGGCAATGGAACTGTAACTGGGAATCCGGGGGAACAATGTATTTAATACGTTTCTCTCGATAACGGCGGGCGGCGTAATGTAAACGGGCTCGCAAAGACTCATTTCAATTTTTTCAAGAGCGTCGTGCCGGAGCCGGCACGCTTCACAGACGATCAGGTGATCTCTTACGATCGACTTTTCCATGGCGGTCAGGCCGCCGTCTATATATTCGTGAATTGTTAGTTCATTTAAACATTCCATCTTTCTCTATCTCCATTTTCAAAAGTTCCTTGGCCTTGAATATCCGGTTTTTAATCGTTCCCACGGGTAATTCGGTGATCTCGGCGATCTCATCGTATTTCAAGCCCTGCAAATAACGCATCAGGATGAGTTCCCTGTACTTCAGTGGAATACGGTCCACCACGGCCCAGGTGTATTCCCTGACCTCTTCCCTGGCGAGGACATCGAAACCGTCCTCGCTGACGTAATTATCGGATTCCATCATCTGTTTGGGCGTAACGGTATCGCCGTCCAGGGAATCCACGTACGCCTGGTTCTTCCTGACATGGTCGATGACAAGGTTGTAACAGATCCGGTATGCCCAGGTGGAAAACTTGTACTCGAAATTGTACTTGGCCATGACCTTGTATATTTTGATAAAAAAATCCTGGGTTAATTCGACGGCGGTCTCTTCGTCCCTGACCATGCGATAAATATAACCGAAGATTCTTTTATTGTACTTTTTCATAAGTTCCTCAAAGGATGACTTCTTACCTTTCAGTATTTTCTTGATAAGTAACTGATCGTCATCCAATATCACTTTTACGGTTTTCATTAAAAAAAGTTTATAAAAAAATATTTTGTCGAG
>Ga0210082_1000026_pt1 | contig 29467 bp, 23 predicted proteins | sample White_ThreeSqA_D_2_FD_185592 | JGI IMG/M metagenome (GOLD analysis project Ga0210082, IMG submission 185592) | Wetland microbial communities from the San Francisco Bay, California, USA, that impact long-term carbon sequestration -... | ecosystem: Environmental > Aquatic > Marine > Wetlands ... | reverse complement strand
ATTTGGCTTAGAGGTCGGTGCATGAGGACTTGATGCAACTGCATCCGGCCTTGATGTCGGTGCATGAAGACCGGATGCATCTGCACCTGGCTTAGATGCCGGTGCATCAGGGCCTGATGCCGCTGCATTTGCCTTAGATGCAGATAGAAAAAGGGGGTAGGCCGGGAACGTTATGGGGATTTAAGGGGACAGATTTAAGGGGACAGGCGCGGAAACGTCTGATAAAGTACGTGCTCCTTGCCTGTTCATATTTTGCCCTTGTTTTGTTATTGAAAATGGAAGGCCGTTCATGTAAAATAGGGACATGAATGAAGATAACGGAATAAAACGCAGGAAATAATAAACAGGGGGTTTCTTGATGATTAATATTAAAACAAAAATCTGGGAGCTGCTGAGAAAAAAAGAAGTCTCCCTGGCGATGATCGTGGACCGCGAGGGTGAAATCCTCTGGCACAGGGGCAGAGATATTAAAGGACGTAACATCGACGATGGCAAGGGGTTTCCCAGGAGCTGCTTGAAACAGAGTATCAAAAATGGTAAAGCCCTGGTCGAGGAAGATGTGGCCGTGGCCGCCGAGGTTAAATCATTAACCGAATCAGCCCTCATTTTAAATATTAAAAACCTCATGATCATGCCTATTACCACCGATTTCTTCCTTTACCTGGACAGCGGGGTAAGAGAATCCTTTTCCGATAAGGATCGAGAGGTATTCCAGGTGCTGGGAGAACTGTTGGGGAAGTCGATCGACCAGATCAGGGAAAAACAGGATGACTGCGGCGATATTACCGGGACAAGCAAAGAAGCCGCGAAAATTAGAGAACTGGTCTTAAAATATTCCCTGGAAGAAGACCCGGTCCTTGTTCGCGGGGAAACCGGCACGGGGAAAAATCATATTGCCGAACTGATTCACCGGTATTCGGGAAGAAAAGGAAATTTTGTGACTATTAATACACCGGGAATACCGGAGAATCTCTTTGAAAGCGAGATGTTCGGACACAAAAAAGGCGCCTTTACCGATGCCCGAAACGATAAAAAAGGATTGGTGGAGGAAGCCCGGGGCGGCACCCTGTTTTTCGATGAAATTGCCGAAGTTCCACCCACTTTCCAGGCCAAACTGCTGCGCTTTATCGAAACAAAAAAATACTTCGTCCTGGGCGGTACCGAAGAAAAAACCGCTGATGTCCGGATCGTTGCCGCCACCAACAGGGAATTAACCCGGGCCATCAAAAAACGGCAATTCCGGGAAGACCTGTATTACCGGATGCAAGTTTTAGAAATCAATATCCCCCCCTTGAGAGAACGAAAACAGGATATCCGGGCCCTGGTAACAAAAGAGCAGGGATGTTTAAAGGGTAAAGAGATGGGGCCGGGGTTCCGGGAGGCCCTTGAAAACCATGACTGGCCCGGCAATATCAGGGAGTTAAAGTCGGTGTTGAAACGCGCCGCTATCCTTGCCGGCGATACAATTAACGGCGAGGATGTCAAGAATATCATTAACCAATGTTCGCCCCACTCATCATTTAACAAAAAAGGCGAGATCGTCGAACGTATCCTGGAAGAAATGAAAGCGGGAAAAAATTTCTGGGAAGCGGTGCGAAAACCCTTTTTGGATAGAGATATTAATCGATCCCAGGCCAAAGAGATCATTCGCAAGGGATTAATGGAAGCGGGCGGCAGGTACATGTCCCTTTTACCCGTTTTTAACCTGGGTGCCGATGAATATCATAAGTTTATGTCTTTTTTGAGTGACCACCAATTAAAATAAAAAAAAGTTCGACTGTGGCCAAACCGGGTTAGACCGGGGTCTAACTCCTAAATTCCATTTCCATAAAGGATTCCCGGGGTGTCCCCCATAAAACCCCGCCGGTATCTGCCCTAACTCTTTTTTTTCTCCCTCCCGCCTTAATGGTCAAACGTGTTGTTTATCAACGATTTAGAAAAAAGAATCATGTTGGCAAGAAAAATGCCCACTGGTTAATGAACGGCAAGAGGTTTTATCTTGCGTTCAAAAACAATGAAATCATTAAAATTAGGAGAAAAAATGAAAATTAAAGCTATTGTCAGGTTGTGTTTAAGTGTTATGGTATGCGCGCTGATGCTGCTCACCACGGCAGCCTCATCAAAACTCTCATCAAAACAGGAAGCCGCTTCCAGGTTGTCTCCCGGACCGGGAGATACCGGTGAAACGTATTTACCCGCCGGTTACGAACTTTTTAAGTCCGATGAATTTACGTTCACTTTCCTTTACCCTTCGGATTGGAAGATCACGCAAGAACCCTTAAGCGAGGTAGACGGTTCGTCGAGTACCGTACTGATCGAGGGGAAATCCAATGAATTGGTATCGATCAAGGTTTTCAACCGGCCGGGGGATATAGAGGCATTCATCACGGATAACGTGGGTGCATTCACCACCAGCGAGGTTAAAAATATCGAAGCGACAAGATCGATAATTGCCGGGTGCGACGGTTATTCCTGGATCGCGAAAGACCGCGGTAATGTGATCGGTGGAACGTTGGTTTTCAGCAATGACAATTATTTGTTCGTGTTAAATTTCACCGCGGGTGACGATTCGGAATCAGGGTATATCGCGGACTTGATCGATAGTATCTCGACAGGTGCGGCGGGTGCGGCGGGGGACAATTACCTGACCTTCGACCCGGTGGGCCTGGAATTTCCCGGGATATCCTCTACCAAGGTACAGTCCTGCTGTTCACTCACCGATAGTGGCACCAACAATTATCCATGCTGCACCACCTCCCCCTACGGCAACTGTACATGGTACTGCGAATACCGGATATCCGGTAGTAACAGTTTCCCCTACTACGGTGACGCCTATATGTGGTTGTATAATGCCAGGTATAACGGTACCAGGACCTATCCTACCGGCGGCACCATCCCCGAGGCGGGTGCGATCATGGTTTTCGACAGCGGTTGGTATACCTCCGGACATGTGGCGTATATTACTTCCGTAGCCACCAACGGCTCCCTTAACGTTAACGAGCAAGGTTGGTGTGCTTATTGTACCCGAAGCAACACGTACACGACGTCAACCCTGCGTTCCTATCTCGCCGGGTATATTTATGTGGACGGCTCCACCCCGGAACCCACGGCAAAGAGCTGCAGCGGTGCTTCCGCCGGGACTTCAACCATCATCGATGATTTTAATTTTACCAACGTCTATAATTTCCAGACTTACGGTCCCGGTTCCGGCTATGGCTGGTATACCTATAACGGCGGCTATAACAGCTTTTTCCATTGGACCACCACCCGCTCCAGTGCCTTATCTTACGGGAAATGGAAATTTACGGTTACCGCCACCGGTTTATACGAACTCCAGGCCTATATCCCCTCTATCCACGGCACCGCCGACAATGCCAGGTATAAAGTAGGGAGTACCTACAGCAGCGGTATCAACCAGCTTAATTACTCCAACGTTTTCGTAAAGATCGTGAATCCCGGCAGGACGGACGGTTACTGGAGTCTCAGCAGCGGCACCACCTATGAAGTGAGAATGGAGGACCATTACGCCGGTACCGCGGGTAAGGAACTGGCCATGGATGCCATTAAGGTAATCAGGAGATAGATACCCTTTATATTTAATATAAAAAATTTCTCCATTTAAATTTAAATTAAGGGAACCGCGCCCGGGTGAAGGCTCAGGGTGCGGTTCCTTTTTTTATGTGATTTTCGATCTCTTTGAGGGCGGCTAAGACCTCGGCGGCCGAGGGCCGCTGCAGGGGGTCTTTGGATAACATTTTTTTTACCGTTTCATTCAATCCCGGTGGCAGTCCGGGACAACGTTTTTTCATATCGGGGGGGGGCTTTTTGAGAATCTGCCGGGCAATATGAAGGGTCGAATCCCCGGAAAAGGGTTTTTCCCCGGTTAATACCTGGTAATAAATAACCCCCAGGGAATAGACATCGCTGGCCGGTGATACTTTGGATTTGGACAGTTGTTCCGGGGAGATGTAGAAGAGGGTCCCCATGACCGTGCCGGTCCGGGTGAGGCGGCTCAAATTCCGGGGCCTGGCCAGGCCGAAGTCCAATACCTTAACATGAAACGGATTTTGCCGCGTACTGACGATCATGATGTTTTCCGGTTTCAAATCCCTGTGAATAATTCCCCTGTAGTGGATTGCCGCCAGGGCATCGGCAATTTGCACCATTATGGACAACGCCGTCTCCAACCGGATTTTGCCCTCTTTATCCAGCATGGCGAAAAGGGTTTGCCCTTCCAGCAGTTCCATGGCAATATAAAGTTGGTTTTCACACTCCCCTCTTTCCAGTACTTTCACGACATTGGGATGATCGAGCTGGTCGATGAGAGCGGCTTCGTTTTTGAAACGTCTCCTGTAGTCGTCGTCTTTAGCATATTCCTCTCTTAAGATCTTGAGGGCACAGGTTATCGATCTGTCCCGGATGTTATGGGCCCTGTATACATCGCCCATGCCACCGGAGCTGATCTTGTCCAGCAGCCGGAAATGGGCAATGTAATGTTTCTTTTTCCAGAAGGTAAACAAATAACGGTACCTATTAAAGAATTGGATGAAAATAACGATCAGTAATAGAGATATAAAAATAGATATATTTCTCATGCGGGTTTGGCGGGTCAACATCAATTCCTGGATACGGCTGTTCTTTTTTAGGATCTCAATCTCTTTCTCTTTTTTCAAGGTTTCGTACCGGGTTTGCATTTGGGTCATTTGCCGGTTGATCTTTTCATTAAATAGTTCATCCTTTAATTGTGAGTAACGTTTGAAATATTCCAGGGATTCTTCAAAATTTTTCCCGGCGGCGTATAGTTCGGAGAGATTGAAATAACCGGTTTTAATGGTTTCTTTGCCATCGATCTCCCGGGCTATTTTTAAACCCCTTTCCAGGAAAGAAAAGGCATCGTCAACGCGGTGCAGTTGGCGGCAGGCCACCCCCATATTCACCAGGGAGTCGGAAATATCTCCCAGGGCCCCGATCTCCTCCCCATGTTGTAACGACTGCCGGTAGTATTCCAGGGCCTTATTATTGTCCCCGGTTTTTAAATAGATATCTCCAATGCTGTTTAATGAAGAGCAAATCCCTGTTTTATCCCCGATCTCTTTTTTGATGTCCAGTGAAATTAATTGGTACTCCAGGGCCTTAGGGAGGTCCCCGGAATATTCGTGGATAAGCCCGATATTTTCCAGGGAAGAAGCAATGCCTGCTTTATTCCCGATTTCTTCTTTGATCTTTAACGATTCCAGGGAGTATTCCAGGGCCCTGGGATAATCGTTAATTTTAACATAAATCGTGCTGATATCATTATAGACCGCCGCAATTCCGGGTTTATCCCCGGTGTCTTCTCTTATTTCCAGGGCCATCAACTGGTATTCCAGGGCTTTGTGGTAATTGCCCAATTTTCGATAGAGGGAACCGATATTCCCGTAAGAGTCGGCAATATCTTTTTTTATATCCAGCGACTCTCTTATTTTTAAGGATTGCCGGTAATATTCCAGGGCTTTGATGTAATTATTAGTGGTTAGATAGATGGAACCCAGGCTATTCAAGGAATTGGCAATTTCTCTTTCATCCCCCTGGGTTTCCAGGAGTTTTAGTGATTGTTGGATGTAATCCAGGGATTTTTCAAAGTCACCTGATTTGCCACGACCGACACCGATATTTCGCAGGGCGATACCTTCTCCTTTTTTATCGTTAAATTTCCTGGATAAGTTCAAGGCGGCGGTGCCGTACTCCAGGGTTTTTTGGGCCGATAGATTGTAGTAAGCGGCAGCGAGTTGATTTAAAACGTCGATCTTTTCCCTGCTCGTGCTTTGTGCCAATTTTTTTTCCAGGTCTTTGATCTCTTGATTTGCCCACAGGATTCCCGGGATAAAAATAAAGATGATCAAACAACGGAAGACTTTGGTTTTCCCTACGTTTCCGATAGTTTTTAAAACCGGCATTTACTTCTCCTCCTCACAGGGAATTCCACCGCATTTTTCTAAAAACGGCGCATATTCAATAACATAAAGACAGGGAGAATTCAAGCAGTCGAGCGCGTGTTTCGCGGATAAAAAATTTTTCTTAGCAAGGTTTTGTTTTCCCAACTGTCAAAGTAATAATCCAGGAGGTGATAATATGAATATAGACGATTTGATCCGTTTGCACAACGATGCGCTGAACCGAAAGGTCGAAAAAAAACCCTTTCTCAATCAACGCATCAAAGCACGATTGAACCAACGGGAACATACCATACAACCGGGCGCGTGGTTCCGATTGAAAAAATCCATCCTCGTTTACAGTTTTATATTCATCCTCTTTACGGTGCTTAATCTTTTCCTGATCAACGGGTTGAAAAAACAGGATTCCCCAAAACCGGGCCCCACGACCTTTGCGCCGGTAAACATGACGGCATTCCAGCCCGCGTATCCCGGGAGTATCAGCCGGGCCTATGGGGAGGTGATGAAATGAATAAAAAGATATTAGCGATTTTCTTTGTTCTCTCACTCAGCTTTAATGCCGCGTTCTTAATTTATCTTTTCACCGCGGGTCCGGGGACACCGGGAAGCCAGTTGGACCTCAACCTCACCGAACAACAAAAAAAACAGATGGAACCCATCCGGGTAAAAATGCACCTTGAGAACGAAGCCATTAAAAAACAGATCGCCGAATGCCGGGAAGAACTCCTGGCCGCACTGAAATCCGACCCCGTGGACCGGGCCGCCGTGAATACCTGCATCGAAAATATCAATAACCTGCAAAAGAAAATCCAACACAATACCGTCGAAGAGATCATCCGGATTCGGAAATACATGAACCCCGACCAGTGCAACTGCCTCATCGAGGGCCTGGGCGCCGCCATGGACAATACGTCCAAAGCCTGTAATTGTCCCCACTGCAGTACAGCGACTCAAACGAAATAATAAGGAGAACCTCCGATGAAGAACATTTTCTTAAACATAAATAACACAAAATTGGTCATGTTGATTGTCATTTTTTTCCTGAACACCGCGTTCCTCGTACCGGACCCTACGGCGCCGGTGAAAAAAACACAACACGAACATTCCACGCTGCAAGAAATCCTGGCGGAAGCCGCGTTGAACAACCCCGGTTTAAAAGCGGCCTTTCACCAATGGAAAGCCGCGCTGGAAAGCATACCGCAGGTACGGGCGCTGCCCAATCCCCAGTTGACCTATGCTTATTTTATACAGGAGATCGAAACCCGGGTGGGGCCCCAGCAGCAGAAAATCGGTATCATGCAAATGTTCCCCTGGTTCGGGAAACTGAAGCTCAAAGGAAATGCCGCATTGGAAGCCGCCAACGCCGAGAAACAGAACTATGAAACCGTTAAATTGACCCTCTTTTACAGGGTCAAGGATATCTATTACGATTACTACTACGCGATGCGGACCGTCTCCGTCCTGGAAGAGAACGTCCGGTTAATGGAATACCTCGAGGAAGTTATCCGTGCCAAATACACCACCGCGACCGCGCCTTATTCCAACCTGGTCAGGGTCCAGGTGGAGCTGGACAAACTGCAGGACCGGCTAAAAACCGCAAAGGAAAGCTTACGGCCCCTGGTCGCCCGTTTGAATGCCGTCCTGGACCGTCCCCTCGACACCCCGCTGCCTCCCCCGGGGGAAATACCCGCGGATGCGCCCGAACTCTCCATTGAACAACTGGCAGACCTTTTAAAAGAGAATAACCCGGCATTGAAAGCCATCGATTCCACCGCCGCAAAAGCACAAATCGGGATCAAACTGGCAAAAAAGAATTCTTACCCCGATTTCTCCCTGGGCGTGGACTATATGCTCACCGGCAAAGCCGCGATGCCCGGCGTTCCCGACAGCGGGAAAGACCCCGTTGCCGCCATGATATCGCTGCAATTGCCCATCTGGTCCAAAAAGAACAAAGCCTCCGTCAACGAGGCCGAAGCCATGTACAGTGCCGTGCTGAATAAACGAAAGGAAAGTGAAAATAACCTCCTGACCCGGCTGGAAACGGTATTTTTCCAGTACGGCGATGCCGAACGAAAAATACGCCTTTACAGCGATTCCCTTTTACCGCGGGCCCGGCAGGCATTGGAAGTCACCCGCTCCTCCTTTGAATCCGGGGAAGCCGATTTCATGGATTTCATCGATTCCCAGCGCATACTCCTGGCCTTTGAACTGGAACTCGAGCAGGCAAAAACCAACCGGGCCCAGCGGCTGGCGGAACTGGAAATGTTGATCGGGAAAGAATTGTTTGATTTTACCACGAAGGACACGAAGGACACGAAGGATTAATTATTGGAGATTAAAGAATGGATAAAATTATAAACGGTTTAAAAGAGATATGGCAGTCGTCTCATCGATGGCTGATAATCATTATAATAATTGTGGCTTTCCTGTTGGGTTTTATTTTCCGGGACGGTTCCGGTGAACCGGTCGACCACGGTTCGCACCAACATGGAGAGGAAACCGCTTCCACCGCCGCAAAGGCGCAGATATGGACCTGTTCCATGCACCCCCAGATCCGGCAGCCCAAACCGGGGAAATGTCCCCTTTGCGGGATGGACCTGATACCGGTACAGGGCGGCGGCGAGGAGGAAGTGGGACCCCGTCAATTGAAGCTTACCCCCACGGCAATGAAGCTGGCGGCCATTCAAACCGCGCGGGTGGAGCGCCGTTCCGTGACTTCGGATATACGGATGGTCGGGAAAGTTGCAGCCGATGAAACCCGCGTACGTTATATCACATCCCGGGTCCCCGGACGGCTGGACCGGCTCTACGTCGATTTTACCGGCATATCCGTAAGGGAAGGCGATCACCTGGTTTACCTTTACAGTCCCCAATTGATCACCGCCCAACAGGAACTGTTACAGGCATTAAAAACCGCTAAAACATTCGACTCCGGTAAATCCACCGCCGCCGCCGCCCGTGAGAAACTCAAGCTGTGGGGGCTGCCCCCGGAACAGATCCGGGAAATCGAAAAAAGGGGCAAAACCATCGATCACCTCACTATCTATTCTCCCATGAGCGGGATCGTCATTCACAAGAACGCCGTCGAAGGAATGTACGTGCAAACCGGCAGTCAAATCTATACCATCGCCGACCTCTCCCGGGTCTGGGTAAAATTGGATGCCTACGAATCCGATCTCTCCTGGATCCGTTACGGGCAAACCGTGGAGTTTGAAACCGAAGCCTATCCCGGTGAGGTGTTCAAAGGCAGGATTTCCTTTATCGACCCCGTGTTGGACCAGAAAACCCGAACAGTAAAAGTACGGGTGAATGTGTCCAATCCCCAATACAAATTAAAACCCGAAATGTTTGTCCGTGCCGTGGTGCATTCGCGGCTGTCCGTATCCGGGAAAGTCATGGACCCGGAACTGGCGGGCAAATGGATTTCACCCATGCACCCGGAGATCGTCAAAGACGGGCCGGGTAAATGCGATATTTGCGGCATGCCGCTGGTGAAGGCCGAAAAATTGGGATTTATCGCCGTCGAGCCCGGGGAAAAAGGCGCGCCGCTGGTGATTCCCGCTTCCGCCCCCCTGGTTACCGGTACGCGGGCCGTGGTTTACGTGAAGGCCGCGGGGAAAGAGGGAATATTCGAAGGAAGAGAAATTGTCCTGGGACCGCGGACCGGTGATTATTACATCGTCAAAGAGGGACTGCGGGAGGATGAAGAAGTCGTCGTAAACGGTGCCTTTAAGATCGACAGCGATCTGCAAATCCAGGCCAAACCGAGTATGATGAACCCGGCCCCGCGGCCCGGGGACCCTCCAAAGTCAGAAAGCAATGCATCCGCCGCCGGTATTCCAATTGTTTTTAAAACCTCTATCGATGAAGCGGCGGGGGCTTATTTCGATATCCAGCATGCATTGAGCAGCGACAACCTGGAGGCCGCAAAGAAAGGTGGAGAAAAATTATTGAAGACACTGGAGGCGGTGGACATGAAATTACTCTCCGGCAGTACTCACATGGAGTGGATGAAGCGGGAGAAGGTTTTGAAAGAGGCCGGTGAAAAATTGGTCCGGGCGGGTGATATCGAAGCCGCGCGGGTACAGTTAGAGGTATTGACCGGGGCCGTGACCCCTGTGATAAAGACTTTCGGCAGTGGGAAAACAGCGGTTTACCGTTTCCATTGCCCCATGGCTTTCGATAACAAGGGGGCCTATTGGCTTCAAGACAACCGGGACACCCGGAACCCGTATTTCGGCTCGTCCATGCTCTTGTGCAAAGATTCCGTGGAACCGCTGGTTAAAGAAAAGAAGGAAGAAAAATGAATGAACATAAATCGATACTCGATCGAATCATCCTTTTCTGTTTAAATAACAAATTGGTAGTCACCCTGATAGTCATCGGCATCCTCTTATGGGGGGTCATGGTGGCGCCGTTCGACTGGGACCTGGGGGGAATTCCCCGGGACCCCATACCCGTCGATGCCATTCCCGATATCGGGGAAAACCAGCAGATCGTATTCACCAAATGGATGGGACGGTCGCCGCAGGATGTCGAGGACCAGATCGGATATCCCCTCACCGTTTCGCTGCTTGGGGTACCGGGCGTAAAAACCGTCAGAAGTTATTCCATGTTCGGGTTTTCAAGCATATATGTCATTTTCAAAGAGAACGTCGATTTTTATTGGTCCCGTTCCCGGATATTGGAGAAATTGAACAGCCTGTCCGCAGGGACCCTTCCCGACGGCGTGCAGCCCGTATTGGGCCCCGATGCCACGGCACTGGGGCAGATATTCTGGTACACCCTGGAAGGCCGCGACGAGGAGGGAAATCCCACCGGGGGTTGGGACCTTCATGAACTCCGCACCATCCAGGACTGGTATGTGCGTTACGCGCTGCTTTCCGCCGACGGCATCAGTGAAGTGGCGTCGGTGGGGGGTTTTGCCCGGGAGTATCAAATCGATGTGGACCCCGATGCCATGCGGGCTTACAATGTCACCCTGGACCAGGTATTCATGGCCGTTAAAATGTCCAACATGGACGTGGGCGCCCGTACCATCGAGATCAATAAAGTAGAGTATATGATCCGGGGCATCGGCTTTATTAAAAAAATACAGGATATTGAAAACTCCGTGATCAGCGTGAACGACAATGTCCCTATTTATGTTAAAAATATCGGCAGGGTCGCCCTGGGACCCGCCCTGAGACGGGGCGCCCTGGACAAGGGGGGCACCGAGGTCGTGGGGGGCGTGGCCGTAGTCCGTTATGGAGACAATCCCATGGCCGCCATCAAAAACCTGAAGGAAAAGATCCGGGAAATCTCCCCCGGTCTTCCCAAAAAAAAGTTGGCCGACGGACGGGTGAGCCATGTAGAGATCGTCCCTTTTTACGACCGCACCGGTCTTATCGACGAAACCCTCGAAACCCTTAATACCGCCCTCACCGAGGAAATACTGGTCACCATCATCGTCGTCGTCATCATGCTGCTTAACTTAAGAAGTTCCATTCTTATTTCCGGTTTGCTTCCCCTTGCCGTCCTTATGTCTTTCATTGCGATGAAATATTTCGGTGTGGATGCCAATATCGTCGCCCTGTCGGGAATTGCCATCGCCATCGGAACCATGGTCGATATGGGGATAGTGATCGTCGAAAATATCGTCAAACACCTGGACCGGGCCAAACCTGACGAGGACCGGCTCCAGGTAGTGTTTCGTGCCGCCAGTGAAGTGGGAAGCGCCGTGGTCACCGCCGTTTCCACCACCGTGGTCAGTTTCCTGCCCGTCTTTACCATGGTGGCGGCGGAAGGAAAACTGTTCAAACCCCTGGCCTTTACCAAAACATTTGCACTGGTATCGTCCATCGTTATTGCCCTGGTGGTCATCCCCCCCTATGCCCAATTACTCTTCTCCAAAAAAATAAAAAAAGGGACATACAAGTTGTGGGAGACAAAGGTCCCGCAAAAAATAAGAAAGCTGACCGTCACGGGCGTTAATTACCTGGCTGTCTTTGTAGTAGGGATCATCCTGGCCCGTCACTGGCTGCCCCTGGGGCCTGAAAAAGGCTTGCTCCTTAACCTCGTCTTTGTGGCGGTTTTGATCGGGGGACTGCTGGCTTTCTTTTCCCTTTTCCTGCGGGTATATGAACGGGTGCTGCGTTGGCTGCTGCGTCACAAGGCCCTCTTTTTTTCGCTCGTGCTTTCCGTTTTGCTCATCGGCGGCATGGTCTGGATGGGGTTCGATACCTTCTTCGGCTGGCTGCCCCGTTTTGTAAAAACCTCTTTTCCCGTCAGTAATATTGCCCACAAATTCCCCGGCCTGGGTAAAGAATTCATGCCCCCCCTGGATGAAGGCGCCTACCTCTACATGCCCACCACCATGCCCCATGCCTCGGTCGGAGAGGTCCTGGATGTTCTCAAGAAGCAGGACATGGCATTCGCGGGAATCCCTGAAATAGATACCGCCGTGGGCAAGTTGGGACGCGCCGACACCCCCCTGGACCCGGCCCCCATATCGATGATTGAAACCGTTATCAATTACAAACCCCAATACCTGGCGGATGAGAAAGGCAAACACCTGGGATTCCGTTTCGACCCCGGTGAAACGGATTTTTTCCGTGGTCCGCGGGGAGACCCGCTCCCGGGGCCGGACGGGGGGCCCTATATGGTAAAAGGAAAATACGAGCGTGACGACGCCGGTAATCTAATACCCGATTCCGGCGGGTACCCGTTTCGCTTATGGCGGCCCGCCCTCGACCCGGACCTGAACCCCGGGAGAAAAGCATGGCCCGGGATTCAATCTCCCGGAGACATATGGGATGAGATCGTAAAAGCGGGAAAGATCCCCGGCACCACTTCCGCGCCCAAATTGCAGCCCATTGCCGCGCGGATCGTGATGCTGCAGAGCGGAATGCGCGCACCCATGGGGATAAAAGTAAAAGGTCCCGATCTTCAGACCATTGAAAAAGTGGGGCTGCAAATAGAAAAATTACTGAAAGAGGTCCCTTCCGTGGAACCCTCGGCAGTCATTGCCGACCGTATCATCGGCAAGCCTTACCTGGAGATCGAGATCGACCGCGAGGCCATTGCCAGGTACGGCATTAAATTGTTAAACGTCCAGGAGGTCATCGAGGTGGCCGTCGGTGGGAAAGCAGTTACCACCACCGTTGAAGGGCGTGAACGTTACCCCGTCCGGGTCAGGTACATGCGGGAACTGCGCAGCGATCTCGAATCCCTGGCAAAGATTTTAGTTCCCGCGCCCGGCGGCGCCCAGATTCCCCTTACCCAACTGGCTAAAATAAATTATGTCCGCGGTCCCCAGGTCATAAAGAGCGAGGATACGTTCCTTATCGGCTACGTCCTGTTCGATATGAAACCGGGTTTTGCCGAAGTCGATGTGGTGGAACATGCCCGGGATTACCTGGAGCAAAAGATCGCCTCCGGAGAGTTTGAAATCCCCGCCGGCGTCAGTTTTACCTTTTCCGGTAGTTATGAGAACCAGGTCCGTTCGGAAAAGAAATTGATGGTCGTCCTTCCCCTGGCGCTTTTTATTATCTTCCTGATCCTCTACTTCCAGTTCAAGAGAGTATCCACCACCATGCTGGTATTTTCGGGAATTCTTGTTGCCTGGGCCGGGGGATTTATCATGATCTGGCTTTACGGGCAGTCCTGGTTCCTGGATTTTTCTATTTTCGGGGTAAACATGCAGGGGCTTTTCCAGGTGCATCCCATCAATCTCAGCGTCGCCGTCTGGGTGGGTTTCCTTGCGTTGTTCGGAATTGCTTCCGATGATGGGGTGATCATGGCGACCTACATGGACCAGGTATTTGCCCGGGAGACCCCGAAGACCGTCGAGGAAATACGTGAAGCGGTCGTGGAGGCCGGGCTGCGCCGGATCCGTCCGGCCCTGATGACCGCGGGGACCACCATATTGGCGTTGATACCGATTCTCACCTCCACGGGCAGGGGTGCCGACATCATGGTGCCCATGGCCATTCCTTCGTTTGGGGGTATGTGTTTCGTATTGATCACCCTGTTCACCGTCCCCGTCAGTTACTGCTGGTTAAAGGAGCGAAAACTCAAAAGAGGATAAAATAAAATGAAAAAAGAAAACTTAATAATCACCGGGATGTCCTGTGCATCCTGTGCCGCCCGCATTGAAAAGACCTTGCAAAACCTCCCGGGAATCGAATCCGCCGGCGTGAATTTCGCCGCCGGCAAAGCCTATGTGGACTATGACCCCAAACTTACCGGCATCCCCGCCTTGATAAAAGCCGTCGAAGATACCGGTTACGGCGCGGAAGTCGCGGACACCGAATCCGTCGATAAAGAAAAAGAAATCCGTGAAAAAGAGATCAAAAATCTCAAAAACACCTTCATCGTATCCGTAGTATTGAGCTTGCCTTTACTGGCGGCAATGATGACCTCGTTATTCAACATAGCGATCCCGTTACTCCATGCCCCGTGGTTTCAATTGGTCATTGCATCCCCCGTTCAATTCATCATCGGTTGGCGGTTTTACAAGAAAGCCTATTACAGCTTGAAAGCCAAAAGCCCGGGCATGGATGTGCTCGTGGCAATGGGTACGAGCGCCGCCTATTTCTTCAGTGTATACAACGGTTTTTTCAAGAAAATCCCGGTCGGCTCGCGGCCGGATCTCTATTTTGAAGCATCCGCCATCATCATTACCCTTGTCCTTTTAGGAAAATACCTCGAAGCGACGGCCAAAGGAAAAACCTCCGAAGCCATTAAAAAACTGATCGGTTTACAACCCAAACATGCCCGTGTGGTCCGGGATGGAAAAGAGATCGATATTCCCATCGAAACCGTTATCGTCGGCGATACCATCCTTGTTCGACCCGGTGAAAAGATCGCCGTGGACGGTCATATCGTCGCCGGGAACTCCGCCGTCGATGAAAGTATGCTTACCGGCGAAAGTATTCCCGTCGAGAAACAACCGGGAGACCCGGTCATCGGTGGCACCATCAATAAAAACGGTTCGCTGACCTTCACCGCCACTAAAGTGGGAAAAGACACCGTTCTTGCCAATATCATAAAAGTCGTGCAGGAGGCCCAGGGGTCAAAGGCACCGATCCAGGACCTGGCCGACAGGGTGGCGGGTATCTTTGTCCCCGTGGTGCTGCTTATCGCCGTAGTTACTTTTTTGATATGGATGTTTTTTATCGGGAACGGCACCATGGCGATCATTGCCGCCGTCTCCGTCCTTGTGATCGCCTGCCCCTGTGCTTTGGGACTGGCAACACCGACCGCCATTATGGTCGGCACCGGGAAAGGCGCGGAAAACGGCATCCTTATAAAAAACGCCCAAAGCCTGGAGACCGCCTATAAAATAGATACCGTTATATTCGATAAAACCGGGACCATCACCACGGGAGAACCCGCGGTAACCGATATTATTCCCGCCGCGGGGATGAACGCCGTTGATTTGCTTACCGCCGCCGCCGGTGCTGAAAAAAGGTCCGAACACCCGTTGGGTGAGGCGATTGTCCGAAAAGCCGCGGCCGACGGCCTGTCGCTCCAGGACCCGGAAAATTTCTCCGCATTGCCCGGCAAAGGGATTTCCGCCGTTATTCAAGGGAAATCCATCCTGGTGGGGACCCGGGACTTAATGAATGCCGAAAATATCGATACCGGCGAACTAAACGAAGATGTTCAACGTCTCGAGACCGAGGGAAAAACCGTAATGTATGTGGCCCGCGGGGGTGTTTTCAGCGGCGTTATCGCGGTCGCCGACACCGTGAAAGAGGATTCACGGGAAGCCGTGCGGCGACTTCGGGACCTGGGAATAGAGACCTACATGATAACCGGCGATAATCAGCGGACCGCCGGGGCCATCGGGGAGCAGGTGGGCATTAAAAAGACACACATATTGGCCCATGTACTCCCGGAACATAAAGCGGACGAGGTCGGGAAATTGCAGGACAAAGGGCACCGGGTTGCAATGGTGGGTGACGGCATCAACGATGCGCCCGCGTTGGCGGCGGCGGATATCGGTATTGCAATGGGCACCGGGACCGATATTGCCATTGAAACCGGCGATATCATTTTGATGAATGGGAATCTCAAAACATTGAGCACCGCCATCGCGCTTTCCAGAAAAACCATGGTAAAAATAAAACAGAATCTTTTTTGGGCGTTTGTTTACAATGCCGTCGGGATCCCTTTTGCCGCTTTCGGGTTGTTAAGTCCGATCATTGCCGGTGCGGCAATGGCATTTAGTTCCGTCTCCGTGGTATCCAACTCACTCAGTTTAAAACGATTCAAACCGGTAACTTAAGATCAATCGGGGGTCCAGGGCCAGCAGCCTGCTGGCCAGGGGGGCTTTTTTGAAAAGCCGCCCCCCTGGACCCCCCGAAAAACTTTTGTCTATTTTTTTCTTGAAATCTTTTCCCGTTTCTTTTATAATCCGAACGTACAGGAGGCTATAATGAACGAATTCATTCAATTTACCCTCAATAACAAACCCACCCGTATCTCCGTTAATAAAGACCATACCCTGCTGTGGGTCCTGCGTACCGAACTGGGACTCACCGGGACCAAATACGGGTGCGGCGAAGGGTTCTGCGGGGCATGTACCGTCCTGGTGGATAACTCACCCGTCCGGTCATGCCAGCTCCCGGTTACAAAAGTAAACGGGAAAAAAGTCATCACCATCGAAGGCCTGGAGCAAAACGGCAAACTCCACCCCATCCAACAAGCGTTCATCGATCACAACGCCCTTCAATGCGGCTACTGCACCCCGGGCATGATCCTCACCGCCTACGCACTGCTCCTCGAAAACCCAAAACCCTCAACCGAAGAGATCACCCAAACCATGGAAGATATCCTGTGCCGGTGCAGCAGCTATAACCGCATCCTCGATGCGATAAAAGCGGCTTCCCAATCGCTATAAAGGAGGAAAGCAATGAAAAACGAAAACCATAAAAACGATATACAAGAATTAAAAAGCGAATTGGGACCCTCCACCCTCAAACGCCGTGATTTCCTCAAACTCCTGGGCGGGGGCATCGTCGTTACTTTCCTGGTAGACGACCTCTCCATCGCCCAATCACAGCGCCCCGCCGGGCGCGAATACCCCGAGGATTTCAATGCCTACCTCCGGATTCACGAAAACGGCCGCGTCTCCTGCCTCAGCGGAAAGATCGAACAGGGGCAGGGCGTCATTACCTCTCTCGGGCAAATGCTGGCCGAAGAACTCGATGTCCCCATGGAAGCGGTCGATGTCATACTGGGAGATACCGACATCTGCCCCTGGGACATGGGTACTTTCGGTTCCAGGACCACCAAGTATTTCGGACCCGCGCTGCGCGAGGCAGCGGCCGAGGCCAGGGAAGTTCTCCTTCAACTGGCGGCGGAACACCTTAAGACACCGCGCGGGGCATTGGCGGTAAAAGACGGGGTGGTATTTGTAAAAGCCAAACCCGCGGTAAAGGTCTCCTATGCGGAATTGGCCAAAGGAAAAGCAATCCATAAACACCTGGACAAGAAACCGGCCATAAAGCACTATTCCAAACACACCATCTCCGGGAAGCCCCATAACCGTACGGACAGCCTGGAAAAGGTGACGGGCAAGGCAAAATTCGCCGGTGATATCCGGTTACCCGGCATGCTGTACGCGCGTATACTGAGACCTCCCGCCCACGGCGCCGTATTGAAAAACGCCGACACGTCGGAAGCGGAAAAAATAAAAGGAATCAAGATCGTTAAGGACAACGACCTCATCGCCGTACTCCATGAGCACCCGCAGGAAGCGGAAAGGGCACTTAAACGGGTAAAAGCCAATTACGATCTCCCGGAGAAGAAAGTAGACAATAATACTATTTTCGATCATCTATTGAACGTGAAGATTGAAGAGAACGTGGTAAATGAGCAGGGGGACCCCCGGGAAGGTGAAAAAGGTGCCGCCAAAACCTTCGATCAAAATTATTACAATCATTACGTGGCCCATGCGCCCATCGAACCCCATACCGCCGTGGTGAAAATAGACGGAAATAAGGCCACGGCCTGGGCGTCTTCTCAGACGCCGTTCAGGGTCCGGGACGATGTGGCCGGTGCCGCCGGTATTCCTTCCGATAACGTTCATGTCATCTCCCCGTTTGTGGGCGGCGGTTTCGGGGGAAAAACCCGGAACCGGCAGGCCGTTGAAGCGGCGCGGTTGGCGAAATTGACCGGGAGACCGGTCCAGGTGGCCTGGACCCGGGGCGAGGAGTTTTTTTACGATACCTTTCGTCCGGCGGCGGTGATAAACATAAAATCCGGTATCAACGGAAGTGGAAAGATCACCCATTGGGTGTACCGGAACTATTTTGCCGGGGATAGAAGTTCAAAACCGTTTTACCATATCCCCCATTACCGTGTGCTTGCGCGGGGCGGGTGGCGTGGTAGGGACGATATCCATCCTTTCGGTGTCGGTGCCTGGCGGGGACCGGGGAGTAATACCAATGTGTTTGCCATGGAATCTCATATCGATGTGATGGCAGAGGGTGCGGGGATGGATCCGTTGACGTTTCGCCTGGAAAATTTACAGGATGAGCGAATGAAAAAGGTGCTGAAAGCCGCGGCGGAGAAGTTCAACCGTTCTTTTCCCAAAGGGGCCGGTGGTAAGGGGTACGGTGTTGCCTGTACGGATTACCTGGGTACTTACGTGGCGACCATGGCGGAAGTGAAGGTGGACGGGCAGACGGGGGACTTTCGTGTGGAACGGATTGTTTGTGCCCAGGATTGTGGGGAGATCATCAACCCCGAGGGCGTGCGGATGCAGATCGAGGGCGGCTTGATCATGGGGTTGGGTTATGTTAGAACCGAAGAGATTCGTTTCCATGGAGGTGAGGTTTTAGACCGGAATTTCGACACCTATGAGTTACCCCGGTTTTCCTGGCTGCCGAAAATCGAGACCGTATTGTTGGACAACCCGGAGATAGCGCCGCAGGGGTGTGGTGAGCCGGCGATTACGACCATGGGCGGCGTGATTGCCAATGCGGTTTACGATGCGATCGGCGTTCGGTTATTCACCCTTCCCATGACGCCGAAACGGATAAAGGAGGCTTTGAGAAAAGAATAAGTGTCGATGGTCGATTAATCGTTTCCCTCTTTTTCCGCTGTTACGCAATAAATGCCTTTGCCCGTGAACGCGGGTCTGAAACATAAGTTACACGAAATACAGGTCGCCCGTCCCGTGTCGCCCGATCGCCATTGATCGATCAAATTCGGCTCCCGGATCAACGGACGACACAACGAGATATAATCCGCAAAATTCCCCGAAACCAACCCCTCCGCCTCATCGTACGAACGAATACCGCCCACCAACAACAGGGGAATACCGATCTTCTCTTTATACACCCGGGCCGCTTCCCGGTAATAGATCTCACCCGCGCCCTTCCGCACCGGTCCCAAATCACCCGACTCACCCGTACCACCACTCAATTCAATCGCATCCACACCCGCTCCCTCCAACATCTCCGCCACCCGGATCATCTCATCCCTCGTCATCCCGTTTTCGATAAAATCCTCCGAATTCAACTTAACCAGAATCGGGAAATCCCCCCCAACCTCACGCCGAGTCGCACCCGCCACCTCCAACAAAATCCGCGCCCGGTTCTCGATACGTCCCCCGTAATCATCCTTACGATGATTGTAATAGGGCGAAAGAAACTGGCTCAATAAATACCCGTGCGCCGCGTGCAGTTGTACACCGTCAAAACCCGCCGCCCTCGCGCGTACAGCCCCACGCACAAAAGCCCCCACAACCGAACGAATATCCCCAACCGTCATCTCCCGAAAAGAACCATCCCCCGACGCCGACGGCCCCATTGCCGCCCCACCCGTAAACTTCCTCGGCGCACGACACCCCGCATGCGCCGACTGCAAAACAATCCTCCCACCCCTCTCATGAACCGCAGAAACCATCCGCGTCAACCCCGGCACCATCTCGTCCGTATGGACCCCCAACTGCCGGGGACTCGCCTGACCCACAGGGTCCACATACGCATGACCCGAAACGATCAACCCCACTCCTCCCTCAGCCAATCCAACCATCAAGTCCACCAACGAAGACGTACAAACACCGTCTTCCCCTGCCATCCCCGCCCAGGTCGCGGAACGCACAAAGCGGTTTTTCAACCTCATACCGTTTATCGTTGTTTCCTCGAAAAGCACCGGCATATCAACCTCCATTCCAGGATATTTAAAATATAATATTAAAAAAAATACCACCGGAAGTCAATTCCCGGGATTTTTTTTATTTTTTTTTATTTTTCGGTTGAAATTTTTCTGATTTTATTACATACTATACCTCAAACAAAAAAGGAGGAGCGATATGAACGATAAAGTACAAATCCTTGGCAGCCCATTGGGGATGTATTCACTGCTCAGAGACGATTTTATCATCTCGATACTCAGGGATGACGGTTCACTGGACGGTGATAAATTAAACAAATTGGTTGCCGCTGTCGCCAATATGGGCGCCACCGGCCTTCGCGATTTTTTCTGGATTGACACCGAAGAGGCATATAATAAAATTTCGCCTTTCTGGGAAAGATCGAACGGTTCATTTGAATTTAACGGCCGGTATTTTGAACATCAGAAGAAAATCGCGGAGTTGTGCAACCGGTACGGTGTACGGTATTACCTCAGCATTTTCGACCACTGCGGAACAAAAAGGAGAAAGAACGAAGAAACCGGTGTCTGGCAATGGAACCCATGGCGCTTTTTCAGCGATTTCTTCTACGGGAACGATGCCGCGGACATGCGTCATCAATTTATCGACAAGATTCTCACCGCATTCGCCGGGAAAAATGCCGGTATTGAAATCTGTAACGAACCCAAAGGCGGCGCCGGGGATTTCCTGGCCGATACCTTTGTCTACCTGGTCGATAGGGGATTTACGCCGGAAAACATCATCATCGGTGTCGATTACCACCTCAAAGAAAAGGGCGGAGACGTCGGAGAAGATTACAGGAAACTCCGGAACGCCGCCGTTAACCAGCTTAACCCGGAATGGGATCAATGGCTGAAATCCAGGTGTATCTCACCGGTACACAATGCATCCGCCGAAGGGATCGACGACCTCTGGGGCGGTAAAGCCGGACCGGGCGGAACCCGGAGAATCTTGTATTCACAAGACGGCGTCATGAGCCCCAGACCCGACAAAGTGACCATGTTCAGGGTCGCGAAAAAAGTCCTGGAGAAAAAAACCGAAGCCCGGGAAAATGGAAAAGTCCTTTTCGAAGTGGTTTATGGAAAAACCGAGAATGACCCGCTGGATTCAATCGCGGGCGTTGCCGAAGCGCATAATGAAATTTTCGGTGTTTTTCCTACTAATTTCGGGCAATACCCGGTACCGCTGCCGCTGCCCGATGGCTTCGGTGAAGGACCGATCGACAAGCCTGACCCACGTACCGACTCCCTCAATACCATCTTTGTCGATCATGGGTATCGCGGGATCCTTGGACGCGAATCAGACCCCGCCGGCAGGGACGGCTATATAAAGTTCCTGGACAAAGGCGGCAAACTGGTGGATTTTTGCCGGAAATTGGTCAACAGCGACGAATTCAATATCCGGTGGCAAGACAAAAGCCCGGCGGACCTGGGTACCCGGTTGTACAAAGGTATCCTGGGACGCGATCCCGATTCCGAAGGTCTTAAACATACCGTCGAGGCCATTGAAAAAGGACAGGTAGCCAGCCGGGCGGCGGCTATGCTCGACAGTCACGAATTTAAAACCAGGTTCGGGAGTTAAGAAAAAAAACGTCCGGGAAATTCTCAGCCCAAAGGGCCAAAGGCACAAAGACATAAAGCCGCGATACCTCCCGGCGGGGGACCCTGTGAAAAGGGCCAACCTTTCGTGTCTTCGTGTCTTTGTGCCTTTGTGGCTAATCTAACATCAGTACGCCGAAGGTAACGCTATTTCCAGGCAATGGCGATCAGGGCCGGGCTATCTTTGTCATAAGGCGTTTTATTTTCATCCCCGAAGAATTGCCTCCTGGAAAAGCCCGCATTGGTCAGGGCCGCGTTCAACTCATCGAAAGTTAACGGATAAAGGATTTCGACGCTTCCCTGTAGGTCCCCCGTACCCTTGACCCTGACACTCCCATGAAACCGGATGCGATGTGTCTCCTTTTCATAAACATACTCCCTGCTAAATATAAGACGGTCATTCTCGATCCGCGGTAGTTCCGAGATTTCATTATCCAGTACCCGTCGGTAATTGACGATCTGGAGCGCAAAAAGCCCCCCGTCTTTTAAAACCGTCAAAACGCCCCGGAAAAAAGCCTCCATCTTTGCCGGGTTTTCCAGGTGTACCAGGGTATTCCCTAAACAGAAGACCGCATCGAATGAGGACGGCATAAAATCGGTTCCTACCGCGGACATGTCCTTCACGAGAAATTCGGTTTCCACCCCCACGGCATTTGCTTTTTCCCGTGCCCTTTCCACCATATCGCGGTCCAGGTCGATACCCAGGACATCGTGTCCTATTTCCGAAAGGGCCAGCGCCAGTGTGCCCGTGGCGCATCCGATATCCAGCAGTGACAGGTCTTCTCCGTTTAGTAGAGAGGTAACGAAAGACAACCGTGTTTTCTTCAGTGGAAATATCTCGTCGTAATAAGCGGCGATACTTTCATACAGTGATTCGGGACGCTTCATCGGTGTACTCCTTATGTTTATTGCAATGTTTATGGTACATCGATATTTTATTCCATAAACGATCTTTCGTCCGTAACATATGTTACATTTTTTTTGAAAAAAGTATGGTAATATTTTTTTTTATAGTGTATATTGGGCTTAAACCGAATCTCGTCGGTGCGATTTGAGGTTTGGCGATTGAGCCTGAACATCAAATAAAAATTATATAGAGTGATTCAGGAGGTCACATGAAGAGAAAAGGAGCCTTAAGGGCAATTTTTTTAGCGTTGGTACTTCTCAATTTTATTCCCAATGCAATCGCTGGCGAGAACGCGGGAGACTCGTGTATAAAATGCCATAAAGAGAACAGTCCCGGTATTTACATGCAGTGGAAAAATTCGAAACATGGCGAAAACGAGGTTTCCTGCCTTGACTGCCACGGGGCCGAAAAGGCCGATGCCGACGGTTTTATGCACGAAGGCACGTTGATCGCCACCCTGGTAACACCCAAAGACTGCGGCCAGTGCCATGAACAGGAGTCCAAAGAAGTGGGTGAATCCTACCATGCCACCGCCGGTGAAATACTCGAATCCCAGGATGCCTACCTTGCCCACGTAACCGGGGGACATCCCGCGGTTATCACGGGCTGTGAGAGCTGTCACGGTACAAAAGTGAAAATCGATCCCGGTTCTCCCAACAAGCTCCATGCCCAATCCTGGCCCAATTCCGGGATTGGACGATTGAACCCCGACGGTTCGAAGGGCAGTTGTACCGCCTGTCATACACGGCACACGTTTTCCAGTGCACAGGCGCGGCAGCCGGAATCCTGTTCCAAGTGTCACCTGGGACCCGACCACCCGCAGAAAGAGGTTTACGAGGAATCCAAACACGGTAATACTTATTTTACCAATATCGACAAAATGAACCTGGATTCGGAGAAATGGGTAGTGGGTGTCGATTATTACGTGGCCCCCACCTGCGCCACCTGCCACATGTCCGCCACCCGCAAACAGCCGGTGACCCACGATGTGGGGAAACGCCTTTATTGGACCTTGCGGCCGCCGGTTTCGGTAACCAAGGACGATCATGATAAGAAGCGCGGCCGCATGATGGATGTTTGCACGTCCTGTCACGGCGAGCAGTTTGCAAAGGGTCATTTTTACCAGTTCGATTCGCTGGTACACCTCTACAACGGCAAATTCGCAAAACCGGCCACCGATATCATGAACCTGATCAGGGAAAAGAAGTTGTTGAAAAACAAGGCGTCTTTCGGTAACAAGATCGAATGGGTATACTGGGAGTTATGGCATCATGAAGGCCGTCGTGCCCGGCACGGCGCGGCCATGATGGCCCCGGATTACACCTGGTGGCACGGGATGTACGAAGTCGCCAAACATTTCTATTTCAATTTCCTACCGGAAGCGCGGAAATTCAACGACCCGGACGTGAATGCCCTTCTCGACAGGGTCCAGGGCGATCCCATGCACGAATGGCTGAATAAACCGGCCGGTGAGTTAAAAGAAGCGATTCGTTCCGGCAAGCAGCAGGAAATCTACAAAAAGTTTTTCGAGAAAGAGGCGAAATGAAATCTTAGCCACTTTTATTCGCCTACACATTGCGTGAGTTTTTTTTTGGCTTTGTGGATGAGGGACTCGACGGCGGAAACCGAAGTCCGCAATATCCCGGCGATCTCTTTCTGTTTCAACTGCTGGTAATGGAATAGAAAAAAGGCGGATTTCTCACGGTTGGATAAGCGGGTAATACACGCTTGAAGTTTTTCGATCTTCCGTCTCTGTTCCTGGTCGTGTTCCAATTGCTCCCCCGGGTCCGGGTTTTTCTCCCGGACCTCCGGGGTGCTTTCAAAGGAGATAAACTCGACGATCTTTTTCCTGTTGATATAATTGATGAGGGTATTCACCGCGATGCGGTAAATCCAGGTATAAATCCCGGATTCCCCCTTAAAAGTAGATTGTTTCTTTAATACTTTGATAAACACGTCCTGTGTGAGTTCTTCCGCTTCCTGTTCGTTATTGTCCAGGTAAAAGAGGCATAGTTTATATATTTTTCGGTAGTAGTCGTCGATGATCTCATCTATATTCATGGTCGTGGATCAATTATAAGGATCAGGGAGAAAAAAGTCAACCATCTTCCTCCAAATCCCAAATCTTGCCTGTCCCGAATTCTTCAGCCCCGTATCCTTTGTTTTTTTTTTCGGATATGATATCATCTCAGTATGAACGTAAAGGTGATAATATGAGCAAAAAGAAAATCAAGGCCGTTACCGGGGCTTTCGGGTATTCCGGGAAATACATCGCCCAAAGGCTGCTGGACAGGGGGCATGAGGTCATTACGTTGACCAACTCCCCGAACCGGCCCAATCCCTTTGGCGAAAAAGTCCGGGCATTCCCCTTGAATTTTGATGAACCGGATAAGCTTACGGAAACACTAGAGGGGGTGTCTGTTCTCTATAATACCTATTGGGTCAGGTTCAATCATAAAATGTTTACCCATGCCGATACCGTAAAAAACAGTATCATTATGTTTAACGCCGCAAAAAAAGCGGGTGTGGAACGGATCGTTCATATCAGTATCACAAATCCCTCATTAGACTCTCAGCTCGAATATTTCAACGGCAAAGCGCAATTGGAAGAAGCGTTGAAGAAGACGGGGATTTCCTATGCCATACTTCGTCCCGCCGTTCTTTTCGGGAAAGAGGACATCCTTGTCAACAACATTGCCTGGGCACTGCGCCACCTGCCGGTAATGGGTGTCTTCGGCAGCGGCAAGTACCGGCTGCAGCCGATTTATGTCGACGACCTGGCACTACTGGCCGTTGAAGAAGGTGAGAAAAGGGAAAATGCGATCATCGATGCCATCGGTCCCGAAACCTTTACCTACAAAGAATTGATTCGGACCATTGCGGGCATCATCGGCAAGAAAAGGTTAATCATTCCAGTCCCCCCGTTGGTGGGTTATATTACCGGGAAATTGATCGGGAAACTGGTTGGGGATGTGACCATCACCCGCGAAGAGATCGACGGACTCATGGGGGACCTGTTGTATGTGGATGCACCCCCGGCGGGAAAAACAAAATTAACCGACTGGGCAAAGGAGCACGCCGAAACCCTTGGTAAAAAATACACCAGTGAAATGGCACGCCGAAAAGACCGCACTTCCGAATATAACAGCAATTAATACCGGCTCAATTTTATTTTTGTATGACAATGGGAATATTGTCCTTGCCTGCCATGAAGTAAAGGAACAGGCAAGCCTGTTCCCTACATCCTTAATTTCATCGTCTCCGGGCGATACCCTCATCATGACTGACTGTCCCTTATTTCGTCTCTGTCCCTTATTTTTTCCCTTTGGGAGGTGAGATCGTTTCGGAAGACATTATTTCCGATTGTCTTTTTTTGTACTTGAGTCGTAGTAGATATCCTGCCGGCATGAACACCATCGATACTGCCGCCAGAAGGTTGCACAATATCAGGATCGCCGGGAAAAGGATTTTCTTTTTTGCCCTGGAGACGAAATCGTTGTGAGTGCCTGCAAAAATCATTTCGGCATGTACTGAGATAACCTCTTTCCCCCTGTCCGGACCGGCCATTAGGACCCCACGTTCCACTTCGCCCGGCACGATGACCCGCATCCCTGCAGCCAGGTGTGGGTAATACCTGTTTCTGCGGGGCCAATTACGGGTCTTGTAGTCGTTGTTACTAATGAGGGCGGTCCCATCCGACAGGTCGATCAACAACTCGAGGGGGGCATAGAAATGTTCGCCATCAAAATAAGCCACAAAATTTGAATAAATAATGGAATTTTGACTGCTTATTTTTCCATCGAGGATAACAGGCCCACCGGTTTCAATCGCATGTAATGCCGCCTTGGTGGTCACCGGGGGCGTATCGGCGGCCCTTACCAGGGCCATTCCCCCTTGCCAGGCAAGCAAGGCATTGAATAGTAAGAATAATACAAGGGCAAGGAAAAAAGGGAACAATTTACGGATTTCCGAAGCAGAAACAGCCTTGCGCAGCCGGAAACGGTAGAGCAGCCACCCCATCAAACCACAAAATAATAAAATAAATATATTCGTTATCATTTTTCGACTATCCCATTTATTCCCTGATCCGGTTACATCCCATTAAAAAAGGGGACAGACGCCAAACAATCCTATTGGAAGTCCGAGGGTTGTCAACTGCGTTTTTTATATTTTTTCAAAGACAGAGCATTGATTGATGATTTCGGAGATGCTTTTTTCTGCTTTGTCCAGGTCATTCTTTATCATTTTCCATACTCGACCGATGCTTACCCCAAAGTAGTTGTGTATAAGTACATCCCTTAATCCGGCCATCTTTCTCCAGGGGACTCCCGGGTATTGATTCCTGAAACTGTCAGGTATCTGTTTGGTCGCCTCTCCCACTATCTCAAATCGTCTGATCACGGCATCTTGAAGCTGCCGATTATTTAAAAATTCCTCTTCCCTTGTATCCTTCACGTATTCCTTAATGATGCATAAACTCTCAACGATATCCTCAAGGTATACTTTTAAATCCCTGTCCATGACTCTATAGAATGGGAACCTGTTCCGATAAAATTCGTTCCTTTAAGGCTTCTTTGATGGTTTCATATTCAACCAGGTCAACTTTCCTGCCCACTGTATCCTCTAATTCATTTTTTAACCCGATAAAATCGAGTAAACTCAACTCGTCGGATAACTTCACAAGGATATCGATATCACTCTTTTTACCCCATTTTTCCCTCACGATGGAACCGAAAAAGGATGCTTGTTTGACGTCGTATTTTTGCAGCACCGGAAGTATTTTGTCTTTTACTCTGTCAATCCTGGTACCTGTGCTCATATTTCCTTTTTCCTCGTCACTAATTATAGTATGAACCGGAAGAGATTTCAATACCATTTAGAGGTCTTTAATTGTAAGCCCCGTACATTTGGCAATCCTTGCAAGCATCCGGGGGCCAATCTCCACGCCGTCGTGAAATGAAAAAACAAAATCCGGCCATCCGTCCCGCGACAGCACGCGGTGGGAAGTGCCTGATTGGCGTTTGATCTTCCAACCGATTCGATGAAGCGCTGCCAATACGGACTTCGCTTTGGTCGACGGCCAATTGCTCATGCAGGTACTGCGAAAACATCATGAAGCAGGGGAATCTCTTCACCGTGCTCCAATCGGTCCGCCAACACACGTAAAGCTAAAGCCTCCACTTTGTTGATCGCCTCTTCACGACTCTGTCCGTATGTCATAACTCCAGGTAAGTCGGGTACCTCGGCAATCCAACGACCATCTATTTCACGTTCAACTTCGATATTCATCGAAAACACCTCCGGGTTGTTGAGGCATGCTTTCTACCTCGTCACTAATTATAGTATGAACCGGAAAAGATTTCAACTCCGTTTATTTTTAAAAGAAAAAAGGAAAATGATCTCTTTTTAAGACGTTAACACCGAACGGTTGGGTGCATATTCAATCTTCGCTGGGATTCGTTCGGTGAGGCCCCAATAACGTACGCTCAGCCGGCGGATTCGCCCCAATCAGTTTAGTGCTTTCTTAAATCTTTCGAGCTTTTTAAGAAGGAAGACCCCCGGACCGTGCAAGAAGGGACCGGCAGCCTGCCGGCCTTCGGCGACCAGGAACCTTTTTGAAAAAAGGTTCGCCGGTTCGGACCTCCAAAAACTTTTGTTTAAGCAGCGTCCAGGGATTTGTACTGGGTGAAGAGAAGATAAAGGAAGGGAAGACCCAATACGATCAACGGGAACACCACGGAAAGTATACTCAAATTCGCCACGGGCAGCAAATAGATCAACCGCTCTACGATCAAACCGGAAAATACCAATAACGCAATCACCGCCAAGGCTGGAAATACGGTCTTGATCTTCCGCGAAATCAAGGATAAAAACGGGACCAAAAACACGGTAAACAATACGTATAACCCCATGTACTTCAAAACCGGGACCGCCATACGCTTCGCCACGTAGGAAACCTCCTCCGGGATATTGCCATACCAGATCACTAAATACTGGGAATAAAATAACCCCGCCCATAACAACGCAAAACCCATGAGCATCACGGCAAAATCCTTCAAAACCGGTTTGAATACGGACGCTTTCTTTAATGACAACATACCGGCCAGGATGGCACAAAAACCGATTCCGGCAAACAACGCCTCCACGAAGAAATAACCGCCAAACAAGGTATTAATCCAGGGGTACTCGAAGGTCATTACCTGGTCGTAGGCCATAAACGACTGACTGATCACGAAAAAGAGAATGTATAAAACGGCAAACAACCCCACTCTCTCGGATTCCTTCCGGGACGCACGCACGTAAAAATGAGCGAATACAAAAGGAAGAAACAAAAACAAAACATTACGGACAATAAAAAACGTCGGATCCAACCACCCGTTGTAATGCTCCCCCGCCCACAAGTAAACGGAAACATGACGGGCAAAGATAAGAAAGGCAATGGGAAACAATAACAATAAAGGATAATACTCCTGCAAATAGGGACGAATGTCTTTTATCCATTTGGCTTTTGAAAGATCGGCCGCCGCGGCGAGGGCGATCATTCCCTGCACCACACCCGCCCAGAACAACAACCCGATCAACAACGAACCGTCGTTCTTCACCGCGAATACGAAATCCAATACAAATAAAATAACGGAAATACCGATGACCTGTGCAATAACCGGGACCTTCTTCATTTTGCCACCTCCGCATCGTCGTTCTCATGGATGATGATAAATTGACTGCCGCACTCCCGCGGTTCGATGACACGCTTGATATCGGGCAAGCGGCCCAGGTGAAGAAAACCGACAAACGATACGATTCCGCCGATCAAAATGGTACACTCGAAAGCCACGATAATAAACGCGGGAATGGATATCAACGGCTTACCCCCGGT
>Ga0210082_1000025_pt1 | contig 30040 bp, 26 predicted proteins | sample White_ThreeSqA_D_2_FD_185592 | JGI IMG/M metagenome (GOLD analysis project Ga0210082, IMG submission 185592) | Wetland microbial communities from the San Francisco Bay, California, USA, that impact long-term carbon sequestration -... | ecosystem: Environmental > Aquatic > Marine > Wetlands ... | reverse complement strand
GCCTGGCACCAAATATTCCAAATATTTCCTTACCCGGTTGAATTTTCTAGCGATTTATGCTATTCATTATCCTGGTAGACGAAATAGATGCAAAGACAAATAGAGGAGCACAGCGATGCAATTACAGACGCCTGGAACACCCGGAAAAATATCCCCTGACTTACCAATAGTGGGAAACCCAGGACAAAAGTGATCGACAATATTGCGTGGTTCGTCTCTCCTCACGGATTCGGACACGCGGCTCGCGCCGCCGCAATTATCGAAACCATCCACGATTTAAACCAATCCATACATTTCGATATCTTTACCACGGTCCCGGAATTCTTCCTGGACGAATCCCTGCCGAATGTCCCCTTTAACTACCACTACCTGCAAACGGATATCGGCCTGGCACAAAAATCCGCGCTGCATATGGATATTCCCGAAACCATCCACCGACTGGGAAAACTCCTGCCCTATAAAAAAGAACACATCGACGACCTGGCCGGTTCAATGAAAAAACAAAACTGCCGCCTCGCCGTCTGCGATATCGCCCCCATGGGCATCGCCGCGGCCAAAACGGCGGGCATCCCTTCGGTACTGGTGGAAAATTTTACCTGGGATTGGATTTACGGTGAATACGAAACGGATTACCCCGCTATCTCACCCTTCATCACTTATTTGAAAGACCACTTCGACTCGGCCGACTTTCATATCCGCACGGAACCGGCTTTTCACAATGAACACCGAAACCCCGATATCACTGTTCCCCCCATGAGCAGGAAACCCCGGCTGGGACGAAAGAAAACACGGGAAAGATTAAATATCCCGGAACAGACGAAAACGGTGGTGATTACCATGGGCGGTATCCCGGACCAACTGCCCTTTCTCCAACAACTGCCCCAATACAAAGATATCTGCGATATTCGCTTCGTTGTCCCCGGCAGCCCGGTTTTCAAAGAAGAAAATAACGTGATACGGCTGCCTTACAATTCGGATTTCTATCACCCGGATTTGATCGCAGCCGCGGACGCGGTGATCGGGAAACCGGGGTACAGTACCCTGGCGGAAGTATACCATGCGGGCGTGCCCTTCGGTTTCGTCAGCCGCGGCTATTTCCGGGAATCGGCGGTAATGGAAACGTTTGTTGAAAATGAAATGAGCGGCTTCCCTATCCCGGAAAACGAATACCGTGAGGGAACATGGCTCTCACACCTGCATGAACTACTCGGAATCCCCCGAATCCAACGCACCACCTCCGGCACCTCGCAAGCCGCAAAGTTTATCCTAAAGCATGCCTTCGGCGACCAGGAACCTTTTTGAAAAAAGGTTCCTGGACCTCCAAAAACTTCTGTTAAGATTTCTTTTCTTAACCCTTACCCCTTTCTCTAATAGCTCTTCGCAAATGTCTTTGCTTCTTCCTCGGTATCGAATAGATAAATACCCGGGTCATCGAAACGCGCCGCCGAACCATTCTGCGCAGTCTTTCCATCCGCCTGCTGCATGAAAAAACGAATCCCACCCGTCCCCTCAGGTACCTGGAAAACACCCCATATCACCCCCCACCCATCCGGCTCCCGCAAAGAATGCATCATCCGCTGACCGTTCAAATACGCATCGATACGATTCGGGTCCCCACTGTTCAACATGTTACCGTAAAGATAAGGAAGCCCGGTCTGATCATCCTCCTCCTCATCATTGATGCGCTCACTGGACGAATACGCGATCAAAAGCGCCCACCGCCCGGAAGCACCGACAACGGATACATCCTGCCACAACATCCCACTGTACCGGATAACAAAATAAGAATTGGCCTCCCCATCCTCCTCGATGGAAACATCCCCTTTGGTCTGCCATAATGACGTACCCTGGTTGGCATATGGATTCCTGATGAGATTCTTTCGCCCATCCACCTCCATCATTTCCGGTGCCCCGGACTTCGGCGCGTCCGGTGTGCCCGGCGTGGAAGTCCCGGCATCCGGTGAAACCGGCGCCGCGCCGCTGCGCCAGAAAATAATTTTCCTGTCCTCTCCCGCCGATGCCAACGTCGCCCCATCCGGACTGAAAGCCAGGCACTTCACCGCTTCACTGTGTTTTTTCAATGTCGCGAACCGGCTGCCCGTCTCAACCTCCCAGATGTAAACCGCCTTATCCTGCTGCGCCGTAGCCAGGTATTTCCCGTCACGCGAGAATTTTACGTCCCAGGTGGCCGCATCCCGTACAAAAAAATTGTGCAGTTCCTCACGCTCCGCCAAATCGAAGATCACAATACTGCTGTCCATATGACCCGTGGCCATATATTTATCGCCCGGACTGATATCGATAGACGCGACATCGCCGGTACCGGATACTTTACCGATGGTGTATGTTTTCCGCTTCCACTTTTTTGTGTCCCAGAGGGTGTATTGGTTCCCACTGCTGCCGCAGGCCAGCCATTTCCCGGACCCGGAAAAAACAAGGGTCCTGAAATTGACGTCACCCGTGAGTTCCTCTTCCAGGGCCCCGTCCGATAGTTTCCACAATCGAAGGGGGTTTTTAAACCCGGTAGTAACGGCGTACTTTCCGTCCGGACTCACGGCCAGTGTGTCCCCGGCATTTTCCACCAGGATTTGGGGAGTACCGAGAATTCCATTCTCCAGCGGCCACCGGGTAATATAGCTGTACGCATCGGCGGTGAAAACACTTCCGCCGTCGAGCGCCAACGCCAGGCCCCGAACACGGTTTTTAGTGGTCACCCCGGACACTTCTTCCCCTGTAACGGTGTCCCATACTCTCAGGGAATAATCACCGTAACCACTGGAAACAAGGTACCGCCCGTCGGGGGTGAACTCGATTCCCGAGATATCACCCTGGTGCCCGGAGAGAACCCGGTATGGCTGGGGCGGCTTTTTCGGGTCATCCATAAAGGATGAACCGATGAAACCGGTACTTTCCGCCTCCGGACCCATTTCAAGGGTCATATTCCAATCTTCTTTGGATATTTTCCATTGGCCGCCTTCTTTTAAGAAGGTAACGGTCCCGGTCATTTTCTGATCTTTTTGTTTCCCTTCGACATTCAAAGTCGCTTCCGTGCCCGAGATGGCAGCGTCTTTGACGATGATATCGGAAGGCAGGAATTCTTTAATCATTTTGATTTTCATGGCCGCCCCATCGCCCAGCATTTCTTTTTGGCGTTCGGCGGCGATGAGGTCTTTCAGTGCATCGATATTTTCTTCACGGATGGCGTTATGGAAATTATTGTAAACCTCTTTGACGGCTTTGGTATCGGCCGAATCGCCGCCGCATGCGAAAAGAATTAAAAGCAATCCACATAAAATAAATAAATGTCTATAACCGGTCTTCATTTTTACCTCCAAACCTCTTACTATTGTAAAGAAAATAAAAAAAAATTTCAATATTTAAATTTAATACCTTCGGCGACCAAAACCCTTTTTGAAAAAAGGGTTCCGGACTCCCAAAAACTTTTGTTTAATTAAAAGTTTTTCGGGGGGTCCAGGGGGGCGGCTTTTCAAAAAAGCCCCCCTGGTCGCCGAAGGCATTTTATTATTGATTTTATTTTTGTTAATGATAAAATATATCCATTAAGATTAATTTTGGAGGTGTGACACATGATCCGGCAGGTCGGTAAAAAAAGAGGTTTTTCAAAACATCTTAAAACAAAGATCGTCGCCACCATCGGCCCCGCATCTTCAAATGAAAAAACCTTGCGGCGAATGATCAAAAACGGTGCGTCTATCGCACGACTCAACTTCTCCCACGGAAACCACGACGACCACCGCCGGGTCATCGAAACACTGCGAAAAATATCCGAGAACCCGAGCACACCCATCGCCGTCCTTCAAGACCTGAGCGGCCCCAAAATCCGGCTGGCAAAATTAAAGGAACCCGTTACGTTAAAAAAAAATAAACTCGTTACCCTCTCCGTAAATCCGTCACTGGACGCCGAATTATACACCGATTTCAAAGAACTCCCCCAACTGGTGAACGCCAACGATGCCATCCTGCTGGACGACGGCTACATCGAACTAAGGGCAGTTGAAGTCCGAAAAGATTTCGTGAAATGCCGCGTGATCGTACCCGGGGTCGCCAGATCGAGAAAAGGGATCAACCTCCCCGATGCTGCCGTATCCATCCCCGTGTTCACCGCCAAAGACAGGGAAGACCTCGCCTTCGGTCTCGAGCAGGGAGTCGATATGGTGGCCATGAGTTTCGTGGAAAACGCGGGAGATATTACGCCTATCCGGGAAATGGTGAACCGGTTGTCACCGGACCGGGAGGTCCTGGTAATTGCGAAAATCGAGCGTCCGCCGGCACTGCAAAACATCGAAAAGATCATCGATGCTTTCGACGGTATCATGATCGCCCGGGGCGACCTGGGGGTCGAAGTCGCGCCCGAGGAAGTACCCGTAATCCAGAAAAAGCTTATCCGGATGGCGAACTTTGAAAATAAACTCGTCATCACCGCCACCCAGATGCTCGAGTCCATGATGTCCAATCCCAGGCCCACGCGGGCGGAAGCGTCGGATGTATCCAATGCCATACTGGACGGTACCGATGCAGTGATGTTGTCGGGTGAGACCGCGGCGGGAAAATACCCCGTACAAGCCGTGGAAATGATGAAACGTATCGCCCTTACCACGGAAAACTCAACCCTCTACCCTTATTTTATCGACCGGGAAAAGGAGCATTTCAGTCTTATCGAAGCCATTGTAAAAAACGCTTCCGAACTGGCCGAAGATTTGAAAGCGAAAGCGATCATGGTATATACCCATTCGGGAAAAACCGCGCTTTTGTTGTCTCAATACCGGCCGCGGTGCCCGGTACTGGCCTTTACCCCCCACCGTGACTCGGTTAATCGAATGGCCGCGTATTGGGGGGTTTCGCCTCATCTTATCGAATTTGTCGCCTCTACGGACGAAATGATCCACCGCGGCGAAACGCACGCCAAAATGGAAGGGTTGATAAAACCCGGCGACCGCGTGGTAACGGTAGCCGGTGTTACACGAATGAAAGGCGCCACAAACATGCTGAGAATATCGGAAATAGCGTAAGTGTTAAGTAAAAAAACGTTGACTTTTTCAGCCTGTCCATGTAAAATATTATTTCAAAAGAAGTTCATCCGGGCGGAACTTACCTTTTGTTCAAACGACTAAATATCGACAACCAGGAGGACATATGTTTAAAGGACATCCGAAAGGGCTGATCGTTCTATTTTTCTCCAACATGGGCGAACGGTTCGGTTACTACACAATGATGGCAATTTTTACCCTTTTTTTCGAGGCCAAGTTCGGGCTGCAAATCCAGGATGTAGGCTTTATTTGGGGCGCATTTTTATTCTCCATTTATTTCCTGCCGTTGTTCGGCGGTATGCTGGCGGACAAAATCGGCTACGGGAAAGTGGTGAGCATGGGAATTGTGTTGATGTTTGCCGGTTACGCAATGATGGCTATACCGGGACAGGGGATGATATTTATTTACGTCTCCCTGTTTGTAATCGCCGCGGGTACGGGTTTCTTTAAAGGGAACCTGGCGGTTATCGTGGGAAATCTTTACGAAAGTGAAAAATATAAAAAGATGACGGATTCGGCATTTAATATTTATTACATGGGTATTAATGTCGGCGCTTTTTTCGCACCCTTTGCGGCCACGGGTATCCGGAACTGGCTGATGGCCAAAGACGGCCTTGAATACAGCGCCAAATTACCGGGAATGGTCCACCTGTTTCTCAGGGGTGAGTTGGCGGACGCGACGGAATTGACAAGGCTTGCAACGCAGCAGTTGGGCGACAAATTCACCAACTTAACGGATTTCTGCAACCAATATGTAGCGTCGCTGAGCCAGGGATACAATGCGGGGTTCGCCATAGCGTCGGTGAGTATCGTTTTGTCGCTGGTGATCTTCCTGGCCTTCAAAAAATACTACAAACACGCGGATTATCTCCAAAAAGATAAAATCAAAACCGCCGAAGACCCTAAAGAACTGACTCCGCAGCAATTCAGGCACCGCATCTTTGCCCTGCTCATGGTGTTTGCCGTGGTGATCTTTTTCTGGATGGCCTTCCACCAGAACGGTTACCTGCTCACGGTATTTGCCAAAAACTATACCGTCGATACGGTGGGACCTTTCACCTTTATATTCTTCAATCTCTCTTCTTTTCTCTCCCTGATCGCGGTTATCATCGGTATCATATGGGTGGTGGGGAGGAATTTCCAAAAAATCTACAAAATGATCGGCGCGGCACTGATCGTGGTCGGGGGAGCCGTCCTCTACTGGCGATACAGCACTTACGCGGAAACCAATCATATTTCCCCTGAATTATTCCAATCTTTCAACCCGATTTTCGTGGTGTTTCTTACGCCCCTGATCGTGGCCTTTTTTGTCCGGCTGAACAGGAAGGGCAAGGAACCGGCCACACCTAAAAAAATCGGTTTCGGTATGATGCTCCTGGGCGCCGGATGGATGTTAATGGTCATTGTCGCGCTTATAAGAGGGCTGGAAAGCCCGGCGTCACTGACACAGGTGGGGGGTGTGTCCTCCTTGCTTGTGAGTCCCTATTGGTTGATCAGCATCTATTTTGCCAGTACGGTGGCGGAATTATTCATCAGTCCCATGGGTCTGGCCTATGTGGCGAAAGTGGCGCCGCCCAAAATACGGGGTACGATGCAGGGAGGATGGCTGGCGGCGACGGCCATCGGTAACCTCCTGTCCGGTGTCATGGGAACACCTTATGCCAAACTGGAACTGTGGCAATCTTACGGGATACTGGTGGTGACTTCGGTAATTGCCGGGGGCATCATGTTCCTGATGCTAAAGAAACTGGAAAAATTCACTTCTTCTTGATATGCCTTCGGCGACCAGGAACCTTTTTGAAAAAAGGTTCCTGGACCTCCAAAAACTTTTGTTTAAGCAAATTAATCATGCTCCCGGTGTGGTAGGTCGCCGTGAAAGCGATTCCAACCATAGTCCGTATAGAGGGTCCCCGCGCTGCGGGGTTATTGTTCCTGGCCGCAGTAGAGGCAGCGTTTCATTTTTTGGGGCATGGTCTTACTGCAGTTCCAGCACATATAATCGGTCCTCTCGTGACGGGCATCGATACGCTCTTTTATATTTTTTAATTCACTGCTGTTATCTTTCGTCTTTACCTGGTCCATCCGGTCCAGGTCATCCATCATGTCCCCGATCTTTTGATAACGGTTCTCCAATTTCGGGTCCAACGCCTTCATGATGATGCGGTTCAACTCATCGGAAATAGTGGGGACTTTCTTTTTCAAGGGGAGGTAATCCGCCGCTTTTGCTTTTTTATAGATTTCCATGGGGTTGGCCAACACCACCGGGGGAAGCCCGCTGATCATCTCGTAAAAAAGGCACCCCACCGAATAAATATCCGAAGCCAACACCGCCCTGCCTTCGAACTGCTCGGGCGCCATATACGGCGGCGAACCGATCTTCGTCGTGGCATAGGGCTTCTCATCCAGGAGAGTAGACGTCCCGAAATCCGTGACCTTGATCTCGTCGGCTTCGTTTATCAGGATATTGGACGGCCGGATATCCCGGTGAATCACCTTGTGCTGATGAGCGAAATCCAATGCGGACAACAATTGCTTGAGATATTTTAACGATGTTTGAAGGTCCAGTTTGTCATTTTCATCCAGGACGGTTTCAAGGTCCGTACCCTCGATGTACTCCATCACCATAACGATATTATGATCGACGATATCCACGGTAAGCAGTTTCACAATATTGGGGTGGTCAAGCAGCCTGGTTTGAAGACTGGATTCCTGGAGGGCTTTTTCAGCCTGGGGACCGCGCCGGTGAGGGATTTTTAACGCACGGTGGGTCTTTAGAAACGTGTCCTCCGCCAGGTAAACCGTCCCGAATCCGCCGCTGCCCAGTTTCCTGACTATCTTGTACTTTCCTAATTGTCCTTTTATTTCGATCATTTGTCTGTTACCATTGTGCCTTTTAAAATTGCCGCAATAGAGATGGCGGCGGTCTCTGTTTTCAATATTCCGTCATTGATATTATATTGGATAAATCCATTTTTTACAAGTAGTTCTCGTTCTTCCGGGAGAAAATCCCCGGGAGGTCCGATAATACTTATTACCGGGTGAGACATACCCGCCGGAGGTCCGGTCTCGCCGTCCACATGAAGCAGTAATTTTGTTTTTACCTCCCCCGAGATATCCAGCAATTCCCGCAGGCTAACGGGCGGGTATATCTCCGTGGGCCATAATTTCTTGTTCACTTTCAGCGACTGAAGCGCAATCCTCTCCCATTTCGTCAACAGGGACGGGCTGTATTTCTCATCCGTGCGCGTAAATATTACGGGCCGTATCGCATCCACTCCCATCTCCGACAACTTCTCCACCAGGAGGTTCATGGTCCTCTTCTTGATCAACGAAGGAGCAATGGTAATCCGTACCGCGGGCCTGTCCCGTTTCTCCTCCCGGGTAATATCCACAACCGCTTCACTGCCCTTGATCGTACGAATCGTCCCGGAATAGAGCGAACCCCTGCCGTTTATCACCTCGATAGGATCGCCTGTTTTGGCCCGGTTCACCGTTATTAAATGGAACAATTCGTCCCCGGTAACAATAACCCGGTTATTTACCGCGGGATGATTAGAAAGAAAACGCCTGATCTCCATTGATCCGGGAATTATATTGACCGTTAATTAAACGCATTCACCCTGTCGGCGGAACCGACACCCGTTTTCTGTTTTTCAATTTCCCGGAGTTGTTGGAACAGGTCCCTCTCTTTCCGGGTAAGGTGTGTGGGCGTTACGATCTTCAAAATGACCAGCAAATCGCCCTTACCCCAACCGTTGACATTCTTGAAACCCCTTCCCTTGATACGGGTGATCTTCCCGGTCTGCGATTCAGGGGGGATTTTGATCTTTTCCGTGCCGTAAAACGTTTCGATCTTGACCGTGTCCCCCAGGGCGGCCTGGGCGAAGGATATTTCCAGTTCGTAAACAAGGTCGTTGTCTTCCCTCCTGAAATAGTCGTGCTCCTCGACATTGATAATGACGTAAAGATCGCCGGAACGTCCTCCATTATACCCTTCTTCGCCTTCGCCCCCTATCCTGAGCCGGTTGCCGTTGGCCACACCGGCGGGAAAATTGACTTTCAGGGACTTACTTTCCGTCATTCGTCCCTTACCGCTGCATTTTTTGCAGGGATGCTTGATGATCTTACCGGCACCGTTGCAAATCGGACAGGTCGTGGCGATAGAGAAAAATCCCTGGCTTCTGCGCACACTACCGGCCCCGCCGCATTGGGCACAGGTTTCCGGCGGGTGACCGGGTTCGTTGCCGGCCCCGTCGCAAATACTGCAATTCTTTTCCTTAATCACATTGACTTCTTTTTCAATCCCGTTGTAGGCTTCCTCCATGGTTAGAGAAACCTCCAACCCGACATCCCGCCCTCTCTGGGGCCGCGGTCCCCGGCTTCCCCGTCTACCCTGGGAGCCGAAACCGAAAAAGCTTCCCAGTATATCCTCGAAATCTGAGAAGATGGAGTCGGAAAAGAAGGAAAAATCAGAGGCGCCGCGGCCCGTGCTTTTCAGTCCCTCGAAACCGAACTGGTCATAAATCCGCTTTTTTTCGTCATTACCCAGTACCGAGTAGGCTTCCGACGCTTCTTTGAAATTTTCTTCGGCTTCCTGGTCCCCGGGGTTCCGGTCGGGATGAAATTGTAACGCCAATTTACGGTACGCTTTTTTTATCTCGTCTGGGCCTGCGTTCCTTGAAACCCCCAATACTTCATAATAATCTCGTTTTGCCATTCTATAGTCCTTACTCCTCAAATTCGGAAACCAAAATCGTATTGATCCTGTTTCGTAGTGTCTGGATCCGGTTTAACATTGCTTCAAGGGTATCCAGTTTGTCTTCCTCCAATGCGCTCTCACCCCGTGTGATAATCTTTTTCATATCGGTTTTTTCCTTTTCGTCAAATTTTGTATGGTGCCTTTCATAAAAGAATTTAACGGTTTCCAGTTCTTCTTTCAATTGTATCCTGATTTTATTTATCTTTACGGAAAGTTTATCCATTTGTTCGTATTCCCTGGCATCCTTGACCCGTTGGCCTATTTCTTCCGGGGATAAACCGCTGGCCGGCTGCATTTTCATACTCTGCACCAACCCGGTTTTGACATCCCTGGCCGACACCCGTACAATACCGTTGGCATCGATCTCGAAGGTGACGTCGATCTGGGGGATGCCCCTGGCGGCCATGGGAATCCCTACCAGGTTGAACTCACCCAGGGATTTATTTTCCGACGCCACTTCCCGTTCTCCCTGGAGCACATGGATGGTAACGGTTTGCTGGTTGTCCGAAATAGTGGTGAACCGCATGCTCTTTTTAATGGGAATCGTGGAATTGCGTTCAATGATCTTGGTAAAGGTATCCCCCTTGGTCTCGACACCCAGTGAAAGGGAGGTCACATCGAGCAGCAGGATATCTTTTACCTTCCCCTTGATGATCTCGGACTGCAGGGCGGCCCCTTGCGCGACGACTTCCTCGGGGTTCAGGTTGATATAGGGATCATTCTCGAAAAGTTCCCGGACTTTTTTTGCCACCAGCGGCATCCGGCTCTGACCGCCCACCAGTATAACCCGCTCGATCTGTTTGGGAGTGACCTGTATCTCATCCATGGACTTTTTGATCAAACGGATGGTGCGTTCGATGATCTTTAACGTATCGTGTTCCAGTTGGGTGCGGGTGAGTTTTTTCTGGAAATGGTAATTGGAGCCGTCTTCGGAGTGGTGGAGATATGGGATGGAAATTTGTGTTTCCTGGTTGTAGGAGAGTTCGATCTTTGCTTTTTCCGCTGCCTGGATGATTCTCTGGAAACTGGTTTTATCGCTGAAAATGTCCACGGAGATATCTTTTTTGACTTCCTCCAGTACCCATTCGATGATTTTCTCATCGAAATCGGTGCCCCCGAGGAAGGTATCGCCGGTGGTGGAGAGAACTTTATAAATATCGCCGTTCACTTCGACAATGGAGATATCGAAAGTACCGCCCCCAAGGTCGTAAACAGCATATAAACCGTTTTTGGGAATCCGCTTTTTATACGCGATAAGGGCGGCGGTGGGCTCGTTAATGATTCGCGTTACTTTTAGACCGGCGATCTCACCCGCCACTTTGGTGGCCTGCCGCTGGGCATCGTTAAAGAAAGCGGGTACGGTAATAACGGTATCCGCGATCTCTTCTCCCAGGTAATCCTCGGCGATCTGTTTCAAATACCCCAGCAACATGGCGGAAATTTCTTCGGGGGAGAAAGCGTTCCCGCCCATTAAAATTTTGGTGTCGCCATTCTCGGCCTCGATGATGGAGTAATTGACACGCTGGAGCATGGCTTTGACTTCATTGCTGTTATACTTTCTCCCGATCAAGCGTTTGACGCCCCAGATGGTATTTTCATTGTTGGTAATAAACTGCCGTTTGGCAATATTACCGAAAATCCGTTTCTTATCGCGGTTTAGTGCAATAATCGAGGGGATGACCCGCGCACCTTCGGGGTTTGGAATAATAACGGGTTCGGGGCCTTCCAGGTAGCTGATACAGCAGTTGGTCGTTCCCAGGTCGATACCGATATTTTTCATTTTTTATCTCTACTCGTCGACGTTTGAATCTTCTTCACCGGTTTCCCCCGGAGACTCGTTTTCTTCCCCGGGTTCTTTGGGTACGGCGACTTTGGCCAGGGTGGGCCGTAGTAGTTTCCCATTGTACAGGAACCCTTTCTGGTAAACTTCGAGTACAACCGGCTCGGTTATGCCTTCTCTCTCTTCTTTGGACAGGGCCTGGTGAATATTGGGATCAAAGGTTTTCCCCAGGGCGTCGATCTCTTCGACTTTATTTTTCTTGAAAAGATCGGTCAACTGTTTGTATATCATTTCAACACCGGAAAGTATGGACCGTACATCGTTGACACCGGGTTCATCCGGGGGTTCCGACGGCGTCTTGACCTTAAGTGCCCGTTCAAAATTGTCATACACATCGAGCAAATTCAGCAAGAATTCACCCAGTACATATTTCCGGTAGTCTTCTTTTTCTTTTTGGATACGTTTCCTGAAATTATCCACTTCCGCCAGGCTCCTGAGGTATTTGTCCTTGAATTCATCTTTTTCCCTGGTAATGGATTCCACCGATTCTTCCAAATCTTTTATCCGTTTCTGGATCTTTTTTACGGCGGCGGTTTTTTTCTTGTGAGAGACTCTTTTTGTTTTCGGTTCTTCCGAGACCTCATCGTCCGGTTCGTCATCGTTGTCCGGCACGTAGCTAATTTCGACCACATCGCCCTGATCATCAGTCATATTACACCTCCATTGGGTTTTTGGAAAGAATTTTTGAAAAATACGCGGAGAATCGATCCACCTGGGAGATCGTTTCGGGATACGGAATAAATTTGGAACCGGTCACCCCGGTATTCCCGATGGGGATCTCCGAGTAATAGACGCTCAAGAAAATAAGAATAAAATCTTCGATAAAAAAAAGGCGAATGTTTTTGCTTCTCTTCAAGGGTTTCCGGCAGTTTTTTTACTTTGCCTGGATTTACCGGGTCATGGTTCAATATGTTCAGCATGCCTATAAAAAAGGGTCCTGTGGTTTTTAAATTCTCGTTACTCAAAAAGAGCCTCAAAAAGAGATAGAGTTCTCGATAGATTTTTATCAGGCCGGTCAACAGATAGGAATTTCTTTTATTCAACCACATACCTGTGCAATTTTAATACATTCGGCGCTAAAAGTCAATAACGCATTTCCCGGTTTTGCTCATCTGCGACTCACCTTTCAAAACGTTTTTAAAAAGTTGACGGTGAATTTAAGACATCGCCGGGGATTGAATAAAATTCAATAATCGATTAAAATAGACCCTTATGAGAAAATTTGAAGTGGATTTGATCGACGATAATTACGGCTGCTATTTCAGCATCGATTCCCAGGACCGGAAAGAATATACCGTCAAAACCAAAACCGGTATCCTGAAACGCAGCTTCAATGACCAATGGACCAGCAGCTCCCATGAATTGACCGGTATTGCCGAGGCCGGGGAATTCATGGAGAAAAAAATAAACCTCAAACAAAAAGGCCATAAAGAATGGAGCACGGATGTCCCCTTTAAACCGGGGAAGCTGGTTAACGAAAATCAATTTATCTTGAATTCGCTCCAGGGCCTGGAGGTGATGGAGTGGAAAGTAATTTTCCGGGCCCTTCGCACCCGGCGGATCATTATTAAGAACACCGGTAAAGAGCGGCGCAATCATTTCAATCATTTCAGCGTTTTGATAAAAGTCCGGTTGAAAGACCACCGCCATTTTATCGAAGTGGGCGAAGGTAATATCCACTCACCGAAATTCAACCAGGACGGCCTGATCTCGCGGGTCAGGGAGATCATCGATAACAATAAAGAGGCGGAGGAACGACAGGTCGAAATTAAAGAAAAGATACCGGTGATATTAAGCGCCGGGGACGGCGGTATCCTCTTCCATGAAATCCTGGGGCACGCACTGGAAGCGGATTATATCTACCTGCGGCGCTCCCCCATATCGGTAAACGACATCGGCCGGCCCATTATGCCGAAAAACGTTACCGTGGTGACGGCGGATAAGGAAGATACCTTCTTCGGCGGCATCACCTGTGACGATGAAGGCGAAACACCGAAATCACCGGTGCTCATCGAAAAAGGCGTGTTAAAAAATATCATTTCGGATTCTTTTTACAAGGACCTATTAAACATTAAAACATGCGGTCATTCCCGGGTGGAAGACTTTACCTCGCTTCCCATGCCCCGCATGTACGCGCTCTATTTAAAACCCGGGAACCAAGACCCGGAGGAACTGATCGCCTCCACACCCTACGGCGTCCATGCCCGGGAATTCGGCGAAGGGAAAATCCATTTCGACAAGAATATCTTTTATTTTAACATCCGGGACGCCCGGTTGATCGAGAAGGGCAGACGCACCGTTCCCCTGGGCAACATCGTTGTGCGGGGAGATATTTTCGAGGTGCTGAACTCCGTGGAGCAAGTTGCCAATGATTTCCGGTACGATAAAGGCAACAGTTACTGCTATAAAAACGGTCAGACCGTGAATGTCCGGGTGGGGCAGCCCACGGTGAAAATCAATAATCTATACGTAACAAAGGACACCAATGACTAAAACCACCACCGGTTCCTCGCTTGAAATGCTTATCACCATGGAGAATATCCTGGAAGAAGGGACGAAGACCGGTTTCGCCGCGGTAGAAGCCTATGGGGAGAAAACGGCGATCGAGGAATATGAGTACTTTACCGACCGGAAGACCCGGCGGCACACGTCCGCCGCGCACCGGCTGACGACCCGGGCGTTCTGGGATGTGGGCGATCCCGTGGGTTTCAGTTTGTCCAAACCCGGGCCCGAAGAGATAAAGAGCGCCTTTTCCACGATCTATTCCATTAATTTGCCGGCCCAAACGAAAAATTACGCCCATATGCTCCCGGCGGCGGTGGACCGGGTGGATGTCAACATCTACGACGAAACCATCGAGAAGGAAACGCTGGATACCCGGCGCATCGATGAACTCTCGGACCAGGTCGACGAGATACTGATCTCCCCTACGTTCAAAGACCTGGAATTAAAAAAGCTTCATTTTTCCAAGGTCTTGAAAAAGGTTTACATCGCCAACACGAACAACCTGAATGCCAAATACATCAAGACCTATTTCAATTTATGGTTAAGCGTGGGGTTGGGGGACAACCTTATCGATATCCGTGACAGCAGTACCTTTGCCCGGGACATCGAGCCCTATAAACTGGTATCCCGGGCGTATAATTTGCTCCATTCGCTGACGGAGACACCGCTGGGACCCGGCCGCGGGGATATGTACCTGGTATTGTCGCCGGAAGCCTCGGCGTTTATATTAAGGGAGTTTTCGGATTATTTTAAAGTAAAGGTAGACCGGAAGTTCCTGGACATCCCGTTTCCTTCCATCCTGAACGTGGTTGACGACCCGCTGCTGGACGGCCGGGTGGGTTCGGTCCCTTTCGACGATGAAGGCACGCAGTCCGGTGAGAAGCACTTGATCCGCAAAGGCGCGTTTAACCGGACGATCACGGACATCCAGAGTGCGTTCCGGGAAGGCGCGGGGACACGCTCCACGGGGAACGGTTTCAGGAGCGAGCGATCGTTGTTCCCTTCGGTGCGGTTTTCCAATCTCTACGTCAAGCCCACGGTGTTATCGTTAAAAAACCTGATGGACGCCGCCGGGGAAGGGATATTGGTATCGTTGTTGAAATTAAAATACACCGATAAAGAAGGGTATGTATTTTCGGCCTATGGTTACAAATTTTCCGGGAATAACCTGTTGGAGCCGGTCCATTTTTATTTCAGGACGACCTTTTTAAGTTATTTTTTAAATATACTGAAAGTATCCAAAGAAGTGAAATTTTTTTCCAGTACGTATAACATCGGTTCACCTTACATCATGGTGGAAGCCAAACGAAAATCTCCCGAAATACTGGTTATTTAAGGGGAAATATCCGCCCTATTTTCCCGGGGCCAGTTTTGTCCCGATGATCAATTTTTTGACGCCGCTCTTTTTCACGCTGTCCATTATCCTGACCACGATGCCGTGGGTGACATCCTGGTCCGCTTTCAGGATCAGCGCCCCATCCTTCATCTCGGGCAAAACTTTTTTTAATTTTTCTTCCAGCTTCACCATTTCGACTTCGTTGTTATTCAGGTAAAGTTTCCCCACCTTATCCACGAAAAGCGTAAATTCCTTTTGATCCACCACTTCCGCGGTGTCGGCATGGGGCAGTTCCAGCTTGATACCCGGCTGCTCCAGGAAAGTCGACGAAACCATGAGAAAAATAAGGAGAAGAAACACCACATCGATCAACGATGTAATATTGATCGACACCCGTTTCTTTTTTTTCGTTCTAAACCGCATCCGATTTTCCTTCCTTTATCTCTTTCATACGGAAAGAGTCAATTTTTTTCAAAAGTACAGCGGAATACTTTTCAATTTCCAGCACCAGCATATCCGCTTTATTGGTAAAGACATTGAACGCCACTACCGCCGGGATACCGACGGACAGTCCTACGATAGTCGTAATCAGGGCTTCCGAGATGCCGCCGGCCATGGCATTGGCCTGGCCGATTCCCACCGCCGAGATCACGTTAAACACCTTCAATATACCGATAACAGTACCCAACAGTCCCAGGAGCGGTGCAATACCCGCAACCGTTTCCAGGATGATCATTCCTTTTTCCAGGGAATGGACTTCCTGCCGCCCCTGGTCCTCCAGGACTTCTTTTATTTCATCCCTGGGCAGGTCGCGGTTTTCCAGGCCGATTCGGACGATATTGGGAAACGGTCCTTTGTGTTTTTCACAAATAGACAGCGCCAGCCCGATATCCGACGGGCCTTTGATATTGTCCAGGACATTAACGATCTCCGGGATGATCACCTTCTTCCTGCGCAGCGAAAGCGATTTCTCAATCACAATTGCAAGCCCCAGGATCGAGCAGAGCAGCAGCGGATATATAATAAATCCGCCTTTGTCGAAAAAATCTAATACATGTTCCATAACATTCCTCTCTTTTTCGTTTTAGCACCATCTTTCATTTTTATCATTTTTTTATCGCTCCTTTTTTTCCCTGGTGATGAAATACATGAACTTCCCCGTCACTTCCAGGTAAGGTTCAGGGAAATTGGACGGGAGTTCAGGTAAGGGAGCCGACATGGTAATGGCATTTCGACTGGTAACCATGAGCGACCGGTGTCCTTTATATTCCAGGATTTCAAGGTCCCTCATCTCACCGTTGGGGTATATTTTAAAACGCAGCAGGGTTTCCCCGTTGATCATTCCCAGGTGAGTGAAGGCGGGGGGCGGGTGAATGTTCCGCTGCACCCGTGCTTTCAACGCCAACATATAGGGAGCGAAATCCCAATTATAGGTATTAAAGGATAACCCGCCCATATCCAGGGCACGGGATTCCCGGCTATCGTGGGGAACCGTGGGAAGCCGTTCCTCGGCACCCGGTTTTACCTGTTCCCGCTGTTTTTTTTCGTATTCCCGGTATAAAATCTCGGCATCCGTCTCGATGGGCCTCTCTTCGCGCTCGGGAGTCGGTTTTTTATCCGAATCGCTTTCTTTATCCGGCTTTTCCTCCCGGGTCTCCGGTTGGTTCAGACCTTTTTGAGACGGTTGGACAGGCAGTTCCCGGGTGTCGAATATACCCCTGGAAAAGGGTGATCCCTCTTTCAAATCGGGATTGGCTTCCCGGTTCCTGGCCAACGCATTTTTATCGGATAAAAAGTCGGCCTTTGTTTGTTTCTCAACCACTTTTGCGTCTTGCGGCGTTTCGATCACCCGGTTTGGCCGATCCTGCTGCTGCAGGTCGAAGACAATGGGTTTTTCCTCCACCGGGGGCGGCAGCGCGGGTTCCAGGTCGATCAATTTCAGTCTTATCGCCCCTTCCCACAAGAGAAGAAACAGCACGTGCAGCAAAATCGACGCTATAATAATATATGTTCTATGTCGTGGTTTCAACTTCGTAATACCTTGTTTTCAAATCCTTAAGGCTAAAACGCCTTATTATATTTAGACGCCCAAAACCATTAAATAGTTTCGCGGTCTTACTTTTTTTCCGAATCTTTATCCACAACGATTCCATAGAGATTACCAACGGGGGGCACACCCCGTTGCTCCCCCGATAGGGTACACGTACGGAAATCGGTTTGCTCTTTGCGATTACAGGACACCAGTACTTTTACCACTTCCCAACTGACCATCCCCCATTCGGCCATCTGGCAAAGCTCTTCCAGGGCGGCGCGGTTTTCATATGAAGCGGACCTGTAGGGCCTGGGTGAAAGCAGGGCATCGTAAACGTCGCTGACTACAACAATCTCCAACATGAGATCGTTGAAACGAATACCTATCGGATAACCGGAACCGTTCTTCCGTTCATGGTGATCCCTGGCAATCCGGGCGGCGAAGGGACCCGGTTCACGGGTATGGTTAAAATAGTATTGAAGCAGGGTATAACCGGCCAACGTATGGTGCTCGAGCTGCCGCCTTTCGGAGAATGTCAATGCTTCGCTTTTTTTCAAAATGTCCAGGGGCACACAAATCTTCCCGAAATCGTGCGACGGCGACGCCACCGCTTCGGCCATCAAGTCACGACGGTCACCCAACAACTCCCGGCTCAAAAGGATGGACAGCGCAAACACCAGGAGGATATGACGGTACGTATAAAAATCATTCTCTTTGAAATAATCCAGGGACTCAAGCACCGGGAGCACCAGGTGAACATTTTCAATGATCTCCATAATGGGACCGGTTCGCCCGGGGACATTAAAAATAACATCGTAAGGAGGCCCTGAAAAAAAATCGAGCATATCTCTTTTTACCGTCCCGTAGGACAACAGACTGGAAGATTTGAAACCCACGGCTTTCCCTGCCGCCCGCAATTCCTCCAATACATCGTCGGAAAGGAGCGTGCCTCCGGGCAGCAGCTCTTTGTTGTCCAGCGTATGCACGGCATATTGAAGAATGTATCGGGCCATGAAGCCTCCTTTTTTATTTTGACTTACATTGAATTTTAAACGATATATCGGACTATGTAAAGGAGAAAAAATTTTTTCAATTTTTTACTTGACATTTCGGATTTCCTATACTAATATAATACCGTCATGGTTTCATTAAACCTGATGCGTGTGAATAAAAAACGTAACAAGGAAAACGCACTTCAGTAAAATGAAGGTTGATAGATGACCCGCCATAGCGAGAGCGGTTTGACCGGCCTTCCGACAGTCGGTCGGACCGCTCTCGCGCCTGGTTTACCCCCGGCGGCCAAAACCCTTTTTGAAAAAAGGGTTCCGGACTCCCAAAAACGTTTGTTTAGATGAAAGCTTTTCGGGGGTCCCGGGGGGCAAGCGTTGCGTTTTTTTATAGGCTCCCCGCGCCGCGGGGTCCCTGGTCGCCGAAGGCAAATTGTCAGGACCAGGAGGAGAGATAGATATCTATAATATCCTTTTCCGTTACCCCGGCAGGGGTGATCTTTATATCGCTCTTGACAATCGTTTTTTGCGCGAATAGTTCCAGTTGGGATTTATCCACCCCGTAAGAACTCAACGCCGTCGAGATATTAAGACTTTTTAAAAAGCGGTTAAGCCCCGCGAGCCCCTGGAACATTCGATCCAGCCGGGCGACCTTTTCTTTTACATTGGAGTTAAACATCATAAACATTAAAAATGCCGGGAGTAAAACCGCATTCGCTTTTCCATGCGGGATATTGTGAAACACCGTCAACGGGTAGGCCATAATATGTAAAAGAATCGTACCCGCATTGGTGATGGCAATACCCGCCAGCATGGATGCATAAGCCATCCGGTTCATGGCTTCCTTATCTTTTTTGGATGCCGCCTCGAGGTTCTTCAAAACAACCTCTATGGAATGAAGGGCCAGCGCATCGTTTAAATCGTAAGCCTCCGTGGAGAGGTACGCTTCCAAAGAATGGGTGAGGGCATCCAGTCCCGTGTTGATCACCACGCTCTCCGGCATGGAATACGTGAGATCCGGGTCGATGATTGAAAAACGGGGAAATATCCCCGGGTGTGAGAAACCGCCTTTGGACTCGTTCTCCGGGTCGGTAAAAACCGCGTAAGGGGTTACCTCGCTGCCGGTGCCCGAGGAAGTGGGAATACAAACCACCGGAAGCGGTTCATGGGTAAGCGGTTTCCCGTTCATGTAGTCGATCATGTTACCGGGATTGGTCGCTAAAACCGCGCAGCCCTTGGCCGCATCCATGGGAGAACCGCCGCCCAGCCCGATGACCAGTTGAACGTCTTTTTCCTTAGCCAGTTCACCGCCCTTTTTAACCTGTTCCAGCGGTGGATTTTCTTTCACTTCATCAAAAAGAGATATTTCTTCTTTTTCCAACTGCGAAAGTATCTTATCCATCGCCCCGCTCGCGTGGGCAACATTTTTATCCGTTACGACAAGCACCCTTTTTATCTCCGGCCCGAGATATTCCTTGAGTTGTGCGATTTTTCCATTCCCGAAAATAATTTTTGTCGGGACATTAAAAATAAAGTCTTTCATATTGTACTCCAGCCCCCTATTATATCGTAATTCGAATCGCTTCGCAAAGGTTTTCTTATCCTTTTTTCATCCGGGGCTAATCATTCTCACCGATTCGGAGATCGTCACCGCCGACAGGAAATAAAAATTCCTCTTCCGTATCCCCGGGTTGCTCGTTAAACGTTCCGGCAATACCGGGTTTAGGTTTTAATGAGATGGTCAGGTCCGCATTCAACGCATCCGCGATTACCTGTAATGTGCTTATCCGGGGAAAGGCTTCCCCGTTTTCGATCTGCCGGATTGCCCTGGCCGTGCGGTCCACCATTCCCCCTAACTGTCCCTGCGTCATCCCCAGGGATTCCCTGAGCTTTTTAATTTGAGCTTTATAATCGGTTGTTTCTTTAGCGGTTGTTTCTTTTGTGTCACCTTTTTTTCTCATAATTTAATTATAGGAAATTTTATTTCCTAAGTCAATCCTTTTTTAAAACCAATTCCTCGATGGCTTTTTTCATCTTCTCTTTATCACGAAGAGGGACTCCGAAATGCCGTAAAATACCTTCCCGGTCAATTAACCAGTAGGACGGGATCAAATTGACGTGGTAATACTTCGCCGTATCGTCCATCCACCCCTTCCCTGAATAAGCAATCCCCCATTTAAGGTTTTCCTTCTTTATATAGTCGTCCACCGCCTTTTTGTCCGAATCGAGGCTGATACCCAGGACCTCGAACCCCTTGCCCCTGTATTCTTCATAAAATTCCTTTATGTGCGGGATTCCCTTTACGCAGGGCGGGCACCAGGTGGCCCAGAAATCGATGAGAACCGCTTTCCCTTTTTGTCCGGATAGGGTAAATTTCTCCCCGGATAGAAGATCGACGGTAAAATCTTTGGCCGGTTTTCCAATACCGATGTTGTCCTTGATCTTTTCGACGATGCCGTCAAGCCGTTTGTCTTTTGTCAAGAGCTTGAAATTCTCATCATCGTACAATTCCGTGTAAGAGAGAAATCCCCTGTCAACCGCTTTATTCAGCCATTCAAACGCCCCGTCCATATTTTTCATTTTCAAACAGATGGAAACGATATCGAGACAGTGCCAGGGAGATTTCCGTTCCGATACATCCGCGCGCGTGATCGCGGTTTTTAGTGCGTCGTCCAGCTTATCGAGATTTACCAGTATTTCACATTTCAAGGCCAGGAGTTTTATCGATTCACCGTGTTCGGCAAGCCCTTTGTCTACCTCTTCAAGCGCCTTCGAGTATTCTTTCTCTTTATTTAGCCGGTTTGCTTTCTTCAAAAAATCCTTTTCACCCGGGAAGAGTAGGATTGCCAGAAAAACCAAAACCAATAGTAAACTATTTTTTTTCATTTAAGCCTCCGTAGTTTATACCACGATTTTATCATTATAACGTTTTTCCGTCAATTCCGGGCGTCTAAATCCACTACCGAAGCAGTGGCAAGTACAAATTTGACAAAAACTCACTCACATTTATTTTATATACGTGAGGTGAGATGCTTGACAAATTGTATTTTTTATATTATATTCTCTTAACGAACAAGAAATAATGAAAAAACATAAATGTTAAAACGTAAAGGAGGTAAACATGAAAGTGCAACCGTTAGATGAGCGGGTTCTGGTTGAACCCATCGAGCAAGAGGAAAGGGTCGGGGCCATCATTATACCCGACACCGCCAAAGAGAAGCCCAGTATGGGCAAAGTGATTGCCGTTGGTACGGACGAAGAAATCCAGAAGTTGATCAAGGAAGGAGACAAAGTGCTCTTCGGTAAATATGCCGGTGATGAGATCAAGATCGAAGGTAAAAAACATTTGATTATTTCACGTTCCGATATCCTTGCCAAGATTTTATAGGTCCGGCAATGTGTAAAGCGAACGTAGGAACGAAGAGTTAAAGGAGGAAACATGGCTAAAGAAATTACATTAGGAGAAGACGCCAGGCAGGCTATTTTAAGAGGAGTCGACCGCCTGGCCAATACGGTAAAAGCAACATTGGGCCCCAGGGGCCGGAATATTGTCCTGGAAAAGAAATTCGGTGCGCCCACGATCACTAAGGACGGCGTAACCGTTGCGAAAGAGATAGAATTGAAGGACCCGTTGGAAAATATGGGTGCCCAGATGGTTAAAGAAGTGGCTTCCAAGACTTCCGATGTTGCCGGTGACGGTACCACTACCGCGACGGTTTTGGCGCAGAGTATTTATAAAGAAGGCTTGAAAATGGTAGCCGCGGGTGCCAATCCCACGTTGATCAAGAAAGGTATCGATGAAGGCGTGGATTGCGTGATAAAGGATTTGAAAGAACTCAGCCAGGATGTAACCGGTACGATGATCGCCCAGGTGGGTGCTATTTCCGCCAACAACGATCTTTCCATCGGCGAGATCATTGCCGGTGCCATGGAAAAGGTAGGGAAAGACGGTGTTATTACGGTGGAAGAGGGTAAATCCCTGGAAACCGTCCTGGATTTCGTCGAAGGTATGCAGTTTGACCGCGGGTTTCTTTCACCTTATTTCGTCACCGATGCCGACCGGATGGTAGCGGAACTGGAAGACCCTTTTATCCTGTTGTATGACAAGAAATTAAGCAATTTAAGGGAAATGCTCCCGCTGTTGGAGCAGGTGGCCAAATCCGGCCGGCCCATGTTGATCGTAGCGGAAGACATCGAAGGCGAAGCGTTGGCAACCCTGGTGTTCAATAAGATCAGGGGTATCCTGAATATCGTGGCTGTGAAAGCCCCCGGTTTCGGTGACCGGCGCAAGGCCATGCTGGAAGATATCGCCGTACTGACCGGTGGACAGGTGGTTTCCGAAGAGCTGGGTATGAAGCTGGAAAACGTAACCATCGATGCCCTGGGTTCCACGAAAAAGATCGTGGTGGACAAAGAGAACACGACCATCGTGGAAGGTGCGGGGACCGAAGAGAATATTAAAGCCCGGATCAACCAGATCAAAAAGCAGATTGAAGATACGACATCCGATTATGATAAGGAAAAGCTGCAGGAACGGCTGGCCAAGTTGTCCGGCGGCGTGGCGGTTATTCGCGTGGGTGCCGCGACGGAAATGGAATTGAAAGAGAAGAAAGCCAGGGTGGAAGATGCCATGCACGCTACCAAGGCGGCCGTGGAAGAAGGTATTGTCCCGGGCGGTGGTATTGCGTTGTTGAAGGGCATCAATGCGCTGAAAAAGCTCAAACTGGAAGGCGACATGCAGTTCGGCATCAATATACTGATCAAGTCCCTGGAATCCCCGCTGCGTCAGATTGCTCTCAATGCGGGTCATGAAGGTGCGACGATCATCGAGAAAGTGAAAAATTCAAAGAACAAAAATCTCGGTTTCGATGCATTGACTGAACAATACACGGATATGATCGCCTCCGGTATCATCGACCCGACCAAGGTGGTTCGTACCGCGCTGCAGAATGCCGCTTCGGTGGCGGGCTTGCTGTTGACTACCGAAGGTCTGGTATCCGAAGTCCCGGAAGAGGAAAAATCTCATCCGATGCCCCCGGGAGGCGGAATGGGCGGGATGTATTAATTCGCCCTTAGTTAACCGGATCACTATAAAAAGGCAGCCGCAAGGCTGCCTTTTTTTTATACTCGAGACTTGAATTTTGGTTGGGTTTGTGTTAATTTTAGCCTTGCGAAATAAAAAAGGATAAAGGATATCCAGATGAATACTTTAAATACCGGACAGGAAAACGGGAATTGGTTGGGTCATGCCCGGGAAACGGCACGGGGTATCCGTGGGCGGACGCTTGAGTTCACGATCAGGAATAACGGCGGATACCTGAGCCAGGCCTGTTCATCGGCTGAAATTTTCGCGGCGCTTTATACGAAGGTCATGAAGTTGGGACCGAGCGAGGCCCCGATGATTCCGCCGCCTTTTCCCGGCGTCCCCGGTCCGGGTAATCGCGGTTATTTTACGGGGGCGGCTTACAATGGTCCGAAAGCGCCTCACCTGGATCGCTTTTATTTATCCTGTGTTCAATATGCGTTGGTATTGTATGCGGCGTTGGTGGAATTGGGGCGTATGGCGCCGGAGGGCCTGGACATGTTCAACAAGGACGGTGGAACGGTGGAGATGATCGGTGCGGAGCATTCGCCGGGTCATGAGATCACATCGGGTTCATTGGGTCAGGGGTTGAGCCAGGCGGCGGGTATTGCCCTGGGCCGGCGGTTAAAGGGTGAAACGGGGAGGCAGTGGGTATTTATGTCGGACGGGGAGTTTCAATCGGGTCAGACCTGGGAGACGGTCCAGGTGCTTTCTCATTACAAGTTGGACAATGTCGGGGTATATGTGGATGTGAACGGTCAGCAGTGTGACGGCAGGATGACGGATGTGATGAACATCGAGCCGCTTCAAATGCGGTTGGAAGCGTTTGGTGCGCGGGTGTACCGGGTGGACGGTCATGACATCGAGGCATTGGCGGCCCCGGCTGTATTGGAGCCGGACGGCCGTCCGTTATTTGTGTTGGCATACACCGACACGTCCCGAGGCATGGAAATTCTAACCGAGCGCAAGCCCAAACTGCACTATATCCGTTTCAGCGACGAAGCCGAGCGAGAGCAGTACCGCACATTTCTGAAGCAGAACTTCCCGGGCAAATAAACGAAAGTTTTGCGGGGTCCAGGGGCACGTCACGCGTTTTTCAAAAAAGCCCCTGGTCGCCGAAGGCATGAATTATGGAAATACTTACGAAGCTGCACGCAAGAAACCTTGTCGAATGGGCAAAGGATAAGCCCGGGGTGGTTGTTCTTTCGGCGGACCTTACGGGTTCGACGGAGGTCGATTTGTTTCGCGACACGTACCCGGACCGTTTTTATTCCATGGGGATGGCGGAGCAGAACATGATGAGTTTTGCGGGAGGTTTGGCGCGTGAGGGTTTTTTCCCTTTTGTCCATACTTTTGCCGTATTCATTTACCGGCGGGCGCTGGACCAGGTGTCCATGTCCGTTGCCTACCCGAATTTACGTGTGCGGATGTTCGGTTTTCTCCCGGGTATTACCACTCCGGGCGGTGCGACGCACCAGGCCACGGACGACATCGGGGTGATGCGAATGCTTCCCAATATGACTATCCTGGAGACGGGGGATGCGACGGAGGTGGAATCGGTATTGGATGCGGCGCATGCCGTCGATGGGCCGGTGTATGTTCGTATGCTGCGTGGTGAAATCCCGCGCTTGTTCGACCGGTCGGAGCCGATGCGGTTGGGTTGTGCCCGTGAGTTGAGTTCAGGCAGCGATGTAACGCTTCTTACCTCGGGTATTTGTACGGAGGAGGCGATGCGTGTGACGCGGGTCCTGGGCGCGAAGGGTGTTTCTATTTGCCACATGCACATTTCCACGCTTAAACCGTTTAACGATCCCGCTGTTCTCGATGCGGCGGCGCGGTCCCGTTACGGTGTGATTACGTTGGAGAACCATTCTACTATCGGTGGGCTGGGTTCGGCGGCGGCGGAGATGATGGCGGGGGCTGGGTTGGGGAAAAAGCTGGTACGCCTGGGTTTGAAGGATACCTATGCCCATGGTGCGAGCCGTCCGTATTTGATGAGGGAATACGGGCTCGATGCGACGGCGCTGGTGGGGGAAATGGAGGCGCTCCTGGGTGTGAGGTTTGGAATTACCGAGGACGACCTGTCGGCGGTCCGGTTGGAAGCGGTACACAGTGAAGCGAAGGCGGAGGCATTGTGAAGGATTTTAATGCAGCTATCGATTTTTCGGGTGACCGGTTCAGGGTGGTTTACCGGTTGAGGGGCAGTGAAGCGGAGGCGTTGGAGAAGGCGCGAAGTATTTGTGTGGAGCAGACGATCGAGTTCCCGGCGGACCTGGTCACGGGGGGTGATATCCGGGACCACATCCTGGGGCGCGTGGAATCGTTCAAACGGGCTTCGGTCGATGTCCCCGGCGGCGGGGACGCATGGGAAGCGGTGATCAGTTATGCGGTCGAGGTAACGGGGTTGGAGTTGACGCAGTTGTTGAATGTGGTGTTTGGCAATATTAGTTTAAATCCGGGTATCCGGGTGGAGCGTTTGGAATTGCCGGGGTCTCTTTTGAAGGTTTTTAAGGGACCGCGGTTTGGGATAACGGGGATTCGGGACCGGTTGGGGGCGGCGGAGCGTCCGTTTTTTTGTACGGCGTTGAAACCCATGGGGTTGCCGGTTCGGGAGTTGGCGGATTTGGCGTACCGGTTTGCGTTGGGCGGTGTGGATATGGTAAAGGACGACCATGGGTTGGCGGACCAGCGGTTTGCGCCTTTTGAAGAGCGTGTACGGCGTTGTTCGGAAGCGGTGATAAGGGCGAATGGGGAGACGGGGGGCCGGTGTCTTTATGTGCCCAATGTTTCCGCGCCCGCGGACCGGGTGGTGGAGAAGGCGTATTTCGCGAAAGAGCAGGGTGCGGGTGGTTTGATGGTGGCGCCGGGTTTGGTGGGGTTGGATATGGTGAGGTGTCTGGCGGAGGATGACGGTCTTGGTCTCCCGGTTATCAGTCACCCGTCGCTGCAGGGGACGTATGTTGCAAGTGCGGATAGTGGGTTATCGCATTTTGTTGTGTTTGGTCAGTTGCCTCGGTTGGCCGGGGCGGACGGGAGTATTTTTCCGAATTATGGGGGTCGGTTTCCGTTTACGCGGGGTGATTGTTTGGGGATTGTGCGGGGGTTATCGGTATCGATGGGTCATATGAAGCCGATTTTTTCCATGCCGGGGGGTGGAATGGATTTGGAGCGTATTCCCGGGATGATTGAGACATATGGCCGGGATGTTATTTTTTTGATTGGCGGCGCGCTGCACCGGATCGGGCCGGATTTGGTAGCGAACTGCCGTCGTTTCATGGAATCGGTAAACGGTTAAATGATTTAAAACATGCCTTCGGCGACCAGGGGGAGGCTCCCCCTGGACCCCGTTTATTTGATGTAGATTCCTTGCTTTTTTACGTCCTCAGGTAGACTGGATACAAAATCCCGGAGGTTCCGGGCCAGAGCCGCCACCTCCGACTCATCCAACGCAAAAAACGATACCGTGTCACGAACACAAACGACATTATCCGGGATACGCCACTGACCCACTTTTATCCACCCGCCCGGCAAATCTTCCTCGATCCCCACCAACCGCGGGAAATGATCATATACCACCGCGATCCGTACTCCCGACCGCCGTGCAGCTTCCGCTATATTCCCGGACGTAAACGCCCGGTCCAATAAAAGATCACCCGTCTCCCGCGTCGCTAACCCCCAAACATCAAAACACCGAATACCCCCCAAAAAACATACCGCACCGATATCGTTCACCGCCACCGCCTCACCCGGGTAATACCTCTCCAAAAAGCGCCCCATCTGGTACTGTTGACCATATATATTCGCCGTGGCCCGCACCACCTTAATACTGGTCCGAACCCCCCGCTCCGCCAACGGCATTACCAAAACAAAAATTAACGACAGCACCAACAATATCTCCGGTAATTTTTTTTTTGTCCCCTCCACCCTTTCTTTCAATATTTCCCCCACCCCCACAAACACCACGAATAACCCCATTGCCACTAAATACGAATCATACCGAATCCAGGGATAACGGTTCAAAAAATACCCGCTCTCCGAAAAAAACATCTGGCAAAAAAACACCACGACAAAAACCATCCCCATCACACCGGGAAACACCCACAAACCATTGTATTTCCTGTAAAGAAACCACAAAAGGGCCAGTACACAGACCAACAGAACCAACAAATGGACATTGTAAACCGCCTGCCTTAATCCCGCATAAATAAACTCCACCATCCTCGAAATATTCGTAATATCCGGCCGCGTCCCCTTCAAAAGGACCGAATTCGGCAAGAAATACCACCCCTTGCTCATCGATATCACACCGTAAACCACCACCGGCAAAACCCCGGTTACCGTATTGACGACAAATACGAAATACCTCTTCTTTATCAATAATAAAAGAGACACCGCAAAAATAATAAAAAGCCCCTCGAAACGAACCGACACCACCAACGGCGCAAGAAGGTAAAGCAGTTTTTGGTTTACGGGCCGGGGATGCAACCCCTTTGAGGCAATATAGATGTATGCCAGGTTAACGATGATTTGAAGTATATGCTCGAGTCCGCCCATTACGAGGTAAGGCAAAGGGATAAAAATAATAAAGGCCGTCAGCATAAGTGTTTGCTGCCAAAAGGTGAAATTGAATTTCTTAAAAATATAATAGAGCAGTACAAGTAACAGTGTCGCTGAAAAAAAATTTATCAAAAAAGGCATGGCCTCATTAACGCCGAATACAGAGAAAAGCGAGGACAACAAGAGCGTCCACAACAGCGAAGAGGAAGTCGAGGAGAACCCCTGCTCCGTCACCCCCCATACGCCGTGCTGAGAAAGGTTTTTCGCCATGGCCGCATGGATATAAGCGTCATCCAGTGCATAGACCGGGTTCCCTTCGTTCAGGGAAAGAGACGCATTTAAAATTAGGATTAAAATCGCCCATAATAAAGCGATCGCAATAATTAGCGGCCCGTACTGTTTCAATTTTAATACCATTATTCCTCCGGTCTTCCGGGAATAATACCCGGGTTCGTCTGTGTCAGTCCGTGGTTAGCTTTTTGTACAGTTTCTCCTGTTCCTTGACCATGAAATCGGCGTCCCACTGCGAAAAATTCTCTTCATCAAAAGAAGCCAAACGTTCCCGTTCCGTTTCGTTCTCGACCAGGTATACAATCCGTTCGGCAAAGGTTTCGTAATTTTCTACATCCACCAGGAAACCGTTTTTGTTTTCCCGTATCACCTCGCGGTTGCCGGGGATATCGCTGGCCACCACGGCCTTTTTTTTCAACCGCAGTTGGATAAGACTCTGGGGCAGTCCTTCCCACAGGGCGGTGGAGACGCCCAGGTGGAAAAGATCGATGGCGTTTTCGATATCGAATATAAAGCCGGGCAGCCGGAAATTATCGAATATCCCTTTTTCTTTCAATTTGGCTTCGATGGCTTCCCTTAAATCGCCGTCGCCGGTGATCATGAATAAGATATTCTTTTTGGATGCGGCCACCGCCGCCGCCACACGGGCCGCGATCTCGATCAAATGGAAGAGTCCTTTTTGGGGTTTGAAGGGCGCGATAATACCGCACACGAAATCGGTTTCTTTTATATTGTATTTTTCTCTGAGGGCGGTGGTGTTTTCATTTGTTTTTTGGAATTTTTTGAAGGGGAACCCGCTTCTGATGAGGGAATAGTTTTCCCTGACCAGTTTCATTTGCCGGGCGATCCCGATATCGTCGTTGGAGACGAATACGAAATGGCGGGTCATTTTAGAGACTATTTTTTCGGCGGTGATGTAGAAGGTGCGTGTCAGGAAGGATTGGTAGGGGGAGAAGGAGAACCCGTGAACCGAATGGACGATCACGGGTATTCTCATGAGGGAAGCGACGGTCCTGCCGAGGATGCCCGCTTTGGAGGAGTGGGTATGAATGATATCGGGTTTGATTTTTTTGAAGATCTTGCGTAGTTGAAAAAAGGCTTTCAGGTCTTTGACGGGGTTGAGTTGTCTTACCAGGTCATGGGCAATGAAGAGGTTATCTTTTTTTTGGATTTTATCCGTAAGAATACCGCCGGCACCGCTGACGAGGTAGGTATCGAAATGGTTTTGGTCGAGGTTTTCGTAGGTATATACGGTATTGACCTGGGCGCCGCCCAGTTCGAGTTTTGTAATCAGGTGAAGTACTTTAATTTTCTTCATATCAACCGGCGGCCGGGAAAGCGGGGTCCATGACTATTTAGTGCATAAGGGCTTTTACTTCTTTTTCCGTAAGACCGGTATATTTAACGATCTTTTCTATTGTCACACCGTCGTTCAGCATCTGTCGGGCTGTTTCTCTTTTCCCTTCCACTATTCCTTCCATTTTTCCTTCTCTTTTCCCTTCCATTCTTCCTTCCATTCTTCCTTCCTTTCTTCCTTCTTTCCTGGCGATTCTTTCCCAACTGGTTACGTAAGGCATTTTAT
>Ga0210082_1000024_pt1 | contig 30485 bp, 16 predicted proteins | sample White_ThreeSqA_D_2_FD_185592 | JGI IMG/M metagenome (GOLD analysis project Ga0210082, IMG submission 185592) | Wetland microbial communities from the San Francisco Bay, California, USA, that impact long-term carbon sequestration -... | ecosystem: Environmental > Aquatic > Marine > Wetlands ... | reverse complement strand
TCCAGAAAGGGGCCGTTAAGATCATCATTTGTCACAACCATGTCTCCGGGATGCTGCAGCCGTCGGAGGCGGACCGGGACCTGACCGACCGCATGATCCGGGGAGAGAAAAAAGTACCGGGCAAGAATTGCCTTTATCCCTAATTTTGTTTGACAATTACCATTTTTTTATGATATTGTAATAACCTGAGAGGAAAAACAAATGACGGCACGGCATATAAAGCCCCGATAAATCCCGATATCTTGCGCTGGGCAAGAGAAAGCATCTTTGTCGATATTGAAAAAGCAGCCAAAACCGCCTCGGTTAAAACCGAAATCTATAAAAAATGGGAACAGGGCGAAGATTTCCCAACTATTTCAAGATTACGCAAACTCTCCAACCTTTTCAAACGACCGCTCCCTATCTTCTTTATGCCCCATATCCCCGAAAGTCCCACCATCCCCAAAGACTTCAGGAAACCCATAACCGAACTTGAACACCCATTGACAAAAGAATCACTTCTGGCCGTCAGGAAAGCAAGGTGGTACCAATCCACTGCCGGGACCCTGGATATCGATACCCAGTTTCTCTGGGAGACGAATTGAGAAGCCTTAAAGAATTGGCGGCAATACCTCGAAGACCTGGGTGTTTTCGTCTTCCAAATCTCGATGCCCATCGATGAGATCAGGGGGTTCTCACTTATCCGGGAAAATTATCCTCCCGCCATTGTCGTCAATTCCAAAGACAGTCCGAACGGACGGATATTTACCGAATTTCAGGAGCGGGTAAAGACATTCGATTCTTCCGGCGGCGATTTTTATAGGAATAAATTCGCCGAAATTGACGGTAACTTTTTTAAAAAAACTTCGTATGTTAGTTATGGTACAATGGTTATGTTATAATAGTTGTGTTATAATAGTTGGTTATAATGATTGTGTTGTAATGGTGTCAGAAAATGAGTAAGGGAGGCTAAAACAATGTTATTTGTTTATTATGCGGCAGGTGTTTTGGGTTTTGTCTTGTGCTGGGTTTTTCTCCTATCTTTCCGTAATATCGGACCCACCGAAGTCGGGCTGGTGACAAAACGGTTCTCCATGAAAAAATTACCGGACGACAACCCCGTGGCGTTCAACGGGGAAGCCGGGTACCAGGGGGAACTCCTGATGCCCGGCCTGCGATGGAAGTTCGCGGTTCTCTTCAAGGTGGAAAAATTCCCCTGGGTACAGGTCCCGGCGGGCGAGATCGGCGTGGTGGTTTCCCAGATCGGGCAGCCGCTTCCCATCGGTGCGAAATCCGCAATATACAAACCGGAATTCGGGAACTTTACGAAACTGGATAAATTTGTAAGCGGCGGCGGTCAAAAAGGTGTACAGCGCCCGGTACTACCCCCGGGAACACTGGTTCCCGTCCACCCGGTGGCGTTCCTGGTGATTACCACCAAACAGGTCTACGGTATACCGATAGACCCGGAACTGGTGAAACTGGAGATCAACCACGGGAAACTCGTCCCCGATGCCTTCGGCCTTGAAAAAGAGCAACTGAAACTGGTGGTGATTCAACCGGAACCCCACGGCGACGGCAGCGAAATGATGGATATGGTCGGCATTGTGACGACTTTCGACGGCGACCCGCTCACCGCCGGCGCCATTGCCAGCAGGCTGGGCGATTTCACCGATATCGAAGAAATGGAAAAAAGCGGCAGGGAGGATTCAGAGTTGATCGAAGTCATCCTGGGCTGTAAAAACCACCTTCACAACAATTACCAGGACTACCAGGCCTTCCTGGACAACGGGGGCCGCATCGGTTTGCAGCACGACCCGCTCCTCTACGGCGCGTATGCGTTAAACCCGTTCCTGGTGAGAGTGGAAAAAGTGCCCATGCTGGTGGTGAAACAGGGTGAAGTCGCCGTTATTAAAGGCTATGTGGGATTACCCACCAAAGATACGTCGGGCGACAAATTCAAATACGGTTCGCTGGTGCGGCCGGGACACCGGGGCATCTGGCAGGAACCGCTGAGAACGGGCAAATATGCCATCAATCCCCGCTGTTATCAACCGGTAATCGTATCCACCGCCATCCTGACGCTGAACTGGGCGGAAGCCACTTCCAAGGCCCATAACCTGGACCGGCAATTGAGCCAGATCGAAGCGAAGAGCAATGAAGGGTTTATCTTTAAGATCGATCTCCAGGTGCAAATCCACGTGGCCGATACGCAGGCACCCCGGGTGATCTCCATGGTGGGCACCATGGAAAACCTGGTGAATGAAGTACTGCAAGCAGCGGTGGGGAATCATTTCCGTGACAAGCTTCAAAGCATGCCGGCGGTGGCGTTTATCAAGAAACGGCAGGAGGTCCAGGAACAGGCATTGATGCACGTCAAAGAGCACCTGGGACACTACCAGGTGGAAACCCGCGGCGTGTATATCCAGGATGTGGTACTGCCCCGGGAACTGGTGGAAGTCCTGACGGAACGGGAAATCGCCAACCAGAATATCGAAACCTTTAAAATGGAGAAAGAAGCGGAAGACCAACGGATCGCCCGTCAGCAGTCCATGGGTACGGCGGATATGCAGTTGGCCCTGGCCAAATCGCAAGTGGAAGTGGAGATCAACATGAACAAGGCCAAGGCCCGGAAAGCCGAAGCGGACGGTGAAGCCACCTATATTGAAAAGACGGGCGCGGCCCACGGTGCAAAGATCCGTGCCGTGGGACTGGCGCGGGCGGAAGGCTATGAAGCCCAGGTACGTGCCCTGGGACAAATTCCCACGGCCCTGGTCAATGCCATCAATGCCCTGTCCGAAGGAAACATGAAGATCATGCCGGATGTCCTGGTGACCGGCGGAAACGGAGGTTCCGGCTCACTCGAAGGCCTGGCGGCAACACTGATAAAGAAATTCACTCCTCCCCCGGAAGAAGAAGTAAAAACGAAAAAGGAAACCGATCCCCCCGCGCGGGTCACACCGGTGGAAACGGATACACCTTCGGACGGCGAAATACACGCCGAGGCGAAAATAAAAAAAGAAGGGCCGGTCCCGGTGAAAGGGATACCGGACCTTGAAACGTAACGATTCATTCACATAGGGAGCAGGGCGCACTTCAACCTGCCTCCTGTGATACTGACGGTGAAGTTCTTGTCTTTTTGCGAAGAATTTTTTAGACGACTCTGTTTGAGACCGTGATGATGTAGATATTAGGTTGGGGGCGCCGCCCCCCCTGTGTAATCTATCGCTTCATCATTTCATCATTCCAATTTTTCCCTCATCCGGGGCTTTACATTTTTATTATTATCTTTTACAATTTAACGTTAAAGACCTAATCCGGGAAATAAGGAGTGAGAAGTCGAAAATATGCGACAGGTTTTATTAACAACGTTAATTATTTTTACGGCGGCCGGTGTCCTATTTTGCCCGCCGTTTTCTCTTTTCGGATTGGACCCGGGCAGGAAGATCACGCAGTATGTCCACGATAATTGGGGCCTCCGGCAAGGACTGCCGCAAAATGCCGTACGGAGTATCGTACAGACCGGTGACGGTTACCTCTGGTTTGGGACGCAGGAAGGGCTGGCACGGTTTGACGGGAAAACCTTTGCCGTTTTCGATAAATTCAACGTGGAACAACTGGAAAGCAATCGAATCCGGGCACTGTACCCGGACCGGGAGGGAAACCTCTGGATCGGTACCTACGACGGCGGTTTAACCCGTATGAGCCGCCCCGGTTCGGGAAAATTGACATTTACCGCCTTCACCGGGAAACACGGGTTGTCCAATAATCAGGTAAGGGCCATATGTGAAGACCGGGCAGGACGTTTGTGGATCGGGACCGGCGGCGGCGGCTTGAATTGCCTGGAATCCCCGGGTGCGGCGGATGGAAAATCTACCGCATGGACCGAAAAAAACGGGCTGGCCGATAACCTTGTTAATGCCGTTTTCGAGGACCGCGAAGGCGTACTCTGGGTGGGGACCGGCAAAGGCCTGAGCCGGGTGGTTCACCCGGGTGCGGCGGACATGTTCTTTACCACCTATACCGTTACCCATGGATTGTCCGGGAACATGGTCAATTGCATTACTGAAGATCGAAACGGGAATTTGTGGATCGGGACGGACAACGGCCTCGACCGCCTGGATCGCCTGGATCACGGGGACTCGAAAAACGGTACGTTCCGAATCACCGGCGTTGACGTCGGCCGCGGTCCCGGCTCTAATGTAATACGGGCCATTTATGAAGACCGGGACCGAAACCTCTGGATCGGGACCTACGGCGGTGGACTGGGACGCCTGGAAAATGGGAAATTCACACACCTCACCTATTTTACCGAGGTGCACGGCCTGTCCAATAATTCCGTACAGACCATCTTCGAGGACCGGGAAGGGAACCTGTGGATCGGGACCGGCGGCGGCGGGGTGGACCGGTTGAAAAACGGCAAATTCACCACCGTTACAAAAAAACAGGGATTACCCGGCGACATTGTCTTTCCCATCTATGAAGACCGCGATGAGGTCCTGTGGATCGGGACCCACGGCGGTGGACTGAATCGATTGAATCACCGGGACCCCACCGATAGTACGTTCACAACGTTTACAAAATCGCAGGGACTCTCCAACGACATGGTAAGATCGATTTGCCGGGACCGCCGGGGCGTATTGTGGATCGGGACCGGTGGAGGCGGCTTGAACCGGATGAACCCCCCGGGTTCTAAAGAGGGACGATTCACCGTGTATACAACCAAAGACGGTTTGTCCAACGATATCGTCAATTCCGTTTTCGAGGACGGCGGAGGAAACCTGTGGATCGGGACCCTCAATGGATTGAACCGTTTGGACCGGGAGACCGGGAAAAACGGGCAATCCCTTTTTACCGTTTATACGACAAACGAAGGATTATCGAACGATGTCGTATGGCCCATCCATGAAGATCGAAACGGGGCGCTGTGGGTCGGGACCGACGGCGGTTTGAATCGCCTGGAACGGCATAAGGACGGAAACATTGACTTCTTCGCATATACCACCCGTGAGGGGTTGGCCCACGACGTTGTCCGGTGTATCCATGAAGACCCGGACGGCACGCTGTGGATCGGGACCAGGGGTGGTCTGAGCCGCCTGAGAAACGGAACCTTCGTAAACCTCACCGCCCGGGACGGCCTCTTCGACGATGTCGTATTCCAAATACTCGAAGATGCCGGCGGGAATTTCTGGATGAGCTGCAACAAAGGGATCTCCCGGGTGAGCAAAAAACAACTGGACGATTTTTGCGATGGAAAGATAAAACGGGTGAGTTTCGTCTCTTATAATGAAAAAGACGGCATGAAGAGCCGGGAGTGTACCGGCGGCTGTCAGCCCCCGGGGTGTAAAAGCCGCGATGGGAAGCTCTGGTTCCCCACCATTAAAGGCATGGTGGTGATCGACCCCAACCGAATCGAGACCAACCCGCTGCCCCCGCTCGTAAGGATCGGGAATATTTTAGTAGACGACCGGGGCATCCGCTCCATATTCTCTTCGGACAGCGAAAAGGAGAACATCAGGCTGCCCCGGGGAAGCGACCGTATCGAAATTCACTACACCGGGTTGAGTTTCACCGATCCGGACAGAGTGCGATTCAAAACCAAACTCGAAGGTTTCGATGAAGGCTGGCTCGATGTCGGCACCCGCAGGACCGCCTATTATGCCAAAATACCCCCGGGCGAATATGTCTTCCGGGTCAGGGCATGTAACAACGATGGGGTCTGGAATGAAACCGGTTCATCCATCGCCTTTTACCTGGAACCCTATTTTTACCAGGCATGGTGGTTTTACGCGCTTTGCGTCCTGGCCGCGGGCCTGATCGGACTTACCGGTCACAAACTGCGGACCCGGCATCTAAAAGCCGGGGCCGAAAAACTCCGCCTCCTGGTGGAAGACCGGACAAAGGCTTTTAAACAGGCAAAAGAGATGGCCGACAGGGCCAACCGTGCCAAGAGCGAATTCCTCGCCAACGTGAGCCATGAAATCCGTACACCCATAAATGCCATCCTGGGATTTACCGAACTTTTGACCTCTGAAATTAAAAATAAAAAACACATCCATTACCTGGAAGCCGTTTCAACCAGCGGGAAAACCCTGTTGGAACTGATCAACGATATCCTGGAACTCTCCAGGCTCGAAGCCGGGAAAATGAAAATACAGCGTGAACCCGTGAATATCCGTTCCCTGTTGGAAGAAATCCGGCGCATCTTTCATATTACCGTTAAAGAAAAAAGACTGGAGTTTCTCCTGGAGATCGATCCCGCTTTGCCCGGGGCATTGCTGCTGGATGCATTACGTGTCCGGCAGGTCCTTTTCAACCTCGTCGGTAATGCCGTCAAATTTACCGAACGCGGGTTTATCAAGGTGGCGGCACGGAGAAGTCGCCCCGATCCGGAACAGGATACCGTGGACGCTATTTTATCGGTGCAGGATACCGGGATCGGCATCCCCGAAAATGATTGCCGGGGTATTTTCGATGCATTTAAACAGCAGGAAAGGCAGCACTCTTCAAAAGATGGGGGCACCGGCCTGGGACTGGCCATCAGCCAACGCCTGACCGAAATGATGGGGGGGAAAATTTCAGTTACCAGTGAAGTGGGGAAAGGGAGTACGTTTTGTGTGGTTTTCAAAAATGTGTCCGTCCCCGGCGAGGGCGAGTGGACGGATACCCGTTCCACGGGAACAGGGGCAGCGGGACCCGTCGCCGCCGTACCGGTTTCCATCACCCCGGTGGACACAACAAAAATCCCCGAGCTGCTGGACATCCTGCAAAACCGGATGACCGCGGAGTGGAAATCCATCCGCAAAACATTTATCCTGGACGAGGTCGAAACCTTTTCAAAGGAAATCACGGAGTTGGGAAACCGTTACGGGCTGGAAGTCATTTCCCACTGGGGGGAAGCGATCTTTAACGATTTGCAGGCTTACGACATGCAGAAGTTGAGTAATACATTGGAATATTTTCCCGGGATTATCGAAGAGGTCGGCCGCAAACAGGCGCCGTCCGGCCCCGCGAAGAGGGAGCCGCGCCCGGCTGAGGAGTGATATAATGGTTTCAGAAGAGAAAGGGGGGAATCCCTTAATATTTATCGCCGAGGACATACCCAAAAACCTCCAGGTATTGTGTAATATTTTAAGGAAGGAATCCTACCGGATATCCGCCGCCGGTAATGGGCGTCAGGCGTTGAATATGATCCCCGAGGTTCGTCCGGACCTCATATTATTGGACATCATGATGCCGGAGATAAACGGTTTCGAAGTGTGTGAAGAATTGCAGAAGGACCCGAAGACAAAAGAAATCCCTATTATTTTTCTTACCGCGAAAGCCGAGACCGCCGACATCGTCAGGGGGTTGAAAGCCGGGGCCGTGGACTATATTACCAAGCCGTTTAACGGCGCCGAATTGTTGGCCCGGGTAAGGACTCACCTGGAATTGAAATTCGCCCGTGAAGAGTTGAAAGAGTTAATTGCCACCAGGGACAAATTTTTCTCCATCATTGCCCATGATCTGCGGAACCCCCTGCAATTTTTAGTATTATCTTCCGACTTGTTGTACAACGATTACGATTCGTTGGCCGAGGACAGCCGGAAAGAGTATGTCCGGAAATTTTACACCGGTACCAATCGAATTTCCGCGCTTCTCGAGAACCTCCTGGATTGGTCACGGTCACAGCGGGGGTTGATCGAGTGTAAACCCGAAAAAATAGATCTCCGCATGATGGCCAGGGAAAACATCGACCTGCTGAAAGCACAGGCGAAGAGTAAGGATATCCGTGCCGTTTCCCGGGTGGACCCCGGTATCTTCGCCTTTGCCGACAAGAACATGATTCGCACCGTCCTTCGCAATCTTCTATCCAATGCCGTAAAATTCACCGATACCGGCGGGGAAGTCGTCATCGATGCGTACCGGAAGGGGGATCACGTGGAGATCACCGTTTCGGACAACGGCGTGGGAATGACCCCGGAGGCCATCGATGGGCTTTACCGGATCGACGGGAGCAAGAGTTCTATCGGGACCGCCCGGGAGAGGGGAAGCGGTCTGGGTTTGATCTTGTGCAAGGAGTTCACCGAAAAGAACAACGGGACCATCGATGTGGCCAGTAAGCCGGGAAAGGGTTCCATTTTCACCGTCACCCTCCCGGCTAAATAGTCCGCCGTTGTCTGTCGTGAATTTAGCCACTAAGGCACAAAGACACGAAGGTAAAAGAAGCGGCTAATTTTAAGGCAGTGGGAAAATAAATTTTACAAAATCTTTTTTTTTTGTTACAATGTCCCACATGAAAAATTTAAAAGAACTTAAATCCTGGAAACGCGGTCAGGACTTTCTCGGTGTCGAGTACCCCATCGTTTCGGGGGCAATGACATGGATCAGCGATTCGAAACTGGTCAAAGCGGTAAGCGATGCGGGCGGTCTGGGGGTCCTGGCCGGGGGCAACATGCCGCCGGAACTCCTGGAACAGGAGATCAATACGCTCAAAGAACAAAACACCAGCTACGCGGCCAACCTTATTACCCTTGCACCCAATTACCTGGCCCACCTGGACCTGGTGGCCCGGCTGAAAGTCCCGATCGTTTTCTTTGCGGGCAGTTTCCCCAGGAGAGCGGAGATACGGGCCGCCAAAGATGCGGGGCTTAAGACCATCTGTTTTGCGTCCACGCAGTCCATCGCCCAAAAGATGATCAGCTACGGCGCGGACGCATTGGTGCTGGAAGGCAGCGAAGCCGGCGGACATATCGGTCATGTCTCCACTATCGTACTGCTCCAACAGGTACTCTTCAATTTCCCGGAAGTCCCGATCTTCGTGGCCGGGGGAATTGCAACGGGGAAAATGACGGCCCATCTCTTCCTGATGGGCGCGGCCGGGGTCCAGATGGGAACGATCTTTGCCATGGCCGAAGAGAGCCCGGCCCACATGAAATTCAAGGAGCGGTTTAAGAAAGCCCGTTCCAGGGAAGCCTTTGCAACCCCCCAATACGATTCGGCCCTGCCGGTGGTGGCGGTACGCGCGTTGAAAAATAAAGGCACGAACGAATTCGGGAAACTCCAACTGGAATTGCTGGAAAAATTGAAAAATAACGAAATCTCACGCGTCGAGGCGCAATATAAAGTGGAGGAATACTGGGTGGGCGCACTAAGACGGGCGGTACAGGACGGCGATATCGATCACGGCTCCCTCATGGCCGGACAAAGCGTGGGATTGGTCAACGAGATCAAAAGCGTGAAACAAATTATCCTCGACCTTGTAAAAGAAGCGGAAGACGAAATCTCAAAGGTACATACGCTGTTGATGGATAATTAAACAAAAATCTTGAAGGGTCCGGCAGCCTGCCGAATAGGGTCCGGCAGCCTGCCGGTTAGAAGCGGAGGGAGAGGCAGCTCAGGCCGCCGTCCAGTTTCCTGAATTCCGAGACATCGACCTCCAGGGTCTCATACCCGGCGGCTTCGATGGCCGCCCTGGTTTTCGGATATCCCAGGGGCACCAATACCTTATCGTTCACCCAGATGCAATTGGCGGCATAACTTTCCGATGGGTCGATTTCAATGCGATTGAATTTCTTGAATTCCGGGCGACCTATAAATTCACCGGTAATCAATAAGTTGTTGTTTTCCAGGTAAGCCAGGCCGGTTTTGAGGTGCAGGAATTCTTTCATTTCAATCCCCGAGCTTTTATACCCGTACCGGCTCAAGATTTCCGTAAACCGGCGCAGTCCGTCTTTATTGGTGCGGGCGGACAGGCCGACGTAAAAATGATTCCCCACCCGCATGACATCACCGCCTTCAAGGGTCCCCGGGGATTGAATACGCTCGATACATGTATAGAATTTTTCCAGGGACCTTTCGATCGAAACCTCTTCCCCCCGGCGGGAAGGGGCACCGGGATTCGTGATAACGGCGCATTTTTCCGTAAGCACGGCCGTATCTTCGACGAACACCGAATCGGGGTATTTTTCATCCGCCTCCAGGACCGTTACCTTGACCTTACATTGTTTCAACGCCTCGATATAACCGGCGTGCTGCCGGAGGGCCGTTTCATAGCCGGGTTTTCCAAAACTTGCCGACGTAATTCCATCGACCAGTGACCGGCCGGGCTTTCGGACGATTACATTAGTGAACATTTAAATATCCTCCTTTTATAAATACCCCAGCGATTTCAATTGGGCTTCCGCTTCTTTGTCCAGGGGCTTGTTCGCCTTTTTTGCTTCGGCGAGCTTCCGTTTAATAAGACGGTCGATCTTCACGATCTCGGGCATCATCATCTTCTTCAATTCCGGGTGCGAGTCGATGATGTTACGGGTTTCACCGGGATCGACGTTCAAATCGAACAGCTCGAATGTGGGGGTTTCCGGCGGCGGGGCATAGTCTTTGAAAAATTCCAGGTCCCCGGGGCCGAAGGGCTGATTGTAAATGAGTTTATAATGATCGAAACGCACGGCGATCTTTGGGGGCACGGCATCGAAGTAACGGCCCGTGGAGATGGTGGAGATAAGAAATTCGGGGTTTCGTTTCCCTTTCGATTCGACCAGTGGCATCAGGTCTTGTCCGTCGATATTTACGGCCGGGTTCTTGATGCCGTAAAAGCTCAACATGGTGGGGAAAATATCGATAACCCCCACGACGTCGGTTATTTCACGGCCTTTGAACCGGCCCCCGGGAAACTTGACGATCACGGGCACCCCGATCTGTTCCTGGTAGAGGGCGTGAGAATGGGTCCACCCCTTGTGCTCGAAAAACTCCTCGCCGTGGTCGGACATAAAAACGATCATGGAATTTCGATAGAGGTCCATGGCTTTCAACCGGTCGATGAATTGGCCGAAATAAGCGTCGAAGGCCAGGATTTCCGCCCGGTAGAGTTCTTTCAACGATTCCTTTACATTCTCATCCACGGGTAAATAGGTTTTGGAGGGGGCGTTGTCGTTGACGGCGTCGAGTTTTTCAAATTCGGGTTCCCTGTTCAGTTTGCGAAGGAACTCCGGGGGCGGGGTATAGGGTGCATGGATTTGATAAGTATGAAGGAAGAGGAAGAGGTCGGGGAAATTCGATCTTTCCAGCAGTTCGCTTGCTTTTTGAAAGAGGGATTGTCCCCCCCGCGGGAAGAGTGAACCGGCAAAGCGGAAATGTTTATAGAAATCGAATCCCCGCCAATAGCCCCACCGGCTGTTCATCACCTTTCCACCGTGGTACCCGAAGGTAATGAATTCTTTGGAGATGGGGGCGACCAAAAAGGGTTTGTCCGGGTCCAGGGGATTTTTGACCCCCACGTCGTGGTTGTACTCGTACAGCCCGGTGAACAGGCTCATGAATGAAGGCAGGGTCCAGGAGGTCTGGGCGCAGGCATTTTTAAAATAAACGGAATCGTTTATAAACCGGTCGATGTTGGGGGTCAGGGAGAGACCGTTTACCCGGGCCCCGATTTGATCGCCCCTCAGCGTATCCAGGGCGATGAAAATGATATTCCGCCGCTCCCTGCCGCTTTTCTTCCTGTAGATAACGGGTGTGCTGAAATAAACGACGCCCCTTCCTTCAAATTTCAGGAGCAGGCGGTCGCCGGGGGTGAGGGTCAAGTCCTTAAAATAAGGTTCGGACAGCTTTTCATTTACGATTTGATCGATTTTCCGGGTCTTCCCGTCCGTGTGAATCTCGAAGATGAAATTTATGGGGCGGCCTCCGGCCAGGCTCCGGAAATCGAAATAGGAATAGAACCCGATGTCCCCGGTAAGCGGTGGTGTAATAACGAGCTGCTTTTTCTCCTTCAAATAGAAATAGCAGCCGTCGGGTGAAGGGATTTCGTCCAGTTGCAGGTTATCTTTCCCTTTTTGAAAAGAGATACGCCCCATGGTCCTGTCCACTTTAAAATGGGTGGAATCAGGCTGAAAATTTTCCGGTCGCACGCGGTAGAACGATTTCTCTTCCCGGCCGCCGCAGGCATAGACAACGGCAATCGCCGTTAAAAGAGATATGGCGCGCAGCGCCGCCTCGACTTTAGGCATTTCAGGCACTTAAGCTCACTTCAGGCACTCCCCTACTTATCATTCTCCATGGGGATGGTGTAGAGGAAACGTTTGATCTTTTTGGTGGGTGTTTTTTCAAATTCTTCGGGGTAGAGTTCGACCCGGGCGATGCGGCTGTAGATGGAGATTTGTTCATTGAGGGTTACGCGGTTTTCTTCCATTTTCGTTTGGAGTGCCTGTTGATCGAGTCCCGCTTCATCCACGGCGTCCACATCGGGATAAACCAGGGCCACGAGTTTTTTATCTTTTTCAACCACCAGGGATTCTCCCACGAAGGGCATATTATTGAGTTTGGCTTCGATCTCTTCGGGGTAGATATTCTGGCCCGAGGGTCCCAGGAGCATATCTTTATACCGGCCCTTGATATAGATAAAGCCGTCGTCATCGATCACGCCCATATCCCCGGTATGGAGCCACCCGTTTTTATCGATGGCGGTTTTGGTGGCGTCTTCGTTTTTATAGTAGCCGCTCATAACGTTTTCGCCCCGGACCTGGATTTCACCCGCGTCGCCGCCGGTATCGGCAACGGAGGTATCGATCCGGATTTCCAGCGTGTCCATGAGTTTCCCCACGGCGGCGGGTTTGTTTCCGGGCCATGGGGTATAGCTGATCAACGGGCCGCATTCGGTCATACCGTAACCGATGGTAAAGGGGAAATCGATCTTTCTCAGGAACGTTTCCACTTCGGCATTGAGTGCGGCGCCGCCGATAACGATCTCGATGAAATTCCCGCCGAATACATCGATCAACGCCTGCCGTACTTTGTGATAGATTTTGCCTTTCAGGACGGGGAGTTTGGTCAGGACTTTGACCACGCTTTTATCCATTTTGGGTTTCAGCCGGCTTTTGTAAATTTTTTCGATCAGCAGGGGCACGGAAAGGATGAGACGGGGGCGGACCTGCCCCAACGCCTGGATCAGTATCTTGGGGGACGGTATTTTACCGAGGAACGTAATGTGGCAGCCGACACAGAAGGGGAATAAGAAATCGAAGGCACACCCGAAACAGTGCGCCATGGGCAAAAAGGAGAGGATCGTATCCCCGGCTTTCAGCGGGATATTGTTACGGGCGAAGCTCACATTGGCCGCCAGGCTGTTATGGGGGAGCATGGCCCCCTTGGAAAAGCCGGAGGTCCCCGAGGTATAAAGTATCCCGGCCAATTCCTCGTTCCCGGTCTTTTCAAATTTTAAATTCTCTTTTGTCAATGTACCGTCGTAGTCTTCCAGGAAGAGTTCGTCTGCTTTTTGAACGACTTTGGGGAGGATTTTCTTTTTGGAGTAGAGTAATTTAAAATCGGTAAGGGAGAAGATACCTTCCAGTTCCGGCATCCTGGCTTCCTCCATTTTTTCATAGACCGTATCGGCGGCAAACAGCAGAACCGAATCGGAATGGTTGACGATATGGTGGAAATCGTCCACGTGGAAATCGGGGAGCACGGGAACGATAACCGCGCCGTAGGTAACGGTGGCCAGGTAGGTAATGGCCCAGGTGGTCGAGTTTTTCCCGATGAGGGCGATTTTATCTCCTTTTTTGATGCCGCTTTTTTGAAAGATGTGGTGCAGCCACACGATTTTTTCGGCTGTACCGCCGTAGCTCAGGGACTCGCCTTCGTAGTCGGTAAAGGCGGGGAGGTCCCAGTTACGTTTAATGCTTTCATGAATCATTTCAACAAAATTTTCTTTAAACATGGCTTTGCCTCCATGTCCTTATTTTATACTATTTATAAATAAAAGAAAAGCCCCCTTCGAGAAACAGGCGATCGGCGAAACACGGGAAATACACGAAAAAAAAGACAAATACCCTTAAAAATCTCCGCGTAATTCATGAAATTTCGTATAGATAACGCACTCTCACCTGTTTTCGCAAAAATACCGGGAGAATATGGCAACGATGTTATCCATGTAAGAGACATTAATATGCACAAATGCGGCGATGAGGAAATTTTTGAATTCTCAAAAAAGGAAGACCGGATAATTGTGCCGGGGATACTGATTTCGGGACCATTTTAGCATCGAGGAATGAAGCCTTTCCTTCGGTTATTATTTTTCGTCGAACAAGAGATCGAAAGCCGCTGGAACAAGTGACCTTACTTATGTCCAATTTAGAGCGGATTGGGGCCGATCTGCAAAGAGGAAGCATTGTTGTAATAGAAGATAGCCGGATAAGAGTCAGAACGCTGCCAATTTTTCAATAAAAGGAATTCATTCAAAAACCACTCCCACTCCGGGTAAGCTTGCGGATACCCTTGCGGCGCGGGGAGTCAATTTGAACGGCCACGGGAGCAGATGATGCTCAAGCATTTTCCCAAATTCCGGTGATACTGTAGGGACCCCCGCCATGGGGGATCCAAACGTTTTTAAAAGTTGACGGTGGATTTAGACTTACCTTAATGTCTCCCGAATGTCTCCCGGTTTGAACCCGGGATTCGGTTTTTCCTAAATTTATAACCTTAACGATGCCGTAAAACTGCCCTTTACATCTATTATATTATTTGGGGAATTCATTTTTTCTTAACGAAATCAGTTGACAACAACTCCAATATTTTCTAAACTGTACTTAGTCCAAATTCGTTTCATTTGCGTGAACACATGAGCGAGTGAACGGCCGTCCAATGCTGCGGAAATATGCCGGACACCCCCGAAGCGGACAGCAATGGTTAACGTAAGGTATAGAATGAATAGATACGCATTTTGGGTTTTATTGTCGATCCTGGCTATATCGCTTCCAGGTGTGACCCCGGCCCGGCAAAGTAACGTAAAATTCGATCATATTACAGAAAAAGAAGGATTGTCCCAGACGTCGGTCCTGTGCATTCTCCAGGATCGCCGGGGATTTATGTGGTTCGGTACCCAGGACGGGTTGAATAAGTATGACGGATATGAATTTACCGTTTACAGGAACGACCCGGAAAACCCCGATACCCTGGGCAGTAATTTTGTACGGGCGCTTATCGAAGACCGTGACGGTATCGTCTGGATCGGTACCCGTGGTGGCGGACTCAGCCGGTATGACCCCACTACCGGGAGGTTTAAGAACTATCTCCACGAAAAAGACAATCCCGCCACCCTGTCGGGCAATTCCATATTCGATATCCATGAGTCGCGGACCGGTGTCCTCTGGATAGCCACCGAGGATGGCGGCGTCAGCCGGTTCGACCCGGCGTCGGAAACCGTTACCCACTTCCCCCTGGGTAACGGTGATTTCACCGGCCTCTCCGGCGACTTCGCCACCTGCTTATGTGAAACCGACGATGGAAATATCTGGATCGGGACCCGGGGAGGATTAAATAAACTCGAACCCGAAACCGGGCGCGTGACCCATTACCGTCATGACCCCAAAAATCCCCGGACATTGAGTCAAAATGAAGTAACCGCTCTTTATTATGATGCACCGGGGTTCCTATGGGTGGGGACCGATGAAGGGGGACTCGATAAATTCAACCTTACCACGGGTACCGTGCGGAGCTATACGCATGATCCCCAGAACCCCGGAAGTCTAAGCCATAATTCCATAAGGAGTATTTACAAAACCCGGTCCGGCGTTTTGTGGATCGGCACTTTTGGCGGGGGATTGAACCGCTTTTCGCCCGGGACCGATTCGTTTATCCGTTTCAGTTCCGGTTCCGGTTCCGGTAATCCCCGCGACCTAAAAGGCAATCAAATTATGTCTATCTATGAGGACCGCACGGGGATATTATGGTTTGGGTTCTTCGGAGCGGGTGTCGCTAAACTGAATCCGCGAACGGAAGCGTTTTATTATTACGGCTTTGCCACCCAAAATATCGGGGAAATAATGGAAGACCGGGACGGTTATTTATGGATTGCCACCGGTACCGGGTTGAACCGGTATGACCCCCGCACCGACGCGATCACGCGTTACGGGAATAAACCGAACACCGCCGACAACCTTATTCGCAACGACATGTCGGCTGTTTATATAGACAACCGTAATGTCCTTTGGGCAGGAAGCCGGGCGGGGCTGGGTCGATTCAACCGCGAAACGGATACCTTCAAATACTATATTAACGATCCCGTGGACCCCGGCAGTATTAGCGATAATTATGTCACCCGCATCCTTGAATCCAGGTCCGGCCGGTTTTGGATAGGTACGCACAAAGGCGGTTTGAATGAAATGGACCGTACAACCGGGAGTTTTACTCATTATAAAAACGATCCGGGTTCCCCCGATACCCTGAGCAATAACCTGGTCCTTACCCTTTTCGAGGACCGGTTGGAAAACCTGTGGATAGGGACCATTAACGGGTTGAATCGCTTCGACCCGCGGACCGGGAAGGTCCGGCGTTATTTGAACGACCGGGAAAATCCAAAAAGCCTGAGCCACAATGTCGTAACCTCCATCCATGAAGACCGTGACGGTAGTATCTGGGTCGGCACCCTGGGCGGCGGACTTAATAAACTGGACCGGGAGGGCGACGGTTTTACCCATTACACAAAAAAGGACGGCCTTCTCAACCAGGTGGTAAACGGCATTTTGGAAGATGACCAGGGGAATTTGTGGCTCAGTACCAACCGGGGTATATTTAAATTTAATCCCTTAACCGGGGCCTTCCTGCACTTTGATGAAAACGACGGGTTACAGGGGAATGAGTTTAACGTGGGTTCGTCTTATCGAGGACCGGGCGGGCGTTTTTATTTCGGGGGTATCGACGGCATAACCGCCTTTTATCCCCGTGAAGTAACGCGAAATCGCATACCCCCGCCGGTGGTGATCACCGGGTTCCGGAAGCTCAACAAAGAAGTCGAACTCGAAACCCCCATATCCGCCGCGTCCAAACTGGAATTGAGCCATAACGATTATGTATTTTCTTTCGAATTCGCCGCCCTGGACTTCTCCGCCCCCGGGAAAAACCAATATGCCTATAAAATGGAAGAATTTGATAAAACCTGGCTCACCACCGGTCCCCAAAAGCGTTTCGCCACCTATACCAACCTCGACCCCGGGGAGTATACCTTCCGCGTAAAGGGATCCAACGATCACGGCACCTGGAATGAAACCGGCGTATCATTGAAAGTAATGATCGTTCCTCCTTTCTGGCAGACCACCTGGTTCAGGATCGCCGCAATAATGCTCGTACTTGGCGTGGTTTCGCTGGTTTACCGGGTGAGGGTGCGGTCCATCGCGGCACAGAATAAGAAGCTGGCACAATTGGTCAATGAACGCACCGAAGATTTACAGGGAAAAAAGAACGAATTGGAAAAAATAAACAATATCGTCAAGGCCATCAATTCCGATATGGATCTGTGCGAACTCTTACAGTCCCTTTTGCGGGAAACCTTTGGTTTCAAAGGCACCGAGCGCGCCAGCGCCCTGGTCTATGACGATGAATTGAAGATGTTTAAATGCGAAGCCTGTGTCGGTGGAAACGGGATTGATGTCGAATGCGCCGGGTGGTCCCTGGAAGGGGTAAAAACAAAATACCTCGCAAATGCCCGGGAAATCGTCGATGATGTTTTCCTGGGGCGGCAAGAAATGCCGGGCCAACCCGACGATGCCTTGCTGGTTATCACCATCCGGTCGAAAGAGACCGCGGCCGGGTACCTGATCTTTTATAACCTCCCTTCCCGCGATGTTTTGGAAAAGAAGAATATCGAGCTGTTGAAAAACCTGAAAGATCATATCGTTTCCGCTTTTATGAGGAACAAGCTGCTGCTGGAATTGAAGCATGCCCATGAGCGGGCCGCCGCGGAGCGCCGGACCGCCGACGAGGCCAACCGTTCCAAGAGCGATTTCCTGGCCCGAATGAGTCATGAAATACGGACTCCCATGAATTCCGTCATCGGGTTTACCGAAATGATACTGGATACCGAATTGAGCGACGAGCAATTGGATTATGCCCGTACCATTAACCGCAGCGGTCAGGCCCTTTTGTCGTTGATCAACGATATCCTGGACTTTTCAAAAGTCGAATCCGGGCAGTTGTCCCTCGAGTCCATCGATTTCGATCCCGAAGTCATGGCCTTTGACGTATGTGAATTGATGCGGCCCAGGATAGGTTCCAAGCCCGTGGAGATACTTTGCCGCATCGGGGATAAAGTCCCTTCCAATGTCAAAGGTGATCCCGGCAGGTATCGCCAGGTTTTGATAAACCTCATGGGCAATGCCGTTAAATTTACCTCCTCCGGTGAGATCGAGCTCAATATTACCGTCGAAGAAGAGACCGATTCCACCGTTACCCTTTATGCCATTGTAAAAGATACCGGTATCGGGATTGCCGAAGACCGGTTGAAAAACGTGTTTGAAGCCTTCCAGCAGGCCGACGGTTCCACCACCCGGTACTATGGCGGTTCCGGGTTGGGACTCGCCATTTGTAAACAAATTTCCAGGCTCATGAACGGGGATGTCTGGGTGCAAAGTGAACCCGGTAGAGGAAGTACCTTTCATTTCACCGCCCGGATGCAAAAGTCCGGGAAAAAGAAAGTCAAACCGGTTACGCCCGAGTCCCTCACGGGGAAAAAAGTGCTTATCGTGGATGATAACAGGAATAACCTCGATATATTGACCCATTTGCTCACCGCCGCCGGGATGGAAGTCGTTACCCTCACCCGGGGGGGTGATGTGCTGCCCATGCTCCAGATCGGTATTAAGACCCGGCTGCCTTTCGATCTTTGCATATTGGATATCCAGATGCCGGATATCAGCGGATACGAAGTCGCGAAGATGATAAGAAAGCCCAATTCTCCCAATCCCAACCTGCCGCTCCTGGCCTTTACATCGTCTTACACCAGGCGTTCCAAATCATTTAAAGACGCCGGGTTTGACGGGTTCTTACCCAAACCCATCCAGAGGTCCCGTCTCATCGAGGTACTGGAACAAATGCTGGGGAAACAAAGAGCCAAAGAAAAAGAAGGAAAACCCAAAGCCAAGGAAAAAGAAAAGGAGATCATGACACGGCATTCCATCGTGGATGAAGTCAAGCAGTCCACCCGGATACTTTTGGCCGAGGACAACCCCATCAACCAGAAATTGGCCCGGTTTATGTTATCGAAAGCCGGTTACCAGGTGGAAGTGGTCAATAACGGCAAGGAAGCCGTGGCGGCCATAACCGGGGAGGCCGACAGGTTCGACATGATCTTTATGGATGTCCAGATGCCGGTGATGAACGGTATCGACGCCTGTATCGAGATTCGCGGGAAAGGTTTTACCGATATTCCCATCATCGCCATGACCGCCCAGGCCATGAAGGGCGACCGGGAGCGGTGTCTTGCCGCGGGCATGAACGATTACATGGCAAAGCCCATCAAGCGGGAAGGGGTGTATGAAATGGTCAAAAAATGGGCTTTCGTTAAAAAAGGAATAAACCGCCAATAGGGCGGCGGGTTTATCCTCCCGGCACCGGTGGTAAAAGCTATCGGCTTCCTGTACGTACACGGCCGCGGGAAGATTTTCGAGCCCCTTGACGCGGCCGCCCGGGGAAAAAAGAATAAATTCAAAAAAATGGCCGGACGGCTTGAAATGCAGCCCCATTTCCGATAAAATGCTTACATGACATTTAAGAATAATAAACCGACATGGACGGATATTTCAAGAGAGAACGCACTCTTCCTGCTGATCGATTTCCAGGAGAAATTCTTCCCCCTCCTTAAAAAAAAAATGACCGCTCTTACAAAAGCCAATATCCTGCTGCTGGTCAACATGTTCAAAGAACTGGGCGTTCCCATGATCGGAACGGAACACTATGTCAAAGGCCTGGGCCATACGGAAAGCGATATCCTGGAGGCATGGGGCGATGCACCCATGAGCGATAAGATTTCCTTCAACTGCTGCGGGGACGGCACATTCCTTAAAAACCTGGAAACCTCTTCCCGCCCTTTCGTGGTGGTGGCCGGGCTCGAGACACATATATGCGTGCTGCAAACGGTTCTCGATCTCCTGGACCGGGACTACCGGGTGGTGGTTCTGAAGGATGCGGTGATCTCATCATCAAAGTTAAAATGGGAAAACGGTATCGAACTGATGAAAGACGCGGGCGCTTCTATTCTTAATACGGAGACCCTTCTCTTTTACCTCCTGAAACGTGCGGATACGGCGGAGTTTAAATACCTGGTGAAACTGCTGAAGGACCGCCGGACCGCCCCGGACGGACACTAGAAACGTTTGTAGAGTTAAATTATGAAAAAGATTTTTTTTCAACTACTGGTCGCATCGAGTATTATACTCCCGTGGTTTTTATCCGCCCAGACGAATTTCCAGAGTACAAACCGGCGTTTTCAGCATATTTCCATCAGGGAAGGGCTCTCCCAGGTCTCTATTAACTGTATCCTCCAGGACAGCATGGGATTTATGTGGTTCGGGACCCAGGACGGGCTGAACCGCTATAACGGGTACGAGTTCAAGGTGTATACGAATAACCCGGACAACCCGGACAGTCTCCCGAACAATTTTATCAACACATTGTACGAATCCCCCCGGGCCCCCGGGGTGTTGTGGGTGGGGACTGCTACGGGGTTATGTACCTTCGATCTCGAATCGGAGAAATTTTTTTCATGGATGAACGATCCCCGGTTTGATAACGCGTTGAAAAATATCCCGGTTACGGTTATTTTTGAAGACCGGGAAGGAGTCCTCTGGCTGGGCACCCAGGGCGAAGGGTTGAACAATTTCAACCGGGAAAACGCGGTTATTAATCCTTATACAAAAACATCGCGCAATCCCGGGGAAACGAGCGGGAACAATGTAAAGGCGTTGACCGAGGACCTGGATGGAAACCTCTGGATCGGGGATAATGACGGGGGCCTCCGCAGGCTCGACAGGAAAACCGGCCGGGTAACGGTATATAAAAAAAGCGCCGACGGCCTGGGCGATGACCGGGTACTCAGCCTGTTATGTGACCGGGCGGGGGATATCTGGATCGGGACCGACGGCAGCGGATTGTTCCGGCTGCACAGGGAAAAAGACGCGGGTGAGACCTACAGCCGGTTCCGGTACGATCCCGACAATCCCGGCGGGTTGAACAGCAATTATATCAATACTATTTTCGAGGACAGGGGCGGTTTACTCTGGATTGGCACCAATGGCGGCGGGGTATCCGCTTTCCGAAAGGAAACGGGTCAATTTATAAATTTTTCCTCTTCTCCTACCCGTCCGCTTGGTTTAAACCATAACGACGTTTGGCGGATTTATGAAGACAGGGCGGGTTCGCTGTGGATCGGGACCCAGGGCGGCGGGATCAATAAGCTCGACCGGGGATACGATAACTTTATCCTGTACCAGTTTGATCCCTTAAATCCCCATGGTTTAAAAAGCAAGGAAATCTGGGAAATTATCGAAAGTAAAAAAGGGGGTTTTTGGATCGGAACAGAGGGCGGTCTTTACCGTTTTAACCTGGAAACGGAGAGTTTCGACCATCTGAAACACAATGCCGAATTCCCCAACAGTTTGAGTCATAACCGGCTCACAAGTATATGTGAAGACGGTTCCGGGAATTTGTGGTTGGGGTCGGACGGCGGCGGGCTCTATAAATATGTGCCTGAAATTAAAAAATTTTCCCATTACCGTCATGATCCCAATAATCCATCGAGTCTCAGTCATGACCGTATCCTGTCGCTAATCGAGGACAGTACCGGTGTGTTGTGGTTTGGGACCGAGAGGGGGGGCTGCTGTCTACTGGACCCGGGTAACCGGGACAAAGAGAATCCGTCGTTTACCCGGTACCCCTATGTTGAGGGCGACCCGTTCAGCCTGTCGAATAACTGGGTAATGGTTATTTACGAGGATCGTGACCACACGGTCTGGCTCGGTACCATTGGGGGCGGTCTGAACCGGTTTGACCGGGAGAGCAAACGCTTTCGTCATTTTAAACATATCCCCGGCAATGCCAATTCGTTATGTGACAACCGAATTCTTTCCATTGACCAGGATTCGTTGGGGTACCTGTGGGTGGGTACGTTTAACGGTCTGAATCGTTTCGATTATAAGAAGAATCTCTGGAAGCACTATACGACGAAGGACGGTCTTCCCAACAATGTCGTTTACGGGACCCTGGAAGAGGGACCGCCGCGGAACGGCGACGGCGACGGCAGTGGCGGGAATCTATGGATCAGTACCAATAAGGGATTGGCCCACTTCAACCGTTTGACCGGGGAGTTCAAGAGTTATGATATCCAGGACGGTCTGCAGGGGAATGAATTTAATTCCAATGCCTATATCAAAAGTAGTCAGGGCCTTATGTTCTTCGGCGGTCTCAGTGGATTTAATGTGTTCGACCCCCGCAACGTAAAAGACAACCCCTATGAACCGCCGGTTCGTTTAACGGATTTCCTTATATATAATAAACCGGTCCCCATAAGCCGGAAGGGAGATTCTCCGCTGACGAAAAGCATCACGGCGACCCGGGCTATTCGATTGAGTCACCGGCAGAATTCCTTTTCTTTCGGTTTTGCGGCGTTGAACTACATTAACTCCGAAAGGAACCGGTATAGGTACATGCTTGAAAGCTTCGACGAGAATTGGATTTATTTGGAAAAGAGACAGATGGTTTCCTATACCAAAGTACCGCCGGGTGAATATGTGTTCCGGGTAGAGGGGGCCAATAACGACGGGAAATGGAGCAAAACGGGTGCGGAAGTGGCCATCGTGATCACCCCGCCTTTCTGGGCGACCTGGTGGTTCCGGATGCTCATGGTATTTTTATTAATGGGAGCACTGGCGCTGGTGCATAAGCGGCGGACGACGTTGATCAGGCAAAGACTGGAACGGGAACGGTTGGAAAAAGAGTTGAAATTGAAAGTGGATTTTACCGCCATGCTGGTCCATGACCTGCGGAGCCCGTTGACGGCGATAATCGGTTATTCCGAAATGTTGATGGAAATGCCGGAGAAAGTCAATCTGAATCGGACCGGGCAGGTGATCGCGAAGTCCTCGGACAAGATGCTGCGGTTGATCAACGATATGCTGGACCTTTCAAAGTTCGAGGCGGGCCGGATGGCGTTGGATAAAAAAGAGTCGGCCCTGTATGATGTGGTAACGGAGAGTATCGAAATAATGAGGCCCCTTTTTCTAAAGAAAGAGATCAATCTTTTTTGGGAGCAGGAGCCCGGTACCCGTGACGATATATTATTTATCGACCCGGAAAAGATCGGCCAGGTGGTGAATAATTTCCTGAGCAATGCGATCAAATATGTGCCGAACAGGGGGAATATAGTTGTAAAATTATTGCGGGTGAGTGAGCATTTCCTGGAGTTATCCGAGTCCAATGACGGACCGGTGATCCCGGAGGCGGAGCGCAAATACCTTTTCGACAAGTATGCTCAATTGAAAACCAGTGTAAGGATAAAGGGCACGGGTCTGGGGCTTGCGGTATCGAAGATCATCATCGAGGCCCACGGCGGTTTCATCGGTTACCGGCCGGGCAAAGACGGGGTGGGGAGTACGTTTTATTTCCGTTTACCCCGGTTAAATAAGTAAGTCCCGGGGGCTTGCCTATTCGTTTGTAATTTGGTATAAAGAGGGAGGAGGTGATTCATGTCAAAAAAAATAAGCCGGCGTTCTTTTATTAAACAAGGGACCGCCATCGGTGTGGGGTCCCTGGTGGCGGGGAATATCGTTTCCGGCCTGGGTATGCCCGCGGACAAAGGCGGTGTGGATATTTCGGCGGTCCAGGGCGAAAACTATTTCGATAATACGATCAAAGCGGTGGAACTGCTGGGCGGTATGGGGAAATTCGTACCGAAACATTCAAAAGTGGCGATCCTGGCCAACCCACAGCGAAACAACCCCGGGGCGTATTCGAAACCGGAAGTCCTTAAGGCGGCGATTCAATTGTGCAAACAAGCGGGTGCCAAAGAGGTCGCTTGTGTGAGCCTGCTGCCGGTGGATAAATGTTGGGAACCCACGGGCTTGAAAAAGGTGGTGGATGAGGAGAAGATCAAACTGGTGGTGATCGACCGGAAAAATGAGGACTTATTTAAGATTTTGCCGATATCGAAAGGAAAGAGCTTGAAAGAAGCGCATATTATGAAGGAGTTTTTCAATTATGATGTGTTTATCGATCTTCCCATTTGCAAAGACCATGCGGGGAACAAGTTCACGGGTACGTTGAAAAATTTAATGGGGTTGAATTCGCAGGAGAGCAACCGCACGTTTCACAAGCCCAACTGGACGACGGACATCGACGATATCAGGCACCTGGATCAGTGTATCGCGGATTTGAACACGATTATAAAGCCTGATCTTTGTATTGTGGATGCGGCGGAGTTCATTACGACGAACGGTCCCTTTGGCCCGGGGAAATTGCACAAACCCCAAAAGGTCGTGGCCGGTACGGACAGGGTGGGAATCGATTCGTATTGTTGTACGTTATGGGGTTTGGAAGCGAAAAATATTTTCACTATTGTGGCTGCTTATGAGCACGGCCTGGGTGAAATGAATTTGAACAAACTAAAAATAAAAGAAATCAAAATTTAAAGAGAGCCCACAGAACACACAGAAAACACAGAAAAATAAAAGAATTAAAAATATAATTAAACAGAAGTTTTTGGAGGTCCAGGAACCTTTTTTCAAAAAGGTTCTTGGCCGCCGGAGGCAAAGTAAATGAAAAGTCTGATCTCGTTTATTGTCATCATGGTCGTTATCATAAGTACTCATATATACGGGAAAGAGTCGGCGCTGGAGGTTTACTTGCCGCGGGCCGGGGAACTGCCGGGGTGGGAAGCGGCGGCCGAACCAGACTACGCCGAAGGCGACGACCTTTACCTGTTGATCAACGGCGGTGCCGAGGTGTACCATGAATACGGCTTCAAACAAACCATTACCCAGGGTTTCAAAAGTAAAAACGGGAAATCTTTCAACCTCGAGATCTACGAGATGCGGGACCCGGCGGCGGCTTACGGTATCTATACCTTTAAGACCGGCGATTCGGGGAAACCTGTTCCCGTGGATGGCGAAGGACTGCTGGAGGATTACTACCTGAACTTCCGCAAGGGAAATTTCCTGGTGACGGTCATCGGTTTCGATTCGGAAGCCGAAACGATAAAGGGTATTTTGGCGGCGGCCCGGGTGGTGGCGGCGAAAATGAAAACCGACCGTTCCAAGCCGGAATTGGTCCGCATGCTCCCGGACAAAGGCGACACCCCCTTAAACCCCAACGGCATAAAATACTTAAAAGGAAACCTGGGACTTTTCAACAACTATGAATTCGATTCCAAAAATATTTTCAACCTGGAAGAAGGTGTCATCGGCGATTATGGCGATTTTAAACTATACATCTTCAAATACGGAGACGCGGCGGAATGCGGGAAATGGTATCGATTTGCGGCAAAAAACCTGGAAACCAATATTCGCTTTAAGGATTTTAAGAAGGGTGACGGGGGATTCTCCATGATCGACGGGAAAGGCACGCCCCTTTATATAAAAAATCACGACCGGTATATTTTCATTGTCCAGGGGAAAAAAGCGGAAGAAACAATGAAAAAAATAATCGATTCTCACACCAGGTAATCGGGTTCTTGAAATGTGAGGTCCCAATCGATCCGTTTTTGTTTCCAGAAGTCCAGCGGGACGGAGTGAAAGGCCTCGACCACCTGCGGATCGAACTGGATACCGGAGAATTTTTTCAATTCGTTGGAGGCATCCTCGAAGGTGAGGGCCGCCCTGTAGAGACGTTCCGAAGTCATGGCATCGACGGTATCGGCCACGGCAAATATCCGGGACCCGATAGGAATATCGAGTCTCCTCAGACCGGTGGGGTACCCCGAGCCGTCGAAGCGTTCATGATGGTGGAGGACAATTTGAGAGGGTTCTTCCAGGAATTCGATCTTGTGCAAGATTTTATACCCGACTTCGGGGTGGGTTTGCATCACTTCCCACTCCTCTTTGGTCAATTCCCCCGGTTTTTTCAAGATGGCATCGGGGATGCCTATTTTCCCGATATCGTGGAGCAAGGCACCGTATTCCAGGTTTTTTAATTGTTCTTTATCGCCCCAGTTCATTAATTCAGCCAGTTTAAGGGTATACTTGACCACGCGCAGCGAGTGGCCCTGTGTCTCTTCGTCCCGGGTATCCAGCGCGGTGACCAGTGCCCGTAAGGTAAATATATACGTATTGTCCAACTCTTCCAGCGCATTTTGGAGCTCGATGGTACGTTCCGCCACCATTCGTTCCAGTTCCCGTTGGTATTCCTTGTTTTGGAGGATCAGCTTTCGTTTTTCAATGGCTTTTTTAGCGATCAGGACAACTTCGGTCAACTTAAAGGGTTTTGCCACATAATCGTACGCCCCCTTGGACATGGCGGCAATGGCGGATTCGATGTCTTTAACCGCGGATATCATGATGACCATAACATCTTCGTCGATCTCTTTTATTTCGCCGAGCAATTCGAGACCTGTTTTCCCGGGCATCCGGATATCCGACATGACCAGGTCGATATCGTCGTTTTCTTTGAATGTCTTTAGTGCCGTGAAGGCATCGTCGGCAAGAAGGCACTCATAACCTTCACTTTCCAGGAAATCACCCAGCAATTCCCGGATATCGGCTTCATCGTCCGCGATTAAAATTTTTTCTCTCTTCATATTATTTTATATAACATATTCAAAATAATTAGTAAAGGATTCCTTCCTATTTTTGACTGATCATCTGTGCTCTTACCTGTGCTCTTGCCGCTTTCCCGGGTGATATGCGCCGGGGCACATGCGTTACAAAACGACCTAACCCCGTGCCCCGGCTCATCGAATCAATCAAAATATAAATCGCAGCCCGTTTACAGGTTGGCTAACTTCTTTAATTCGTCGACTTTATCCAGGCGTTCCCATGGGAATGCGTTTCTTCCGAAATGCCCGTAAGAGGCTGTTTTAGTATAAATCGGCCGCCTGAGTCCCAGGTCTTCCAACATTTCCGCGGGTTTCAGCCTGAATACTTTTTTGATCATTTCGACGATCTCTTCCTCCGACCGTTTACCGGTATCGAAGAGGTTAACGTTGATGGAGACGGGATCGGCCACACCGATGGCATAAGCGAGTTGAACTTCGCATTTGTCGGCCAGCCCGGCCTCGACAAGATTCTTTGCAATGTACCTGGCCATGTAAGCACCGGAACGGTCGACCTTGGACGGGTCCTTCCCGGAGAAAGCACCGCCGCCGTGCCTACCCATACCCCCGTAGGTATCGACGATGATCTTACGGCCGGTCAACCCGGCATCGGCCTGGGGACCGCCGATAACAAAACTACCGGTAGGATTCACGTAAAATTTCGTATCCCTGGTGAGCCATTTGCCGCACACCGGTTTGATCACCTTGGCGATGATATCGGCTTCGATCAAGTCGTGGGAAATGCCCGCGTCATGTTGATTGGATGCAACCACCGCGGTAACATGCTGGGGTACCCCGTCCACGTATTCCACGGTCACCTGGGCTTTTCCATCCGGCGCCAGGTAGGGAATCTCACCGCTCTTCCTGACTGCGGCCAGTTTATGGGTCAGTTTATGGGCCAGGTCGATAGGAAGCGGCATATGCTCGACGGTCTCGTTGGAGGCATAGCCGAACATCATGCCCTGGTCACCGGCCCCCATTTCCTTGAACCAGCCTTCGCCCTCGGTAACACCGATGGAAATATCCGGGGATTGTTCTTCCAGGTGTACCAGTACGGCACAGGTTTCCCACTCGATGCCGTAACTGGATTTTGTATAGCCGATGTCTTTTAATTTGGCCCTGACAATGGTCGGAATATTGACATAGCCTTTGGTAGTCAGCTCACCGGCTACGATCACGACACCGGTTTTGATCAATGTCTCAACGGCAACTCTCGATCCCGGGTCCTGCTCCAGGCAGGCATCCAGGATGGCATCCGAAATCTGGTCGCACACCTTGTCGGGGTGCCCTTCGGTTACGGATTCAGACGTAAAAAGGTATCTTCCTTTTATCATTTTATCCTCCAATTAATTTCTAATGAAAATCGGGTTTTATCAGCACTATTGTATGAATAAATTTTACAAGAGTAGTATAGTACCAAAAATTGGATATCCTGTCAAATGACAGCCCGTTAAAAAAAAATTTTACCCGGTGTAAGGCTGTTAATCACCCTGGTAAATGCGATAGGCCTCATCGACGGATTTGTCGTAAACCGTGATGGCGGTAATGGCATTGCACATCCGGACGGCTTCCTCGAAAGACTTCTGGTGAATATTCCGACCGGTGGCATTCCCGGACGCGCCGGCAACGGTGATCTGATCGCGAAGACCCTGTAAAAACGCCCTGGGATCGGTGGCGGAACCCCCGGCACAGATAACCCTGGTTTTACCCGCGGCTTTAACGGCCTGTTTTAAAATTTCAGCGGAATCCATGCCCGCTTTTTTGGGTGCATTTACTTTTACGAAATCCGTACCCAGGCAAGCCGCGACCCCGGTGGCCCCGGCAATAAGGTCCGGGTCTTTCTCGTCTTTTACAGCCTTCCCCCTCGGGTAAATCCACAATACGGTGATCAATCCGTGTTGATGCGCTTTGTAAACGGCCTGGGCCGCTTCCCGCAGCATGATATGCTCGAACTCGCTGCCCAGGTAAACGGTATACCCGACCCCCAGGATTTCCAGGCCCGAACTGTTCTTAAATTCGACTACCTGCTCCACATCGATCAGTTGGGGGGAAAGAGGATCTTGCTGATCGGTCTTTACCAGGTTGGTCTTGGAATTTAATTTTACCAGGTAAGGGACTTCGGGATAATCCCTGCCGAATTGGGAGATCAATCCCAGTTGGGTGGCAAAGACCCCGATTTCAGCGGTATTGGCTATTTTAAAAAGATGTTCGGGTTCATTATCGTCTTCGTGGATGCCATCGCCATAGAAATCCTTATTTAGATGCTCGATCTTCTGGTCACCGGCATAAAGCATCAGGCGGCCGGATCCCAGGGTGATGGCATCGTAGTTGCCGACATACTCGTTAAGACTCCCGTTCGGTACATCGGCGGGAACATAAATCGTTTCTTCCATTTTTTACCTCCTGATTCGAATTAATTAAGACGGAAGAACCGCCCCCGGCGGTTCTTCCTATCTTAAATACATGACTCGTTTTACAACAAAATGGTCAGGGCAATATTGGGGACCAATAAGTCCATTCCATGGATACCGGGCATACCGGCAGCGGGATCGGCTTCCATGACCCCTACGGTGATTTCTTTTCCAATACCGTATTCTACGCCGACATCCAGCTTGATTTTTCCCTTCTGGTAGCCGAAACCGAAGGTAACAAAGTTATAGCCCAATTCAGGGAGTAAAATATTGTGGGTGTCGATGGGAGAAACCACGGGGTCGGTATAGAAACCGCCGCGCAGTGCAAAGGTTTCGGACACTTTGTATTCCAAACCGAACCGCCATTGAACGGCATCTTTCCACCTTAACTGCAGCTCGGACCCGCTCTCGAAAAAGGCGATCCAGCCGGGGTTGGTAAAGGAAATGGGAATGCTGTCCATTTTTTTCCAGTTGGTGTAATGGGCGTCCACGGTAACGGTTAAGCCGTCGGCGGGTTTAAAAGCGATACCGGCACCGAACCACATGGGCCAGGTGGCCTCTCTTTCACCCTCATCCGTCCCGGGCAGTGCGTAAATCGCGGCGCCGAGCATGGTGGCGTCCCCTTTCACTTTTACCTTCATGGGGGTCTTGAAACTCAAGCCGATACTGAATTTATCGGACGGTTTGAACATCAAACCCAGGGTGGCGTTAAAGGCCATGCCGTTCAGGTCTTCCTCGTACTGGCCGAGACCCGTGGGCCGTTTAATTTTCAACAAACCGTAGTTTAAATTAAAGGCCACTCCCAGCGAGAACTGGTCGCTTAATTTGAAAGCCACGGCGGGGGAAATGGCAAATATACCGACTTTACTCGACCAGTCGAAAGTCATGCCGCCGGAGAGTGCCGCCAGCTCGTTACCCTTCCATGTTCCACCAAGCCCGGAGGGAACGTGGGCGTATACACCGATCACTACTTTCTCGGAGAGAGGTTTGAAAAACCCGACACCGCCGGACGGGTAATGCTTGCTCTCCATTTGGGTATCGATTCCCACCAGGTCCCATTTGTATGTCCCCTTGGGAATGATATCGGTGCCGAAGAACGCTAATTGGGTCTCCTTCATCTGGGTCAACCCCGCGGGGTTCCAATACACGGCACTGTAATCGTCCGCCAGCCCCACAAACGCGCCTCCCATTGCAATAGCCTTGGAACCGTTCCCATTCAAATTAAGACCGTTTGAATAAAGTCCCAAAGACATCGCCAGCATTAACACGGAAACTACTAACAACCTTAAGAGATGTTTCATCATACCTCCTTTATTTGTTTACAGTGAAAAAAAAGTATAACGGAAAAAAATTTTTTTTTCAACCATAAACTTTATTATATCTGCACGTCATCCGATTTAGAACTACTCTTTTTCGATTTCGGCGCTGAGCCGGGTGATCATTAACCGCTGCCGGTACGCATTGGTCCGGATTTTCAGGAAAGAGGTAAACCGGCCCTCCTGCATGGGTTTGAAGGCAATGTTCACGGTTAGTTTGTCCCCGGGTTT